>Ga0209577_10007267_pt1 | contig 10195 bp, 9 predicted proteins | sample GraSoiAngelo_109_FD_185874 | JGI IMG/M metagenome (GOLD analysis project Ga0209577, IMG submission 185874) | Grasslands soil microbial communities from the Angelo Coastal Reserve, California, USA - 14_0903_12_20cm (SPAdes) (version 2) | ecosystem: Environmental > Terrestrial > Soil > Grasslands ...
GTGGTAAACCGGGATGGCAGCGACTCCGCCGTAGAGGCAACCGAAAAAAGCTGCGACAAACTCCAATCCTGGAGGATAGACCAGGAGCGCTCGTTCGCCGTACGCCCCCGCGCTCTGGAGCCTGGCACCGATAGCCCGCGCTTTCTGATCCAGTTGCGCATAAGTCAGATGTACCTCTTCTGTTTCCCCATCTTGCAGGAATGTATAGGCCAGACGATCCGGCTGGTGGAACGCCCTCCAGCGCAGGATTTCAACCAAAGTGGATGGTTCAGCTTTCACCATGTACGCTTTCTCACAACCTATCGTACGGTATTTCCTATCTCTATACTATGCTACGGAATGCAGAAGTGTCAATAACGCATGAGTTCTCATATAGACAGTATAGTAAACTGCCAGAATCGAAACACTGAAGAGTTTAAAAATTTAGGTGAAGGAGTGAAAAGGAAGAAGGCGGATGAGCGCTTAGTTCGGTGCAACCCGAGCGGGCGGAGTCATAAACCGCGCCGATTCGCGGTCCCCCTCTTGTACAGCTACAAGGGTAGTATAGATGTTGCAGCCACAGCGTGAGCAATCTCCCTCGGGGCCAAAGATACAACGCTCAATGAGTTGACCATCAGCTCGAATTGACTGGGCAGCAAAGGTTGGGCACCGCGGGGACCAGAGAGCCACTTCAGAGGGACGCAGCAACTCAATTGCCCTCGTTCCCATGGCGATAAAATCCCGAAACTCTCGCTTGAGACGGAGCACCTCTTGCACAGCTTGCTCTTTGCGCTCGGCGGTGAGATAAAACGATTGCCTCTCACCTACATTTGGGGTAGCAAAAGAAAAGACAACGCCTCCAATACCCCAGGTAGCCGCCTGGCGTACGAACGCTTCAGTACGATCTACGTTGAGCTTGCTGATGGTCATGGTCAGCTTGACATCCCTGCGATGAAAAGCAACGGATTTAACCTGCTCGAATACATTCGCTTTATGAACCACATCAAAGCCACGCACGCGATCCATGCCTGCTTTGTCACCATCACAAGAAACATAGTACTGTGTCCGTGGCCATTCGTTTGGCGCTGGCAGGCCATATGTTCCATTCGTAACTATGATAGAATTGCCTCGAAGCTTTCCAACCTCTTTCACCCATCGTTCGACTTTAGCGCGTTCGGTCATTGGTTCACCGCCAACAAAGAAAAAGTGCCGCACGCCCCTTTTCCACAGTGTATGGACGAGTTCAACTCCCTCATCGATAGAAAGCTCCGCGCGGTCTTGCTCTCGCTCGGTTCTGGTCCAGTAACAACCCGCACAGTGCAGATTGCAGCGGTTCACAACATTGATGCTGCCAATAAAAGGGCGTTTACGCTTTTCTGCCTGCCGGATTAAAAAGCGCATAACAACAGGAACCAGCAGGTTTTGTAGTAATCTTCTCATCATCAGTTTCTCCAATTTCCTGAACTATGACTACCTTTTCCGCTCAGTAGATCAGGCATACCAATCCTCTCTCCTCAGCGGTAGCCCACTGTGTCCCTTTTCCGTCTTCACCAACAAGGTTTGATACAGGTTCCCCCTTCCCACCTCAAACTCGTGTAGCCCCAATGAGATGAACAAGCGCCAGATGCGATAGATCATCTCACCTGCTATCCTCTTCGCTTCGTCGGCGTGCTCATCTAAACGACGTAGCCAGTAGCGCAACGTGTACACGTAGTGCTCTCGCAGGCTCTCCACGTCACGCACCTCGAAACCACTTGTTTCCGCCGCTTGCAGGGTCGTGACGAGCGATACCAGTTCCCCGTCAGGGGCTACGTAGCGGTGGATAAAATCTAGTCCGACCGTGGGCGCGGTAGAGTGAACATTAATGCCGTGGTTGAGGAAGACACCCCCGGGACGGAGCAAATTCCACGCTTGTTTGAAGTAGGTCGGTAACAGTGGCTTCCCTATGTGCTCGGCCATGCTCACAGAGACCAGCTTGTCATACCCTCGCGGTTTGCTTACCTCGCGATAATCACAGATCTCGACGTGGCAGCGATTCTCCAACCCGGCCTCCTTGATCCGCTCACGCGCCAACTTCGCCTGCTGAGGACTGAGAGTGATGCCGTCTGCCTCCACGCCGTAATGCTGCGCGGCATAGATGATCAACCCGCCCCAACCACAACCGATATCCAGCAGACGCTCCCCTGGTTGCAGACGCAGCTTGCGGCAAAGGTAATTCAGCTTTTGCTCCTGTGCCTTCTCAAGCTCGTCATCAGGCGTGGCAAAGTAGGCGCAGGAGTAGATCATGCGGGCATCCAGCCAGAGCGCGTAGAATTCGTTGGAGCGGTCGTAGTGATAATTGGTGGCCTGGCGATCGCGCTCTTTCGAGTGGAGTGCGCCACGCACTTTCGCCGCTGTGTTACCTGGGCGAGATTGACCCATCTTCGGCAAACTCAACAGGCTTTTCGCAAAACGCACCTGTTCCATCTTTCCCCAGGGCCTCTCCAGGAAGTATTCCATCAGTGGGAGAAGAGCTTCGATATCCCCTTCGATGTCGAAGTCGTTGTAAATATACGCCTCACCCAGGCTCAGATCGCTGGGAGGCACGAACATCTTGCGCAGCGCGCCTGGGTGTTGGAGTACCAGCGTGCAGCGTGTTGATCCTGCAAGCTCTGGTTTCCAGGTGGTGCCGTCCCACAAGCGCACTGCAACTTCATGCTGTGGAGCAGAACTGAAGATGTCCCGTAATAAGGACAGGGTGATCTGAACTGCCTGGTCGGTAGCCTTTTGCGTGAGCTGAGCCATCGTCTGTTCCTTTCTAATCGCTTCCACTGTGGAGCTTTAGGCCCCGGTCGCAGAAGTTTTCTGAATTCTTAGACCGCTTCATTGCCTGGTCGAGAGGAACTTGCTACAGGATCAGCCTCTCGCGAAGAAGCGCGTGCAAGCATGGCAGGTGAGACGCGATATACGTCGTGTGCTAAGCTGAGACGTTCGAGCATCCAGATGAGGTAGCCGGAGAGATCAAACTGCCACCAGTGCAGTCCGTGAAAGGCTGAGCGTGGGAAAGCGTGATGATTGTTGTGCCAGCCCTCCCCGAAAGCCAGCACTCCCACAATCCACTGGTTGCGGCTGCGATCGTTGGTCTCGAACTCGCGCTTGCCAAAGGTGTGGCAGATGGAATTGACGCTAAAGCTAATATGGTGTCCGAGGAAAATACGCACGAGGCCGCCCCACAACAAACCGGTCCAGCCTCCAAGCGCAAACGGGATAGCGAGCGACAGGATCACCCAGAGCAAGAAGCTGCGATCCACAAAGACCACGAGCGCGTCCTTGAGCAGAGGGCGGCAGTACACCTGGGGGTCGGCGAAGCGGTCTTTGAAGAGCCAGCCAAGATGCGCATGAAACAATCCTTCAGCCGGACTATGGGGATCGCCCTCGCGATCCGACAGCGCATGATGCCGGATGTGCGTGGCAGCAAACTCAATGGGTGGCCCTGCTACTGCCATTGAACCAAGCACAAGCAAGATTCCCTTCACCACGGGATGTGCCTGGAAACTGCGATGCGTCAACATACGGTGGAAGCCCGCCGTTAGGCCGAAGGCGGTGAGCGCGTACATTGCTCCCAGGAGTGCCAGATCGGACCAGTAGACGGCGCGTTGCCATAGCAATGCTATTGCCAGAAGAGTACCGAGAAAGGGAACGATCACTATTACAAGGATGTACTGTTTAGAGTAGGCCTTTTTCATAGTTAAACTATACCATACAGGTTGCATCTTTCCAATATGAGAAATATCCATTTTTGCGTGAAGAGATGGCAGTGTGGTAACTGCATTACTTTCCCCGTTCCTTGATAATTGTATCCAGATTCCAAAGAAAGCTTGCTATGCAATTGGAACCTGCTATAGGGATACCCTGTGGAGGTGCTTGTAACGTCACAGCATATATTATAATAAAGCAATTGTCAGGCAATCGGAAAGGCATGATCAATCAGGTCCCCACGAAAGAACTTACCCAAGAATCTTATAGAGGAGTAGAGCATGCAGCGTCGAATAGTCATTACCGGTCTAGGAGTTGTGGCGCCGAATGGCATCGGGAAGGAGGACTTCTGGAGTGCCTGCATTTCTGGCCGCTCTGGTATCCGGCGCATCACGCGCTTTGATGCCAGCCATCTGCCTGTGCAGATTGCCGGGGAGGTGACCGGCTTCTGGCCTGTAGCACAGGGTTTGACGGAAGATGAATGTACATTGCTGGACCGGGCGGCTCAGTATGCTGTTGCTGCATCCGATCTTGCTATGCAAGACGCAGGACTACTCGATGTACTCAGCAAGGAAGAGCGCGACCATAGTGGCGTCGCTATGGGTTCGGCAATGGCCTCGGTCGAAGGGGCAGAAAGAGTCTGGGCACAGTACACGAAGCATGGAACACGTCCCCCACGCCTCACAAAGAATGTCTCTGTTGTTCCAACACCACTTATGACCCACGCCTCTGCTGCTGCCATTGCTCATCGCCACCAGCTGCATGGGCCTTGTATTGCTTTGACAACAGCATGTTCGGCGGGAGCCGACGCGATAGGGGAGGCATTTTGGAGCATTCAAGAGGGATACGCCGACCGCGTGCTGGCAGGTGGGTCTGATTCTGCCATTACCAATGTGGGCATAAGTGTATTTGCTTGCATCGGCGCGTTGAGCACGCGCAATGACGAACCAGAGCGGGCATCGCGTCCATACGATGGAGCGCGCGATGGCTTTGTCATGGCGGAGGGAGCAGGCGTGCTGGTTCTAGAGGAGCGAGAACTGGCTCTGGCACGCGGCGCGCACATCTATGCTGAAGTGCTCGCCTTCACCTCTAATTGTAACTCCTACCATATGACCTCTCTACCTGAAGATGGGGTTCCGCTGTCGCAATTGCTGAGGCAGGCACTGCGCGAAGCGGGGATTGCGCAAGAGCAACTCGACTACATCAATTCGCACGGCAGCTCGACGCCACCCAACGAGGTGGCGGAAACAGCGGCATATAAGGCCGTCTTTGGCGATTACGCCTACCGCATTCCCATTAGCTCGATAAAGTCGATGATTGGCCACGCGCAAGGTGCGGCGGGTGCCATTGAAGCGATTGCGACGGCCTTGACCTTAGAGCATCAGATTATCCCACCAACTATCAATCAGGAAGACCCTGACCCGCGCTGCGATCTCGATTATGTGCCCAATGTAGCGCGTCGAGCTATAGTCAATGTAGCACTCACTCATTCCAGCGGCTTTGGTGGTGTGAATAGTGCCCTGATTCTCGCACGACACGATTGGTTAGATAGACAATTGTAAAGTTTTTCAAAAACAGGATGACAGAACTATGACAGGGCGACGTGCCATAATCACTGGGCTTGGCGTGGTAGCCGCCAATGGGATCGGTACAGAGGCCTTTTGGGATGCAACGAGCCTGGGTATCTCTGGAATACGGCCCATTTCACGCTTCTCTACTGCCGATATGCTCATGAGCGTAGCCGGAGAGGTGAGTGACTTTGTGATAGGTGATTACATCGAGCGAAAGCTGGCGAACCGTACTGATCGCTCGACTCAGTATGCCCTGGCAGCCGTCCAGGAGGCGGTGCAGGATGCCGCATTAGTGTTGGCAGACGAGAATAGGCAGCGTGTGGGGGCAGTGATAGCCAGTACGCTTGGCGGGATGGAATATGTGCTGCAACAATTCCAGGGCTTGTACACGCGCGGCCTCCGAGCCATGAGTGCATACACGACAATAGCCTGGCTCCAGGTGGCCAATGTTGGCCAGGCATCGATTCGCTACGGTATTCAGGGATATTGTAAGACACCAACACACGATGCGGTAGGTGGTTTAGATGCCCTCGGCTTAGCTTACAGGGCTATTCGACGCGGAGCTGCGGATGTGATTATCGCGGGTGGATGCGAAGATCTACTCGAGCCTACAGTTCTTCTCACGTTTGCACATACCGGTGACTGTGTCCTGGGCGATGATCCCAATGCGTATCGTCCGTTTGACCGGCGCGCTGCCGGTTTAATACTGGGGGAGGGAGCAGGTATATGCATCCTGGAAGATTACGAACACGCGCGGAAGCGAGGAGCGCCCATCTATGGGGAGATTGTTGGTTTTGGGCAGACCAATGATGCTCATGGATTGAGAGCTCCTTCATCTGATGGCAGGCATTATGCTCGTGCCATACGGTTGGCAATGCAAGAAGGGGAGGTAGACCCGCGGGATATTGCCTACTTCAGCCTTGATGGACGGGCTTTCCCCGCTTCTGATGACGGAGAAGTAGAAGCATTACAGCTAGTTTTCGGGGAGAATCTCGAACAGCTTCCTGTCACTGTCCCTCGTACTATGCTCGGCCATAGCTACGGGGCCGCAGGAACGATCGACGCGATTACCGCGCTGCTCGCGCTTCGTCACGGCCTGATCCCACCGACCATCAATTGTGAGCAGCTCAACCCTGACTATAGGTTGAACCTGGTGCAAAAAGAGGCACGCACCCTCGTCGGGTCAACGGTGCTGCTTGGTGGACGTGGTGTCGGCGGGGCAAACGTCGTGCTGGCGATAAAAAAAGTTGAAGAGTAGAACATCAGACATTGCTGGCGAAACCTGGCCCGATGCATAGCGGTTTGCTACTAACACGAGCTGATTGGTCTGAATGAAATTCGTCAATCTGAGTATCCAGGGAATAAATAGGCTACGCAGTGTGTTTTGATTTATACAACGAGTTACAAGCCTCCTGAAAAACCCGCACGGGTACGGAATAAAATCCCCATGCAGGATGTTGTAACTATTGTAACGAGTTACAAAGTTCCTGAAGAACCCGCACGGGTATGGAATAAAAATCCTTTTCAGGGTGTTGTAACTGGTGCAAGATGCAAATCCTCTCCGTCGTGCCAGGTGGAGTTGGTGATGCGTACATGGGGCAATCAAGTGGTTGACGTAGATGGGTAAGCAAACCTCTTCAGGTATTTCCCAAAGATACAGCGAATCCCGTAACGCACTGTCCTTTCTTCAGGACGTGAACCGCGACTATTTCCCAGTTTTGAGGCATGTTTATCATGCCGCGAAGTACCTTGACAATTGAAGAGTGGAAAACAGAACAGCAACTGTTTGCAAAAGCAGTTTCTGTCAATTCAAGTACATCCTTTCGCTGAAAGGGTGTGCTAAACGCCAGAAATGACGAGTTTGATCCTGGCTCAGGATAAACGCTGGCGGCGTGCCTAACACATGCAAGTCGAACGCCCTGTACTTCTTCGGAGGAAGAGGGAGTGGCGGACGGGTGAGTAACACGTGGGCAATCTACCCACAGGTGAGGAATACCGGCGAGAAATCGCCGACAATACCGCATACGCTCTCGTGAGAGAGCAAAGCCTCGCGTAAGCGAAGCGCCTGGGGATGAGCCTGCGCCCGATTAGCTAGTTGGTGGGGTAAGAGCTTACCAAGGCGACGATCGGTAGCTGGTCTGAGAGGATGAGCAGCCACACTGGGATTGAGAACGGCCCAGACTCCTACGGGAGGCAGCAGTGAGGAATTTTCCGCAATGGGCGCAAGCCTGACGGAGCAACGCCGCGTGCAGGAGGAAGGTCTTAGGATCGTAAACTGCTTTTATCGGGGAAGAGAACGGACGGTACCCGAAGAAGAAGCCCCGGCTAACTACGTGCCAGCAGCCGCGGTAATACGTAGGGGGCGAGCGTTGTCCGGAATTACTGGGCGTAAAGCGCGTGCAGGCGGTCCATTAAGTTCAGAGCAACAGTCACCGGCTTAACCGGTGAAGGCCTTTGAAAACTGGTGGACTTGAGAGCGAGAGAGGGATATGGAACTCCAGGTGGAGCAGTGAAATGCGTAGAGATCTGGAAGAACACCAAGGCGAAGGCAGTATCCTGGCTCGTTTCTGACGCTCAAACGCGAAAGCCAGGGGAGCGAACGGGATTAGATACCCCGGTAGTCCTGGCCGTAAACGATGACCACTAGACGTGGGAGGATCGACCCCTTCCGTGTCGTAGCTAACGCGATAAGTGGTCCGCCTGGGGAGTACGACCGCAAGGTTAAAACTCAAAGGAATTGACGGGGACCCGCACAAGCAGCGGAGCGTGTGGTTTAATTCGATGCGACGCGAAGAACCTTACCAGGAATTGACATGTATGTGCATCGTCTCGAAAGAGGCGTGCCCGCGAGGGACGCATACACAGGTGCTGCATGGCTGTCGTCAGCTCGTGCCGTGAGGTGTTGGGTTAAGTCCCAAAACGAGCGCAACCCCTATCGTTTGTTGAATTTCTCGAACGAAACTGCCACCTAAAGGTGGAGGAAGGTGGGGATGACGTCAAGTCAGCACGGCCCTTACATCCTGGGCGACACACACGCTACAATGGCCGAGACAAAGAGGAGCCAACCCGCGAGGGGGAGCCAATCTTGACAAACTCGGTCCCAGTTCGGATTGCAGGCTGCAACCCGCCTGCATGAAGTTGGAGTTGCTAGTAACCGTGAGTCAGCACATCACGGTGAATACGTTCCCGGGTCTTGTACACACCGCCCGTCACACCACGAAAGTCGGCAACACCTGAAGCCGCCGGGCTAACCTCCTTGTGAGGAGGCAGGCGTCCAGGGTGGGGTCGGTGATTGGGGTGAAGTCGTAACAAGGTAGCCGTACCGGAAGGTGCGGCTGGATCACCTCCTTTCTAGGGAGCTTCGATTGACATACATTGTCAATCCACTCCCAGGTCGAACAGGACCTGCTTTCAAAAGAAAACAGCGCGGCTGTTTTCCACTCTCCAGTTGTCGGGAGACTGACAACCTGCACATAAACAACTGAATAGAATCTTTCTTCAATTTTGCCGTAGAGCAAGAGAGAAGCAGAGGAACACAAATCAAGAACAAGCTACATAGAGTACGAGGTGGATGCCTTGGTACTGAAGGCCGATGAAGGACGCGGAGACCGGCGAAACGTTCAGGGGGAGCTGCATACAAGCGATGAGCCCTGAGTATCCGAATGGGGCAACCCATCCAGCATGATGGCTGGATACCGCCTGCTGAACACATAGGCAGGAACGGAGGGCAGCGGGCGAACTGAAACATCTCAGTAGCCCGACGAGAAGAAATCAAACGAGATTCCCGTAGTAGTGGCGAGCGAAACGGGAGTAGCCCAAACCGAGGATACTTCGGTATTCTCGGGGTTGTAGGACCAACCACAGGTGTGAAGCGCTGACTCGAAGGCGTTGGAAAACGCCACCGCAGATGGCGACAGTCCAGTAGAGGATGAGCACGACACACAAGTTGGTATCCTGAGTACCACGAACCCCGGTGAGTTTGTGGGAAGCTGGGGGGACCACCCTCCAAGGCTCAATACCTTCAGTAACCGATAGTGAACCAGTACCGTGAGGGAAAGGTGAAAAGCGCCCCGAAAGGGGGATGAAACAGACCCTGAAACCACGTACTCACCAGCAGTCAGAGGCCACTCCTGCACAGCGCAGGTCAGGGCTGATGGCGTGCCTTTTGTAGAATGATCCGGCGAGTGCATCGTCGTCGCCTGGTTAACCTCCGTTAAAGGAGGGCAGCCACAGGGAAACCGAGTCTGAAATAGGCGACGAACAAGCGGTGGCGACGATGCGACCCGAAACCATGTGAGCTATCCATGAGCAGAGTGAAGCGACTGTGAAAGGTCGTCGAGGCTCGCACCCACCAGTGTTGCAAAACTGGGGGAGGACTTGTGGATAGAGGTGAAATGCCAACCGAACATGGAGATAGCTGGTTCTCCCCGAAATGTATTGAGGTACAGCCACGGGGGATAGGTTCTGGAGGTAGAGCGCTGCATGAGCTAGGGGCCAGGTGCTGGTTACCGAACTCAAGCAAACTGCGAATGCCAGAACCGCATACCCGTGAGTGAGACGATGGGGGCTAAGCTTCATCGTCGAAAGGGAAACAACCCAGATCACCAGCTAAGGTCTCGAAATCGATGCTCAGTGTGAAAGGGCGTCCGTACGCAAGAACAGCCAGGATGTTGGCTTAGAAGCAGCCATCATTGAAAGAGTGCGTAATAGCTCACTGGTCGAGTGTATGGGCACCGACAACGTATCGAGGCTCAAGCATCGTACCGAAGCTGTGAATCCTTCTTAATAGAAATGAGGGGGATGGTAGGGGAGCGTTCTCTAGCAGAGAAGCCAGACCGTGAGGACTGGTGGAGCGGAGAGAAGTGCGAATGCCGGAATGAGTAGCGTAATGCGTGTACGAACCACGCACA
>Ga0209577_10007268_pt1 | contig 10194 bp, 13 predicted proteins | sample GraSoiAngelo_109_FD_185874 | JGI IMG/M metagenome (GOLD analysis project Ga0209577, IMG submission 185874) | Grasslands soil microbial communities from the Angelo Coastal Reserve, California, USA - 14_0903_12_20cm (SPAdes) (version 2) | ecosystem: Environmental > Terrestrial > Soil > Grasslands...
TGCTGCACCACGTTGCTGAAGCGGCGGAAGATGCTCATTCGGCGTGCTCCTCGTCAGCGGCCGCCACGGGCGGTCTGCTGGGCGGCGATCAGCTCCGGCAGGGCCGCGAGCTGTCCGACATGGTGGTAGGCGGTGAGGGCGGCGAGCAGCTCGCGCTCGAGGTCGGTGCGCAGCCGGTCGGGCGGCTCGGCGCTCCACGTCTCCTCGACACAACGCGCCGACGCGCGGGCCCGGGCGAGCAGGGCCTGGAGTGTCTCGGTGGCCCCCGGGTGCTCCGCGGGATCGGTGTGCTGGAGCAGCTCGCGGGCGGCCGCCTCCGCCCGGACACCGATGGTCTCGCCGGCGCGGCGCATCCCCTCGAGGTGCGCGGGCGGACGCTCGCGCCAGGCCCCGGCGGGGCCGGGCACGTCGACCGGAAGGCGGACGTCGATGCGGTAGCCGGGCGAGCTCTCCGCCTCGTGGCCGCGCCGCACCCAGTCCTGCACCGCGCGGTAGTAGGCCATCACCTGCTCGGAGGTCTGCTCCGGCACGAAGCCGCCGGGATGGCGCGCCTCGTGGGCATCGAGCGTGGCGTCGCCGAGCTGCTGGAGGACGAAGGCGCACCAGGCGCAGAGCGCCTCGACCTGGGCCGACCGGTCCATCGTCCAGCCGCTCCTCCCGGCGAGGGTCGCGTCGACGCGGCGCTGGTCGACGTCCCCCATCAGGGCGTCCACGGCGGCGCCGGCGCGGCGGTAGGCGCGCAGCGGCTCGTCCGAGACCTCGCCCCTCATTCTGGCCTGGAACTTGCCAAAGACACCCATCCCTCGTCCCTCGTGGCGGCGCGGCGGCGGAGGGCGCCAGCATATCGCCGCCCCGGGCGGCCGCCGCCGGGGGGTGTGACGCAGGCTCCACAGCGGCGTGAAGGGACCGTTTCCGGTGCTGGCGACGATGGTCGCCATGCGCCTCACCCCCCTCTTCGCCCTGGCCGCATGCCTGGCCGTCACCGGCTGCGCGGCCGCCGCCGCCGCCCCTCTCCGGCGCGCTCCGCGCAGGCGCGGGTGACCACCCCAGCCCCCACTCCCACGCCCTCGACCCCGGCGCCCTCGGCGACGCCTGCGCCGACCGCGACCCTCGACGTGGCCGGCCGTCCGGAGTGCGGCGTCCCCGCCGGCACCGTCCCGGCCGCCGGGAAGACGATTGTCATCAGCCTCGCCTGCCAGGAGCTGACCGCCTACCAGGACGGCCAGCCCTTCCTGTCCACCCGGGTGACCACCGGCGAGCCGGCGCTCCCGACCCCGACCGGCCAGTACTCCGTCATCCGCCGCAACAGCCCCTTCGAGATGCTGTCGAGCTGGCCGTACGGCACGGTGGGCTGGTACGCGCCGTCGTGGGTGCAGTGGGTGCTCTGGTTCCGCAGCGACGGCTACGGGATCCACGACGCCTCCTGGCGCTCCGCCTATGGCCCGGGGACCGAGGCGCACGGCTCCCACGGCTGCGTCAACGTGCCCCACCCGGCGATGCAGCAGCTCTATCCCTGGGGGTCGGTCGGGGCCGCGGTCGACATCGTCTGAGCACACGGGCGCCTAGACTCGGTCCCGTGGCGAACGAGCACGGGATGCTGCCCAAGGCCCGGCGGGAGGACCTCGACGAGCGGCTCCGCGCCCGGCTCGGGCGCTGGTTCGAGAACGCCTACGAGGACGACAACCTGTTCCTCACGATGGCGCGGCGCCCCGGGCTGCTCGACGCGACCTGGGGGTTCATCCGCTACATCTACGGCGGCGGCTCGAGCGTCGAGCCCGAGCTCTTCGAGCTCTGCCGGCTGCGGATGGCGCACGCCAACCGCTGCCGCCATTGAAGCCTGGTCCGCTCAGCCTCGGCCGTGAGCCGGGGAGCGACCGAGGAGACGATCGAGAAGATCCGCGACCCGGAGAACTCGGACCTGCCGGCGCGGACCAGGGCGGCGCTGCGCTACGCCGACCACGTCGCCGGTGACCCCGGCCCCATCGCCGGGCCGCTCGAGGCCGAGCTGCGCCGCTGGTTCAGCGACGAGCAGATCCTCGACCTGGGCATGTGCCTCGGCTTCGCCGCCGGGTGGCAGCGCTTCATCGAGGCCGTGGGCATCGTGCCCGACTGGTGGCGGGAGGGATCCACGCCTCCATGGGAGGCGGGCTGAGGCGCGCGGCGCTCAGGCGGCCGCGGCGGCCGCCGGGACGGTGAAGCGGTAGCCGATCCCCTGCACGGTCTCGATGAGGCGCGGCTCTGCGCCGTGATCGCCGAGCTTGCGGCGGAGGCGGTGGACGTGGGCGTCGATGGTCCGCGGGTCGACCTCGAGGTTGTGCGCCCAGACCGTGCCCAGCAGGGCGGTGCGGCTCACCGTGTCGCCGTTCCGGGAGGCGAGCATCGCGAGGAGGTCGAACTCGGTCACGGTGAGCTGGACCTCGTCGCCGTCGCGGCGCACCCGGCGCCCGTTGAGGTCGATGTCGAGCCCGGCGAACTCGAGCCGGCTCGCCACCGCGGGCAACCCCGACTCGGAGCGACGGCGCAGGTGGGCGGCGATCCGGGCGAGCAGCTCGCGGATGTTGTACGGCTTGCGCACGTAGTCGTCGGCGCCCACCTCGATGCCGACGACGACGTCGACGAGGTCGGCCCGGCCGCTCACCATGAGGATGGGGGCGGTCACCTGCTGCGCCCGCAGCCGCCGGCAGACCTCGAACCCGCTGATGTCGGGGAGGCCGATGTCGAGGAGGACGACGTCGGGGTGCCGCTCGACGGCCTGGCGGAGGGCGTCGTCGCCGGTCGCGGCCTCGAACACGGTCAGGTGCACGCCCTCGCAGGCGGTGCGGAGCACGGCCCGGTTCGAGGGGTCGTCCTCGACGACGAGCACCGAGGCGGCGAAGCTGGGCATGGGGGCCTCCCGTGGAGTGGCCGCGGCACGGCGGTCGTGAGGAGGATCGGCTGCCGGGCGATTCCGGAATAGAGGCGATGGGTCCGTCCGGGGTGGCCCTTGGACCCGGGACCCGGGGGCCGAAGGTCCCTAACGCACCTCGGGCCGGAAGGGCAGGAGCTGCGCGAGGTCCTCGTCGGTCATCCGGACGAAGAGGGCGCCGTCGTCGCTGCGCTCGAGGAAGCGGAGCTGGATCACGACGTCGCCGTCGAGCGGACGCCGGGCGTGGATCACGATGCCGGCCAGCTCGCCGTCGTCGAACAGGACGTCCCGGACCTGGCCGAGCACCCGCCCGTCGCGGCCGAGCATGACGTTCTCGTCCGGCCGGATCTCGATGTCGCCCACCGCCTTGTCCGCGGTCTCGGTCCCCGGGGGTGGCTGGGGGGCCCCGAGCAGGATGCCGAGGTCCTCCTCGATGGCGCCGGTGGCGCTGAGCGGGCCCCAGCGGTAGCTGAGATAGGGTGGGAGCCGGCGGGCCTCGGCCGAGGTGATCGCGAGGTCGACCCGCTCGGGGGAGACCCGGGCGATCGCCTGCAGCGGGACCACGAGCTCCTCGGTGAGGAGTCCGGCGGCGAGCGCCAGCAGGTGGCCGTTGAAGCGGGCGGTCTCCTTGACGACGAGCTGGCGCGGCTCCCAGCTCTCCCGGTCGACGACGAGCCGGTGGAGGCTGCCGATGTGGCGCCCGTCGGAGGTGTGGACCGGCGCGCCGAGTCGGAAGTCGGCGACGCGGCGGCGGAGGTCCTCGGGAATGCTCATCCGGTGGCGCAGGATAGCGCGCCCCACTCCGAATCGGTCCGCGAGGGGGCCGGTGCTAGGATCGGCGCGGTGTGGCGGGAACGTTCGCACGATGGAGGACGACGATGGCTCTCAGGCTCGGTGACACCGCGCCCGACTTCCAGGCCGAGACCACCCAGGGACGGATCGGCTTTCACGACTGGATCGGCGACTCCTGGGCGGTCCTGTTCTCGCACCCCAAGGACTTCACCCCGGTGTGCACGACGGAGCTCGGCTACATGGCGAGGATCGAGCCGGACTTCGAGCGCCGCAACGTGAAGATCATCGGGCTCTCGGTCGATCCTCTCGGCAACCACGAGCGGTGGGCCGACGACATCGAGGAGACCCAGGGCTCCCGTCCGATGTACCCGATCATCGCGGACTCCGACTTCAACGTCGCGAAGCTCTACGACATGCTCCCCGCCAGCACCTCCGGCGATCCGACGCAGCGCACCCCGGCGGACAACCAGACCGTCCGCAACGTCTTCGTGATCGGCCCCGACAAGAAGGTGAAGCTGATCCTCGTCTACCCGATGACCACGGGACGCAACTTCGACGAGGTCCTGCGGGTGATCGACTCGCTGCAGCTCACCGCGAAGCACCGCGTCGCCACGCCGGTGAACTGGAAGCAGGGCGAGGACGTGATCATCGCGGGCTCGGTGTCGGACGACGAGGCGAAGCAGATCTTCCCCGGCTACACGGCGCCGAAGCCGTACATCCGGATCACCCCGCAGCCGAGGTAGCCGCGCCGAGGAAGACGTAGGTGTAGTAGTAGGGTGCGGCGCAGGTCGGGTCCATGCACGCGTTCGCCTGGTCGACGCCTCCCAGCTGCATCACCGTGCCGGGGGGCGGTTCGGTCGGAGCGGGCCGCCCCCAGTTCAGCACCGTCGTCGAGGCGAGCACCCGCAGCCGCACCAGCGAGGTGCCGTTCCAGTAGTCGACCTCGAGCCCGGTGGGAAGACCGTGCGCGTTGCCGAGGATCGAGCCGTCGGCGTCGGCGTACGAGGGCACGTTCGGGGACCAGTCCGCGTCCGGCATGAACGACGACGAGCAGGCGCCGCCGCTGCAGACCGGGTAGCTGTGGCCGGCGATCGCGAAGGACGGAGCGGGCGCGGGCGGCGCGGGAACCGGCGGAGCCGTCGGGGGTGCCGGGGCGGGCGCCGACGGGAGCGGTGGCGCGGTCGGCGGGCTCACCCCCGTGGGCGGCTGCGGCGACGAGGGGTCGCCGGGCTGCGGCCCGGGAGGAGTCCGGTCGACGACCTGCACGACCGGGATGATCCGGGTGATCACGCCCCCGGGCCCCGGCGTCGACACCGACCCCCGCGGGGGGATGCCGCCCACGGGCGCGACCTGCCGCGACGGTGCGCCCGCGGCGGACGGTCCCGGACGGGTGGCGGCCGCGGGTACGCGGAGCGCGACGGCGGCCCCTCCCCGCGAGGTGCGATGTGCGTTGGTGGCGCGCACCGCGAGCGTGCTCCCGGCGACGGCGACCGCGAGCACCAGCGCTCCGGCGAGGGCCGCGGCACCGCGGGGCCCTCCGTGCCCGGCGGCTGCGGAGGGCGACACCGCTGCCGCGGCCGAGACCGCCTCGACGAGCGGCCGAAGCTCGAGGCGGCGCGCGCAGCGCGCCGCGACCCGCGGGTCGTGGGTGACGACGACGACGGGACGCTCGGCGCTGAGCCGCTCGAACAGCGCCACGATGGGGTCCGCCTGGGTGGGGTCGAGGTTCGCCGTCGGCTCGTCGGCGATGATCAGCTCGACGTCGCGCGCCAGCGTCCTCGCGATCGCGACCCGCTGGCGCTGCCCGCCGCTCAGCTGCTCGCTCATGCGTCCGGCGAAGGCCAGCAGGCCGACCTGGTCGAGGGCGCGGCGCACCCGCGCCGCGTGCTCCGAAAGGGGCACCTGCGCATCGGCGAGGTCGCGGTGGAGGATCTCGCCGGCGGTGCACCCGGCGAGGAGCCCGAAGTCCTGGGGGATGAGACCGATGCGGCGCAGGTGACACTGCCGGTCGCGGTCGCGGCGCAGGTCGCGAAGCTCCACCCCGAGCACCCGGACCGACCCCTGGTACGGCTCGCGCAGAGTCCCGGCGAGAAGCTCCATGAGCGTGGTCTTGCCGACGCCGGTCGGTCCGGTGACCGCGAGCAGCCCGGGCCCGTCCACGTCGAGGGCGCCGATGCGCAGGATGTCGCGGTCGCCCCCGCGGTACCGGTAGCGGAGGTCGCGGATCCGGACCGCCGGCGCCGTCATGCGCGGCGGAGCAGGGCCGGGCTCGCGTTCGCGGCCCGCCAGGCGGGAACCAGCGTCGCGGCGAGCGCGAGCAGGACGGTGGCGGGGAACGCGGCGGCGAGCGACATCGGGGTGAAGCGCACCGGCAGCACGGTGACGGCGCGGAGCAGCGCTCCGGCGAGGATGCCGCACACCTCGCCGACGACGCCGCCGAGCACGCAGGCGGCGAGCATCTGCCGCCCGAACTCGACGAGCAGGGTCATGCGCAGCACCCCGCTCTGCCGGCGCAGCGCGATCTCCTCGCGCCGGCCGCGCATCGTCGTCATCCCGAGCACGAAGGTCGCCGCCGCGGTCTGGAGGATCATCGCGACGGTCACCACCACGGTGAGCAGCGCGACGATGGTGTTGATCACGTCGACGTCGACGAGCCCGCTTCGCCGCACCGCCGACGCCGACAGCTGCGAGCTGATGTAGTCGCTCACCCCGCCCGCGACGCTGATGAGGAGCACCGAGAACCCGACGCCGACCGCGACGGCGATGACGGCGACCACCTTCGAGGGAAGGCGCCGGCGTCCCGAGCGAGGGCTGGCGGGAGCTGTCGGCGGAGGGAGAGGTGTCACGGATGTCACCTACGAACGCTGCGACCGGTTCGCCCCGATCCTAGGCGCCAAGGCTCGCGATGCCCGCCGCGCGTCACCGTCCGGTTTCCGTCCCGTCAGCGCACGCGTCGGGTCGCGACCACATCCTCCGGGCTACCGACCGGTCTGCCAGGGCGGTGGCCCGCCACCCCCCGACCGGCGGCTCGTACCATTCGCGAGATGCGCGTCCGTCACCTCAACGCGCCACCATGTGCCCATTCTCTGGCTGGCTGGGGAGAGAGGACTCGAACCTCGAACATCGGTTCGAACGCCTGGTCACCGGTGGCGGACGTAGCCGAAGTGGTAGCCGAGGATCATGATCACGATGGTCGGGACAGCGATGATGAGGATGTGGTGCGAGGACATCATTGCTCCTCCGACAGCTTGCGCCGTCGAGCCACCTCACTGGAAGGTCCGGGCCTTGTCGGCCCTCTCTGCGTTGATGTCCGCTGGCTGGGGAGAGAGGATTCGAACCTCTGATTGGCTGATCCAGAGTCAGCTGCCTTACCACTTGGCCACTCCCCAGCGGAGCGAACGCAGAGTCTAGCCCACGGGCGGGGAGGTCGCCGCCGGGCGCGACCGAGGTTTTGCATCCGGTGCGCCCCCCTATACTGGGCGCGTGAACCTCCTCGAGTTGCTCCGCTCACAGGCGCGCAGGTTCCGCTGCCCCGTCTGCGGCGAGAGCATGGCGGACTGCGGAATCAAGGTGCTCGCGCAGCAGGGCAACCGCGCCCTGGTGCGGGTCACCTGCTCCTCCTGCAACGACGAGAACCTGCTCCAGATCGTCATCCAGACCGAGGCCGACCTCTCCACGGAGCCGGCGCGCCCCGCGCTCTTCGACGAGCCGCGGCCGGCCGACGGCGCGCCGATCGCCGGCGACGAGCTGCTCGACCTCCACAGCTTCCTCGCCGACTGGAGTGGCGACCTCCGCGAGCTGACCGAGAAGTAGACGGCGCCCGGTCAGGGGCCGGGCGTCCCCGTCGCCGCGGTCGGGAGCGGGAGGAGCGGCGTCTGCGTCTCCTCGGGTGTGGGCGTGGCCTCGGGGAGCGGGGTCGGCGTCGGGACCGGGGTCGGCGCGGGGGTGGGGGCGCCGCTCGTCGAGTCGAAGCCGTGCCGGAAGACGCTCGACGGGAGGGAGTTGACGAAGGGGACGGCGATCGCCTTGCCGACGCTGGTCCCGTAGACCCCGTCCATGCCGATCTCGGCGGTGTTGTCGCCCTCGGTGTGGCCCGCCCAGGTGGCGACCACGAAGTCCGGGGTGTAGGCCATGTACCAGGCGTCGACGAAGTCGTCGGTGGTGCCCGACTTGCCCGCGGTGGGGTGGCGGAAGGGCAGCCCCCAGTAGCCGGCATAGCCGCGCAGGATGCGGGTGATCTTCCCGGCGTCGGTCGCCGGCATCACCTGCGGCCCGGGCGAGGGCTCGCCGGCGTCGACGATGACGTCCTGCCCGGAGACCACCTTCGTGAAGGCGCGGGCGGTCACCTTGTGGCCACCGTTGGCGAAGGCGGCGTAGGCGGCGGCGTGCTCGATCATCCTCACCGACGACGAGCCGATCGCAGTGTTCGCGTTGGAGGCGAGGTTGCTGGTGATCCCCAGCGAGTGCGCGAAGTCGATGACCTGCTGGATGCCCGCGATCGTCATCGCCTGCTCGGCGGGCACGTTGCGGGAGAGCAGCAGCGCCTGGGAGGCGGCGATCGGCCCGTCGAACGCGCCGTCGAAGTCCCTGACCCCGCCGAGCCTCTGCGATTCGGCGCGGGTGTCCTGGAGGATGGTGCTCGGGGTGAGCGAGCCGTTCATGAAGCCGGTCTCGTACACGTAGGGCTTGAACGACGAGCCCGGCCGGCGCTCCGCGGTGACGACGTTGAACTGACCGCCGATGGAGTCGTTGTTGAAGTCGGCCGAGCCCGCCATCGCGAGGATGTCGCCGGTCGTCGAGTCGAGCATGAGCAGCGCCGCGTTGTTGGCGTTGTGGCCGACGCTCGTCGCCACCGACCCCACCGCGGCGGCGGCCTTTCTCTGGATCCCGAGGTCGAGGGTGGTGTCGACCTCGAGGTTCCCCTCGGTGACCCCGGGGTCGTCGGCGAACTGCTGCTGGAGGGTGTCGCGCACGTACTGCGCGAAGTGCGGCGCGGCGCCCCCGAACGCCGGGCTCTGCGGGTTCTTGCTGAGATCGGCCTTCAGCGCCTGCTGGTTGCGGGCCGCGGTCGCAGGATCGGACGCGAGCGGGTCGACGGAGTCGGCCTGCTCGGCGGTGATGTCCTGTGTGACCAGCAGCGCCGAGACCACGTAGTGCATGCGCCCGAAGGCGGCCTGCGGGTTCTGGAACGGGTCGTAGTACGAGGGCGCCTGGGGCAGCCCGGCGAGCAGGCTCGCCTCGCGCAGGTCGAGGGCGGAGGCGTCCTTGTTGAAGAAGGTGCGCGCCGCGTTCTGGATGCCGTAGGCGCCGTGGCCGTAGTAGATGAGGTTGAGGTACTTCTCCAGGATCTCCGCCTTGCCGTAGCGGCGGTCGATGGCGCTCGCGAGCAGGGCCTCGCGGAGCTTGCGCAGCGGCGACTTGTCGGCGTTGGGCCCGAAGAAGGCGAGCTTGGCGAGCTGCTGGGTGATCGTGCTCGCCCCCTGCGACGGGCGCCGCGCGATGACGTCGACGAACAGCGCCTTGGCGATGCGGCCGAAGTTGAACGCGCCCTCCTGGTAGAACTGCCGGTCCTCGGCGGCGACGGTCGCCCTCTGGAGGATAGGGGCGACCTTGTCGAGGGTGACCGACGTGCGGCTCACGTCGTCGTGGCCGACCTCGGTGATGAGGGCGTGGTTGCGGTCGTAGATCCTGATGGTCCCGGTGGCGAGGCCGATGGCGCTCACGTCCGGGGTGGTCAGCGCCGCGTAGACGACGAGGCCGCCGAGGACCACGCACTGCAGCGCCACCAGGCCGAGGCCGATGCGGATCCCCAACCGCCAGCGCGGCGGGATGCGCCGCCACCAGCCCGGGCCGCGCCCGCCGGTCGCCTCCGGGGTGGGGGTGACCCGCCGGCCGCCGGAGCGGCGGCGGCGCGCCGGCGGCGACGGGCGCACCCGCCGCTCCCCTCCGGACCCGCGCCCCCCGCTCCCGCGTCCCGATCCCGACCAGCTCAGGGCGCGGCGCTCCCGACGAGGGCGTCCTTCCGCTCCGCCTCGACCCGGTCGAGGAGGCGCCCCGCGGCGACCTTGCCGCCGGCGGTCGCGGCCGATCCCGCGGCGGCGACCGCCACCTTCTGGAGGATGCCGCCGCCGGAGCCGCCCATGCGCTTCTCCAGGTCCTCGCGGAGCGCCTTGAGCTCGCGGGCCAGGTCCTCGACGGTGGCCCCGTCGATCGCCTCCTCCTCCACGCCGCCGGAGCGCACCCGGTGGCGGAGCACCAGGCCGGCGACGACCACCAGCGCGATGGCGCCGGCGATGGCCACGATCTGGGGTCCGTCGCGGCGCAATCGGGCCTTCCAGTCGAGCTCGGCACGCACCTTGCGGGCGAGGCGTTCGACGTCCTCGGCGAGCGCCTCGCGGGTCAGCTCGACCTCTCGACGCCTCGCTTCGGCAGTTCCTTCACCCACTCGAGATCCTCCTTGAACGACCCGACGGCCTCCTTGGTGGTCTTCACCGTGG
>Ga0209577_10007269_pt1 | contig 10192 bp, 9 predicted proteins | sample GraSoiAngelo_109_FD_185874 | JGI IMG/M metagenome (GOLD analysis project Ga0209577, IMG submission 185874) | Grasslands soil microbial communities from the Angelo Coastal Reserve, California, USA - 14_0903_12_20cm (SPAdes) (version 2) | ecosystem: Environmental > Terrestrial > Soil > Grasslands ...
GGACACCGAACGGACGGCCCGAGCACCTGCGCGTCGCCTGTGAGGGCAGCCTGAAACGGCTGCGCGTCGACCGGATCGACGTCTACCAGTTTCACCGGCCCGACCCGCAGGTTCCGTTCGAGGAATCCGTGGGCACCCTGGTGCGGCTGAAGGACGAGGGGAAGATCCGGCACATCGGTCTCTCCAACGTCACCGTCGACGAGCTCGAACGGGCGCAGAAACTCACCCCGATCGTCTCGGTGCAGAATCGATACAGCCTGTTCGAACGGTCCTCCGAACCAGTGCTGGAGGCGTGCTCACTGGAAGAGGTGGCCTTCATCCCCTGGCGCCCGGTCGAGGGCGGCGAGGTGATCAGCGCCGGCGGCGCCCTTGGCCAGATCGCCATGAAGTACCGAGCCACCCCGACGCAGGTCGCGCTCGCCTGGTTGCTCGCCCACTCGCCGGTGATGCTGCCCATCCCGGGAACCTCGAAGGTGGCGCACCTGGAGGAAAACCTCGGCGCGGTCGCGCTGGAGCTCGCCCCGGCTGAGCTCGCTGAGCTCGACCAGCTCGCGGTGGAGGGCTAGCGGCGGCGGACGAGGTGCCGACGGCCGACGGCGATGAATACGACGCCCTGGACGAGGCGCTGATGGAGACGTTTCCGGCCAGCGATCCGATCGCGGTATCGAGCCCCCCAGCCGGCCCTCCCCGGCGAGCGGGGGACGCCTGGAACCGTCGTAACGAACCACGGCGCTAGGTCAGCGCCACCATGGCAAGCGGGCCGCTTCGACGGCATCGCGCACCGGTTGTTCGAGGTCGATCTCCAAGCGGGCAACGTTCTGGGTCCATTCGCCGGCCATAACCACCGCCATCGCCCCGCGGCCGACCGACTCGTCGTTGCGCCAGCAGCGGAGGCAATCGACCGCGGCCGCCCGCAGCCGATCGACTGACACGGTGTCGTGGCTTTCGACCGGGTGGACCAGGGCGAGCCGATCCGCGAGCCGGGCAAGGCCCGCGAGCAGGATCAGGACCTGGGCCTCCACCGCATGGGCGCCCTCCGCACAGGTCGAGGCCCGGTAACCCGACGCGGCCAGCCACTCGACCAGGTCGGCGGCCAGGATGGCGTGGTTTCCCGCTGAGAGCAGGAAGCCAGCCCGATCGGGGCTCAAGGGGGACGCGGCGTTTTCGTTGACGAAGTCGTCGAACGCCTCACCGGCCAGGTCACCGGCCCGCAGTGCGGTCCGGCGCAGCGGATCGACGCCGCCGGGCCGCTCGAGACCCAGGATGTGATCGAAGGACCGGTCGAGGTAGGCCGAGATCGCGCGGTAGAAACGAGCTATGGCGCGCGCCAGCGCCCGTCGCACGCCGCGCGGCCACAGGAGCACGCCGACCAGGAGGCTGATCGCGACACCGACCAGGAGATCCTCGATGCGAACGACCCCGATCTGCCAGCCGGTCGGAACGATGAGGTTGAACATGATGATGAGCAAGAGGCTGAAGGCTGCCTGACCGGCCGCGAAGCCGACCGCGGTTGACGCATAGGCGGCGAGGAAGATGGCGAATGGGAGGACCGACCACAAGAGCACCCCATTGGTGCCCGCCACAAGGGCGAAGAGTCCACCAAGGACGACGCCCACCAGATTGCCGCCAACGGACTGTATGGTCGTTCGACCGGTGCCTAGTGCGTTCGACCGGAGCACTTGCAGCGTTCCGAGGACGACCCAGAACCCGTGCTGCAGTCCCAACCGATTCGCGACCACTACCGCGATGGCCAGGCCGACGGCGATACGCAGACTTGACTGCACCACCGTCGACGAAGGGTCGAGGTGCGTACGGACCGTCTCGAGAACGCGAACGATGACGGGTCCAATCCCTCCGGGTGTCGGCGCCGGGGTTGGCCCGGTTACCTCCGGCCATCCGCCAGCTGTGATGATGGCGTTGCTGCCGAGCACGACCGTCAGATAGGCGATCACGCGCAGAGTGTGGTCGACATCCAGCCCATCGAGGACCTGATCCGCCGGGCGCCCGGCTTTACGCTCCTGCCCCGCCCAGCGGTCGAGCGCGACACGGTGGGCGAGGCGAGCATCCTCGACGGCCTGGAGGTTTGGCGGCGCGCCACCGATGAGCACGTCGGCGCTCGAGCGTAGCGCAGTGACCACCGACTCGCTCATGCGGTCGCGCTCCGCGATGCGCGGCACGACCGCGGCGCGGTGCTGAGAAAAGGGCCGCTCGACGACGTCGACTATCCGCTGCAGCTCGATGAGAAGCTGCGCAAGGGCGCGGTCGCGTCGCGCCGGTCCGGCCGGGCGCTTGGCGGTCGCGACATATTCCCGACGCGCGGCCTGCTCGGCGTTGCGAGCGCTATCGATCCGCTGCCGCAGCTCGGCGCCATCGCCACCGGCATGAAGCGCCTCAACCAGGTCGGCCACGCGCAGACAGGCTTTCGCCGCCTGCTTGCATAGCGTCACCCGCTCGAAGTGCGGCCACATGAACACGCCCGCGAGAGTCGAGATCACGCCCGCCAGGACGAAGGCGCCAACCCTTACGGGAATGCTGGACGAGGGTGCCGGCACGGCCGTGGCGACGATGTATGCGAGCAGCATGCCGGTCTGGCCGGCCACGAAATAGCCGCCGAACACACGGGCAAACGACATCACGAGTGCCACCAGGAAGGTGACGGCCGCCGCCGCCGCGATGGTCAGCGAGACGAAGGTGCCCAGGGCCACGAGCACCGCGCCGACCGCGGTCGCGGTGAGGTACGCGCGAGCGCGGGCGGGCCTGATCCCGCCGAAGTCGGTGATGACGAGCAGGGCGAAGCATCCGAAGACGATGAAGATGACGTTCTGGCCGAGGTGCAGTACAAACGTGCCAAGCGCCAAGGCAAGCGGAATGATGATGGCGGCGCGGGCCGCGCGGCGCAGGGCCGCAAAGCCGGGATCGCGCGGAGCTTTGAGGGAAAATCGCGGCTGTCGCGGTGGCGCCGGAACCTCTTTGCTGGCGACGACGGTGCCGCGCGCGCTCATCCCTTATTCCTACACCACCACGATGGCGCGAGTCGTTAAAGTCAACGGATGATCTCAACCAGCCTCCTCCCGGTCCTGATCACCACCTTCCTGGCCTCGGCGGTCGAGGCGACCGAGATGGTCACGATCGTTGTCGGAGTGGGCGCGACGCGAGGTTGGCGCTCGACGATCATCGGGGCGGTCTCGGGCTTCGGGGTGCTGGCCGTGACCGTCGTCGTGCTCGGTGCCGCGCTCAGCCAGATTCCGATTGGGCCCTTGCGGCTGATTGTCGGTTTCCTGCTGCTCGTGTTCGGGCTGCAATGGTTCCGCAAAGGCATCACCCGGGTCGCCGCCCGCGGCCTCGCGGGAATGGCCGGCGAGGACCCGCACGATGCCGCGGAACAGTGGACGGGTCCCGGCATGGATTGGACCGCCTGGGTGCTGGCCTTCAAGGGCGTCGTGCTCGAGGGATTGGAGGTGGCGTTCATCGTGGTCTCATTCGGCGCCGGCGCCAACAACTATGGCGTGGCGATCATCGGGGGGGCCGCGGCCATCGTCATCTTCCTGGGCATCGGATTCATCGTTCACCGGTCGGTTCGCCGGATCCCGCGCAGCTTCTTGCAGCTGATCGTCGGGACGCTGCTGACCTCTTTCGGCACGTTCTGGTCAGTCGAGGGGCTCGGCGTCAACTGGCCTGCCAGCGACGGCACGATTGTGGCGCTCCTGATCCTCAACGTAGCGACGGCCCTGACGTTTATCACGGTCTTGCGGCGCCGGGCGCCTCAGATCCGGGCAGCAGCCTGATGCCGCCCATCTGGTCGTGGATCGTCGCCTTCGGTCGATTTTGGTACGACTTCATCATCGGCGACGATTGGAGCGTGGCGGTGGCCGTTTTCATCGGGCTGGTCGTCACGGGAATCCTCAACGCCAACCGCATCGTTGGCTGGTGGCTGATGCCGATCATCGTCGTCGTCATGACGGGCATCAGCGTGCAGCGAGCGAGCGCCCGGCGATGAGCGTGATCGCCGTCGTCGGGCTGGCGACGATGGGCATGAACCTGGCCCGTAATCTGGCCCGGAACGGGTTCGGCGTCTCGGTCTACAACCGCACCACGTCGCGCGTCGATGACTTCATGAAGCAGTACGGCACGGAGGGGCCGTTCACGCCTGCCCACACCCCGCAGGATCTGGCGGGCCAGCTGGAGAGGCCGCGCCGCGTCCTGATGATGGTGAAGGCCGGGACGCCGGTCGACGAGACCATCGAGCATCTGGCGCCGTACCTGGAGGCCGGCGACATCCTGATCGACGGCGGCAACTCCTATTTCCTCGACACGGTCCGACGTGGCAAGACGCTCGAGGCTCGCGGGCTTCGCTTCATCGGCACCGGTGTATCCGGCGGCGAGGAAGGCGCGCTCAACGGGCCGAGCATCATGCCGGGCGGCGCTCGGGAGGCCTACAGGCAGGTGGAGCCCATGCTGACCACCATCAGTGCCCATGTCGACGGCGAACCGTGCTGCACCTACATCGGTCCGGGCGGCGCCGGCCACTACGTGAAGATGGTCCACAACGGCATCGAGTACGCGGACATTCAGTTGATCGCCGAGGCCTACGACCTGTTGAGCCACGCGCTCAACCTGGGCGCCGACGAGCTCTCGAGCATCTTTGCCCAGTGGAACAAGGGTGACCTCGAGTCCTACCTGATCCAGATCACGTCCGAAGTGCTCGCCAAGCGCGACCGAGCCACCGGCCGGCCCCTGGTCGACGTGATTCTCGACGAGGCGGAGCAGAAAGGCACGGGCAAGTGGGCCTCGCAATCGGCGCTCGACCTCGGGATCCCGGTGACCGCCATTACCGAGGCGGTCTTCGCTCGATTCCTCTCGGCGCTGAAGGCCGACCGCCAGCAGGCCTCGCGGACCCTGGCCGGCCCGAACGGCGCGGTCCGGGCGGCAGCGCCGGCCTCGCTGGTCGACGACGTGCGCAGCGCGCTCTATGCCTCCAAGGTGGTGGCGTACGCCCAGGGATTCGAGGAGATGCAGGCGGCCTCGAACGAGAATGGTTGGGACCTACAGCTGGGGGCCATTGCCCGCATCTGGCGCGGCGGATGCATCATCCGGGCCCGATTCCTCAACCGGATCACGGATGCGTACGCGCAGGATCCCGGCTTGAAGAATCTGTTGCTGGCGCCCTACTTCCGGGATGCGATGGCCTCGGCGCAGGACGCCTGGCGTCGCGTGCTCGCGGTCGCGGTCGACCGCGGCATCCCGGTGCCCGCCTTCAGTTCATCGCTGGCCTATTACGATGCCTACCGGCGCGAGCGGCTGCCGGCGAACCTGGTCCAGGGCCTGCGCGACTATTTCGGGGCGCACAGCTATAAGCGGATCGACCGCGAAGGATCGTTCCACACCCGCTGGGGCCAGGACGGGGAGGAAGTCCCAGTCCGGTAGACCGATCATTCAGGCGGAGGCCCCGGCTAGATCGCGCCGTCGAGCGACCGGACTTAACATGTGGGCGCTGACCGGACAAGAGAGGTGAGCCATGGAGCAGGTTCTAACGATCTCGACAACTTGGGGAACGAACGACCCAACGAAGGCGACGATCCCATTCCATCTGGCACGCGGGGCTAAGCAGACCGGCGTTGACGTCCGTATCGTTCTCGCGGGCGACTCGACAGAGCTGATCCGCTCTGGCGTTGCCGGGACGGTACGAGGCAACGGCGTACCGCCGCTTACTGAAGTCCTGGACTTCGCACGCGAGAATAAAATCCCAATTCACGTCTGAAAGGGTTGTGCTGAGGCCCGTGGGGTCTCTCAGGCTCAGGTTGATGCCATCGGCGGATCGTGGATCGACCCTCAGGGGTGGACGCGCTTGATCATGGAGGGGCGTAACATCGCGTTCTGATCAGAGGGGAACAATACCCTCACTGACCACTGGCGAGCGTCGCTAAGTGGGCCGTCCTGACACCGCGCCACGGGACCGTGATTTCGGTATCAGGTACAGGCGTCCTTACTTCTGCTTCGCGTACTCCGGCGAACCCTTGAAATCCAGCAAGATTACCGTTTCGTTGCCGACCGTCCAAGCGTCGTGTCCAGGCGGAATGACAAAGCCGTCGCCGGCTTTGATGTCCTCCTCCGAGCCGTCCCGGCCGACGATTTTCATGCGCCCCTGAACCACGTATCCGACATGGTTAACCTCGCAGCGATCGGTCTTCGCGATCGGCTTGACGTGCGCAGACCACTTCCAGCCAGGCTCATGGTGCGAGCGGCCGATGGTCACGCCGCCGACGTTGACGACCTCCAGCTTGCCCTTGCCGAATGGGCGCGTCTCGTCGGGAGACTGGAGGCTCTTCTTGTGAACCGCAGCCTTCTTCTCGGTAGTAGGTGCATCTGCCATCGCGACCTCCTTGCTAAACGACTCGTCTGCGATCGTCCCGTGGCGATCCCCAGTATGCGCGTTACTGTTTTGGCTCTCGCAAGACCTTCCCCATCGTTGCCCCGCATCGTGCCGAGCCAAAATCAATTGTTCGAATAGCGTCCGCCACGGGCTAAAACCCTGCTTCTGCGACTCCCAACTTCAACGATTTGGGGGCGGGCGTTTCGTAACTGGTTGGCGTATCAACCCCCTATCCGACGATCTTCCAGTAAGAGTCTTTCCGGATAATGCTGCCACCCCGGAACTCAATGATTGAATCGGGCCGCCGGTGAAAGGATCTTCCCAAATATTTGCCATGGGCTAAATCCTGCTTCCAGTGAGTAACGCCCGACGCGGCCCGCCGTTTAGACGGTCATGAAATGGCGCGCGTTCAGACACTCCCGGTGGACGTTGGGCGCCGCGCTTGTGGCGGTCGTCGGTCTTTCAGTTCTCACGGCCTGGTTTATCCGAGACGTGATCGGCGGCCCGGAGGCCGATCCGGGGGGACGGATCTTACGCACACTTCGCGACACAGACCAAGCGTTGCCCAGTGATGCCCACGTACTCTACCGCTACGATCTAGAACCGAAATGGGATTCATGCGATGGGCGGCCAGGGACGTTCGGCTGGGACAACGTCGTAGTGGAGATCCACTTCGAATCGAGGGGTTCCACTGAAGCCGTTGTCCAACGGGCCGATCAGACTCTTCGCGGGCTCGGTTGGAGCCCAGACTATGTGAACAATCAACCCACGCTCGTCCAGGTAGGCTGGACGAGGCGCCTAGATAACGGTTCCCTCGCCAAGGCTCAACTGTCGGACGGGGTGCCCGACCGGGGCGCCGCAACACCACGCTGGGACTTCTTCGCCACGGCACCGCCAGTCGGACATCAGGTTTCCGGCTGCTGAGTTCGATTTCTAGTCCGGCCCCGCTACGGCGCCGGATTCTGGAGCGTACTCAGATGGATCGCGCCGTTGCCCGAGATCCTAAGTGCCGCCATGCCACACTAACTTCGTGGCGGAGTCGGCGCCGGCGCTCCTGTTCGACCTCGACGGCACGCTCGTCGATAGCGTCTACCAGCACGTGCTCGCCTGGCACGAAGTGCTGGGGAGAGCCGGGATGGAGCTCTCCGTCTGGCGGATCCACCGACGGATCGGAATGAGTGGCGGCCTGTTCGTCAACGCACTGCTCCGGGAGACCGGCATGCAGCTCAGCGCGGAGGACGCGAAGCGGCTTCGCTCGCAGCACGCCGACGCCTTCGTGCGGCGCATGGGCGATGTTCGGCCTCTGCCCGGCGCCCGCGAGCTGCTGAGCCGCCTCACCAGCCTCAAGGTGCCGTGGGCGATCGCCACCAGCGGCAGTCCGACCACGGCCGGACCATCGATCGCCATGCTGGGGGTCGATCCGCCCGTGGTGATCACCCGGGAGGACGTCGCCCACGCCAAACCGGATCCCGATCTCTTCCTCGCGGCGGCCGCGCGGCTCGGCGTCGACATCCTGCAATCGATCGTGGTGGGCGACAGCGTCTGGGACCTGCTCGCGGCGCAGCGGGCGCGATCGCTTGGCGTGGGCGTGCTCTCCGGTGGTTACGGCCGCGAAGAGCTGCAGCAGGCGGGCGCCTATCGCGTCTACGAAGACCCCGCCGATCTACTGGTGCATCTCGACGAGGTCGGCGTGCGAGACTCGCCCAGCTGAACACGGCAATCTCAGCCCGCGGCGCGACGCCGCCCGCGTTGTCGCCCCTGCTCTCCCTGGGTCCCTTCGCCACCATGGCCGACCGGTTTGGGGTGGCGCCCTTGCTCATCCCGATGGCGAGCAGTCTGCACGTTTCGCTGGCCGCCGCGTCCGGCGCCGCCAGCCTGTACTACCTGGCCTACGGCTTGATGCCACCGGTCTACGGCGTGCTGGCCGATCGCTTCGGCCGGGTGCGCATCATTCGGGTCGCCCTCGCGGGGACAGCGCTTGCCGACCTGCTCTCGGTCGTCTCACCGAATCTCGCCTTCTTGCTCGCGGCACGCTTTGTGACGGGCGGCATCGCCTGCGGCGTCATGCCGACAACCTTGGTCTACATCGGCGACCGGTTCGCCTTCGGCGTTCGGCAGCAGGCGGTCACCAGGGTGCTGACCTTTGTCGCCCTCGGAACCGCGGCCGGCACCCTCGGCGCCGGTCTGACCGCCCACTTTTTGAACTGGCGGGTTTTCTTTTTGATGCCGGCGGCGATCGCCGCCGTCCTCGCGATGGCGCTCGCCCGGGTGCCGGAGTCCCTCGCCGTCAGATCCCGGCAGAACCCCTTGCGTCAGGTCGCCGATGTGCTCCGCAATCGATGGGCGCTGTTCGTGCTGGGCCTCGGGCTGATCATCGGCGCCGTGATGTTCGGGTTCGTCACCTACTTCGCCCCGGCGCTGGAGGCGCGTGGCCAGACGGCCGCGGTCGCCGGCACGGTGGTCGCCAGTTACGGGTTGTCGGTGTTGATTTGCACCCGATTGTTCGCTCGGGTAGCCCGCTACGTCACCGTGCCGATCATGCTTGCCGGCGGCGCCGCGATGCTGCTGCTCGGCTACCTGGTCGCGGCGGGTACGCAGACCCTCCCCACCATCCTGATCGCCAGTGTGCTGGCGGGCGGCGCCTACACCTTCATGCAGTCGACCTTTCAGACCTGGGCCACCGACGTGGTACCCGAGGCACGCGCCACGGCGACCGCGCTATTTGCCACCGCGATTTTCGGGGGTGCGGCGGTGGCGACCTCAGCGGTGGCCGGCCTGGCGAGCGGCCACCGCTACTCGACGCTCTTCATCATCGCCGCCGTCGTGACGGTGCCGGTGCTGATCGGCGGCAGCCTCGGGCGCTGGCGCTACCGGGGATCGGACGTGATGGGCGATCCTCAGCGTGGCAGCCAGATCGGCTGATGACGCTGGATATCGATCGCCCACTGCAGCGTCTGGACGACCTGGCTGAGGTGCTGGCGCATGGCGGCCTCGCTGTCGTCCGGACTTCGGCTCGCCAGGGCTTCGACGATCGCCTCGTGTTCGCGAAGCGACTGCTCGGTGCGACCGGGCCGAAGGATGGTGCGGTACTGGAAGCGAATGCTCTGCGACTTGAGGTTGGCGAGTAGCCGGCCGGCGGTTCCGTGGTCCGCGATGCTCCAGATCCGCTGGTGAAACTCCGCATTGAGCTCGGAGTACCCGAGTGGATTGCCTTCGCGGAGTCGTTCTCGCATCTGGCCGACCGAGCGGCGGAGGTCGCGAAGATCGCTAGCCGTCACCCGGCGAGCCGCGTGGCGGATGATCATCTGCTCGAGGATGACCCGCACCTCCTCGATCTCGAGGGCTTCCCGGTCTGAGACCAGGCGAACACGGGCGCCGCGGTTCGGTTCGAGCGTAACCAGGCCTTCCTGATCGAGGCGCACGAGGGCGGCGCGGATGGCATTGCGGCCGGCGCCGAGCAATCGGGCGAGGTCGGCCTCGACCAGCCGCTCGTTTGGGTGAAAGCGGCCGCTGACGATCTCGTTTCGGAGCTGCAGGTAGGCGTCGGCTCCGCGCTCGGCGGCGCCATCAGGCTTCGGCGCTGGGCTCGAGGTTGACCGCCGAACGGCCGGCGCGCCGGCTGAAGCTTTCATTTGTCCCCTTCCGTATGCGATTATCCCTAATATTGTCGACAATCGGTTAAACAATCGAGCTCATGGAGGGGAAGACCATGGCAGGTGGGCGGTGGCGTTGGCTTCTGACGGTGCCTTCGGTGGGGCTGCTCCTCGTGCTGGCGGCATGCGGCGGCAGCAGTGGCTCGACCGGCGGTGGGCTTGGTTCGGG
>Ga0209577_10007273_pt1 | contig 10190 bp, 9 predicted proteins | sample GraSoiAngelo_109_FD_185874 | JGI IMG/M metagenome (GOLD analysis project Ga0209577, IMG submission 185874) | Grasslands soil microbial communities from the Angelo Coastal Reserve, California, USA - 14_0903_12_20cm (SPAdes) (version 2) | ecosystem: Environmental > Terrestrial > Soil > Grasslands ...
GAGATCGCGAAGGGCGCGCACATACGCGCCGCTCCGGACGGTGAGGACCGTCGCGAGGACCCCCACCGCTCGGCGGGCCGTCGCGGTGAGCGCGGCGGCGGCGCCCGGCCGGATCACGCCGATCGTCGGGACGGGGAACTCGTCGCGGACCGTTTCGAGCGCGACCGACGTCGCGGTGTTGCACGCGATGACCACGAGCTTGCAGTCGGCTTCGGCGAACCAGCGCATGGCCTCGCGGGTGAAACCGACGACCTCGGCCGGCTCGCGCGGCCCGTATGGCATGCGGGCCTCGTCGCCGAGGTAGAGGGTCGATTCGTTCGGGAGCTGGCGGCGAAGCTCGCGCAGCACGGTGAGCCCGCCGACGCCGGAGTCGAACACGCCTATCGGCCGGTCGGCGGCCCCGTTCACCGGAGCTCGCTCTAGCGGCGCTGCTGCTGGACGAGGGCGTTCGCGAGCGCGTCGATCGCCTTCGAGACGGCGGAGTTCGGCGATGAGAGGACGAACGGCTGCTGCTTGTTGAGGGACTCGGCCACCAGCTTCCAATCGGTCGGGATCTCGCCGACGACAGGAAGGTTGAGGGTGTGCTCGATGCCGCCCCTTGACATACCGGCCGCGGTGTCGGACTGATTGACGACGAGAAGGATCGGGATCCGGCCCTTGTAGCCGAGCGCCTCGAAAGTGTCGACCGCGGCGCGCGTGTTCGCGATCGAGGCCTGCATGTATGTGACGACGAGCAGGATGACGTCGGCGACATCGAGCATCGCGAGGGTCTCTTCGCCGAGCTTCGACGGCGCGTCGACGATGACGTAGTCGTGGTCCTCCGCGAGCAGCTGCATCGCCATCGCGACGTCCGGCGCGGCCATGAGCTCGGCCTCTTCCGGACGCGGCGGCCCAAGCAGCACCGCCACCCCGCTCGGACCTTCCCAGAGAACCTCGGACAGGGACGTTCGCATGCCCTGACCCGTCGGCAGATCGACGATCGAGCGCGTGGCCGGTGGCACTTGAAGGGAGTGACGGACCGAGCCGAACTGCATGACACCGTCCATGAGCGCCACGGAGTGGCCGCGGCGACGCAGGATCGTCGCGAGGTTTATCGCGATGGTCGTTTTTCCGGAGCCGCCCTTCGGAGAGAAGCAGACGATCATCCGACCCTTGAGCCGGACGTCGCGCTTGCCGATGGCGAGAGCGGTCGCGAGCTCGTTCGCGCCGCCGGGAAGGACGAAGACGGCGTCGATGCCCTGATCTGGCTTCGGGTCGATCGGACGCTGCGGAACGGTGACCATGACGATCCGCGTTCCGGGCGACGCCGCGCGCACGCGCTTGGCGAGGTCGAAGCCGGTGTTCTTCCCCGAAAGGAGCGCGTCGATGAGGACGGCGTCAGGCTTCTCCGTGGTCACACGAATGAGGGCGGCATCGCCCTCGTTCTCGACGGCGACGAGCTCCGCTTCCTTCTCACGGGAGAGCATCTGCTGGAGGTGCTGCGCGACCTGGGGTAGGTCTTCGATGAGCAGGACTCGTTTCATGCGGCGCGAGTGTATGTGTTCGCGCCCCGACGGAGCGCGCTGTGGGCGACCCAGGCGGCAAGAAGTGCGAGCGCGATGAACGACAGTCCCACGCCGGCCGTTATGCCCTGCCAGTACCACTCCGGATACAGCCGCAGCAGGTTGCTCGTCGCCGGGTCGAACAGGAAGTTCCCCTGCGGGAAGAAGACATCGTGAAACAGCAGGAACAGCTGATCGAAGGCCAGTGCCGCGGCGACGCCGATCACCGCCACGATCCCGGCCGCGACCAGCGCGCCTGCGCGCACCAGACGGAGGGCACCGTCGCGCCGGCGAGCGCGCGAGATCCGATAGCCGCCGACGAAAAGCGCCAGCACGGCTGCGAGCTCGGCCCCGCGAAACACAGCACGCACGTCCGCCATGTGCGCCACTTCGTCAGCGCTGAAATACGTTGAAGCACCCGACGGCAACGGGCTCAACCCGACAACGTACGACGCCCACGCACCGTGCCACGAGAGAAGGTTGTGCAGATCCACGCCGAACGCGCCGCCGCCGATACTCCCGCGGCCGCCGATGTCGAGGAAGGTTGTCTGGGTGTGACCGGTCGCTCGCGCGAGCACCTCATACGCCCACCCACCGCTCCACACGAGCGCGAGAGCGACAAGACCGAACACCGTGAGCGCGAGCGTGAAGACGACCACGTCGACTCGATGCGACGTCATGCCGCTGGGATCGCGCCTAACCCCGGCCGCTTCGGAAACACGAACCGGCCGTTCTCGACGGCCACCGCGCGGAATGGATCGTCGGTGATCAATAGGTTGCCGTCGAGATCCGCCCACTCGACCGCCGGCGCGAGGTGAGCGGCCGCCGCGATCGCGACACTGGTCTCGGCGGCTCTGCATCCGAGCATCACCTTCAACCCGCTCTCGTGGGCGACCGCGATCATGGCGCGGGCAGCCGCGACGCCTCCGCATTTCTGCAGCTTCACGTTGATGCCATCGCATGCGCCGACGAGTCGAGGCACGTCGCTCGCGCGGATGGCCGCTTCGTCGGCGACGATCGGAAGGGGTGACGCCGCGCGCACTCGGCGCAATCCATCGATGTCTTTGGGATCGATCGGTTGCTCGACGAACTCGAGGTCGAACGGCACGAGGCTCGCGATCCGGGCGGGTGCTTCCGCTGCGGTCCACGCGGCGTTCGGATCCACGCGCATGGTGCCCGAGAAGCGCTCGCGTATCGCGGAGAGCGCAGCGACGGCATCGCCTTGGCCGAGCTTCACCTTGAGCACCGTGAAGCCCTGGGCCGCCGCCTTTGCCGCTCGCTCGGCCATGACCTGGGGCTCGGCGATGCCGATCGTGAACGACGTCGGCGGTGGCTCGCCGCCCGCCAGCCCGAGGAAGTCGCGGAGCGTGACCCCCGCGGCCTGCGAGGCGCGATCATGTGCGAGCACGTCGATCGCGCAGCAAGCGGCACCGCCGTGCGGGAAGCGCTCCTCGAGGCGCGCTTGGAGTCCCTGCAGATCGCGGGGATCCTCCGACAAGGCATCGATCGCACCACGAATGTCGCGCTCGACGGACTCGGGTGTCTCTCCGAAGAACGCGTCGGGCACGCCCTCGCCCCGCGAGACACGGTCGCCCTCCCGGAGCTCGACGAGGATGACCTTCTTCGTCGTGTGTGTCGCGCGGCTGATCGCGAATGGAACGGTGAGATGGAGCTCGATGGTCCGAATCGTGACCTTCACGCGGGCACTTCTTCACGGAGGGCGTTGGCGATCCGGTCGGCACCGCGCGCCCCTTCGCGGACCGGGTCGGCGGCAGGCAGCCCCGTCTCGGCGGCGGCATTCTGGATCGCCGCGTAGGCCAGCTTCTCGCTCACGGAAGCGGTGTTCAGCGCCACCGCGACGACGCGCGCCGGCGGATACCCCGGCGGGCGACGCCACGCGGCGGCGTCCTCGTACATGCCGACGTACTCGCGGAGCGTTCGAAGCGGCTGCCGATCGTCGTATCCCTTGACGCTGTGCCGCATCGCTTCGTGGCACAGCACCATGACATCCGGCGCAGAGCCGTGGAGCAGGCCGAGCGTCACGCCGGAGAAACCGGGATGGGTGAGCGAGCCCTGCCCCTCGACGACCACCCAGTCGGCGCGCTCCGCGGCATCGCAGACCATGAGCTCCGCCGCCCCCGCGATGAAGTCCGCGACCACCGCGTCGACGGCGATCCCGCCCCCGGCGATCGCGATCCCGGTCTGGCCGGTCGCCACGAACTCGGCGCGCTCGCCGGCGCGACGCAATGCCGCGACGATCTCCAGCGAGGCGGTCATCTTCCCCACGGCCGCATCCGATCCGACGGTGAGGACGACGCGCGCGCCCTCGCGCCGGACGCGATGCCCGCCGATCGGCAGATCCGCGGGTGGCTCGCGCAGCTCGCGGACCTTCGCACGGCCGCGCTCTGCCGCGGCGGCCAGCGCCGGATCGGCCAAGACCCGTTCGTGAAGTCCGTTCCAGACCTCGACGCCCCGCTCCAGGGCGACCGCTAGTCCGCTTCGATAGCCGTCGGGGATGCGGCCGCCGGCGGCGGCCGTGCCGATGAGGAGCACCGTCGCTCCGCGTGCCAACGCGTCCTCCACGCTCGCCACCACGGGCACGTCCTTGCCGACGCCGACGCATTCGGCCGCGTCCCTCCCCGCCCTCGTCGAGTCGACGACGGCGACGACTTGGAACGGCGCGTACCGCAGCACTCCGATCGCCGTCTTCGCGGTGGCCGGCGCGAACTGGCCCTCGGCGAGGATCGCGACCTTCATCGGCCTCCGAGATCCCGCCCCTGACGCAGGAATCGTCCGTGCCGGTCGCGCGCCGTCTCGCCCAACTCGAGCGCCAGTCCCCCGTTGACGATGACGTATTCGATCCCGACCGGGTATCGATGAGGATCGTCGTACGTGGCCGCATCCATCACGCCTGCCGGATCGAAGATGACCAGGTCGGCCCACGCACCCTCTCGCACGACGCCGCGGTCGTGCACGCGCGGACGCGACGCGGTGAGCGAGGTCATCTTGCGGACCGCATCCTCGAGCCCGAGCACTCTCTCGTCGCGCGCGTATCTTCCAAGCACGCGAGGGAACGTCCCGTACGAGCGCGGGTGCGGCTTGCCGAACGAGAGCGGACCGTACGGAGCATTCGCGCGCGAGTCGCTCCCGATGCAGATCCACTCTTTCGCCATGACGTAGCGCACATCGTCCTCGCTCATCGAGTGATGAACGATGTCCACCGCGCCGTCGTGCTCGATGAGCGCGTCGCAGGACCATTCGAGCGGGTCGCGGCCAGCCTCGTCGGCGAGCTGCTGCACGCTCTTCCCCGCCCATTCCGGATGGTGACGCGCCCTCGCGATGACGATGCGGTCGAAGGCACGTCCGGTCTCGACCTCCTCGTCGCGGATCCGCGCCCGCACCGCTGGATCGCGAAGGCGCTCGCACATCTTCGCCGTGCCGCCCTCGTGCACCCAGTTCGGGATCGTGACTGCGAGCCCCGTGGACGACGCCGTATACGGGTACTGGTCCGCGGTGACGTCGACGCCCTCGCCGCGCGCCCGCTCGATCAGCGCTGTCGACTCCTTGACCTTGCCCCAGTTCTTCTGTCCCGACGCCTTGTGATGCGACAGTTCCACTCGCACGCCGGAGCGCCGCCCGATCTCGAGGTTCTCTTCGACCGCATCGAGAAGATGCGTCGATTCGTTGCGGATGTGGCTCGCGTAGAGCCCGCCCTTGTCACGGACGATCTCGCAGAGCGCTGCGAGCTCGTCCGTCGTTCCGAAGGCGCTCGGCGGATAGATCAGCCCCGACGCGAGTCCTATGGCGCCTTCGTCCATCGATTTCGTGAGGAGCGCGCGCATCCGTGCCAGCTCGTCCTTCGTCGGAGCGCGGTCGTCCGCGCCCATCACGCAGGAGCGCAGCGTCCCGTGGCCCACGAACGAGCACACGTTGATCGCGGGCTTCACGCGGTCGACGGCATCGGCGTACTCGCCGAAGGACGACCAGGTCCGCTGCACGTTGAGACGAGAGAGCTCTCTGTCCAGCTCGGCTTCGGCGAGGCCGCTCACCGGCGCCGACGAGCCCCCACAGTTTCCGCACACGACGAGCGTCACGCCCATGTGCAGCGCGCTTTCGAGCGCGTCGTTCACGAACATCGCCTCATCCGAATGCGAGTGGATGTCGATGAATCCCGGCGAGATGACGCGATCTTTCGCGTCGATGATCCGCGCGCCGTCTTTGCCGAGACCGGCGCCGACCGCCGCGATGCGTCCGCCACGTATCGCGACATCCGCGCGCCTGCCGGGCGCTCCCGTCCCGTCGATCACCGTTCCGCCGCGGATGAGGAGGTCGGTCACGAGTGCCGTCGCTCGGGTCTCTGCCCGCGCTCCTTCCGCTTCGCCACGACGAGGAGCTTTCTCGACTGCGCGTCTGCCGGATTCCCGTCGTAATCGCCGTGCAGCGTCTCGATGACGAACCCCGCCTCAGAGAAGAGCAGCTCGGCTTCCCGCCGGTAGAGGTAGTGGAGCGTCGTCGTGCCGCCGATGCGATGGACCTCTCCGTTATCGGCCAGCTCGTCGTACCAGATGCGCTGCGTCACGCCGTCGACGTTGGCGCGGCTCGAAGAGAACTTCCGCACTGCGCGAGCGCTCTCGGAGTCCACGCGCTCCCACTCGTCGACGACGCCGCCGTCAAGGCCGACCACGACCTCCGGATCGGGTTGGAACACGTCGATCGCGACGCGACCTCGCGGTGCGAGGTGCTCGCGCACCCGTGCCAGGCATGACCAACGATCGTTCGGGTCGAGCATGAGGAACGAGTTGAGGGCGACGAAGACGAGGGCGAACGCCTCGTTGAAGGAGAACGCTCGCATGTCGCCCTCGACCCAGCGGATCTCGACATTCGCCCGGCGCGCGCGGCGCTCGGCGCGCTCGAGCATCGCGGCGCTGCGATCCAGTCCGACGACGTGATGGCCATCCTGTGCGATCGGCACCGTGATCCGGCCGGTCCCGCAGCCGAGCTCGAGGATCGGCCCACCCGTTCGGCGCGCGAGGCCGCTGAACCACTCGACGTCCGGTCCTCCCTCGAGCGGCGCGGTATCCAGGTCGTAGAGCGCCGCGAGGCGCGCGGCCTCGGCGGGGTCGCGTTCGGCGCCCTGCCAGTCACGCGGCTCGGCCATCGTGCGCCTCCTTCGTCCGTTTGAGGAGCGCGGGTTCCGTCATCACGTCGAGCGCCGTCATCGCGAGCGCCTTGGCCGCAAGATGCATCGTCGCGAGCGCGCGCGGCGCCCGGGCCGCTTCGGTGAACGCGACCGAGTGCCCGGGCACAGGCCCTTCGGTGATCGACAGGAACGGATGGATGCCGGGGATAGCGGTCGTGACGTTCCCCATATCCGTCGAGCCATGCGTGTCCGACGGGCGTCGCGGCTGCATCGTGCGCCCGAGCGACCGGACATTCTCGGCGAACGCTTCCGCGAGCGGACGGTTCGTGTTGACCACTTCGCAGACCTCGCTCCACATCGGGCGCAGCTCCGCACCGGTCGCGAGGGCCGCGCCCTCAAAACACGCGAGCACCCGGCGCCGCAGGTCGGCCAGATAGGCGTTGTCGGGTGAGCGCACCATCAGCCTCGCCGCGGCGCGGTCGGGAATGATGTTCGCGGCCTTCCCGCCGTCGGTGATGATCCCGTGGATCCGCGAGTCGCTGCGAACGAGCAGACGAAGCGCGGACATCGCGTTCCAGCCGAGCACGAGACCGTCGAGCGCGTTCACACCGTCATACGGCTCGGCGGCGGCGTGCGCGGCCTTCCCCAAAAGCTCCACGTCGAGGTTGACCATCGCGAGCATCAGCGGGTCGATCTCGTCCCGATCCCCGGGGTGGTACATGAGCGCAGCTTCTACACCCTCGAACGCACCGCCGGCCATGAGAAGAACCTTGCCGTTCCCGCGCTCCTCGGCGGGGCAGCCGACGATGCGGACGCGACCGCGGACGCCATCGAGCGTGTCGCGAAGCGCGAGGAAAGCGCCGACCGCCGCGGTTCCCATGAGGTTGTGGCCGCAGCCATGGCCGATGCCCGGTAGGGCGTCGTACTCGCCGAGGATCGCGACGACCGGACCGCCCGAGCCTGCCTCCGCGACGAAAGCCGTCTCGAGACCTCCGGCCCCACGCTGGACAGTGACCTTCTCAGATTCCAAATAGTCCGCGAGGGAGTCCGCCGCGAAGCGCTCCTCGAAGGCGAGCTCGGGCCGGGAGTGGATCTCGAGCGCGAGACGGTCGAGATCCTTCGCGCGCCCCTCGACGCGCTCGCCGATCCGCTTCTTGCGCGCCGCGGTGTCCAAGTCGCTGTGAGGCTAACCCGAACTCGCGGTGGTCGATGACGCGCTCAGAACGAGCTCGGCCAGCACGAACCCAGCGACGACAAACCCCCCGGTGATGAGGGTGAGCCCGTCGACAGCCCGGAGCAGGCCAAGCGCCGCCACGAGGGATCCGATCTCGAACCCGCGGCGCAGCGCGGGAATGCGGCGCGGATTGCGGCGGCGCGGGCGCGCGAGCGCGGCGTCGCGCTCTTCCACGGCCACGCCCACCAGGGCGACGGCGCATCCGATTGCCAGTGACGCTCCGCCGAGCACGGCCACGACGGCCATTGAGTCGGTGGGATCGCGGGTCAGCAGGACGAAGATGACGGCCGCCATTCCGGCCGAAGCGCCGAGCGCGAGCAGCGGTTTGGTCAGGGCTCGTCGGTCTCCCTTCGCGGGTCCATTCGCAGAGGCAGCGCGACCTGCTCGCCGCCCGCCGCGATCGGGGCCTGGGCGAGGGTCTCGATCGCGCTCGACGCGCGCGAGAGCGCGCGATCGGTCTCGTCGAACTTCTTCGTCGCGTTCTCGAGATGGCGGCCGAGCTGGTCGTGCAGCTCGACGAACCGCTCGAACTCTCGCCGGACGGCCGCGACACCCTGTTGCAGCTCGCGGGTTCGCTCCTGCATCGCGAGTCCGCGTACGCCGAGCGCAACGACCTGCAGATAGGCGAGGAGCGTGTTGGGCGAGGCCGGGATGACCTTGCGTTCGGCGCAATACGCGCGGAGGTCGGGCTCGCCCTCCTCTTCGCGCAGCACGAGGTCGTAGTAGACCGACTCGGATGGGATATACATCACGGCAAAGTCGATCGTTCCGTCCGCCGGTGAGACGTACCGGCCGACGGCATCGATGTGTCGCCGGACCTGCTGCAGGAACGCGCGCTTCTTTAGTCGACGGTCCGCCGGGTCGTCCGCTTTGGCGAGCGCGTTCCAGGTCTCGTTGGGGAATTTCGCGTCGATCGGCACGATCCGGCCGGCGTAGCGCACGATCGCGTCGACGCGCGACCCGTCCTTGTACGTGTACTGGACCTCGTACGCCGTCGCCGGCAGCGCGTCGTGGAGAAGACGCTCGAGGAGCAGCTCGCCGAAACCGCCGCGGGCTTTCGGTGCCCGCAGCAGATCCTGGAGCGAGCCGATGTCCTTCGCGAGCTCTCCGATCCGCTGGCTCTGCTCGCTCAGGCCGCCGAGCTGCCGGGATAGGTCGTTGAGGGTGCGGTGGGTCGTGGCGGCCTGCGTCGCGAGCTGCTGCTCCGTCGCTCCAAGCGACCGCCCGAACTCGGTGCGAAGCTCGGCGACGGAATTGGCGAGAAGCTCGACCTGACCCTGGGTCCCTTGCTGCGCGGCGTGAAGCTGGGCCGAGAGCGCCTCGCGAAGGGCGGTCCCCCCGCCGTCGACGGGCCGGCGAAGGACGAGGGCCAAGCCGACGAGCGCCGCGGCCGCGGCCAGAAAAGCGAGCAGCGTGGTCGCATCCATGGCGATCGATTGTCCGCGCACCGGATCGTTAGCACAAGCGTTCGACACAAGGTATTTGTCTCCGGAAACACCTTTTCTCCGAGCGCCTGCGAACGCTCGGCGAACGCGAGTGCGCTAGAACGTCAAGCGTGGAACCAACCGGGCCGACGCGACTGCTGACGCTCCGCGAATCCGTGATCTACGGCTTCGGCAACCTCGGTGCGAACGCCGTTTACAACTTCCTGAACGGCGCCGCGGGTCTTTATCTCAACCGCTATCCGGAGGTCCCGATCTGGGCCGTAGGCCTCCTCTCTCAGGAGCGGTCCCTCGCCGGAGCGTTTGCGCAACCAATTGTGGGTGCAATCTCGGACCGGACGCGGACGCGCATCGGCCGGCGCAAACCCTTCTTCATCGCCGGCGTGGCGCTCACCGCAGCCTCGCTCCTCTATCTCTCGGGGTTCCCGCCGATCGCGCCGATGCTCATCGTCCTCTCAGTCAACGCGTTCTTCCTCAACGTCGCCGTCGACCCGTACACCGCGCTCATGGCCGACCTCGTCCCGCCCGGGCAGCGCGGGCGGGTCGGGACCGTCCTCGCCGTCTTCAACATGCTCGGTCAGATCGCCGCCGCGCTTCTCGCGCTGTTCCTCTGGGACCGGTCGCCACAGCTCGTGTTCGTTCTCGTCGCGGCGATCCTGGTGGTGGCGTTCACCGTCACGACCATCGGAGTCCGCGAGCCCGATGCACCGCCCGCTCCGAAAGAACGCGTCAGGATCGATGTGGGCAGCTACGTCCGCGGACTGCTCGCCCAGCGCGAGCTGACGAAGTACGTTCTCGCCGCCGCGGTGTTCTGGCTCGGCACCGGCGGCGTT
>Ga0209577_10007274_pt1 | contig 10190 bp, 7 predicted proteins | sample GraSoiAngelo_109_FD_185874 | JGI IMG/M metagenome (GOLD analysis project Ga0209577, IMG submission 185874) | Grasslands soil microbial communities from the Angelo Coastal Reserve, California, USA - 14_0903_12_20cm (SPAdes) (version 2) | ecosystem: Environmental > Terrestrial > Soil > Grasslands ...
ATTCTAACCAATTTCGCGCTTCTCAAGCCCCTCCGCACCGATAAGCTTCAAACCCCGTGCGATGAGTAGCTCCTCGTAAAGCACGGCATGTGTTCGAATTTCTACGTTTCCAAATGCGCGCCGTCACCAAGAGCCAAGAAACGAGGAAAGAGCATGGCCCGTCGTTCTGGACAATCACCGCAACCTGTTATTCACCGCGGATGGTGGACGGTCAGGTACCGGATAGATGTTCCGGGGCAAGAGAAGCGTATGCATAGGCGTGAGCGCATCTGTCCCATATCTGGTCCCGGCTTGCTTACCAGACCGGAGATTGAAAGGAGGGCAAGAGAAATCATCGCTGCAAGCGGAGCTGATACAGTAGAGCATTTCGAGAAGTGCGAAGCTCTTACTCAAGGCACGACCTTCCGTGAGCAAGCGCGATGGTGGATTGAACATATTCAATCAAGAAAGCGCAGTCCCATCGCACCCGCAACCACAGCCGGATACCGAAGTTACCTGAAGAATTGGCTCAATCCACTTTTGGGAGATGTAACGCTAGCCTCCGTTGACAACAAGACCGCGAAGGACCTCATTGTCACACTCGGCGAAGCGGCACTCGCTCCCAAGACCATCGTTGAGATCGTCGGCGTGTTGAAGGCTGTTTTGGCATCGGCAATCAATAACGATGGCAAGCAGATGTTCCCCCGAGAGTGGAATCACGAGTACATCGACTTGCCAGTTGTTGATCCGAAGAAGCAGCGCAGACCAACGCTGATTTCCAAGCAAGTTACCGATGTAATTGCACGAGCAAAGGGTAGGTATCAGGTATTGTATGCTTTGCTTGGAGGTTCAGGCCTTCGCATCGGGGAGGCGCTTGCCATCAAGCTAGATGATTATTCAGAGGATCACACAACGATTTCATCCGACTGCAAAACAATCCACGTTCGCAAGAGCATCTGGAATGGAAAGGAGCAAAAACCTAAGACGGACAATGCCATTCGCTCCGTCGATATTCCTGCGACTCTGGCGACATTCCTGAAATCTTTCGCTGCAGACCGCTCCTCCGGTTTTCTGTTTCAGACCGAGACCGGTCTGCCTCTCGGGCAAAGCAACATCCTTAGAGATTCGCTCCATAATTTAGGAGTCGAAGGCTTTCACTGTTTCCGACGATTCCGCACGTCTCACCTTCGCAAAAACCGGGTCCCCTGGGACTTGGAGAAGTTTTGGATAGGCCATGCGAACAAGGACATTACGGACAAGTATTCGGAACAACTAAAGGATGATGTGGAGTACCGACGCGAATGGGCTGAGAAGGCAGGACTTGGTTTTGTTGTGCCCCGTGTGCCCCAGTTGAACGTAGAGTCCATCGAACAGCACGCGGCGTAATTTGCTACAATTAGAGGAGATAGTCATTCAGATCCCCGGTAGCTCAACGGTAGAGCATTCGGCTGTTAACCGAAGGGTTGCTAGTTCGAATCTAGCCCGGGGAGCCAAAATATCTCCCACATTTACTTGTGATTACGCGGCCTTTGCGGACTGAATTTTTGCTTTGGAAAGTTGGCCAAGTTGGCCAATTCCAAGTGGCAGGCTCGGGAGCTTAAATCCGAGACCCACCTTCTCAGCCCATTCCTTGCGCCACTCGATGTTCTCAATCAGTTGCTTCGCGTAGCGCGTGCCCATGTCTCGGTTCTCATGGCCCATCCAGTAATCGATCAAGAGATTCCGAGCGTCTGACATTTGAAGCACGGATTCACGAAAGCGCCTAAAGCAGTGAAAGCCTGCCCTCGGTTGTTTGAGTACGAGAAGCGCGGGATGCAGGTTGTCGCGAAGGACGTTGCGTGATGATAGTGGCTTGCCGCTTGCCGAGCAGAATAGGAATCCCTTCTTGCGGTCGCCAACAAAATCTGACAGCAAGGTTGCGAGTTCCTTTGGAACGTCCACGTCCCGAACAGCGGCGTCTGTTTTGGGGTCTTGCTCCTTCCCGCGCCAGACAGCCTGCCGAATGTAGATCGTGGAACAATCCTCGGAGATCGTCGAGCAATCATCCGACTGTGGCCCTAACCTGATTGCGAGGGCCTCTCCGATCCGCAAACCACTTCCAGCCAGCAATGCGTAGAGAGCACGATACCGACCCGCAACAGCGGCCAAGATTTTCTCAATCTCCTTGGCCGTCCGCGTGGGGCGGTTCTGTTTCCTCGGATTGACGACTGGAAGCCCGATGAAATGTGAGTCCCAAGTGCGGGGATGAACCTGCTCACCTTCACCGTTTACAACGCTGGCTATCACCGATTGAAGGACATGAATGTAGTTCACGATTGTTTTATCGGAAAGTTGAGCCTGCTTCATGCCCGTTACCAATTCTTTCGCGGCAGCGTTCTTGATGTTGGCCAGTGGCACTTTGCCGATGTGCGGAGACATCCATTCAATCGCAGATTTGTAACCTGTGACTGTGGCTGGCTTGATTCGAGTACGCTTGCTGCGATGGAGAACACGCCCATCTTCAATCGCCTTAATCCACAGCTCGGCCTGCTGGTCGAAGGTGGTTGAGTCGATTGATTGCGCAATGTCCACCGTGGAGTTGATACCGTCCTTCTCAATCATTTCCTTCAATCTGCGTCTTGCTTCACTCTTAGTCCTGCATTCCCCTAACTGATAAAACTTCCTTTGCCTCTTCTCCTTTCCTGGAACGTCAGCCCAGACTTGACCGTACGCTGGTAATGCCGCGTCCCAATTTTTGTTTCCCATTTGCTTCTTCTGCCAGACATAACCTGTCTGGCCACGACGACGGCTCATACAAGGTCCTTTCCGTCGTCGCTTTGGCGTCGGCAAAACAATATCATGCGCTAGTGGTGGAGGCGCAATCGGATTCGGATCGGGCTGCGATTCTTCTATCGATGATGGAAGCCCTCGCACGTATCTTTCTTCATTCACCGCCAACAAGGTGCTGTCCTCCTTAGGGAAGTTGGCGTGGATAGGGAGAATGGAATCGGTGAATGGGTAAGGGGAATGGATAAGAGGAATGGGTTAAGGGGAATGGAGCCCCGCCCTGCTTGTGGCAATGGAACTCCGGGATGCGGCGGCCTGTTGGCCGCCGCATCCCGGCGCTGATGGCTCTCGCTTTTGTTTTTGTGGGTGCGGTTTTGTTCTTTTTTGCGCTCTTGTCGGGCCTCTCTTTTTTAGCTCAGTTGCGAACTTGCAACCCGTCCAAGCATTTCGGTTAGAGCGCTCTCGAAATCACGAGATACATCGGCATAGCCGGTTTTCGCGTGGGCGATCTCGTGTAGTAGCGTGCCTGCGAACTCCTCCAGGCTGCCAAGCTGCCGTCGCAGGATGATGATGCTGCTGGTGGCTTCATCCCACAGCCCTTGCGGTGTGTAGCCAGACATGATGTCTGGCCGCATCGTTTCCGAAATCTTAATTTGTTTTATCTTCTTCGGAATTCCTCCGGCCAAGTTCGCGATTTTCTCGCGCAGCTCAAAGACCTTCTGTTCCCGCTTACTAAGCTTTTCTGCACGGATGAACCTGAATTCGAAGCTCTGCGCGTATTCTGACTGGAAGACACCGAGATCTCTGACTGGGTTCCCCTTAAGGTCGGCAATGCCTCGGAGGGAATTCCTGATGTTTTCGGGGACGGTGACGATCTTGAATCCGTCGTTCTCGGCGTGATCTATGGCATCTCTAAAGACAGTCAGATCATTTGCGGTGACGAAGACAACCCGCTTCGATGTGTTAAGAATCTGGCAGGCATGGACGGCGACATCCGCCCATTTCACTTCATCGCGATTCGTTCCTTTCTCAATCTTTTGCAGGTCTTCGGCCAGGGCCTCGGCCACAGGTTCCGCCTTTGAAGCCAACAGCATTTGCTTCACTCGGTCGCTGTACGCTGTCCTTCCCACGTTCGTCCGTTCACGGTTCAGCGCCTTCCGCATCGTCGCGGTGAGAGAGGTGATGTTGTACGAAAATGCGAAGTTCTCCTCCTCAGCAACCAGCATTCCTGTAACGTAAATGCGAGATTTGCATCCATTGCCCGTTTCCAGAATCTGCCCGTAACTGGTTTCGTCGAGTACCGCTTGATTTGAGAACTTGAGGAAGAAGTTTTTTGCGGCGGAAATGTCGGCGTCCGAAGCGCCACTGAGGCCGAAATCTGTGCCAACGAGCCCCGGATCGGAAGCGCCTTTGACTACCGCATGTAGCGTGACCACATCGGGAAACCCGTGTTTTGGAGTCTGCTCCAATGAGATGTCGCCATACTTCGAACGAATCACGACATCGACCTTGCGACGGCTCAGAGTGGCGAGCGCATCCTTCAGTCCGACGCCAAACTTACCGATTACTTTCGTCGGATTTTTCAACTTCTCTTGGTTCTCGTTCTGAGTGAGATGCTCATATTTGAGCCCTCGCCCGAAATCACGGATGTGCCAGACACCCTTCCGATCCTTTGAAATGTCAACGTCCCTCGTACCGGTGAGGACTTGCTCATCAAGCGCGTTCGCAACAATCTCCCGCGCCGCGTGGCAAATCTCCCAGCCTTCAAGAATCTTCTCGATGTTCAGATCGAATCTGCGCTCATTTGAATCTGGCATGTTGCGCTCTCCGTGCTTGCCTTGATCGCGCCCCGATTTTAGCCCAGACATGGAATTCGTTCGTGTGGATGTGCTCCGCTATGGGAAGCCTGCGGCGGGCATCGCCCGCCGCAGGCGGATGGGCCCTATCCCATTTATGGCTTGAATAATCGCACATTGTGAATGGGTCTCGCCCGTAGTTAGCCGAGGGGTTCAGCGGCCGGCGTCGGCTTCCTCTCATCCGAATTGGTAACCACCACCGGTTTTAGTTCTTCCCGCACGACGTCAAACGTGACTTTGGGCAGCGTCGGCAGAATCCCGTGCGGGATGATCGTGTTCGTCGCAAAGATCAAGGCGTAGAGTTCGGCCGGGCCACGCTTCCCTGGTACCCTAATCCTCTTCACGCATTGACGGTGTTCATCCGCTTCCACAACTTCTGCTTGGGCCAGGAGGTCATAGAGGCGGTGGTTCGAAGGGAGCTTGAAACTCTCGCGCTTCAGGAATCCGCGAGCCACCAAGACTGTGAGCGGGATGACTACAGCGGCTTTGTCGCCCGTGACATAAACCGGCGCACCAAGAGTATTGACGCTCAGGCGACCGTCTGAGATCAGGTGCCTAAGGGCACGGATGAACTGATTGACCTTGCTATCGGGTCGCTTGATCATCCACTCGGGCGCCGCTTGCTCGACGCTCTGTTGATCGAGCGTGCTTACAAGACGAGCCAGAGGGGTTGAGTCGTCGTCGGCATGAGTACCGGTAAGTGCGCCCGTGAGTTCGGGCAACCTTTCCAAACCGATGAATCGGATATCGGCGGGACTCAAAAGATGGTGCATGAGCCAGGGCGAGAACTGGGCATGACCGCCGCGCACCCGCTTCTCATTCCACCCGAGCACTGGCTCCCTTTTAACTTGTCTCAGAAACTCGGCGTAGGTCTGGTTCAGGGGAGACCAACGCTGCTCTCCTGCCACCAACTCAATGTCAAACAGCTTACCGAGGTCGTGGCAAAGACCCGCCAGAAAGCAGAGGTACTGCGTTTGCAGAGGGTCTGCCTCGGTATTGAAAAGGGCCACGTCGGGAGGGGCATCGGTGAGAAGCGTCTTTTCAAACTCCTCCAGCATCTTCAGGGCGACTTCCAGCGAGTGCTGAAGGAGCCCGAAGCGGCTGCTGTGGTGGTGGTCGGCGCTGGCCGGCAGGTCGCCGACTAGGTCGCGTAGCTTTGCTATGACACGCGCACCGCGTGCACGGCAGTCCATCTCTTCCGGTAGCCGAAATAGGATGGTCTCCGTCAGTTCATCCAGCAAGACTCGCTGCGATTCCAGGGGCGGTTCGAACGTCCCCGGGACCGCCCCCGATTCTTGCCCCCGGGGGTGTGCCGGTACAGGAAGGGTAAGGGTTCCATTTTGGCGGAAAATCTGCCGGCGAATCTGTCGCCAGATTTTCCGCGCCACAGCCGTTGCGGTTGTCACCATGACGTGCCTCCTTCATCGTTCGAAATTGCGGTATTCGTATGGGTGCCGTTGTTGTGTATGACATGTCTGGTCTGCTGCTGCGCCTCGCTCAGCCCTTGGTTGGCGAGCTTCCGGGCTCGCAACTCGCGAAGCTGTTGCCTGTTCGTGATGACCGGGCGGACGACGGGCACCGCCCTTCGGACGCGGTAGATCGTCACCATGTCCCGCAGCGGTAGGTATACGCCTTGGCTCTCCAAGAGCCGCTGTAGCCTCGTGCGGTTGAGCTGGCGGCGAAATAGCTGTTCACGGCGCTCGGAGCTGACCACGATCATCAGCCGCAGACGATCTGGGCCGAGGGCCGGGGCGAATCGTTTCAAGTGCCGGTACAACTGGCGATAGGGATGCCGACCGAAGTGGTCTACCATCGTGAGGACGACTTCTCCGGACGGACGCTGAAGGACGGTGTCCTGCCAGAGATACGGCTTACTGCCGCGATGCGGCAGCAAGAAGGGTTCGTGAATCAGCTCACAAATTTTGGAGATCTTCTGCTTATGGTCGAACACGAATTCAACCGGCCAGCGGATCGCCTCCAGATAGAAGTTCACCGTCAGCAGGCGGGTTCGAATGGTCTCAAGAGTGTGCTGACGCCGGGCCGCCAAGTCAGCTCCCAGCAGCCGGGTCACTGATTTGGTGACTTGATAGACCGCCGGGTACGTGGCGATTGGTTTGATAAAGCGCCAGGACTCCAGGTCCTTCAGTTGGACATGGACTCTGGTCGTCGAATGCCTGATCCCCAGTTCTTGCGATTGTTCGGGCGTGACGTAGCCCCCGAGCCAAGCCACCGTCTTCAGGAAACGCTGCGACCGCTCGTCGAGAACTCCGACACGGTCGCGAAAACGAAAGATGTTCACGGGTTCACCTCTCTGAACAGAAAATTTCGAGTGGATTCCGCGAGTTGGAATGAGCCGGTTGTGCAGTTCAGAAACGGATGGCGCTAAACGGTGTGGCTAAGACATTCTGTGGTTGGTGAGACTTTGGACTGGTTCGGAACGGTTGCCGGACGCCTCAGTTCCGGTACCAAACGCCCATCAAGCCACGCAGGCGACCAACCCTTTACTATACTAATGCCCAGCGACTCGGGAAAAATGTTCGCGTCAAAATGCAAAATACAGTTTCTCCCCTGTGGAAAAGACGGCTTTTCCAGTAGCGATTGATCATAGGTGGCGCTTTCCGAATCGGGATCGCCGCGACCGGTCATCAAGAATTCCGGCGCGGTCCCGAAAGCGAAAAATGTTCACAGACTCACCTCAAACGGAAGATTTTGAGTGGATTCTGCGAAGTGGAAGGAACCGGTTGTGCAATCCCGAAACGTTTGGGGGCTAAATGCGTGGTTAAGACAGGTGGGTCGCAGTAAGATTCTGGCTTGCCTACTTTAGACGCTGGCCACAAGCGAAACGTTTCATCTGCAAAGCATGAAATTCCCTAGGAGCCGCTTCAGAAACGAGAGTAGCGCAAATCCGGCACGGACCCAGTATTCATATTATAGCTATAGGAATCTTGCGAGTAAGTGTATATTTCACAAAGGCTTGGCAGTAAGAGACGGCCACCGATGGCTGCCCGCTGCGAGATCGATTGGGGAACCTGATTTATTTCCAACTCTCGAAACAGCAACTGATGTACGGCCCCATGCAGATTGAGTCGCGCATCGATCAGGACCAGAACATCTCCAAGGATCTCAGCCTGTGGAACCAGCAGGGCTCGCACGTTCTGCGCGGAAGCATCATTGCTCTGCCGGTGAGTGGCGGCTTCCTCTACGTCGAGTCCATTTACATTCAGGCCACCGAGGCCCGTATGCCACAGCTCAAAAAGGTTGTACTGGCCATGGGTAACCGGCTGATTTATCGGGATACCTTCGGGGAGGCCCTGGCCGAGCTAACTGGCGGCCCCGCGTCGGGCGCGCCTGCTCTCGCCGCGGTTACATCCGCCCCTGCTCCGGCGGCCGCTGGGCAAGGCTTACCCGCGCTCGCTGAACGCCTCCACAGTCTTCGGGACCAGGCCGAACATCTGGCCCGGGAGTTGGAGACGCTAGAAAAAGAAGCGCGGAGATTTGAGTCTAGATCTCACCCGGGTTGTGCTTCCTTGGTGGTCCTCTATCACATGGGCCACGCCGATGCGAAAGCGATCATCGCTTACCTCAAGTCATTGCCAACGCCGATACAATAGGCTGACTCGCCAATTTCGCCAAGCGCCGTCCGCGCGTTCTCCAAATCTTTCGAGAGAGATTCGAGGCCCTTATCTGTGAGCGGATGCCTGAAGAGCTGCTCGAAAACTTTGAACGCCATCGTGCCGATGCATGGGAGACATTCCTTTGGTTGTTAGGGCTTGTTGTGTGTTAGCGCAGACGGCAGGCCCGCTTAGTTTACCTACTGTAAGCTTTTCATCAGTTTGCTCACTCGCTTAATGTCGCGATCACTCCAGAGCCGGACCACCCCGCCGACTGTCTGCAGCTTCGGAGCCTTTATCCAGCTCCCGTCCGCGATGCAACGCTGCAGTGTCATCAGGCTGACTCCCAGCTTCTTTGCGACCTCCCGTGATGAGCAAGCCTTCATTGTTACAGACCTATAGAACACTTTTTCATGACGTGCCACGCCATTTTATCCGCTCCGGCGACAGCCGACAAAAAACGCCGCGCTAAGGCGCACAGGTAGGGCCGTTACCCGTCAAGAAACAACTCCTTTTCCGAACCCTTCACCGAACCCAATCGGCCGGGTTTTGCGGCTCGGGCCTTGTTGTAGCGAGAACAGACTGTACTTCCACGAAAGTAGCGCGCACACTTCAGTCAGCAAATTCTCGGAGCCACTAGGATTCGTTGCTGGTCCTCGGCGCCAAGTCTTGCATATTCGAGCGCACAGCGCGCAAGCGAGATGCACGGTTGTTACGGCAGTTGCTGGCCGAAGGACGATTTCAGCGGGTTTCGATGCCCTCGAGCGAGCAGAAGGATCTGCGGACAGTTGCTCATTCATCGTTACAAGCTGGTGCGGATTCGCGTGCAGGTGAAGAACGAGCTACAGCACTTGGTCATGAACCAGGGTGTGACGAAGAAGAAAAAACTATGGAGCAAAACGAAAGCGCACGCTTGTTGATGACGCAGCCAGGCGTGGGGCCAATCACGGCAATGGCGTTTGTACTGACGATGGGAGATGTTTCTCGTTTTCAGCGCGGGAAGCAAGTGGCGAGCTATTTGGGGCTGATTCCGCGGGAGTAGTTCGGGCGGGCATCGGCGGCTGGGGGGGGGGTGATTCGGGATTTCGCAACGAATATTTGCATCGCTGCCACAAGAAAGGCTAGGGAATTGCAAAAGTGGCCGCGGCAAGAAAGTTGACCGTACGACTCTACTGGATGCTGCGCGCGAATACCGCGTATCCAGAGACCATTCGTGTCGAGAGCAAGCTCGCGGGTGGCCTTGGTCGGCGGATCGTTCCGCCAACCATCGATACGGCCTTGTACTCAATTGATGTCAAGTCGATTTTTGATTGCAAATCCGACCGATGTTATCGTGAGGTCTGCTCAGACAATTCTCCGATCATAGGACAAGCGCCGAATGCGATCTCCCGCCGTATCCTTGCCAGGGGCAGCTCACACTCAGTTCGTAGATCTTGTTTTTTGCTGGCGTGAACAGTCCATGAACCCCATCGCTCATGAACATACTTGACCTCGTTGTCGGTAAGCCCATCAAAACTAATGACGAACGCGCCGAGCAGATCGGTCCGACGCAGGGTGTCCCTATCTTTGGTCTCGACGCGCTTAGCTCGGTTGCTTACGGCCCGGAAGCGGCCCTCAACCTTCTGATTCCCCTTGGCCTTCTCGGCGTTCGGTATATCATTCCCATCAGTGCCGCCATCATTACGCTGCTCGTTATCGTGTACTTCTCCTATCGCCAGACCATCGCCGCCTATCCCTCCGGCGGCGGCTCCTATACCGTGGCGCGCTTTAACCTTGGCGCACCTGCCGGCCTGCTTGCCGCGGCCGCGCTCCTCGCCGATTACATCCTCACTGCCGCCGTTGGTATTTCCGCCGGAGTCGGAGCCTTGGTCTCGGCCGTTCCGTCCTTGCTGCCGCACACGGTTTCTCTCTGCGTCGGCGTTCTTATGGTCATTACCATCCTCAATCTCCGCGGCGTGCGCGATGCCGGCCTTGCCTT
>Ga0209577_10007277_pt1 | contig 10189 bp, 6 predicted proteins | sample GraSoiAngelo_109_FD_185874 | JGI IMG/M metagenome (GOLD analysis project Ga0209577, IMG submission 185874) | Grasslands soil microbial communities from the Angelo Coastal Reserve, California, USA - 14_0903_12_20cm (SPAdes) (version 2) | ecosystem: Environmental > Terrestrial > Soil > Grasslands ...
CGGGCCACATCGCCTCGACGACGAACTCGGCCTGGCCGCCGCACTCCTCGCGCACCAGCTCGGCGTGCCGGCGCTGCGCTTCCCCGACGGTGCGTTCCCGCAACACGCGGTTGCAGGTCGGGCACCTCCACAGCTTCACGACGTTCATCGCGTCCCTCCGGGGCCGCTGCGAGCAGCTCCGGAGCGAACGGTACCGCGAGGGTCTGACAATGCGTTCAGTACCTACCCAAAAACCGCAGGTATCCCAGTCGGTTACTCGATCAACGCAGCTTCTTTTGCTGCTCGTGCAGCCAGAGCAGCGCGTCCAGCGGGCTTGTGCGCGAAAGGTCGAGCGCGGCCAGCCCCTCGGCGAGCTGCGCTCCGCGTGGATCGGCCGGCGGCGCGGGATCCCGCGGCGGGGCGGGGACCGCTTCTCCGAAGAGCCCAAGCTGCGCACGCGACTTGCGCCGCGCGGACGCCAGCGCCGGATGTCCCGCCTCGTCGAGCTCCTGCGCCTCGAGATTGCCGAGAATCTCCCGCGCGCGACGAAGGACCGCCTCGGGAAGACCCGCGAGCCGCGCGACGTGGATTCCGTAGCTGCGCGATGCAGCGCCGGGAACCACCTTGCGCAGGAACACCACCCGGCCTTCGACGTCCGACACGGCCATGGTCAGGTTCACCGCGCGCGGCTTCTCGCGCGCCAGGTCGCACAGCTCGTGGTAGTGCGTCGCGAAAAGCGTCCGCGCGCGCGCCACGTCGTGCAAGTGTTCGGCGATTGCCCAGGCCAGCGCCAGACCGTCGAAGGTGCTGGTGCCCCTCCCTACTTCATCGAGGAGCAGCAGCGAACGCGGCGTAGCCTGGTGCAGGATGCGCGCGCACTCCGCCATCTCGACCATGAAGGTGCTCTGCCCGCGCGCCAGATCGTCCGCTGCCCCGACCCGGGTGAACAGCCGGTCCACCAGGCCGATGCGGGCGCGCTGCGCGGGGACGAACGAGCCCGCTTGAGCCAGGACGACGATCAGCGCCACCTGGCGCATGGCGGTGCTCTTGCCCGCCATGTTGGGCCCGGTGAGGACGACCAGCCGCCGCTCGGCGTCGAGCGACAGATCGTTGGGCACGAACGGCCCGCCAGAGGACGCGGCCAGTGCCCGCTCGACGACCGGATGTCGGCCTTGCACCACTTCGATGACGTCGGAACCGTCCACCGCGGGCCGCACCCAGCCCGACTCCGCGGCGACGCGCGCGAAAGAGAGCAGCGCATCCGCCTCGGCCGCGGCCGCGGCGCAGGCGCGCAGGTCGGCGCTGCGGGACAGCACGGCCGCGCGCAGCTCCTCGAAAATCTGCTGCTCGAGCGCGGCGCGCCGCTCCTCCGCCGAGAGCACGCGCGCCTCGTGCTCGGCGAGCGCCGGCATGATGAATCGCTCCGCCCCGACGGTGGAGGAGCGGCGCTGGTAATCGCCCGGAACGAGGTGCAGGTTCGGTTTGGTGACCTCGATGTAGAAGCCGGTGATGCGGTTGTAGCGAACTTTCAGGGACTGGATGCCGGTGCGCGTCCGCTCTTGCGCTTCGAGCGCGGCGATGGCGGCCCGGCCACCTTGCGCCAGATCGGCCAGCTCGTCCAGGTCGGCCCGGTACCCCTGCCGGACGAACCCCGGCCCCCGCCCAGCCGGTAGCTCGTCCGCCAGCGCCCGGTCGAGCAGCGCCGAAAGATCGTGCAGTGCGCGGAGAGCGGGGGCGAGCTCCCGCAGCCGTGTCGCCGAGCAGGCCGCCAGGCGGCTTGCCAGCCCTGGCATCCTCTGCAACGAGGCGCGCAGACCGGCGAGGTCGCGCGGCGCACCTTGGCCGACGGCGAGGCGCCCGAGCAGACGCTCCACGTCGAGGACGCCGCGCAGCTCGTCCGCGATCTCCTCGCGCGCGACCGCCGCGTGCGACAGCTCCTCGACGGCGTCCTGGCGCGCGGAGATGGCTGTGAGATCCGTGAGCGGGGCAGCCAGCCAGCGCGACAGCAGGCGCGAGCCGGCCGCGATCAGCGTCCGATCCACTACCGAGAGCAGCGTTCCGTCGCGCCGCCCGGAAGGGCAGCGGAAGAGCTCCAGGTTCTGCACCGCGGCGGGATCGATCCACAGCGCTTGCGCGGACTGCTCCACCTCCACCCGGACGACGTGCTGCGCGGCCGAGCGCTGCGTCTCCTGCAGATACGAGAGAGCGTCCGCGGCCGCCTGCACCGAGAGCGGGTCGCGCAGGCCGAAGCCGTCGAGCGTGGCGACGCCCAGGTGGCGCTGCAGGAAGCGGTCCGCCTCCGCGGCATCACGCGGCGTGCGCGCCTCGATCCGCACCGCCCCGCTCGCCTTCCGCAGGGCATCCTCGGCTGGCGTCCCGAGCAGCTCCTCCGCGAGGAGCAGCTCGCGCGGACGCGCCCGTTGCAGCTCATCCAGGGCCGACTCCAGGCCGCCGGGTTGCAGCGCGCGCAGCTCGCCAGTGGCGGCATCGAGCAGCGCCACCGCGGCACGCTCCCCGTCGAGCGCCACCGCTGCGAGCCAGACGGGCTCGCGCGCGTCCTCCTCGTCGAAGGCGGTTCCCGGCGTGACCAGCCGCACGATCTCGCGCCGGACGAGCTGCTTGCCAGGACCCGGGACCTCGACCTGATCGCAGAGCGCCACCTTGTGCCCGGCGGCCACCAGCCGCGCGACGTACGCCTTCGCGGCATGGTGCGGGACGCCGGCCATGGGAACGCGCTCGTCGCCTTTGGCGCGGCTCGTCAGGGTGATCCCGAGCAGCTGCGCCGCAATGCGCGCATCGTCGTAGAAGAGCTCGTAGAAGTCGCCGAGGCGGAAGAACAGCAGCGCATCCTTTGCCTGCGCCTTGGCCTCCTGGTACTGCCGGAGCATCGGCGTCGTCGCCGGTTCGGAAACCACCTGGACGGGTTCGGCCACTGCCCGGTGTGTACCAGAAAGCGGCCGTGCCGCAGCGCGGCGGTGAAATGCGAGGAGGGGGTCCGCCGTTCGGCTCGAGCGAGGTGCCGCGCTACGTTTTCCGGCCGCTGCTCGCGGTGGCGCTGGTCGCAGGGCCCGCGCTGGCGGCGCCCTCCCCGGAAAGCCCTGCCTCGCAGCCTGCGGCGAGCTTCTTTCGCAGCATCCACGCGGCCCGCCGTTCCGGCCCGGTGGCGATCGACGGCCGCCCCGACGAGCTTGCCTGGAACGCCGCGGAGCTGGGGGAGGGATTCACCCAGTTCGAGCCCGACGAAGGCGCGCCACCCACCGCGCCCACGCGATTCCGCGTCCTCTGGGACGACGACTCCATCTACGTCGCGATCGAGTGCGACGACCCGGTTCCGCCCACCGCCACCTTGAGCCGGCGCGATCGCGCCGTGGAAGGCGACTGGGTGTCGTTCGATCTGGACACCACCAACGACCGCCGCACGGCGTACCACTTCCAGGTCTTCGCCGGCGGCCAGCAGCTGGACGCGCTGCATTTCAACGACACGGACTTCACCACCGATTGGGACGCCGCGTGGGAGAGCGCGGTGGCGCGCACGGCATCCGGCTGGTCGGTGGAGGTGCGCATCCCGCTGCGGATCCTGCGGGTGCCGGACGGCGCGACCGAGTTCGGCTTCAACGTCTACCGCTACCTCGCCCGCCGCAAGGAGCAGGATCAGTGGCGCTACCGCCCGCGCGGCTCGTCCGGAGACGTGAGCCTGCTCGGACAGCTCACCGGAGTGCGCGGCATCCACCCGGTGCGCTCCCTCGAGCTGCGGCCCTATCTGGCGTCGCGCAGCACGATGACGCGGCCTGCGCCGGGCCCCGCCTCGGCCCCCTTCCGCTTCGCGCCTTGCTCCTCGTTTGGCATCGGCCCGAACGGCGTTGCGGCCGGCTGCGCGGGCGTCGACCTCCGCTACTCGCTCGCGAGCGATCTGTCCCTGGTCGCCACCGTCAACCCGGACTTCGGCCAGGTGGAGGCGGACCAGCGGGTCCTGAACCTTTCCACTTTCGAGACCTTCTTCCCCGAGAAACGACCCTTCTTCACCGAGGGGCTCGATCTGTTCCAGTCCCCGCTGCGGATCAGCTTCGGTGGCGCGTACGGAGGCGACGCGTACCAGGTCTTCTACTCGCGCCGGATCGGCAAACCGCCGCCGGACTGGGACACCGCGAACGGGACCCTGCTCTACCAGCCCAGCGCGCAGCCGGTCGGCGCCGCCACCAAGCTGAGCGGGACCATCGGCGCGGCGGCGGTGGGCCTGCTCACCGCGCACGAGCCGCGCATCGAGGCGCAGGCGCTCCGCGGGGCGAAGTGCTGCGGGTCCGCGTCCCGCTCTCGGAGCGGGCCCTCCTGGGGGTGGTTGCCACGGCGCGCGATCCGCTCTTCACCAGCTCGTCTTCCGATCTCTCCCGCCGGCACTCGCACGTCGGTGGGGCGGATTTCACCACCTTCGATGCGCACCGCGACTGGAGCTTCACCGGCCAGGCAGTGGGATCGCTCTTGAACGGCGGCGACGCGGCCGTCCAGGACGACGGGACGGTCCTGGGCGACGGTTCGAGCGGCGTGGCGCTGAGCGGAAAGGCGCAGAAGAGCGCGGGTCCACTGATCGGCTTCGTCAGCAGCGACTGGCTCTCGCCGCAGTTCACGGTGAACGACCTCGGATTCATGAAACGCGCCAACCTGTTTCGCGGATTCGGCTACTTGCAGCTGCGCGACGTGCACCCGTCTTCCTGGTACCAGCGCGCGCTGGTCGGGGCCTGGCTGCGCGAGGTGCGCGACTCGACGTTCCGGCTCGCGCTCGCGCAGGAAGTCGGGATGGAGACCTACGTGCAGCTGAACTCGCAGTGGGACCTGGGCTTGTACGGCTACGTCGCGACGCCGACGGTGGACGACCGGGAGCTGCGCGACGGGACGCCCATCGAGCGGCAGGCCCTGCATGGCGGCGGAGCGAGCTTCAACAGCGACTCGCGCAAGCCGGTGCAGGTCGGGGCCTACACCGATTACAGCCGGGGGATTCCGCGCTTCGAGCGCAACTACGACTTCGGCGCGTACGTCACGCTGCGCCCCATGCCACGCCTGGAGACCACTCTCTCGCTCGACTTCGCGCGCGCCGACGGCGCCATCCGGCGGACCCGGATTGCAGCCGCGCCCTCCGGCGCCGATCCCGCGATGGGCGAGCTCGACCGCGCGACCGCCACGCAGCGCGATCGCTTCTACCTTCTCGCCCCGCAGTCGTCGCGCTCGGTGAGCAGCATCGTCCGCGCCACCTACGCGTTCTCGCCGCATCTCACCCTCCAGCTCTACACGCAGCTGTTCGGCGCCGGCGTGGCGTACGGCAATCCGCTTCGCGCCGACGTTCCCGCGGGAAGATCGACGGTGCGCTTCTCGCAGCTCAGGCCGGCGGTGGGCGACGAGCCGGAACCGGACAACCTCGACGACCGGCAGGCCGGCCTGAACGTGAACGTGATCCTCCGGTGGGAATGGCGGCTGGGATCGACGCTCTACCTCGTCTACGCCCACCAGAGCTCGGCCGACTTCGTTCCGCGGCCCGGCGGGCTGGACCTGGCCGGCGAGCTCGGCGCGGTGGCGAGCAGCGCAGCGACGCACGGCCACACCTTCCTGGTCAAGATCGACTTCTTCAAGGCGCTCTGAGCGGCCTTTGGTAGTCTGTGGCGGATGATCCAGGCGGTGAAGGACCTGCAGCGGCTGCGCGAGATCAGCGCGGTCGTGGTGCGGCACGGTTTCGGCGAGCTGCTCGACCGCAGCCGCCTGTGGGACGTGCTCGGCCGTCGCGAGCCGGGCGAGCGGCCCTCTCGGGCCGACATGCGCGCCACCAGCGCGCGGCGGTTCCGGGAGACGCTCGCCGAGCTGGGCCCCACCTTCATCAAGATGGGCCAGATCCTCTCCTCGCGACCCGACCTCCTGCCGCCGGACTTCATCGCCGAGCTCTCCGAGCTGCAGGACAGCGCGCCGCCGATGTCACTGGAAACGGTGCTTCGCCTGATCGAGCAGGGGCTCGGGCGGCCCTCCGCCGAGCTGTTCGCGCACATCGATCCGGAGCCGCTCGCGTCCGCCTCGATCGCGCAGGTGCATCGCGCCCGGGTCAGCGACGGCGAGAGCGTGGTGGTCAAGGTGCAGCGACCGGGGATCGAAGAGCAGATCCGGTCGGACACCGACCTGCTCTTCTACCTGGCGCGCTTTCTCGAAGGGGTGATCGAAGAGACCGGCATCTACACTCCGACGGGAATCGTCAGCGAGTTCCGCCAGGCGATGCTGGTCGAGCTCGACTTCGAGAACGAGGCCCGCAACATCGAGGAGTTCGCGAAGACGCACTCCGGGCGCGAGCTGGTAGTCATCCCTCGCGTAGTGCGCACGCATTCGTCGCGCACCGTGCTCACCCTTCAAGAATTGGTGGGGACGAAGCTCAAGACGGTGCTGGAGGACCCCCGCGCGGAGGGCATCGACCGCAAGGCGCTCGCGCGCAACATCCTGGATGCCTCCTTCCAGCAGCTGTTCGCCGACGGCCTGTTCCACGGCGACCCCCACCCCGGCAACGTGATCGTCCTGCCCGGCAACCGGCTGGGGCTCATCGACTTCGGCCTGGTGGGCCGCCTCTCGAAAGCCATGCAGGAGTCGATCATCCTGCTGGTGCTGGCGATCAGCCTGCGCGACCCCGACACGGTGGCGCGGCTGGTCTACAAGGTGGGCGTCCCGGACGAGCGCATCAACCTCCACCAGTTCCGCACCGACATCCATGACATCCTCGATCGGTATCTGGGCCTCAAGCTGTCGGAGGTCAGCTCGACCACCCTGCTCAACGAGCTGACCGATCTGGCGCTCAAGTACCGCATCAAGATCCCCAAGGAGTACGCCGTGCTCTCCAAGGCGTCGGCGACCACCGAAGGGATCCTGCGGCAGCTCGACCCGGACCTCGACGTGGTCTCCGTCGCCCTGCCTTACGCCAAGCAGCTCCTCTGGGAGCGCTACAACCCGAGCTCGATGAGCGGCGGCGCCATGCGCATGCTGCTGCAACTTCAGGGATTCCTGCAGGACACGCCGCAGCAGCTCTCGCAGATCCTGATGGACCTCGAGGGCGGCAAGTTCCACGTCACGGTCCGCAACGAGGAGATGGCGAAGTTGAACCTCAACGTGAAAGCGCTGGGGATCCTCGTCTTCATGGGCTCCATCGCCTCGGGGCTCATCGCCGGCGCCTTCTCGCTGGTCGGCCGCGCCTCGGATCCGGTCACCGGCACCACGCGTTGGCCGGTACCCGCGCTGGCCGGGCTCGCCCTGGCCGCCATGCTGTTCGGTGCCGCGGTCACCTGGACGCTGCTCAGCGGGCGCCTGAAGAAGCTCTCCGTCCGGCGCTTCCTCAAGTAGCCGGCGCGCGTGCCGGGCGGCGCTGCGCGCTCATCTCTTCTCGTCGTCCGGCGGCGGAGCGGGAAGCGCGTCGATCACCGGCAGCGCCTCGATCACCTCCGGCCGCTGCAATACGGCCGGCGCGGGAGGAACCGGCGGCGGCTCGGGAGGAAGATCGATGAGGCCCTCCGCGTCGGCGGCGATCGCCGCCAGCGCGCCTTGCCGCGCCACCTCGAGCCAGGCGAATACGGCGCCGAAGGCGAGACCTGCCGCGAGCCGCGGCGGGAGCCCGACGAGCAGGAAGGCGGGATCGAGGCCGGTCCAGAGGATGCCGGTGACGAGCCCCGCGACGGTGGCGACCACGCCCTCGAGCAGCAGGAAGGCGAGCTGGACCGCGACGCACGCGGCGACCCGGCGGCCGAGCACGTCGGAAGCCCGCGCGAACGCCGCCAGCGCGCCGTCGCCGAACGCGGCGGCGCGCACGAGCATCAGCCGCGACAGAGCGTCGAGCAGGACCGCGCCGGCGATCCCCACGCAGGCGGCGAGCGCAAGCAGCGCGAACGCGCCCGCCGTCGGCCTTGCCACGATCGCCACGGCGGCCCACAGGACGCCGGCCGCGAGGGACAGCTCGAACGCGAGCAGCAGCGCGGCCGCGAGAGCGCCGGCGGCGGCGACCCGCGCGAATCCCCGCGCCGCGAGCGGCCAGAAGTGCCCCGGTGGGGGCCTGCGCTGCAGCTCGGCGTCCGCCGCGAGCACGGGCAGCGCGCCGGCCCAGAACGCCATGCCCATCGTCCAGGAGATCGCCGCCGCCGCGAGCGCGCCGCCGGCGAGGGCCCAGCGCATCTTCCCGAGCGCGACGGCAGCGGCGGCGAGGCCGAGCAGCGGCTCGAGCCGCCCCGCCACCGCCGCGATCAGGATCAGCGCGGAGAGCCAGGGAAGCATGGAGAGCAGGCTTCCCACCGCGTCGAGCAGCGTTTTCCCGAAGGAAAGCTCCGGGTTTCGCGACGCCGCCCGGAGCCCGAGGCGGACGGCCTGGTTGGCGCGCAGCACGGCGCGCACGTCTACCCCATCGCACCTCTCGCCGGAAGGTGGGCGCCAAGGTTCCTTGAGGGTCACACATATAAAGTTCTACACTCAGTGAAGAAAGGAGTAGGTTGCGCCTGGAGCCGCAGATGGCAGAGGCCGCTGACATCCCCTCGTCCGTCCTGGTGGTGGACGACGAGCCGGTCGTGCCGCAGCTCTTCTCGCGGTTGCTGAGCGAGAAGGGCCTGCGCACGCGCACGGCTTCCAGCGCCGAGGAGGCGCTGAAGCTCCTCGAAGAGGGCGGCATCGCCTGCGTGCTGGCCGACAAGAACATGCCGGGGATGGACGGCATCGAGATGCTCCGCCGCATGCGAGAGGCGCAGCCCCATTGCGCGTTCATCGTCATGACCGGCTACGCTTCCACCGAGTCGGCCATCGAGGCGCTGCGCCTGGGCGCGGTCGACTACCTGCAGAAGCCGTTCGAGGACCTGGACGTGGTGGCACAGCGGATCGAGGACGCCATCCAGCAGGTGCGCAGCGATATCGACCGCTCCGCGGTCATGGCGCGGCTGGGCGTCTTCCAGGACGGCGAGCCACCCGCGACCGAGGACGAGTCGGACCCCGCCGCGCCCATCCAGATGCTGGAAGCGCGGGTCCGGCAGGCCACCGAGGACCTGCGCGCGCGTTGCCTGTAGCTCTTGTCGCGGCTGGTCGCGAGCAAGGGCGCGGGACGCGAAGTGCTGCTCTCCGGGGAGCGCATCCTGGACGAGGTGCGGCGCGCGCGCGAGGCGAAACCGGGCGAGGACATGGCGCGGATCGAGCGCCTGCTGGAGGAGCACCTGGCGCTCGCGCGCCACGCGCAGAGCCGGTAGCACCAGGGCGCACACGGACGCACGTTCCCTCCCACCGGGAAATTGATGGCCGAGTGAACCGTGCCCTACAGTCGATGAGCAGACGGGTGCACCGTCGGCGCGCTTTTCGGAGACCGCCCACGATGTCGTTTCGCGCCCGGCTCTTCGCCTTCCTTGCCCTGACCGGCGTGCTGCCGGTGGCGCTCTTGGGATGGCTGTCGTTCTCGCTCCACCGCGCCGAGGTGGAGCGCACCGTGAGCCGCGCCCAGGTCGCGGTCGCGGCCGAGGCGGCGCGCAACGTGGAGCGCACGGTGGCCAGCGCGGTCGACGGGCTGCGCCTCTCGGTCGGCGCGCTCCCGCTCGCCCAGCTTTCCGACGCCGAGCTGGCCTCCGTGCTGCGCATCCCGTACCGGCAGCTGCCGGCGGTCGGGGCGGTGGCGCTCCTCGGCAACGACGGCAAGCTGCTCGCGCCCGCCGTGTACGAACCCGACGCGCAGAAGCCCGACGCGTTCTCCGACGCCGACCTGCAGGCGCTGCTCCGGCACGCTCCCTTGGCGCTCGCGGAGCAGGCCGGCACCGCCCTGGGGCTGCCGTACCGCGGATCGACCGGGACTACGCGGTTGCCCGTCGCGTTGCGCCTCGACCGTGTGCGCTTCCTGGCCGCGGAGATGTCGCTCAAGGAGATCGCGTCGCGCCTTTCGCAGCTGCCGGGGACGGCGTTCCTCGCCGGCCAGGGCGGCGTCGCGCTCGCCGGCCTCGCCGAGCTGTCGCCCGACGAGAGCCAGCTCACGGGCGCGGTGGTGGCCTCTCGCGCACCGCTGGCGCGGCTCGTCCGGCGTGCCGACCAATCGGAATGGCTGGCGGCCGCGGCGCCGGTGGGAGGGATGGGCTGGGCAGTCGGCGCCGCTCAGCCGGCCAGCGCGGCCTTCAGCGGCGCGGTGCGCGTGCGCGACTACACGATTTTCTGGGCGGCGGTCGCCCTCTTGCTCACGGCGCTCCTC
>Ga0209577_10007278_pt1 | contig 10189 bp, 6 predicted proteins | sample GraSoiAngelo_109_FD_185874 | JGI IMG/M metagenome (GOLD analysis project Ga0209577, IMG submission 185874) | Grasslands soil microbial communities from the Angelo Coastal Reserve, California, USA - 14_0903_12_20cm (SPAdes) (version 2) | ecosystem: Environmental > Terrestrial > Soil > Grasslands ...
CTTGAATTCATATTGTAATCATATATTATTTTAGAATATTCTAGAAGAACGTTTTTCATTTCATCAATTGATTTTGAAAGATAAAAACCTGGACAGTCACCCGTAAACTGAAAGGTTGCATGAACGCGAGCTCTTCCTTTTTCATTTTCAAGCCAAGATGAAAATGGGTAGAGATAACACACCCCTGGTCTATTAGGATGCAAGCTGCAGTAACCTTTCTCATCCAAAAATCTACAAGAGATGTAAGTCCCATCATCTGCTTCTGTCTCATCTTTTTTTCGCTTCAAGTTTATCATAGTCATCGTTATACCATTTCCAGATGGACCCCTTTCTTCCCAGGTAGTAATGTTAGTTTCATTTTTTATAAAATCGGAAACTTTTTGGTATTTTAGTCCCTCTCCAATTCTAATTAGATCATTTGATGTAAGTGGCAGCCTACCTTGCCTATCACAACAATTATGACAATCAGGCCAATAGCATTTCCAGAGAATGTAACCTTCCTCTTTTGTAAGATAAGGAATATGAAATATCACATCTTTAACTTTGATTACAAAATCAGAAACGTCGTTTCGGTTTCCTAGAATAAAATCCCTTATGACTGGATTTATTTCCCATTTTTTCGATAAAAGTTCAAGTGATTCCTCAAGTTCCTTTCGCATCAACTAATAAATTACATGCATAACTTTGAACGTTATTAATGTTAAGGGAAAAAGGTAAATATGCATCTGCTACCGAGAACCGACGATTTGTATGGGAAAATGTAATGTGGTCGTTGATTTTAGAATTAAACAGTATTAGTTTTACAACAACGCAATACAAAAAAAAGCGTGATGCAATTTGTAAAGATTTCGGAGTACCAGCGTCAAAAATTGCCGGTGGTTTTGTATCACTTTTGTTAAAAGGAATTCTTTACAAAGAAAATGATCTTTATTCAATTCATTATAGATTAATTCCATATATGAGACTCAAAGCTAATTGCGATTATGCAACAGCAGTACGGGAAACAAGCACCAAATAATTATATTCTCAGATAATCCCAGTCGTTTCGGTAGCCCGATAGTCTAGTGGCCAAACAAATTTTGGGTTAGGGATTCCAGGCTCTGGATCTTACGAGAGGAAACCTGGTGACGGCAGTTCGAATCTGCCTCGGGCTACTCTTTTTGTTTAATAAAATTATAATGCCTATCTAGAGGCCATTGCTATTCTTTCAAGCTCATTTTTCTTTTTGACAGAAGGAGCATTCATATCATTTGCTGCTGCAAGAATCAGATGGTCTGCAAGATTTTCTTCAATTGCTTTTGGATTTGAAAACGATGTATCTCTTACACCTTCTGCAATGAATCTTAACGCAAGATCCACTCTTCTGAGAGGTGCTACATCAACTGATACGTGATAAACAGTACCGCCATAAACTATTCTTGTAGTATCTTCGTTTGGAGCAGAATTTTCAATTGCTCGCACAAGAACCTCAATTGGGTTTTTACCTGTTTTTAGATACATGATCTCAAAAGCTGCTTTGACCGTATTTATTGAACGCGTTTTCTTCCCACCCATTCTACCTGTGTTTTTTGCGTATCTTTTTCCAAAGTGTAAAAGCTTGTTTGCAAGTCTTTCTGCGATGTTAATTTCAGCCTTGTTAAATCTCTTTAGTGCAGAACGACCAAAGGTTAATGGCATTATAGTTTTGTTTACAGATATAGCATTTTTTAGACCAGGATCCTTAATCTCTATCTTTGAGAGATCCCATTTTCTAAAAAGCAAAAGATTTTCAGTCTCAGTCATTTCTATCTCCTTGGTTTTTCTTTCTTACCATATACAAGTTCTTTTAGTGAGGTTCCATTTACCTTGAATACCTTCCACCTTACACCAGGAATATCACCCATTGCTCCTCCCATGGATGCACCCATTCCTTCAACATGCACTTCATCATGTTCATCAACAAAATTCATGGCTCCGTCTCTTGGTAAAAATGCAGTTACAGTCTTTCCATTTTTTATTAGTTGTACACGAACACATTTTCGAACAGCAGAGTTGGGCTGCTTTGCTTCAATACCCACTTTTTCTAAAACAATTCCACGAGCTTGTGGTGCACCACCCAAAGGGCTTGCTTTTTTATCAAGACCTAGGTTTCTTCTTTTATAAGTACCAATAGACCACCGCTGTTTTTTTCTTTTATCTTTTAGAACTCTTCCTGAAAATAATCCTAGTGGTGATTTTGCCATTTTTTACTCCATTATTTTTTCCGGACTTTGTATTAGAACACTGGAAATTTGAAAGTATCTTTTTGCAAGTAATCTTGCCTTCTCCGCATTACGGCCTTCACGACCTACTACAATTCCCTTCTTTTTTGCATCAACTAAAACGATTGCCTGCATGGAACCATCAAGTCTTTTGTTTATTTTGACTTCGGATACAAGTTTTGGATTTAACATGTTTTTGAGAAAATCCGAAGGATCATCAGAGTACTCCACAAGCTCAACGTTTCTTTTTACTACGTTTTGTAGGTTTCGAATTGTAGTGCCGCCCTTGCCTATTGCAAGCCCCATTTTACCTGGATTTACAACAAAGATCACTCTATCTAGTTTTTCGTCTTCAATACAATCTCGAGCGGTTGCACCAGTTACGTTTTGAAATAGAGACATTAATTTGATTTGGTCAGTTGTTAGTTTGATTGTTTCCGTCATGTCCTTGCCTGTTTTAAAATCGATCTCTTCGTGGGACATTTAAATCTTCATAAAACGTTATGTAAAAATAAGACATTTATTGTTGAATCTCCTCTTCCACTTCTTTCAAAAGTGTTTTGAGATTTGTCTCACTCAAAGTTTTAAGCGAAAGTGCGGAGATTCTAAATTGTGTACCGCAAAGTCTTCCAAGTTCAACAGACGAGCCATTAAAATTTAAAGTAGGAACCTTGGAACTATTTGCTGTTTCCTCTATCTTTTGGAGTGTATTTTTTTGGATAGACTGAGATAAAATTATCAATTTGGAATTTTTCATTGAGCCTATTACTTCTTTTGTGCCAAGTGAACATTTCTTATCATCCATTGCTTCTTTGATTACTTTTTCTAGAAGCTTAGCCATCTTCAACTACCTTCATGTAAAGATCTACAGTTCCAGTTCCTACAGGAATATTTCCACCAACAATTACGTTTTCTGTTACTCCTCTTAATTGCTCAACTTCCCCAGCTAATGCAGCTTCTGCAATTGTTGGAACGGTAATTTCAAACGCAGCTCTCGCAAGTACACTTGTCTTTGTTCCAGCAATTCCATGTCTTCCAATTTGTTGCATGTACCCTCTGGAACACATCAAGTCTGCAACAAGCATAATATACCTAATGTCAACTTCAAGACCTTGATCTTCAAGTGTAGAATTAAGTTCATTTATCAATGCATTACGTGCCGCTTCAATTCCTAGCGTGTTTGCAATTTCAAAAACGTTGTTTGTGCGTATGTTTTTCTTGTCTACACCATCAATTTCAAACACCTTTGCAATGTTAGAACCTGATGTCTGTATTACCCACTCATCGTCTTGTTGCACTATAGTAACTCTTTCAACATCAGCTACACCTTTCACCTTGGTACCAAGAATTTTGTTTCTTAATGCAAGTACTGTTTGAGCATCTGATTCTTCAGCAAGTGTTAATGTAATAGAATTACCGCTGGTTTCAATTTCAAATTTCTTTTTTGATGATTGCAACGCTTCTTCTACATCGGATATGGTACAAGCTCTTTCTTTTAGCTTGTCAGTATTTAGATTTAGTTTTATTTTTGTAGAATAATCGGTTTCTGTACTTGATATTAAAGCGCTGACTTTGGTATGTAGGATTTCACGTGCAACCTTGATTGCTTTTTCTTTTGATTTTTTGTGGTTTTCTTCAAGATAAATATCCATTGTTGGTGTTACTGGTTTTTTGCGTGCATCTACAAGTTCAATTAATCTTGGAAGACCTAATGTTACGTTTCTTTCTCTGATTCCTGCAAAGTGAAATGTTCTCAGTGTCATCTGAGTTCCAGGCTCACCGATAGATTGTGCAGTGACTATTCCTACTGCTTGTCCTGGTTCTACTTTAGCATTATCATACAACTCTAATGCCTTCTTACAAACTTTTTCAACACCATCTCTGCTTATTTTTGATTCAAGTAATGCATCATGAACTGTACGTATTAGCCGTGGATTGAATGTTTTTGTGTATTTCTTTGAAAGTTCTATTATCTCGTCTTTTGTTGCTTTTTTACCGGTGTCAATAATTGTTTCAGATTCTATCAATCGTGGAATTCTAAATGCTTCACCATGATCGCTTTTTGCAACATCAATTCCATCCTCACCATACAAGAATTGTATAATATGACCATGTGGATCTCTTACGGTTCCGTCATATTCTAGTTTTAGGTGTTCAAGTGCATTTATCAATCTTCTTTGCATATAACCACTTTGTTGGGTTCTAACTGCAGTATCTACAAGGCCTTCACGACCTCCCATTGCATGGAAGAAAAATTCTAGTGTGGAAAGACCTTCACGATAGTTTGATTTTACAAATCCCCTAGAGTCTGGATTCGTATCATTTTCTTTAAAGTGTGGAAGGGATCTATTATTGTAACCTTTGTTAATTCTTCTTCCTCTAATTGATTGTTGACCTAATGCGCCTGCCATCTGTCCTATGTTTAGAGATGAGCCTCTAGCACCGGTTGTAGCCATAATTCTTCCAGCATTTGTTTCATCAAAAGACTTGTCAGCTGTGCTTCCTGCTTTATCTCGTGCTTTTGATAGCTCATTTACAATGTATGCCTCCAAGGCTTCATCTGCAGAAAGACCTCTACTTAGCTGCAATGTTCCTTTCTTTGCCTGAGAGATAAGATCATAAACCTTGTCGTATGTTTCTTGTATTCCACCTAGAATGTTTTCTTTTGTTTTTGTTGGTAGCTCAAGGTCAGAATACCCATAGCTAAAACCGTAATGTGTGATAAATTGCTTTAACATGACCAAAATAGAGTTTAGAAATTTCTTTGCTTCATCATACCCATAGTCTTTTGTTATTCTATGCAAAACGCTATCTGGTTCTTCAGCACCAATTGATGCCTTGTCAATTACACCGCTGATTAGCTGACCATTTTTTATTACAACATCTTTTGTTGGACCTTTGGTTCCTTTAGACCATTTGGATGTAATTACATAGTTAAAGTCTTTTGGCATGAAGAGTGAAAATAGTTGTTTTCCTGTATAAAACTGGCCGCTTCTATTTTTAATTGCAGGTTCTGGAAAAGTTCCATCATATCCTCCAATCATTGCAAGATTTGCAAAATATTCTGGAGTAAGTGTAGTATCATCTTTAGTTAATAGATATGCGCCTGTGATGAAATCTCGTAATGCACCAATGATAGGTCCACCGTATCTTGGTGAGATCAATTGATCCTGTACCCTCATTAAAAGAATTGCTTCAGCTCTGGCTTCCTCACTTTGTGGTACATGTAGATTCATCTCATCTCCATCAAAATCAGCGTTGTATGGTGGACATACAGATGGATGTAATCTGAAAGTTTTGCCTGGTAAGACCTTAACATAATGACCCATAATTGACATTTGATGTAGAGATGGTTGTCTGTTGAACATGACTATATCACCGTCTGACAGATGTCTTTCTATAAGATAACCAATCTCGATGTTGTTTGCTATTGTTTCTCTGTCTTCAACAAAATCAAGTCTAATCTTTACTCCATCAGGCCTTACAATATAATTTGCTCCTGGGAATTTGTTTGGGCCGTTTATGACAAGTCTCTTTAGTCTTTCAATGTTCCATTCTGTAACAACTTCAGGTATTGTAAGTTTAAGAGCCACAGCTTCTGGGACTCCAACCTCAGCAATGTCAAGACTTGGATCTGGGGAAATTACAGTCCTGCTGGAAAAGTCTACTCTTTTTCCAGAAAGCGAGCCTCTGAATCTTCCCTCCTTTCCTTTCAGTCTTTGTGTTAAAGTTTTCAGTGGTCTACCAGATCTGTGATGAGCTTGTGGAATTCCCGAGACCTCATTATCAAAATACGTTGTTGTATGATATTGTAATAAATCAACAAGATCTTGAACAATAAGTGGTGGAGTTCCTGCCTCCTTACTTTCTTTTAATCTCTGATTTACTCTTATTATGTCTACAAGTTTATGTGTTAAATCATCTTCTGATCTGATTCCTGTTTCTAAAATTATCGATGGTCTTACGGTCACAGGTGGAACAGGTAAAACTTGGAGCACAAACCATTCTGGCCTTGCGGTAGAAGGATCATATCCTAAAAGTTTCAAATCATCATCAATCATATGAGAGAATCTTTCTCTAATTGTTATTGGTAGTAATCTGTTTTCACCCAGTTCTGTCTTTTCAATAAAGATTGTTGGTTTTGTAAAGATCAGATCATATTGAGATTTACCACAATGTGGACAAGTCTTCTCCTTTTTTGCTTTCTCAATAATTTGGTCCGGTATGTGTTTTACAGATATTACTGTATATGCTGCCTCTTTGTTCAATATTCTATGATATTCTTCTAATTCTTCTTTTGGAATTTTCAGTCTAGCACAGGATCTGCATGTAGTCAAAAGAAGCTTGTAGATATTATCAATAAATGCAATATGTAAGACGGGTTCGGCAAGTTCAATATGACCAAAATGTCCTGGACACCTTGCTGCAGTATTACCACAGGTTATACATTTTTGTCCTGGTTCTAATGTTCCAAGTCTTCCATCCATTAATCCACCTTGCACAGACATCCCATCTTCATCATAAGTTTCTGGAGCAGTAATTTCTGCAACAGAATATTTTCTGATTTCGGTGGGCGACCAAACGGAAAATTTGATTCCGTCTATTATCTTTATTGTTTCAAGAGCCATTATACTTTCTCCTTTATCAAAAGTCGTGGTGCAACATCTAAACTCATCATTTCTTGTAGCAAGAGCTTGAATGCATAAGCAACTGAGATTGATGTTACCTTTGCTTTATCGCCGCAAACTCTGCAAACAAATCGCCGTTGTTTAATGTCATAATATGATACTAGTCCACATCTTTCACAGATATAAATATCGGCCTTGTCTGATTCATCTAGCAATCTGTCCTTTAACATCATTGAAGCACCATATGCAATAAGACAGTCTCGTTCCATTTCTCCAAATCTTAAACCACCACCACGCGCACGCCCTTCTGTTGGTTGTTTTGTTAACATCTGTACTTGTCCTCTTGCTCTAGCATGGATCTTATCTGCAACCATGTGGTGAAGTTTTTGATAATATACAACACCAATGAAAACTTCGGCTGGAAATGCTTTTCCTGTTCTTCCGTCATACATCACTTCTTTTCCTGAATATTTGAAACCAGCAGATTCTAGTACGCCTTTAACATCCTCCAGCTTTTCTCCAACAAATGCAGAGCCATCCATTTTAGTACCTCTAAGCGCTGCAGCTTTTCCAGTTACAGATTCTAGAAACATTCCCACAGTCATTCTAGATGGAAATGCGTGTGGATTAATCAACACGTCTGGAACAACTCCGTCAGCTGTGTATGGCAAATCTTCATGGTTTACAAGTAAACCGACAACGCCTTTCTGTCCATGTCTTGATGCAAACTTGTCACCAATTTCTGGAACTCGTACATCTCTAACTCGAATTTTATACATCCTGCCACCATCGTGAGATTGAGTCATAACAACTGTATCAACAACACCATTCTCTGATGGTCTTACTCCGATAGATGTATCTCTTCTATATGGTCCTTTTACCTCAAACTCTCTATATTCTTCCATGAATCTTGGAGGACTAGTTTTCCCAATCAAAATATCCCCACCTTGAACCGTGGATTCGGTTGCAATTACACCGTCTTCTTCTAATAATCTGTAAGCTTTTTCACCACGAAAACCTCGAATATTTGCTTCTGCGTTTGGAATTTCAAAGTTATCACGCATCCCACCAGGATACTGTTTTGCTTCTGCTTCATAAATTCTATAAAAGAAAGTTCTTCCTAATCCTCGTTCGACAGACGATCTGCTTAAAACTATAGCATCTTCAATGTTGTAACCATCAAAAGGTAATACTGCAACAACACAATTTTGTCCAGCAGGTCTGTCTTCTAGACCCAAAAGTCCCATCGCTTTTGTTGTTACAATTGGAGTTTGTGGATATAGCATGAAATGTTGTCTAACGTATGTACTTGCATTCATCAATGGTGTAGAAAATCCAAGACTTTGTTTTGCCATAGCTGATTCATACGTATTCCTTGGAGATTGATTATGCTCAGGATACGGAATTATCGATGCGCCTGCACCAAGAATTGCAGATGGAAATATCTCCATGTGAGTGTGTTTTTTTACATTTTCCTCATCCATTGCAATGTAACAGTTTTCTTCCTCGTTTGCATCCACTAATTCAATTACACCCATGTGTAAAAGGTCGCTCCAAGAAAGGAATTTTTTGCTTACCTTATCTATGAGTTCTTGTGTTAAAAGTGGCTTATTATCTTTAATTACGATTAAAGGACGTAGAACTCTTCCTGCATTACAGTTTACATAAAGTCTCTTTGTAGAACCCTCGATATCGGATTGATACAAAAATATGCCAATATGAGGATGAATTTTGAAGTTTCTTCTTAGTTCACGCAGTGAATCCACAAGCTTTTGTCCATCTTTATAATACCCTATTAGTCTTCCATCAACAAAGATTCTCGTTCCTTCTTTTTTTAGTTCGTCTTTTGCGTCTGAAACATAAGTAACTCCCAGATCGTATAGTTTTTCAATAATATCTTCTGAAGTAACGTTCACTGATATTATTGCAGAAAGGGCAAGGTTCTTGACCAGTCCACAGTTTGATCCTTCAGGAGTTTCACTTGGACATATTCTACCAAAATGCGTAGAATGTAAATCTCTTGCTTCAAAGTTTGGTTGGCTTCTACTCAGAGGAGATTGAATTCTTCTAAGATGACTTATTGTTGAAAGATAATTTGTCCTATCCAGAAGCTGTGTAACTCCTACTCTACCTCTTCCCCAGTTTCCTGTTGCAATTGCGTTATTTAGTTTGTCAGTAACTATACCCGGCCTTACCGCTGCTGCAACTGCATTAATTCCTCTTTTCTGTCCAGAGCGCTCAAGCTGATATTTCATATCTCGAACCAAGTTTCTAAATGCAGTTCTGAATAAATCGGCAAGCATCTGTCCTGCAAATTTTATGACCTTATTTCCGTAATGATCTTTATCATCAGGTGTAAGCCAACCTAGTTTTAATTCAATTAATTTGCAAGCTGCTTCTCCCAGAAACTGTGCTTTTTCTTTCCTATTGTCTGGATGTTTACCTAGATGTGGTAAAAGTCCCCAGTCAAGCAAAGTCTCTGCTCTCTTTATCTGGAATTCTTCAAGCATTCCAGGTGCTATTCGTTTACTGATATACACGATCGCATCCTTTGCAGTTGGCACATCACCAGATTTTTCAAAAGATGCTTCAAGTTCATCTTGAATGTCATCAACAAGCGAAACTGCGGCAGCAATTTCTCTATCAGACTCAAGTCCAAGTGCTCTCATTAAAGTAACTACAGGTATATCAACAGGTGAACCGGGAATTTTTGCAACAATTAACCCATCATTTTTCATTACAAGTTCAAGCTTTGCACGATAACCAACGATTGATGAATAAACTTTAGCTTTGAAAACAACATTTCCTCCAATGGTTTCTTTATCAACTATGATTTTATTATAAGAAAGATCTTCTAACCCAACGATTACTCGCTCTGAACCATTTATAATAAAATATCCACCGGGATCATTTGGATCCTCACCATGTTCTACAAGTTTTTGATCAGGTAGATTATGCAAAAGGCAAGCGTTTGATCTTACCATAACTGGCATGTCACCAATGTGAACAAATCTTGATTCCAGGATTTTTCCATCTTCTACAACACTTGCTTCAAGCATTACTGGAGATGCGTATGTAACATTACGCAGTCTGGCTTCCATAGGAGCTATATGTGTTATAGAACCATCAAGTTCCATCATTCTTGGTTGTTGTAGTTTTAGCTTGCCAAGTTGAATTTTGTACGGATACTCTGCACTTTCAATTTCTATTTGTCCTACTTCATCGATTATACTTTGAAGACCTCTTTCTAGAAATTCATCATATGAATTAAGATGTTGCCTAGCTATACCTTCTCTTTTTAGTATATCTTGAATTATAGGC
>Ga0209577_10007279_pt1 | contig 10187 bp, 4 predicted proteins | sample GraSoiAngelo_109_FD_185874 | JGI IMG/M metagenome (GOLD analysis project Ga0209577, IMG submission 185874) | Grasslands soil microbial communities from the Angelo Coastal Reserve, California, USA - 14_0903_12_20cm (SPAdes) (version 2) | ecosystem: Environmental > Terrestrial > Soil > Grasslands ...
ATCAAAAACCCAGGGATTGGCTTACGATGGAGACCTTACAGTACACACCCTTTGTTCTACCCTCTGGGTCACCTCGGTGACCCGAGGGAAGACAAAGGCGTCTCTAGTTAGTAATCTCCCCGATACACCTTTCCCCAATCTGCTGCTGTTGCACCCGTAAGGGGCTTGGTGGGTTAACTTATCTGGCGGCGAGGCGGGTCAATGCTGCTGACTGCTATAGCGTTATCACCGGCTTGTGCGCGCCGCGGTGACAGGCGTAGCAGGTCACTTCCCGATGATCGTCAAAGTTGTCTTTATTGATCGCGAACATCATGCGTATCATCTTGCGCGCCGTTTGCTTGGTTTCTTTGTCATCCTTTTCAAACGCGTTTTCCAGATGGCAGAAGTCGCATTGCACTCCCAAAGACGCCGTAATGAATTGCATCGCCGGAATGAGTTGGTCGGCGGGAACTCCTTTTAGCACCTGGATGTTCTTGTAAACCTGCTCGGCAGTCTTCGGAGCCCTGCCACCCGTCGAAGGCTTCCTGGACTGAGCACACAACCCAGCCACGCCCACCGCAAAAACTACCCCAGCTAGAAATGTGCCTAGCAGTATCTTTGTCACGCGCATATGTTGCCCTCGATCAGGCGGCGGAGGCCAATACCGTAAGAAATGACAAGATCGGCCTCGAAAATGGTGATCTCCGCCGCCCATTCACGGGTCAGGCCTAAACCTGCGGAAGTGATGACCCCGCTCTATCGACAATGGCTGGAAAAACTACACCGGCCGGTGGAGGGCGTAACACTCTGTCGCTTCCCTCGAGCAGCGATCGAAAGTCAACCGCGAAGATTCAGGAACCCACCATCAATTGGATAGTTCGAACCGGTAATGAACGAAGCTTCGTCGGAGCAAAGAAAGAGAGCGAGAGCAGCGATTTCTTCCGGCTGAGCCATCCTGCCGATGGGCTGCGCTTTTTCCAACTTCTCAAACATTTCCTGCTCCCTGCCAGGATAGTTGCGCCGCAAGAAGCCATTCACAAATGGGGTGTGGACTCTGGCCGGCGAAATGCAATTGCAGCGGATATTGTAGGACAAATAATCCTTTGCCACGGAATAGGTCATAGCCACGACCGCGCCCTTGCTCATGGAATAGGCAAAACGGTCTGCGAGGCCAGAACTTCCTGCAATGGAAGCCATGTTCAGGATGACGCCGCCTCCGTTCGCTTTCATGTGGCCCACTGCGGCGTACATGCAGTTGTATACGCCCTTAACATTTACGCAGAAAATGTTATCGAAATCGTGTTCCGCGGTGACTTCGAGATTGCCCACGTGGGAAATGCCGGCATTGTTGACTAGGATGTGGACACGACTGTCCTGGAGTATTTCGTTGAACACTTTTTCCACGCTGTCGAACCGAGAAACGTCGCAGGCATACGCCTTGGCGTTGCCGCCATCCTTGACAATCTCGCCGACGACCGCTTGGGCTGCATCCTTGTCGATATCCAGCACACGGACGCACGCTCCGGCGCCCGCAAATTCTTGTGCAACCGCGCGTCCGATACCGCTGGCTCCTCCTGTCACGACGGCGGTTTTGCCGGGAAGGCCAAAAGAATTTGAATTGCCTCTCAGGAAGGACCTCCCGCATTCATCCAAAAGTCACTCACTTGGCCTGTGCCTGCCGTGCGCGCTCAAGCTGGTTCAAGGCATTCTGCACCTCGGCGTCGTTCGGTGTTAGCTGCAAGGCCGTTTGCAGCTCTTTCTCTGCCTCCCCGATGTTTCCAGTTCGTCCGTAAAACAGTCCGAAATTCTTGTGCAGGTGAGCGCTTTCGGCGCAAGCTCCGCAGAGCCGAATAGCTTCCTTCATATGTTCCATCGCCTGCGGCCAATTCTGTGCCTTGGCAGCTTCCAGCGCAAGATTTCCCAATTGGGCAACGCGATCTGTGAGTTGTTTCATTTTCTGCAGCGCGTCGAAGCGATCCTGATATTCCTGCGCCCGGGGGTCGTGCAATCGATTCAAGGTTCTCGCGAGACTGTAGAGGGCTTGCGAGTCGTTCGGGTTCGTCTCGAGAGCTCGTTTCCAGTGGTCGATCGCTTCGTCGGTCTTTCCCAGCTTCTCCAGATTTTGACCCAAGAGAAATTGTGCATCGGAGTGATTCGGTTCGAGAGCAACAAGCTTCTCGAAGAGCTCGGCGGCCCGCTGGACATTGTTGGTCTGCCGTTCGGTCAGAGCAAGGAAATAGAGCGCCTCCGCATTGTCCGGCTGAAGACGGCATGCGGTCTCCAGTTCCCGGCGAGCGTCCTCATATTTCCCGGTTTCGAAATAGAAGTGTCCCAAGCTGGAATGTGCGGCTGGAGAATTGGGATTGAGGCGTACCGCTTCAGTGAACTCCCGCAACCCGGCAATGCGATCATATTGGTCTATAAGCGCGATGCCCAGGTTGAGGTGTGCATCGGACGAACTCGACTCGAGCTCAACCACTTTTCGAAACATTGCCACGGCGTCTGCGCTCCGCCCGGTCTTCGTCTCGACCATGCCCAGAGCCGTATAGGCCCCGGCATTTTTTGGATCAACCTGAACTGCCGCTTGGAGCTCGTTTTCAGCTTCACTAAACTCTCCTTGTCTTGCAAGGAGCAAACCCAAATTGACGTATGCCTGAGAGTAGCTGGGATCCGTCTCGTTCGCCTGATGGAACAGATTAGCCGCATCAGAATCTTTCCCTAGCTGCGTGTAGAGCACCCCAAGATTGCTCAGTGCTTCGGCATTTTTCGGATTCATGGCGAGGGCAGCCTTGAATTCTTGTTCAGCGGCAAGTTGCTCGCCTCGCTGCATAGCCAGTAAACCCAATTGATTGTGGGCGACTGCCAGATCAGGTTTGAGTTGAAGCGCCCGTTTTAGCTCTTGGCGCTCACCCTGCTGATCGCTTAAGCGGTCGAGCGCTAGGGCGAGGTTATAGTGCAGTTGCGGGTCTGCTGGAATTAAATCCAGAGCCTTTCGATAGGCTGCTGCTGCTCCTCGCGCATCTGCCGCGTTGAGCAAGTGATTTCCCTGGCTATTAAGCCGGCTGGCTTGGGACTGCGCCTCCTTTTTGTTAACCAAAAACTCGTACCTGGCCCGCTCCCTTCGCGCGAGATATTTGTTTCCTTTCTTCTCATATAGCTGAGCGAGTTGATGATGCGAATCCGGCTCCTCTGAATTAATTCTTGTAGCCGTTTCGAATTCGAGAACAGCGTCGTCGGCTCGACCGAGCCGCATGAATATAACCCCAAGATCGTGCCGGATTTCGTAATCAGCCGGAGCCATTCGCGCCGCCGTCTTGAGTGCCGCTGCTGCATGGTTCGCTTGCTGAAGGCCCCTGTAGGCCAGCCCTTCCAAGTGATAACCCTCGGCGCTTCGCGGATCTTGCCGGACATTCTCCCTCGCCGTTGTAAGCGCATCCGAGTATTTCTGCTGTGAAAGTAGGGCACGCGCCAAGGCGAGCCGAACTCCGTTGGCAGTTGCATCGAGCCGGAGAGCCGTGTGGTATTCAGCAACGGCCAAGTCGGCTTTGTTTTGTTCGGCATACAGGGTGCCGAGCTTGAAGTGTGCATCGGCAGAATCGGGATAGTCCACCACGAGCTTTCCTAGCGACTCGGTTCCTGTCGCAACATCGCCACTCTGCGCATAGGTGACTCCCAGAGCGGCCCGAAGCAGTTCGGCTTGATCGCCAGGAGCAGAGAGTTCGACCGCCTGCTTGAGAGTCGCGATTGCATCCGCGTGCCTCTTCTGGGCAGCTTGAACCTGGGCGAGACTGATTGACGCCAAGCTCATGTGCGAGTCGATACTCAGAGCAGTTTTGAACTCAGCTTCAGCATCAGCCAGCTTATGCTCCTCCTGAAGAACGGTCCCTAGAGCATAATGAGAACTGGCGGAGTCGGGTTTTTCATGGATCGCAGCGCGGAACTCATTCTTCGCGTGCGCCATATCGCCACTGTTCATGCGAGCAATGCCGAGGTTGTAATGTGCCTCCCAATTCCGGCTATCCAGGCGGAGAGCAGCCTCGAACGCAGCCACCGCGCACGCTGGAAAATCACGTTGCGCATACAAGGCTCCTAGTGTGTTGAACGCGCCGGCGGTTGGGTGATTGCGAATAATTTCCACAAGCGCAGCGATCTTCTCAGAACCTTGTCTTTGGTCCTGGCAAGTTCTTGGTAAAGAAGTTGACTGCAAAGACGGCGCCGGAGGCAGGGATGAAGGTGCCTGAGAGCGCGCTAACCCCGCGAGCGCAACCACCGAGACGATTGCGACCAGGTAGCGCCTGCTAGAAAAAGACATTCTGGTCTTTCCCCCGAGAGTACAACGAATTCCGCGTGCTCGCGCTAATAGCAAACTTAAGCGCGTATCGCTTCAGAACCGATCGACAACGATTCGCCCCATAGAAAAAATGACATCAGCAGAGCTGGCGCCTCTTGGTGTGGCACGCAGAACAAAACACGGGATTGCAGTCTTCCTGTGATGAGAAGAAGCTGCTCGTGCGCTATCTTGGAATGTTCATCCCGCCGACCCTTTCGGATTCGGAACAACACCAACAGCGGCGACTCCCGGCTCTAGCGCTTAAGGCAACTCAGAGCTGAGCCGTCACTCCCCGTCAAAAATACAACTTCAGCCCGAACTGAAGCTGGCGGGCCGTGTTTGCCGTGCTGGAAACCTTTGCGAAACTTGCGTCACTATTATTTTGATCCGGTATCGCCAAGACCTGGGTATTGGTCAAGTTGAACGCCTCAAACCGAAATTCCAGCTTCGTGCGCTCGCTAATGGGGAAAATCTTGAATAGCGAGAAGTCCACATTTTTAAATCTATCGGATCGCAGGCTGTTCCGCCCCAGATTGCCAAAGGTACCCGCCACCGGAGTCTGAAAGGCCGTGTCGTTGATCCAGCATGCGGCTGTATGCACTGGACTCCCGTTCCGGCAAGTTCCGGAGTTAGGATTGCCCACCAGGTTGAGTCTTTCGTAATTACCAAAACCGAAATCGCAGCAGGCCGTGTTATACGCGATGTGAGCGAGATCACCGGTCGCGCCGACCGAGAACGGCCTTCCCGAACTGAAGGAGACGATCCCGTTTACCGTCCAGCCACCCGCGATGTAGTTCAACGGTCCGGTCGATGTGTACTTTTGACCCTTGCCAAAAGGCAATTGGTAGACCCAAGCCGCCGAGAAGATTTGCGGAATATCCGTGGCGGCGGGGCCCTTGTCCTGCTTCAGATCGTAGGGATGCTGTATGCTGCACCCTTCTACTCCGTACCACCCCGTGCAACCAAGATCCAACGTCTTTGACCAGGTGTAGGAGACTAGATAAGTCAATCCGCGAAAGGACCGGCCGTTTAGCGATGCCTGAAAGGCATCGTAACTGCTTTTGCCGATAGCGGTATCGAAATCGCTCGGCGTGATGTAAGGGAACGGAGAACTGAATGCCGCTCCGGTCGAAAAGTAATTCGCGGCGGCCGAAGGGGTTTTACCGCTATTGCCCGTGATGCCGACATCAAGATGGCGGGCGCGCGACCCAACGTAATTTGCGGTTAGTACGCCATTGGATCCCAGTTGCTGCTGCACACCGAAATTAAACTGGTCGGCGTAAGGTCTTTGCATGTGGGGGTCAGCATACCACTGAAAGCCCGTGAACGGGCTTGGCGGAGCAATCGCTGGCCCTATGCCATTTGGCGCTTCCGCCGGCGTTTGAGGTGGTTGGTTTAGAGGGTTCAGAGTACCACCAAGCTGGCCCGTATCCGGCCAGGATCCCTCATAGTTCTGGGCACTCTGCGTAACGGCCGCCCAGTTGTCATAGAACCTGCCGTAGGAGCCTCGCAGAACAGTGCGGGGGAACAACTGGTAGGCTGCTCCGACTCGCGGCTGGAAGTCGGTAAGTTCATTTTCAAAAATGGCCCCATTGGAATGCGAAGTCACGACGACATTAGGCGGCAAATAATCTGAACCGCCCTGGCCCAGATTCCCCTGCGCCGGACCTGGGACGCAGGGAGGGACGGGTGTTCCGGGTGGCTGAGCACACATGGGAGGAAGATGCGCCAAAATGTAGGTGCCATTGTTGAAATTTAGATCACCAACAAATTCATTCCCTGTCCTCGCGTCGCCGTAAATAGGCATTAGCGTAACGTCGTAGCGCAGACCTAGATTTATCGTTAACTTATTGGTTGCCCTCCAGGAGTCCGCGAAGTACGCGCTATCAACCCAACCGCCGTGCTCGGTCTCATGCACGTTCCGGCGATGGAAATTGTTGGGAACGCCGAGCAGAAAGGACGCTAGCGAACTGCCCGCATTACCCGGATTGGCAGCATCATCGGTGTTTGTCGCGCTGAATATATCGGAAGCGTTTAGATAAAGCGCGTTGGCGTTGTTGCTGGCGAAGTCTGCGCCCATCTTGAAGGTGTGGTGTCCATATGTCTTGGTAAAGTTCCCCCCCAATTGCCAGATGTTAGATGCCAGCGTGTCGTCAACCTGCGCTGCGCCATGTGCGCTTGGATCCACGTTCCCGATGAATCCGTTGATTGTGACCTGCGGAATCAGGGACACATCGCCGATGAAATTGTTCGCGAAATTCGGCGAGAAGCCCAGACTGGCTCCAGTAACAGACCGGTTCAAAAAATCCGAGCCTTGGCTGATTTTCACCAGGACGCGCCCGAAGTGAGCCTCTAGTAAAGCGCTGCGCGAAAACGAGTGCTGGTATCCTAATCCAACCGTGTATCCGTTCGTAATCTGATTGTGGAAGAGCCCGGTAAATCCTCCAGAACCTGTGACCGGCTGCCGGAATTGGCTCCAACGGGCAAAGATGTTGTCGCTGTTCGAGAACTGATGATCCAGGCGAGCGCTAAATTCATCCTGGCGCGTTACCGACTTCGTGGTATCTACGGCGTTAAAGGGCGAAAGCCCCGTCGGGGTCAGGTTTGAGGGCGGGAAAAGCGCTTTGGCATAGGCAACCATGTTCAGATCCAGCATATCGGCGGGAATCTTGTTGCAGCGAGTACCCGATGACTGAATCTTATTATTGGCATCCGGCGATGGGTTCCCGCTGGCATCACAAAGGAAAGGCAAATTGGAGAAACCTGTGGGAGCGGTGGCCGAGGGCTGGATGCTGAAGGGGTTAAAGATCTGCCCGGCGAAGGGCACGCCGCCAACCGTAGTCAGGTCACCCCCCAATTCAGCCGCTGTAGGTACTTTGAAGAGATTTGCCGCAGCAGTGTGCAGACGAAAACCCTCGTAAGCGGCAAAGAAGAAAGTTTTCGCGGCCCCCGAGTGGCGGCCGGGTAGCGAGACTGGTCCTCCGACAGCGGCGCCGAACTGATTCTGTTGGAACGGGGTTACCTTTTTAAGGAAGGGGTTACGTGCATCGAAGTTCGTGTTTCGTACAAACTCCCATAGGGTACCGTGAAACTGGGCCGTTCCGGACTTGCTGACCACATTGATGATGCCGCCTAAAGCGCCGCCATATGCCGCGTCGTCATTGTGCGACTGCACCTTGAATTCCTGAATGCCATCAACAATCGGCGGAATGGCATACGTGCTCCCGAATGAACCCTGGTTGTTAATCCCGTCAAGTAGGTAAAGATTACTGCGGTTGGTTTGGCCGTTGACCGATGGGTAGGAGAACGTACCGATAGGATTTGACCAGATGCCGCCGCTGGTGGCGGAGTTCTGTGATACGTTGACTGTGCTTACTCCTGGTGTGAGGTTCAGCAGCTGGGTAAAGTTCCTGCCGTTCAACGGCAGATCATTGACTTGCTGTTTCACTACCGCAACGCCCAGTTCTGAAGTCGAAGTCTCCAGCGCGACCGCGCTTGCCTGTACGTTAACAACTTCCGTGACGGCTCCCGCTTTTAGCGTGAAATCAAAGGTCGCCGTCTGGTTGACCACCAGTGAAATGCCCGACCTGACCGCCGGACTGAAGCCGGTCTTTGTGACCTTTAAATCGTAGTTCCCCGGTTGCACCTCCGGCATGACATAGGTGCCCACGCTGTTGGTCATTGCCGTACGATCCAGGTTGGTGTCGCGGTTGTGGAGTACGACGCTGGCATCGATTACTACCGCGCCCGTCGAGTCAAGAACCGTTCCATTAAGGGTTGCCCTGGCTTGGCCCCAAACCGGAGCGGCGGAGAACGCCCACACAAACAGGGCCGCAAACAACAGGGTCAGGACCCCGATCCATCGCTGATATAGATTCGAGGAAATCCGTCGTTTCATCGTAAGATCCTCCTCGCACGAGGCCGCATGTTTGGCCTCGGCGGCGCGGTTCGCACTTTCATGCGGCGCTTTTGTGCTGGAATCGACAGCCGGGCCTCTAACAACGGCCCGCAACAGCTCCACAACGCACAAGCCTTCTAGCACTGTTTTTCAAATATTGCCAACGAAAAATTTCATTTAAATAAATGAATCTTGTCCCAATATATGAAACAAATTTCTTGGCTTTCCCTCACGAACTGCGTGCCAATGTTCCGTGTACTGAAACTGAATTTTGCGTAAGAGACGCCGTGAACACGCCTTCCAAATCGGCCGGGAAGGGCTTGCAGTCGCAAGAGCTGCCGTGACAAGGACCGCCAAGTCGAGTGCGGAGGCAGCACCAGTCGGCGTGATCTCCAAAGTGTTTCGCATCCTCGAAGCCTTGCAGGGCTCGTCTGCGGATTAGGTCTGAAGGCTATCTGCGATTTGACGGGAATCCACAAAGAGCACCGCGCACCGGCAGGTCTTCCCCTGCGTAGTTTTTTTTGGCACGCGGATGGGTCACACAGTGGTCTGCTAAACTTCGAATCTCCTCGTCTTGGGGGAAGTTTTGAAGCCCCTTTGCGACCACTTCACAAGCCTGCTGATCTCTCTTCCGGGAGAAATACACTCGCGCGCTCAACCGGTATAGTTCGGCATCATAGGGAACTAATCGCATCCCCTGCTGCATTATCTCAAGGGCATCAGCTTGACGATCAGCTGCGACTAGCAGGATTGCAAGTTGTTCGAAATCTGCCGGGTTCGTTGCGCCATGGCGGATGGCGGCCTCAAGAGATCGAACTGCAAACGATCTTCCCTCGGCGTCGTTTTTCTGAGTAGCCCAATCCGCAAGCGCCTCCAGCACAAGAATATTTTCCGGCTGTGTGGATTCCAACTGCTTCGCCATTGACCAGTACCGCTCCCGGTATTCGGGGTGCATCAGCCTCACTTGTCCATAAGCCTGAAGGAGTGTCAGCGGCGGCGGCACCTTCTGCTGTACGGGATTTGCGGTGAGATGAACAAGGTCGGGAAGCTGGGCCGTAGTCATGTGAAAGGCCGCGTCTGGAAAAGGTTCCTCGGCCTCCGCGATGATGCGATGGTTGGTCAGAATTGAGTGGGAAATCACTTTCACGTCCCGCTTGGGCATGTGGCAGCCCGCGCAGTCGTCGGGGGGTGTTTTGTGCTGCCGTAGATTCAGCGGCACGGCGCAACTTTTCTCCGTGTGACAGACCAGGCATTTTTGGCGAAAGTACGCGGGAGCTTCCTCGGGAGAAGGCTGGAGGTGAGGATTGTGGCAACTGATGCAGCCCAGCCGTCCCCCACTCGTCCGATAGCACTTGCTGAGGCGCATGGAAAGGTAGTGTTCCAAGAGGTCATCTTTCGGCACCGAATCCCGCGCAAGCGGAACGAGAAAGATGCTAAGCGTGTCATCGAGTTCCTTGCCCGGCCGGAAGTCGCGGTATGTCTTCCCAATTTCGAGGACTCGCGCATCACCGGTCTGGTGGCAGGGCATGCAGATATTGTCCGCGAGCCAAGGCGAGAGTTTCGCCGGATTAGTAATCGAGCCGAGCGGTGCTCCCATCTGCGCTGCGGCAACGTGCGATTGACCCGGCCCGTGACAGTTCTCACAACCGATAGCAAGTTCTGTGAAGGGCGGCTTTTGAAAACGGCCGTTCCCCTCCAAAACCGGCTGAGGCTGGCCACTGTGGCACGCGATGCAAGCGGGAAGAATAGGACGGTTGAAACCGTAGTCGCCGAATTCGTAGCCCGGAGAGAGAGCCCAGCCCTGGAGCTTCGCGTAAACGGAGAGGGGAGCTTCGAAAAGGTAGTCGTCACGCTGCACAATGGCCCCGCTGCCATTGACTCCCGCACCAATCATCCATCCCAGTTTTTGCGTTTCGCGGACTTCTTTGCCGTCGGCGGCGGTCCGGTACTCGCTCTGATAGAGGTTGCCATCGCGTGCAT
>Ga0209577_10007280_pt1 | contig 10184 bp, 5 predicted proteins | sample GraSoiAngelo_109_FD_185874 | JGI IMG/M metagenome (GOLD analysis project Ga0209577, IMG submission 185874) | Grasslands soil microbial communities from the Angelo Coastal Reserve, California, USA - 14_0903_12_20cm (SPAdes) (version 2) | ecosystem: Environmental > Terrestrial > Soil > Grasslands ...
ATCCAGAAAATGAAGCAGCGTCGGCCAACAAACCCTGAACTGATCAGCGCCATAGGCTACCTCATGAAGGCGGGAAAACAATACCAGACTCCGCTCTGGATCACGATAGCCAGCTTCTTGGGCAAATCCCGCAGAACAAGAATAGTCCTGAACCTCGGCCAGGTCTCGAAAAACCTCAAGGGCGGGGAGGTTATCGCTGTCCCAGGCAAGGTCCTCGGCTCGGGCGAGCCGAAGGAAAAACTCACCATAGCTGCGTTCAAGTTCTCTCCACGTGCCCTTGTCAAGGTGGAGAAAGCGGGAGGACGCTGCATACCCCTCTCCAGGCTCGTCGAGGAGAATCCTCGCGGAACAAACGTTAGACTTCTTCGATAGAAGAACGTGTCCGCGTGGAAACGGACAAGTCAGTTCGCGTTGATAGGCTGATCGAAAGTTTCTTCTCTCCAGATCCCTAAACGAGATATTCACAAAGCCTGGCGCAGGAAATAGTCCAGCGACTCTACGAATCCTAACCGCGGCGAGATTCCAATCTAAACTTCGGCCATTGATCGAGGGAACCGAGTGTGAGCAAAGCTGAGAGCTCCTTCCGGCACCATCCATGGGAGAAAACGGTGCGTGTATCGTCCGGCTTGGACCCCAGGGTCCTGATCTGCCGCCGCCTTCACCTGATCTGGCGAGCCTCTGTAGATTTCTAGCCCTCGCATGTCACGGTCGGACGAGCCGAGGAGCGGCCCCGCAGCCAGCAAAAGCCCTTCATCGTGCAGCTTGGCGAGGTGTGCCATGTGAGCGTCCTGGAGAGCATTCTCTTCCTGTTCACTTAGTTTCGGCGCGTCAGCACGCAATATCAATAGTCCTATGGTGAACCGATCAAAGTCCATCGACGGGACCCCAACCACATTGCAGTGCTTCCCGCGCGTATATGAACATGGAAGGGAGCAAAAGTATACTTCGAAAAATCTGATTCGCTTGGTTTCGAAGGACTAACGGTTTTATCGTTGCCGCAGTCTGAGGGTTTAGGGCCTAATTGTCAGAGGGTGCACGTAGACTAGCTGCAATAATGTTCACAGACCTGGTCGGCTATTCTTCGATAACCTCACTAGACGAAGGGCGGGCGTTGAAGTTGCTTGAGGATCACAGGAGTCTCTTACAACCGATCTTTGAAAAGTATCAGGGGACCGTGGTCAAGACCATGGGAGATGGCTTTCTGGTCGAGTTCGCGAGCGCGGTGGGGGCTGTAAACTGCGCTGTCAAAGCCCAAGAGGAGATGCGGCAGGTCAACGAGCGGCGTACGCAAAATGAAAGGGTCCTTGCTAGGATTGGAATCCATGTAGGCGATGTAGTTCATTCTGGCGGAGATATTTTGGGAGATGCTGTCAATGTGGCGGCCCGGCTCCAGCCACTAGCGTCAGCTGGCGGAATATGCGTTACTAGGCAAGTCGTCGATCAAGTACAAGGAAGGGTGCAATACAAAATGACTAGGCTGGGGGTCCGTGAGCTTAAGAACATCCGGCACCCGGTCGAACTCTTCACGGTGGAAGTGCCCAAAGGACTGACAGAGTCCGAAGAACCCACTCTCGACCCGCGGCGAATAGCAATCCTGCCATTCGCGAACTTGAGCGCAGACCCTAACGACAAGTACTTCGCAGACGGCATGACTGAGGAGCTAATCTCTACAGTTTCAAGAATCGGCGAACTCAGCGTAATTTCTCGCACCTCCGTCATGCGCTACAAGGATACGATGATGTCGATTGGAGACATCGGAAGAGAGCTATCAGCCGGGACGCTGTTGGAGGGAAGCGTAAGGAAGGCAGGGAACAAAGTCAGAATAACCACACAGCTGATAGACGCAAAGAACGACAAGCATCTATGGGCAAATAGCTACGATCGGGACTTGACGGACATTTTCGCTGTCCAGGGCGACATTGCCGAAAAAGTAGCCGGAGCCCTGAAAGTCAAACTGCTCTCGAAAGAAAAGGAGGCACTGGAACAAAAGCCGACTGGCAACCCTGAATCATACTCGCTGTATCTAAAAGGACGATACTTCTGGAATGAGAGGTCGAAAGATAGCGTAACGAAAGCCATCCGATATTTTGAGGAAGCGGTGCGACTGGACCCCAACTTTGCCCTAGCTTATTCTGGACTCGCTGACTGCTACCTTATTCAAGAAGATCGCGGGTGGGCTTCACACGCTGAGGCCGGACCGCTTACGAAGGGATATGCCCAGAAGGCGCTTGAACTCAATAATGACCTAGCGGAAGCGCATGCTTCACTCGGCCTCGCTCTTAAGGAGCAATGGGACCTCATTGGTGCCGAAAAAGAGTTGAAGCTTGCGATCGCACTCAAGCCTAACTATGCCACGGCCTACCTCTGGTACGCAAACCTACTAGGAAACTTGGGAAGACATGAAGAAGCTCTTGAATTCGGCAGGCGTGCACTTGAGCTCGACCCTCATTCAATCGCTTTCAGCCAAGGAGTCGCGATAATACTACTCTTCATGGGAAGAACTCAAGAAGCAATGGCCCAATTCAAAGAGGCAACACAAGCAGATCCTAGTTTCTCGTCTGTCTACTTTTGGAGTGCCTTTGCCCATGAACGCGTGGGAGACTTCGACCAAGCAGTCCAAGACGCAAAGAAGGCCGCCGAATTTCCGGGAACTGTGGGCCTCGCGAAGTTGAACCTAGCGTCTATTTACGCGCGTGCTGGAGAAAGGGCGCAGGCTGTCAAACTACTTGAGGAAATCCAATCCAACACTTCTGGAGAATACAAATCACCGACATTTGTCGCAATGGTCAAGTTTGGACTTGGAGATAATGACGAAGCGTTCAGCTGGCTTCAGAAGGCATACCAAGAACACGATGGATTCCTGCTCTATTTCAGACAGTTTCCTTGGTTCGCAGAATATCGCACAGACCCCAGATGGTTAGAGATAGAGCGAAAGATGGGGCTATCGAAGGGATAGCAAGAAACTGGCAAGCGAAAAGCTGAGTAAATTCAGGGAACAGCAGACTATCTTTTTGGCTCGGATTTATAAACGGTTTTATCTAGAAGGTCAGGAAATTTGTGATAGGGTTTCTTGACAGAGGGCACGCGCAGACTCGCCGCTATCATGTTCACTGACATGGTCGGCTACACGGCTCTGGGGCAAAAGAACGAATCACTCTCGCTCACTTTAGCCGAAGAACAGAGAACGTTGCTGAGACCGATATTCAAGAGGCATGCCGGGAGAGAAGTCAAGAGTATGGGTGATGCGTTCCTTGTTGAGTTCCCTAGCGCGCTCGAGGCCGTACGGTGCGCCTATGACATTCAAAGAGCGACAAGAGAGTTCAACATTACATTGCCCGAAGAACAAAGGGTCCACCTTCGGGTGGGCGTTCACCTTGGCGATGTGGTTGAATCTCAAGGCGACATTTCAGGGGACGCGGTGAACGTGGCGTCGAGGATAGAGAATCTTGCAGATGACGGGGGTGTATGCCTGACCCGTCAGGTCTACGATCATGTCCAGAACAAATTTGAGTTGCCACTGATCAGCCTCGGACCCAAGTCGTTGAGGAATGTGATCTCATCAATTGATGTGTATAGGATGGTCATGCCGTGGGATGATGCAAAAGCCATCACTGCTACCGAACATGACACAAGGAGAATTGTAATCCTGCCCTTTGCGAACATCAGCCCTGACCCAACGGACGAGTACTTCTCTGATGGAATGACAGATGAGCTGATCGCAGTTCTATCCAAGATCAACGGCCTCAGAGTAGTCGCAAGAACCTCTGCAATGAGGTTCAAAGGAGAAAAGGCTACGGCCGGTCGGATAGGCGAGGAGCTGAAAGTCGGCTCACTCATTGAAGGAAGTGTCAGAAAGTCCAAGAATCGAGTCCGAATAACGGTCGAGCTGGTCGATACTCACAGCGAAGAACAACTCTGGAATGAGACATACGATCGAGACCTCCAAGACGTTTTTTCTGTCCAGAGTGATATCGCACAACAAGTAGCGAAGGCGCTGGAACTTAGGCTCGGAGTTCGAGAAAGCTCCGCCCTACGACAACAACAAACTCAGAGTCCAGAGGCTTACTCGCTCTATCTCAAGGGAAGAAACCGATGGAATCTGAGATCCGAGCACGATGTAAACCGAGCAATCAAGTATTTTGAAGAGGCAATAGGAAAAGATCCGGGTTACGCTCTTGCTTACGCCGGGCTAGCTGACTGCTACAGCATACTCGGGTATTATGGATATCGCCGCGCGTCGGTTGTGTCCCCTAGAGCGAAAGAGTTGGCAGAGAAGGCCTTGTCGCTCGACGAGAATCTCGCTGAACCCCACGCGTCGTTAGGACAAGTCTTGATGAACTACTACTTTGACTGGGGGAGATCGGGTTCGGAGTTAGACCGCGCTCTGGAACTGAATCCGAGCTATGCCACTGCACATTTCTGGCGCGCTACTCATTACATGTCCCATGGAAGATTCGATGATTGTCTCGCCGAAGTGAAGAAAGCCGTAGAACTCGACCCATTGTCGATGATAATTCTGACTGATGCGGCGAAGGACTTCTACTTGTCGAGGCATTATGATGAGGCTATCGACCAGTACAAGAAATCTCTTCATGTAGATCCAAACTTTCCAATTGCCTACAAAGGTCTCGCAGAGGTTTATGCGCAAAAAGGAATGAACGATGAGGCAATCTTGGAAATCGAAAAGGCCATAGAACTCTCGGCGAAGAGTGTCTTCATCCTAGACGACCTCGGCTACATCTACGCTCGAGCCGGTAGAAAAGAGGACGCGATGAAAGTACTCGAAGACCTCGACCGAACATCCGCGGATGAGTATGTCCCAGCATATGGGAGAGTAGTGATACATGCAGCGCTGGGAGACAAAGAGAAGGCCTTGGCTTGGCTGGAAAAAGCGTATGAGGAGCGAAGCTTTCTGGTGTACCTCAAAGTCGACCCGGCCTTCGACGCGCTTCGAGAAGAAGAACGATTCGTCAAGATCCTTGAAAAGATGGGACTCTAGACATGCCAGCCCTTGATCCCTCTTCCCAACCTCAGAGAAGACTCGCCGCAATCATGTTCACCGACATGGTCGGATACACCGCGCTAGGACAACGTGACGAATCGCTGTCGCTAGCGCTGGTTGAGGAGCAGAGAAGGTTTCTGCGCCCAATTTTCAAGAGACATAATGGCAAGGAAATCAAGTCGATGGGAGATGCGTTCCTAGTTGAATTTTCGAATGCGCTTGATGCAGTGAGGTGCGCTTACGATGCTCAGCGAACTTCGAGAGAGTTCAACATCTCCCAGCCAAGTGACCAGAGAATCAAACTTCGAATAGGTCTGCACCTAGGGGACGTCGTGGAATCCGAAGGAGACATCTCAGGAGATGCGGTGAATATTGCGTCAAGGATACAGTCGCTTGCTGAAGATGGAGGCATTTGCGTCACGCGGCAAGTCTACGACCAAGTACAGAACAAGTTCGACCTTCCGCTCAAAAACCTCGGGTCCAGGCCGCTGAAAAACGTCAGCGCACCAATCGAGGTCTACAAGATGGTGTTGCCGTGGGAAAAGGAGCAGAAGAACATCACGGCACAGTTGGAAACGAGTCGGGTTGCTGTCCTTCCGTTTGCCAATATGAGCCCTGACCCTAATGACTCGTATTTTGCTGATGGCATTACTGAGGAGATCATCTCGACTCTTTCAGGCGTAAGCGGACTGAACGTCATTTCCCGTACTTCTGTCATGGGCTACAAGGGGACAACCAAGAGAGTCAAGGAGATAGGCGGCGAGCTTGAAGCTGGGTCCGTGCTCGAAGGTAGCTTCAGAAAAGCCGGTAACAGGATACGCGTAACCGCCCAGCTGATCGATGTTAGAGACGATCGGCATGTCTGGGCCCACAGCTACGACAGAAATCTTGATGACGTCTTCGGAGTCCAAACAGACATTGCTAAACAGGTCTCAGACGCTCTCCGAGTCAAAATATTGACTCCGGAGATCAACCGGATTGACAGAAGACCAACGGAGAGCACAAAAGCATACACCCTATACTTGAGGGGAAGATACCACCTGAACAGGAGAAAAATAGAGGATATCCGCAAGGCCGCGGAATACTTTGCTCAAGCGAGCAAAGAGGACCCAAAATTCGCCCTCGGACACGCCGGTCTCGCAGATTGCCATGAACTCCTCGCTACCAACTGGGGTATCGATACTAAGACGAATCATGAGAGAGCCAAAGCGGAAGTGACCGCTGCATTGGAGTTGGATGGAGACCTCGCAGAAGCTCGCACTACTCTTGGCCTAATTCTGCAAGATGACTATGATTTCAAAGGCGCAGAGGAGGAGTTCAAGAAGTCGATCGAACTCAAGCCTAGCTATGCCACCGCGCACCAATGGTATTTCCGCCTTCTCCAAGCAGAATCGCGATGGGACCAAGCCCTAGAGCAGATTGAAAAAGCCGTAGAACTAGACCCTTTCTCACAGATCATCAATCTAAATCATGCCGAGTATTATTACTCAAGGAGAGAACATGACAAAGCGCTTGAGTTATGCAAAAAAGCAGTTGAGCTAGATCCCAACTTCGCCAGTGCACACTTCCAACTTGCTGCGATATACGCTAAGATGAAAAGGTTAGACGATGCGAAGCAGGAGTGCAAGATTGGGCTAGATCTCGTTCAGGGAACATTCCCTCAAATGCTCAAGAGGATTGAGACTTTTCTCGCATACACCGGAGACGATAAGGAAGGGGTGCGGAAACTTTTGCCGGGGCTGGAAGCAAATCTTGGAGAGCCGTTGGCCACCAGTGCCAGCGAAATTGCAGGATACTACATTTACCTAGGTGATGTAGAAACCGGGTTCGAATGGCTCGAACGATCCTACTCAATAAAGGAGTCTCAGCTCTCAGAAATTGGCTTCGACGAAATCTTTGACGGCGTTCGCAACGACCAGAGATACCGGAATCTCCTGAAGAGACTCGGACTTCAGCCACCTGCTCCTATTCTCGCCACATAGGAGCTCACATTCGCTCTGCTCTCTATTTTTTCGACTCGGACCTTCGGATCATCGGCGGGAACCCGATCAAACTCATTTGATGTCCGAAACGATTTAGCTTGACATAATCTAGGCATAGAGGATTCAGTTGACGCAGGGCGAGCGCAGACTCGCTGCAATAATGTTCACTGACATGGTGGACTACACAGCCATGTCAGAAAAGGATGAAGCACTCGCGCTCACCCTGCTCGAAGAACACAGGCAGTTGCTGCATCCGGTCTTTGCGAGACATGGAGGCCGTGAAGTCAAGACCATCGGCGATGGCTTCCTTGTCGAATTTCCAAGTGCTCTTGAAGCGGTACGATGCGCCCTGGAGATCCAGCAGCTCATGTCAAATCGGAATCAGAGCGTTACTTCCGAGAGAAAGATACTGTTGAGAGTCGCGGTTCACCTCGGAGACGTTGAGCACCGGGACGGAGATATCTATGGAGATGCAGTGAATGTCGCTTCAAGAATCCAGCCTCTTGCAGAACCCGGAGGAATCTGCATAACTCAACAGGTCTTTGATCACGTACGGAACAGCGAAGAATTCCGTACAGTGGCTCTTGGACAAAACCAGCTGAAGAATGTGCAGACGCCTACGGAGGTTTACAAAGTTCTGCCGCCGACGGAACGGACCAAAATCACCAAGATTGAAACTCTTGAGCCGAGAAGAGTCGCCGCACTTCCGTTAACGATCCTTAGCTCGGACCAACAGGACGAGTATTTTGCGGACGGCCTGACCGAGGAGATCATCAACACGCTCTCCTCGATTCCTGGACTAAGAGTGATCGCAAGAACATCCGTCATGAAGTACAAGCAAGTAAACAAGAGTGTGGGCGAGATCGGACGAGAACTCAAGGTCGGAACTATCCTTGAGGGAAGCGTAAGGAAGGCTGGAGCCAGACTCCGGATCAGCGTACAACTAATCGATGTCGGAAGCGAAGCTCCCATCTGGGCACAGAAGTATGACAGAGAACTGGAGGACGTTTTCAAGATACAGACTGACATCGCGGAACGAGTGGCTGAGGCGCTGAAGGTTCAGCTTCTCAGAGAAAACAGAAAACTGATCAAAGACAAAGCTCCGGAAAGCATAGGAGCCTATGTACTCTACCTGAGAGGGAGATACTATTGGAGCAAGAGGACGAAGGAAGACCTCGAGAAGGCAATAACGTATTTCGGGGAAGCGATAAAGAAGGATCCCAACTACGCCCTGGCTCACGCGGGAATGGCGGACTGTTATACCCTGATGGGACGCCATCTCTACCTCCCGTCCAGAGAGGCGTTCGAGAAAGCACGAGGCTACGCTTACAGAGCATTAGAACTCAATGATAACCTTGCAGAAGCACACACCGCACTCGCCGCGGTTCTGATGATTTACAACTGGGACTGGGACCTGGCAGAAGAACAGTTCAAGCTGGCGATCCAGTTGAACCCGAACTACGCAAACGCTCACTATTTGCATTCCGTGCTCTTACAAACGAGGGGAAGGCTACAAGAGTCGGTCACAGCAGCCGGGAAAGCAGAGGTACTCGACCCTCTATCTCCTGTAATCGGGATGGGCGTCGTATCGGCCTACTTCTTTTCAAAACAATACGACAAAGCCCTAGATGAATGTCACAAGTATCTTGAAATGAACCCTAACTTCGTCGTAGCCCAAGACTATCTAGTCCACTTGCATGTACGAAACGGACTGTTCGAAGAGGCTGTTAATGACGCGAGAAGATTGGTTGACATTAGTGAGAGAAAAGCGGAAGCTACAGCGCATCTGGCATACGTATACGCTGCGTCAGGAAAGACCGAGCAAGCTAAGAAACTATTCGAGGCATTGATGGCAGACTCAAAGCTTGGATATTCAAACCCGACAATCTTCATCACAGTCTACTCGATTCTAGGAGACCAAGATAATGCGTTCCTATGGGCTGAAAAAGGCTCTCGAAGCCGGCAAGATTGCCTTCCCTTCTCTCAGGTTTAGCCCTGACTTGAAGAGGTTCAGAACCGACCCTAGATACAATTCGCTGCTAGCTAAGGCCGATTTGTAATAGAGTAGTAGACGATTGGTACCTCGAGACTGAGATTCCTATACGGTTAGGATTTGATGATCCTTTGCCGCGACTATTCTTCCATCGAAAGCTGCTGAGGCCTGAGCTAGATAGCGCCTTTCAGCAACCCCGTTCCCTGGGGAGAAATGTGTCAGAACGAGCCTTCTCGACTTGGCAAGCTTTGCCGTGTTTGCCGCGTCTCGCGCGGTAGAGTGTTGGGTTAGAGCTGCCAGCGATTCTTGTCCATCGAGGTAGGTAGAGTCGTGAATCAGCAAGTCGCATCCTTTTGCGAATTCTGAAATTTTCTCGGACTTGGCTGTGTCTCCGATGTAGACGAGGTCACCCCGATCTGTCTGGAATCGATAGGCCAGATTCTCAGGGTCATGGACTGTCGTGACGGATTTGACGCTGACATCTTCCGGCCTCACGAAAGTAATCTCAAATTTCACCCAGGCATATGGGGTCGACTGGAGATCAAGGATTCGTTCTAGTGCGGCTCCTGCGCTGGAGGAGCTGACTACCCGCAGGGGCTTGGTTCTGCCCTTCATCGCCATGGCCCAGACAAGTCCGGTGAAGTCTCCGATATGGTCCGAGTGAGTATGGGAGATGTAGAGGTCACTGATTGAGTCGAGCTTTTTCCCTGATCTTATCAGGTTCGCGAGAACTCCGAATCCCACATCCAGCAGCTTATCATCGAACAGAATACCGGCGCACATTCTCTCCTTGGTCAGAACCGAGCCGCTGGTGCCAAGGAAGGTGAGCTTCGGCATGTGGGATGTAATCGAGAAGCGAGTATTTGGATTTGTGCTGAATCAATTTTTCTAGATATCAACGGAAATGTCGCGAAGAGGGTTGAAAGAAGCACGCGCTGAGGAATCCGTGGGGCTAACGCTTTAAGTAAGCGGACAAAAACGACTTGCTGTCAGTTGAGATAATCCTTGGATAAGAAAGCCAATCCGCAGACAGCTAAAATGCTGGCAGAGGTTCCACTCTTTGCTGGCTTGAAGGGGAAACAGATCAAGTCGGTTGCAAGCGCGTTCGCCAGAGAGCGGTCCTACGACGCTGGAGAGATTATAGAGAAGGAGGGGGGGTCCGCGGTTGCGTTCTATCTCATAACAGGCGGGTCGGTCGAAGTCCGTA
>Ga0209577_10007281_pt1 | contig 10183 bp, 7 predicted proteins | sample GraSoiAngelo_109_FD_185874 | JGI IMG/M metagenome (GOLD analysis project Ga0209577, IMG submission 185874) | Grasslands soil microbial communities from the Angelo Coastal Reserve, California, USA - 14_0903_12_20cm (SPAdes) (version 2) | ecosystem: Environmental > Terrestrial > Soil > Grasslands ...
CGGGGACTTGCGGAAAGGATGCCGAGGAGAGTGGGGTTTCGGCCGTGACCGAGGAGCACGCAGGCGGCGCGACGACACGCGAGCTACGGCCTGCAGTGCACCCAGGGAAACCGGTGATGGCGAGAAGGGCCATTACCCCTGCGCCTGCGATGCGGGATATCCGCACCGGAAAGCGCTATCGCGCGAGGTTGGCTGCGCTCTGTAGCAGCCAACATTCGTGGATGCCGCCACCCCCCCGCTTGATCATGCGACCTCGACGACGCCACCCATGCCGGGGTGCACGAGGCACGTATACGAGTACGTGCCCGGTTTCGTGAAGGTCAGCGTGAACGAGGACAGAATCGGCGGTCTGCTATCGACAAGCCCTGTCGAGCGCGGGCCGCTTCCAGCGTACGTTCCGCCGTCGGTGTTCGCGATTCCGGCGCCGCCCGCTGTCGTCGCCGACGGCGTCCGCGTTACGCCAGGCCCTCCCGCAGGAGCTTCGGCCTGCTCGTTGACGGTTACAGAACCATCACGGGCACGCGTGAGAAATGCGCCCGGCGTAAATGGCGAATTGAAGCTGATGGTATGGACCCCGAGGAACGTCCACGTCACCGGCTCGCGAACCTTCGCGTGGATGGTCGCCGGGATGAACTCGTTGATCAGCGCGGGGGTTGCGCCGTGGGGGTTCGCATAGCCGGCAAGGTATTTCAGACCTGGGATCGGGAAGTCCCCGGCGTCTGCCTGGCGCTTTGCGGCTCGCGCCTGGCTTGCCAGCGTGTTTCGCTCCGCGGTCGCTGCCTTCGCCACGTCGCTCGGTGTCGGGATCGCGGCTCCCTTCGGTCTCACGATGATTTTTCCTGACATGGGAGGCCCATGGAGATTGCAGTAGTACCGGTAGACACCGGGCTTGACGTCCGCCGCGAGCTTCACCTCGAACACGTCACCTGGGGCCAGCCAGCCGCTGTTGTAATAGGGCTGTGTGCCGTCGAAGTCGGGTTGAGTGGTTTTCGGGCAGGCCTCGTTCGGGGACGCTGGCGGCTCGCCGCTCGTGAGAAAGCACGGCTGAGCGGCATTCTGATGAGCATTGCCGGGGCCGTTTGGGAGCAAGACGGGCAGACGCTGGAAGGCAGGCTGTGTTTGCGCGGCCGTCGCGTTGGCGGGCGGAAGTGCGCTGTCGACGAGCGATCCCATCGTTACGGTGTGAGGCTCGCCCGTCCAGTTCTCTGCGAAGCGCACGGCATCGCCAGGGCTGACCGTCACGGCGTTCGGGAAGTAGGCAAGGAAGGCGCCGTTGTACCCGTCCGCCGCACCATCGACCTGCACCGTTCTGGTCTGGCTCGCCGCAGGTGCCTTCCCAGTTGTGGTCCCTGAGGGTGAACATGCGGCCACGACAACCGCAGCGACGAATAAGAGCGCCACGACCCGGGGATGGTCGTTTCCGTCACTACGAGGCATTCGAGTAAAACACTAACTGACGGGTAAGCGCCGCGCCCTTGGGCCGTGAACTGGCTGATTTCGGCCAACCACGCCTGCTTTGACACTCATCGCGGCGCATGTCACAGTGCTGAGCTTGTGGCGGCTCTCTTGCGCCTTCATATCAGTGCCGCCCTGTTCCGTTCGAAGGCGCATTCGCCGTCGTGAATGTGCCGTTTGCCGTGCGGCAATTCGGCGGCGAGCCGGGCCCAAACCAAAGGGCGTCGCTTCGACGAATCCTGCGATACATGATCCCGCATCGACGGGTCATCGTCGCTTTCATAGTTCTGACGGCTGTTGGCGCCATTCTCGGGATCATCCCACCCCTGCTCGTCCGAGCGATCATCGATCGCGCAATTCCACGAAGGCGTGAAGGCCTTCTTGCTGCGTTGGTGGCGGCTGCCGTCGTTGTGTTCGTTGTGCGCGCGTTTATCAATGGGCTCGCAACTTGGGTGTCTGCTCGCATAGGGACCGCCGTCGTCTACGACCTTCGCCGGTCGCTGTATCAGAAGTTTCTCGCCATGCCGATGTCGTTCTTCGCCAGCGCCGGAGTGGGAGCGACATTCAGTCGGATCAACAATGACGTGATGGCCGCACAACAGCTGGTGACAGGCAACTTGTCGTCCGTTGTGAGTGACTCGATCGTCATTTTCGTGACGACAGTGGCGATGCTCGTCATCAGCGTGCCCATCACCCTCTTGACATTCGCGTTTCTTCCGATCATCTGGTTCGCAGCGACTCGCATCAGATCGAGAGTGACTGCGCTGTCTCATAATCAGCTCTCGGCAATGAGTGGTTTGGGAGCCTTCATTACTGACCGGCTGAACGCTTCGGCGATGGTCACTGTGAAGCTGTTCGGTGCGACCGATGATTTGACGCAGTTCGACACACTTGCATCAAGCGTCAGAGATGTGTCGGCGAGTCTTCTGTTCATCGTTGGCCTGTTTTCAGTCGCGATCGGCGCAGTAGCGGGAGCCATGACGTTCGGGGTCTTCGGTTACGGCGCAGAACTAGCGATGCGTGGGCATCTGTCGTTGGGTGCGATCATTGCGTTGGCTCTCTTCGCGCAGCAGCTGTATCCCCAGGTTGTCGACCTCATCAGCGCTCGATTGAACGCGATCGGTGGCCTGGTCTCGTTTCAGCGAGTCTTCGAGATTCTCGATCTAGCGGACGAGCGAGACGGCACTGCGACCGTCAAGGGGAGCGCCGACCGAGACCGAACAGAGGCGATCGACGGCGGGTTGCTCGAATTCGCCCGCGTGGGGCTGATCTATCCGACAAACGCGCCTGCGGACGGCGATTCGTCGGAGCGGCGGCCGGCGCTTCGAGATATCTCATTCGCAGCCACACGCGGCCAAACGATCGCTCTCGTGGGGCCAACGGGCGCAGGCAAGAGTTCGGTTCTTGGCCTCATTGCCCGGCTTTACGACCCAACGGAGGGTGAGGTCAGTCTGGACCGGCGAAATGTAATGCAGATCCCGCGCTCATCGGTGCGGCAGAAGGTCGGGTACGTAAGCCAGCATCCACACCTGTTCCATCAGACAATTCTCCAGAATCTGCTGTACGCGCGTCCCGACGCCACGTTCGACGAAGTCCGCAACGCGTGCGCGATGGCGGAGATCGACGCGTTCATAACGCGCTTGCCCTCCGGCTATGAAACGCCGGTCGGAGAATTCGGGCACCTCCTCTCAGGCGGCGAGCTCCAGCGGATCGCGCTTGCGCGGGTGTTGCTCAAGGATGCGCCGATCGTCCTGCTGGACGAAGCGACGGCGCACCTCGATCCCGAGACGGAATCACTTGTTCAGGCGGCGGTCGCGCGTGTGCTCCAAGACAGAATTGCAGTGGTCGCCGCCCACAAGCTCGGGACTGTGGAGCTCGCTACCGAGATTCTCGTCCTGAAAGACGGGATGGTGGTCGAGCGTGGTCGCCACGACGACCTCATCGCACATGGCGGCACGTACGCCGCGTTCCAAGTCGCGCTTCGCAGGAACTCTGGGCCCGACTAGCAGCGGTCCGCCGCTTGACGCACCTCAATCCGGCGTCAGCTTTTGCAATGTCGATGTGTAATCGGTGTGGGCCTTAATGCCGTATGCGGTCAGGTCGGTGACGCTGTGGTCCTTGACGTACAGATCGTATTGCTGTGAAACGTTGCTGTCTGACGTCATGGTGCCGTTGATCGCGCCCGAGAAGGTGGCGACTTGGTGGGCGAACATCGTCTCGGCGTTCTGGCCGCCGATCGTAAGTGTCTCCGTGCGCACGAAGTCGAGGTGCACGTGAATGTTCGTGCCCGAGCCCGCAAGGTCGAACTCTGCCGTCGTACCGGGCTTGACACCGGTAGGCGCGCCCAGGGCAGGCGGATTGGCGACGAAGTCGAATGTCTGTTGCCCGAGGGCGCCACGGTTCGCCGTAACCTTGATCTCGACGAGGTACACGCCCTCCGGCTGGTAGTCCAGCGTGGTCTCACTGACCGAACCGTTCCCAGCGGCGTCCCGTTGGTCCCATGCCGAGTGCTGGCGCGTCCCCGATGGAGGATCGACGATGAGGGGTGTCACTGGCGGCGCGGCACTGGTCTGACTAGCGACCGTGGTCGAACCGCTCATGTTGTAGTGATACGTACCCGGTGCCGCCGGTTTCGCTGGTGTCGCGCCCGCAGGCGGCGTGTACTTGCCGGCGGGCTGGCCGTTGACGGTGGCGCTCCCGCTCGCGCCGCTCTTCGTGGCCGCTGCTTTGCCCAGTACCGTCGTACCGGTGCCGGTCACTGCTGTGCTGGTGGGCTCCACGCTCGTGCTCGTGCTCGTGCTCGTGCCCGTGGCCGCGGTCTTCTTCGCGCTCCCACCTCCTCCGCACGCCACCAGCAGGAGTGCCCCAATCGCACCGCATACCACTATCCGGTTCATGTCCGCCCCCCCTTTTCCTCCCAGTGCGCCCAGATCGTACGGCAGCGACGTCCGGCGCGCCGACGGCGTCGCCCGTGGTCTAGAGACGCCCGTGGCGGAGACGATGGTCGGCTTTCTCAGGCGAGGTCGTCGACCCGCGGGAACGGCTCGCCGGCAAGCCCGGGTCATGGCCAGGCTCGGCAGCCTGTTTGCTTGCAAATCGGTTGGCTCCAGACGTAAACTCTCATTGCGGCCAACGAGGTCGTAAATCTCGCTTTGCGCGGGTGGGAAGCGGGGAGGGTTTCGCGATGGCGATGGACCTCAGGCCGACCGAGGTTGTCGAGCAGCTTCGTAGGTTGGACGACGACGACGAGTTCGAGTTGTTCTCCGAACCGCTTTCGGGCGACCTTCCCGGCGATGACTCGAGGTACCGGTTCTTCAACGAATGCAGTTGCTCGTGTTCTGGAGGTTGCTCACCTTGCAACCAGTCGCCCGCGGTTTTTTGTATCTCGTTCAGCTGGGGTTTTCGCGCCCAAATTGACGAGGATGGCTCGGAGACCCGGGATCCGGAGCGATTCCTCGATGGGGACCGTTTCCGGCCCTGACTTTCCGCGTGGTCGACACGTGTTGAGTCGAGCCCAGCCAGACTGATTCCGTCAGATTTCGGTCCCGAGCGCTGCGTGGATTCGGTCCGATCACTCGCCGGCTCCCTCGGAGTTTGTCAGCTGCAGGGGTCCTGGTCTCTGCACGGTTGGGGCCTCAGAGATCCGCTGTACCTCACGAGCAGTACCGTCGGTCAGGTCGCGGGTCTTGGGTGGACCGATCAGGGTTTTCGGTCGCAACCTCTCGAGTTCATGCCGGATCGCTCTGACATCGTTGCCGCCGGTCGTTCCGCGGATCCGGACGACGCAGAGCTCATCGCCGTGATGGAGGCCCTCGAGCGGTACGCGCAGTGCGTGTACAGCGACGACCGGCTCATCGCCGCCTCGGCCTCCGAACTCGGCGCGTCCGCACTCGATCTCGATGTGCTGCCACGCATGTCGGAAACGGAGTTAGCGACCGGATTCTGCCCGTGCTTGCCGCTCGATAAGGGATCGCAAATCCGTTGGATCGAGTCAGTCGATTTGACCGACGGGAAGACAGTGATGGTCCCTGCCGTGATTCCGTTGGCCATCAGGAATCCTTGGCCCTCAGAGCGGTTTTGGATCTATATCTCCACTGGCGCAGCCGCTCACACGAGTTGGGAACGTGCCGTCCTGTCAGGGATTTGCGAGGTGATGGAGCGTGATGCGATTGCCCTCACGTGGCTCCAGCGGCTGCCGCTAGGCGAGTTTGAGAGCGATGCCTTGGGTCCTCAGGTTGGGATGATGATCGAGCACAACTCTCGTCGCTTTATCGAGACACACCTGTATGACGCTTCAATGGACCACGGCGTTCCAACCGTCTATTGCCTATTGATTGCGGAACACGATGAATACGCGTCACAAGTGGTGGGGGCGGCAACCTCCTTCGATGTGTTCGACGCAGCTGCGCATGCACTCGGCGAGGCAATGACCGTCGTCCCGAATGTCCGTCGGCACCGTCCTCCTGAGGATCCGAGGATGTTTGGATCCCTTATGGACGGTGCCGCGTACATGGGTCGTCGCGAGCACCGAAAGGCGTTCGAGTTTCTCCTGTCCGCCCGCGATGAAGGCAGGTTGAGTGCGGGGCCCGAATCGTTCTCACCTCCTGCGGATCCTCAAGCGGCACTTCGTTCCTTGGTCGAACTCCTGAATCGCCACAACATGCATCCCTTGGCCGTTGACATTTCGACTGATGAATGTCGGTCAGCAGGCGTGGTTGTGGTTCACGTGATCATTCCCGAGTTGCAGCCCTTTTCCTTCATTCCGACAGCGCAGTATCGCGGCCATGCTCGGCTTTACGCCGGTCCGGCGGCGAGCGGCTTCGAAGCAGCCTCTGATGAGTCTGGCCTCAATCCGTGGCCGCAACCGTTCGGATGACGATGCCAGGACGTGCGGATCGCACCGTCGATACGCCGTTCACGGTCCGTGAGCTTTCGGTCGTTTCGCGCGGCGATTTCGGTGAGAAAGTTGCGCAAGCTCTGGTGTCGATCTTGCCGGGCGCCGTGTCTGTGGTACCGCATAGTGAGGTGACGCCAGACCGTCTCGCCAGCGCGCGAATCGTCATAGTTGCATCATGGAAGGAAGACGTCGACGCGCTCCTTGCCTTAGATCAGGTATGTCACGCGCAGGGCGCACTCCTACTACCCGTGGTCGCTCAGTCGCCTGTCGTGCGGATTGGTCCGCTGTGCGGTCGCGGACCGAGCTGCTACGCGTGCTATGCGCGGCGTGTCTGGCAGCACGACCCTGACCCTCCTCTGATCGCCGCCGTGCATCGTGCTTTCGCGGAGGATACGGAACTCGGAGTGCGAGGATTCATCGCGCCGCAAGCATTCGCCTGCGCAGCCGTTGCCGCCCGGCTCGTATGTGACCCCGCAGTCGAGGAGGTCGCCGGCCGGACGGTGTACTTCTGGAACATGGCAACCGCGGCGCTGCGTAGTGAGACCGTCGTTCCGGTTCACGGCTGCGTCCGCTGCTACGAGGCGTCACGGTGTGGGATCATGAACCGAGTGGGGGGGCGGGTGACTGCGGACCGTGCGACGGGGAAGCCGCGACACTCCTTCCCGTTATCGATTGGCAGGTGGCGTGGCCACCATCCCCCTCGACGATGGCGTGATCGTCGAGGGCGGTCGAAAGAGACGGTACTTGCGTGGACGATCGGCCGTCACACTTCTCCCACGCGTCATACGGGAACTGAAAGAGGCGACGTCACTGGAGGCGCTCGCCTCCGCGGCAGACATCTCGCCGAAGAGTGCATCAGCGGCGCTGGAAGTGATCGCAGATTGCGGCTTGCTCGAGTTCGTCAGCAGCCGGGACGGCGCCAACATGCCGGTCCGCTGGGACGAGCCGACAACGTCTTTCACCTCCAGGTTCGCGGCCAGTAGTGACTACATCGCGTCTGCCGAAGAGGCGTGTGAGCGAATCGAGTCCGTCCAGCTCTCGGTCGCTGGCGGTGCCGCGTTTGTCGAGCGTCTCGCCCGCGCCCTAGCCGGCGTCGGCATCTGCGGCGGCGGAACCGATTCGGATGCCTCGGCAATGTCCCCGTGGCCGGAAGCCGATCTCGTCGTATGGGAACTTCCGAGCGCGGAGCTCTCCGGGGAATGGGAAGACCACCCGTGGCTCGACGCAAGGAAGCCGTGTCTACCGGTGCTGTTCACGGACACCGGCTCGACGATCGGACCGGTCATCGGCTCACGGTTCTCGTGTCCGCGCTGCTACTGGGCATCCAGTCTGCGAGGTTCGTCGACAACGTTGAACTCTTCCAACCGGGGGAATGACTCTCGCCGACGGCGAGACCGTCAGACAGCATTTCCGTTGGTGGACGCTACGTGCGAGGTTGCGGCGTGGCACATCTTTCTTCTCATGTCCGGTGTGCGCAATGGCGTCGGCGCGAATCAGGTCTTGGCGTTCGACCTCGACCAAATCTCGTGCGAACTGATGCCGTTCATCGCGTCGAATCTGTGTAGCAATTGCGCGCCAGCCAACCTGCCCGAAGAGGGCCGGCTCGTGCTGCAATATGAGCGATTCGTGGGGTCCGTGCCACGTCTCTTCCCCATTGCGCGGTCCGAGGTCCCCCATTCGCACAGCCTTGGCCTCGCGCGGGATCCCTTTGAACACCTGATGCAGCACAGACGCGACTACTCGGGAGCGCCACGAATGCCTCTTGAGCACCCTGGGCCGAAACCTCCCGATGACGTCCATGACGCCGACCGGGCGCCGCCGGCAATCGACTCGGAACGTCTTCTCACGCTTCTGACACGGACGGTTGGCTTTCGAACGCCCGGTCAAGCGGTGCCGCCGGAGAGATGGTGTCCTACGGGCGGGAATCTCGGCTCGGTAGAGGCCTTCTTTGTGCCGTGGGCGGTCGGCGACCTTCCGGCGGGCCATCCAGCGTTCTTCGACCCGCAGACCAGTGAAGCGGTGATTATCGATGCTGATCCGATCGACATTGAGGGTCTCGGCGGGTGTGTCCCATCGACGGATTGTGCCGCGCTCGTCGTTCTCGTGGGTGCCCTTTCACGAATCTACGCCAAGTACCAGAACTTCTCAGTGCGATTGCTGCATCTTGACGCCGGCTTCGCGCTTGGTCAGTTGTTAGCGGTTGCCGACGCCGTCGGACTGGGCGTCCAGGAGTGCTCGTCATGGAGCCCAAAGCTGTTCGCTGACCTCTTCCATCTCGGCGATGGGGACCTCGTGACCGTCGCTGTGGCACTGTTCAACGCGAGTGACCCGCCGGTCTGCGATGGGCGTGCGGCGCGTGCGGCGGCGCGTCAAGGCGACGATCAGGGGACGGAGGACCCCGGTCTGACCAGCACCGCGGACGCGGCGAGTCCTCACGCTCAAAGCCTGGTGCAAGACGTTGTCGAAGGAATACGCCGGTCGCCCCGTAATCGTGGCTTGCTCAGTTCGAGGGTGGTGAACGGCCCGCCGACGTCCACAACACCGCCGACGCTCGCTGATCTCGACAGTGTGTTACTGGCGCGTCGCTCTGAATACAACTTCTCGGACACGGCAGCACCTGCCGAAGACATCTTCAAGGCGGTCGCTGTTGCGCGAGAGTGCGGTGGCAGTTCGGTCGACAGTCTTGTCTCGCCTGCTGTCGATTTGTCGTTCTTCTTGGTCGCCGAGCGCGTCTCCGAGCTACCGCGCGGACTGTATGAGTGGGATGCCAGTGGGTGGGCCGAGGCCCTTTCCTTGCGCGCCGGGGAGACACCGGCGCAACGGCTCGGTCTCTTGGAGCAAGGTGCTGGGGCAGCTGCGTATCTGATGCTCTGCTATCCGCTTGGGTCGCGCCTTGGGGGCGGCCCCGAGCTCCCGAACTCGCCACCACTTTCGGCCTACCCGGAGGTATTGATCCAGGCCGGCCGCGCCGGACACGCCCTGTGGCTTGAGTTGGTCCGCCTCGGGTTATCGGCGTGTCCGGTCGGAGGCTCGGTGGCCTCTGAGTTTTCGTCCTTGCTCCACGAGAGCGGTAAGGACGCCCACCATTTGTTCACGTTCAAGATTGGAGTCGCTAGGTCCCGCGGTCCTACCGACCCTGATTCGGTCCTGGTGACGAGATGAAGGAGCGGGCGCCGTGACTGTTCAGACCGTGCAACTGTCCCGTCGCCGCAATGGGAACGGCTCCCGCCACTCCCTGCGCATGGCGCTGGTGTCGATGCCGTTCGCAGCGGCGAACCGACCGTCTATTCAGCTGGGAATCCTGCGAGCGGTCGCCATCGAGGCGGGGTTCCAAGCCGACACGTTTCACCTGTATCTCGATCTGGCGGCGAGGATCGGTTTCGAAAGGTACCAGACGATCTCTCTGTCCGCTCGAGCGTCTTTGGGCGACTGGATCTTCTCGCTGGCGGCGTTTGGCGACGAGGCACCGGATCCAGACGGGGCGTTCCTCGATCTCCCGCGATCAGCGTCCGTCGTCTTACGGGACGCCCTAGGCCCGGAGTGGCGGGACGTCCTGTGTGGGATTCGGGCGGAGATCCCCAAGTATCTCGACGAGGTCATGGCGTCGGTGCCGTGGGCGGATTATCCGGTGGTGGGGTTCACCTCGACGTTTCAGCAGGGTGTGGCCAGCCTTGCCCTGGCTCGCCGTCTCAAGGAGGCCCGGCCCGGGACTGTCGTCATCTTCGGTGGGGCAAACGTGGAAGGCCCGATGGGCGCGGAGTTCGTCCGGGCATTCGACTGCGTCGACTGCGTGGTGAACGGGGAAGCCGAACTAGCTCTGCCCGCGGTCCT
>Ga0209577_10007282_pt1 | contig 10183 bp, 6 predicted proteins | sample GraSoiAngelo_109_FD_185874 | JGI IMG/M metagenome (GOLD analysis project Ga0209577, IMG submission 185874) | Grasslands soil microbial communities from the Angelo Coastal Reserve, California, USA - 14_0903_12_20cm (SPAdes) (version 2) | ecosystem: Environmental > Terrestrial > Soil > Grasslands ...
GGCGAGTTCAGCAATACGAATCGGCCGGGGAAACGGAGCCGGAAAAGTCGTTCCGGTTATACGAATGCCGATATTGATGAATGGTGGAAGAATCGCGCGGAGCTGAGTGCGGATGCAGACGCAGAGTATGCAATAGAACTGGAACTCGACCTGGCCACGGTTGTCCCACATGTCTCCGGACCTAACGAGGTTAAGACAATGGTCTCGCTTCCGGAGATGGAGCGAAAGCGCGTTTCTATTCAGAAGGCCTACTTGTTGTCGTGCGTAAATGCGCGTTTCGAAGATTTGCACGATGCTGCCGAGGTGATTCGGTCCCGCGGCGGACACGTGGCTGCGGGCGTGGAATTTTATCTGGCTCCGGCGAGCGCTGAAGTTCAAGCAAGATCCAAGTCTAACGGAGATTGGCAAACGCTGGTAGAAGCCGGTGCGATTCCGCTGCCGCCGGGTTGCGGAGCCTGCATCGGTTTGGGTCGCGGGCTAGTACAAAAAGGTGAGACCGCGATCAGCGCGACAAATCGAAACTTTAAGGGCCGGATGGGCGATCGCGACGCGCTGGTGTATTTGGGTTCGCCAGCGGTGGTGGCGGCGAGCGCCCTGGCCGGGTTTATCTGCGCCCCGCAAACATTCACGGAGCGCGCGGCCGGCACAGCCGTTCGACGAGCCGAACGCAAACCAAAGCCGGCGGAGTCGGTCAAGATTATCGCGGGGTTTCCGCCAAGTGTGCGCGGCCGGATTCTTTTCCTCGACAAGAACAATCTGAACACCGACGGGATTTACGGAAGCAAACACACCTACCGCGATGACATGACGCCGGAGGAAATGGCGGCGGTGACATTTGAAAATTACGATCCGAATTTCAATGCGCTTTACCAAAAAGGCGACATTGTAGTCGGGGGCCTCAATTTTGGCAGCGGTTCCAGCCGCGAGCAGGCAGCGACGGCATTAAAGTTCAAAGGTATCCCCTGTGTCATCGCGGCGAGCTTTTCCGAGACCTACAAACGCAATGCGTTTAACAACGGGTTTGTTGCCTTCGAATGTCCCGAACTCGTGACTCACCTGCGCGAAACCCTGAAGGACCGCACACCGACGACGGTGGCATCTGAGATCACAATTGATTACGGCAAATCTATCCTGACCACAGATGAAAAATCGTTTTCCTTCCCTCCGCTCAGTCCGGCGGCGCAGGAGTTGATTGTCGCCGGCGGCGCGGAAAATCTGGTGGCGAGCAGATTGCGCGGGAAATCTTCAACTGGGTAGCGCAGGCGGCTCGCGTGCTGGTCTCGGCGGCCGCCGAGACGAACTTTTTAAAAGAGTGTTTGGGCGAGACGCCAAAACCAACACACGAAACGTGGGCGCTACCGATGCTTGCGGGTCGATAATGCGGCGATAAGGTCGAACCCCTATGGCAAAATACAAAATCGCTTGGATGCCCGGTGATGGAGTTGGCAATGATGTGATGGAGGCGGCGCGCCATGTCCTCGATCGTCTTAAACTGGACGCGGAATACGTGCCATGTGACATCGGCTGGGAATTCTGGTGTAAGGAAGGCAATGCGCTGCCCGATCGCACGGTTAAAGTTTTAAAGGAAACGACCTGCGGCCTTTTTGGCGCGATCACGAGCAAACCGCAATCGGAAGCGAAGGAGGAATTGAGCCCGGAACTTAAGGGAAAAGGCCTGGTCTATTTCTCGCCCATTGTAGGACTGCGACAGATGTTCAACCTGCATACCAACATGCGGCCGTGCAGAAGTTATCCGGGGAATCCGCTGAATTATCGTGGCAACAAAATCACGAATCCGAGCGGCGAAGACGTTCCAATCGATCAGGTCGTGTTCCGAGAAAATACCGAAGGCAGTTACGGCGGCGTCGAATTTTTTCCGTTGCTGGAATCAGTTTACACAGCGCTATGCGCAAACCCGAAGATGAAAAAGTGGAAAGAGAAGGGCTTTGAGAATGTTGCGCTCTCGACCCGCATCATGAGCAAGCAGGGTTGCACTAACATTTGCCGGCAAGCGTTCGAATTCGCCAAGAAAACCGGACGCAAGCGAGTGACGCTGATCGAGAAACCGAATGTTCTGCGTGAAACCGGCGGCTTGATGATGCGGTGTTTTAAAGATGTGGCGAAGAATTATCCCGGCATCCGCGCCGACGACGCCAACATCGATGCTATTTGCATGTGGATGTTCAAGAATCCGCAGGACTACTCCGTTCTGGTCGCGGAAAACATGTTCGGCGACATCGTTAGCGATTTGTGCGCCGGGCTGGTGGGCGGACTCGGGTTCGCACCCAGCGCGAATCTTGGGGACAACTACGCCGTGTTCGAACCAACCCACGGCTCGGCGCCGAAGTATGCGGGGCAATACAAGGTCAATCCGATTGCGATGCTTTTGACCGCCAAACTGATGCTCGACTGGTTGAAGGAAACCGAAATGGCAAATCGTCTCGAAGCTGCCGTCGCTCGTGTCATTGCCGAAGGGAGGGTGCGCACCTACGACATGGGTGGCAAGAATTCCACGCTCGAGGTAGCCAAAGCGGTCGCTGATTACGCCAGTGCGTAGACCGCACTGGCCCCGGCACGCCGGAAAGCGAGCGCGCTAGCCGTCCTTTAGTAACGACGCCCCCACAACGTAGAAGCTACGATGTCTTTGACGTTAGTAGCTGGATTTGCACGCCATCCAGCACGTCCAACTCGATCTAATAATTGCTGATTCGTTGACACCCGAGAGCGAGATTCGTACGCTTTAAGAGTCAACGGGAGAGCTTACCGTGCAAGCTAACGACGATTATGTGCTGAAAGTGCTCGAGGAAATCGGGCTGGTTTCGCGCAAGCAAATCGCGCAGGCGCGCGCCAAACTTAACGGCGCGCCCAGCGTGGTCGACGTCCTGGTCCGCGATGGGGTTGTTTCGGCCGATGACATTTCCCGCTCCCTCGCGGCCCAGGCGCAGATGCACTGGATCGATCTTTCTGCGGTGGTCATTCCGCCCGAAATCATTGCGCAAATTAGTGTAGCCGATGCACGGCGTTTCAAAGTCATTCCCGTCACCTTTGGCGAAAGTGGATTGGTCCTCGCCATTAGCGATCCGCTCGATGTCGACACCATCGACAGTCTGAACTTTCTTCTTCAACGCGACCTCGAGCTGGTTTGCACCTCGCCTGAAAAAATTAAGCAGGCGCTAATCAAGTACTATGGCACCGCCGAAGAAGCGGCCGACGTTCTGCGGGACAAAATCGGCGAGGATATCGATCTTGGCCTCGAGATCGGTGACGGCATTGAAGCGATCGCGGCCGATGAAGCCGACGCGCCAATCATTCGGCTAGTTTCGATGTTGATCATCGAGGCACACAAGCTTGGTGCCAGCGACATTCATCTCGAGCCGCTCGACAAAAAATTCCGTGTCCGTTTTCGCATCGACGGCGTTCTCCAAGAAATGCAGGCGCCGCCGAAGCGTTTGCAATCTGCCATCATCAGCCGGCTCAAAATCATGACCGGTTCGATGAGCATCGCGGAAAAGCGTTTGCCGCAGGATGGGCGCATTCAAGTGAAGATCAAAAAGAAACCGATTGATCTGCGCGTTTCCACCATCCCGACCAATCATGGCGAAAGCATCGTCATGCGCGTGCTTGACAAGTCGAGTCTGCTTCTCGGTCTGCCTGAACTCGGCTTCCTCAGCGACGATCAGGAAAAATTCGGACGGCTGTTGCGTTCGCCCGATGGAATTTTGCTCGTAACCGGCCCGACCGGTTCGGGGAAGACCAGCACCCTCTACGCCTGCCTCAATTACATCAACAAGCCCGACCGCAAAATCATTACGGTGGAAGAACCGATCGAGTATCAGATGACTGGAATCAATCAAGTGCAGGTGAACACTGAAGTCGGAATGACGTTTCCGATCGCGTTGCGCTCCATTTTGCGTCAGGCCCCGAATATCATCATGATCGGCGAGATTCGCGATCTGGAGACGGCGTCGATTGCCACCAACGCCAGCCTGACCGGCCACCTCGTGTTCAGTACTCTGCACACCAACGACGCGCCGTCGGCGATCGCGCGTCTTGTCGATATCGGTGTGCAGCCATTTCTGGTCGCGTCTTCGGTGCACGCAATCATGGCCCAACGCCTGGTCCGTCGCCTGTGCACCCATTGCAAACATCCGGCCGAGCTAAGTGAAACTGAAATGCGCGCGCTCCGGATCGAGCCCTCGCAGATGGCAGATGCGCAAGTCATGAAGGCACCCGGCTGCGAACAGTGCCGGCATACCGGCTACCGCGGGCGAATGGGAATTTTCGAAATCTTCATCATCGACGACGAAGTCCGGCACATGATCAACAAACGGACCTCCACGTTTCTGCTGCGCCAACGCGCGCGCGAACTGGGCATGCGCACTTTGCGCGAAGATGGCGTGCGCAAGGTCCTTGCCGGCCTGACCTCAGCCGATGAAGTGATTTCCGTGACGATTGCCGATTTAAGCTAACGATGAATAGAACGACACGGCCGCAAAATCCGATTCGGGTAGCGGGCGCGTCTCGCGTGCTGGCGAATGCGTCCCGCGTTCACGGAGTTTTCGGACGAATCGCGCAATTACAGCGTATGGGGAAAACAGATGGGGAGATCGTTTTGCCGAGACGCCAAAACCAGCACGCGAGACGCGCCCGCTACGCAGGCAAAGCCAATCGAGCGCTCAGATTAGACGGTTTCTACACGACACGCGCTGCGATTATCCGGGGGACGGCATGAATCATCAACAGGTTCTCGAGCTTTTCGTCGATCAAAACGTCTTGCAAAAAACGCAGGCCGACGATGTCCTGACCGAAGCACAGCAGAACGGCAAAACTATCGTGCAAGCGATGGTAGATAGCGGATTCATGGATGAATCCGGATTTTATCACACCGTCGCTGAAGGAATCGGAGCGCAATTCATCGATTTAAACGATCACGAAATTTCGCCCGCGGTGGTGAAGTTTGTTCCCGCCGGTCTCGCGCGTCTGCATCGCGCGCTGCCGGTCGATCTTGTCGATAATACTCTGCGGGTTGCGCTGGCCGACCCGTTGGAATCGCGTACCGCTGAAGATCTACGCTTCGCCCTAGGGCGAGATATCGAGGTGGTCGTCGCGCCGGTCGAACAAATCGAAGACCGCATCCGGATCTTTTACGGCAGCGACACCTCAAGCATGGAGGAGGTGCTGAAACAACTCGGGGAAGTGGGCGAGCTTATGCAGTTGCGGGAAGGCGACGGCACGAGCGGAGCGGAAGTCGAGGCCAATGCCACCCCGATTATTCGTTTCGTCGATCTGATTTTGTACCAGGCGATTCAGGACCGAGCCAGTGACATTCATTTCGAGCCGTTTGAAAACGAATTCAAAATTCGCTATCGCGTCGACGGCGCGCTCTACGAAATGGCCCCGCCGCCCCGGCATCTCGCCCCGCCCGTAATTTCGCGCGTCAAGGTGATGGCAAACATGAACATCGCCGAGCGCCGTTTGCCGCAGGACGGGCGCATTCAAAAGAATATAGGCGGCCGCAATGTTGACCTTCGCGTCTCGACCTTGCCCACGCAGTTCGGCGAAAGCGTTGTGCTCCGCGTGCTTGATCGCAGCACCGTGAATCTCGATCTCGAGCTGCTCGGCATGCCGAAGTACCTCTACGATTACATTCACGAAGTCATCGAGCGACCGAACGGCATCTTTATTGTCACCGGACCGACCGGTTCCGGGAAAACTACGACGCTTTACTCGTGCTTGCGCAAAATCAACACGCTCGATTCCAAGCTGCTGACGGCGGAAGAGCCGGTGGAGTACGATCTGGAAGGCATTATGCAGGTGCCGGTAAACGAAAATATCGGGCTCACTTTCGCACGCGTTTTGCGGGCATTTTTGCGACAGGACCCAGATCGGATCATGGTCGGCGAAACCCGCGATTTGGAGACAGCGCAGATTGCGATTCAAGCGTCCCTCACCGGCCATCTCGTTTTCACCACCCTGCACACGAACGATGCGCCCGGGGCGATCACACGTTTGATCGACATGGGCGTGGAACCATTTTTGATCTCCTCCACGCTCGAAGCCGTCCTCGGCCAGCGATTGCTCCGGAGTATTTGTCCAAATTGTCGGGCCAGATACGAACCCAACACAAATACTCTGGATCAACTCGGGCTAAGCCGGCGTGAATTGGGCGAAAAGAAATTTTATTACGGCAAGGGATGCGACACCTGTAACCAGACCGGATACAAGGGCCGGAAAGGTATTTACGAATTGATGCGGATTAGCGATCCGCTGCGTGAATTAATTAATGAACGCGCGCCGACTGTAACGCTGAAACAAAAAGCCATTGAGCTTGGAATGATCACCCTGCGTCAGGACGGATTACGCAGCGTCTTCGACGGCGACACCACGGTAGAAGAGGTGCTGAAGTATACCTAACCGTTGAAGGGTTGAATCGTTAAGGCGTTGAAGGGTAGAGCTATCGAGATCTCGATCTCTTCGCTTCAACCGTTCGATCCTGCAACGCTTCAACAAATAAGATCGACTTCCCTCTCGTTAAATCGTTGAATAGTTAAACCGTTAAATCGATAATAATTTACCCCATGCCCCATTTCCAATACGTCGCCCTCGATGCTCGCGGGCAGGAATCGACCGGCTCCATGGAAGCCAACTCCGCCAATGAAGCGATCGGTCAGCTACGCCAGGCGGGATATTTTCCAACCGGCGTTTATGAAGAAGGAAAAGCGCCGGCCTCGCGCGACGGCAAAGTAAAAAGACCGCGCACGGCTCGCGCCGCTCCTGCGGCCGCACCGGCCGTGAAGCGCAAGGGAGTCAGCATCACTTTGTTCAAAAAAACGAAGGTGAAATCGAAAGTGCTGATGATTTTCACGCGGCAACTTGCGACGCTGATCGATTCCGGCCTGCCGCTATTGCGGTCGCTCAACGTGCTGGCAAGGCAAGAGCGCGATGCTGTGCTCAAACGCACTACAGAAGCTCTGGCCGATTCGGTGCAGTGCGGTAACACGTTTTCTGATTCGCTCGCGCAGCATCCGAAAATTTTTAACGAACTCTATGTCAGCATGGTGAAAGCGGGCGAACTTGGCGGTGTGCTCGAAGTCGTGCTGGCACGGTTAGCCGAATTCCAGGAAAAAGCGCAAAAAATCAAAGGCAAAGTTCTCTCAGCGATGATTTATCCGGCGATCGTCATGACCATGGCGGTGACGATCATGGGATTTCTCCTCGTCTTCATCGTTCCGAGATTCGAAGCGATCTTTAAGGATATGCTCGGTGATAAACCGCTGCCCGGAATCACAATTTTCGTCATTACTATCAGCCGATTTGCCCAGAGTAACTGGGCGATGCTGATCGGCGCCGTAGTCGCGTTGATTTTCGGAATAAAGCTCCTCGGGCGAACCAGTGGCGGCCGCAGCTTGATCGATCAATTTAAACTGCGCCTGCCGCTTTTCGGTGACCTCATTCGCAAGACTTCGATCTCGCGTTTCTCTCGCACCCTCGGCACTCTGGTCACCAGCGGCGTCTCCATTTTGCAGGCGCTAAATATTACCCGCGACACCGCCGGCAACACAGTGATCGCTAACGCCATTTCGCAAGTGCACGATCGGGTGAAGGAAGGTGAATCCATCGTGCAGCCACTCGAAACCAGTGGCGCGTTTCCACCCATGGTCGTGAGCATGATCGACGTCGGCGAGGAAACCGGTCAGTTGCCCGATATGTTGTTGAAGATCGCTGATGTTTATGATGGCGAAGTCGACAATTCCGTTGCCGCGCTCACTTCCATTCTCGAACCCATCATGATTGTCTTTCTCGCCGTCGTGGTCGGAACAATCGTAATCGCGCTGTTTCTTCCGCTCATCAGCATCATCACCACACTGCAACAGCAGACCTAAGCAGCGTGATTCGTTATACCGTTACATCGTTACATCGGATTTACGATTCAACGATTCAACGATTTAACTTTTCAACGCGGCGAAGCCATTCGTCATTCAACGCCAGTCCGGTTCGGACCATTCGTCATTCGTCATTCCGGGCCGAAGGCGCGGTGACCATCATCGAAATGCTGGTGGTCATCATGGTTATCTTCATTCTCGCGGCGTTGGTGCTGGCCGCCAGCAGCTACGTGCAAAATAAAGGCGCGCGCGCCCGCGCCGAAACCGAGATCGCCGCTTTCTCGACCGCGCTGGAAAGTTACAAGGCGGATAACGGGATCTATCCGGGTAACAACGACACGAATTCACTCGATCCTACAGTTGACGTCAATTCATCACCCCCCACCTCTGGGACTAACAAGTATAGTAAAGCTGGCTTGTGGCTGTATGAGCAGCTAGCAGGAGTCACGTCGGGCGCTCGCTCGCAAACCCCCTCTAGTAGGTCCTACTTTAGCTTCAAACCGAGTATGCTTTCTCCAAAGGATACGTCCAAGGATATCGTCGGAATTAGTGATCCATTCGGGAATCTTTACGGCTATTCCACTTCGAAGAACCCGGTACTCAATCCCGCCGGCTACGCTGCAGCGGCTGGTAACAATCCTACGTTTGACCTTTGGTGTACGAGTGGGGGGACGGCCTCGAGCGACATACCGAAGTGGGTCAAGAATTGGTAGCGCATCAGCCGTCATCCCGAACGCAAACAAGGGATCTCATGAACGCCCTGAGGAATGTGCGAGATCCTTCGCCCTCTCCGCGGCTCAGGACGACAGCGGCAGCAGAAGCGACGTGACACTGTAACGACCCCCCGACTGCGCTCGGGATGACAGAGAGCCTGTTGTATCGGCGTTTGTGTCAAACGCCGATCTAAGAAACATGCGCTTGGCAAAAGCGCCTCTACTACTCCCCTGTCGTGTGAACGACAATCACGACTCGCCGGTTCGGCTGTTGTCGCGCGATCTCAGCTTGCTCCATCGATGGATCCATCACCGGACGCGGTGGCACCAAAAACTTCGTCGCCCCGTAGCCGCGCGTCTGGATTTGCGCGGAATTAATTCCCATCACGCTCACCAAGTAATTCTTCACACTATCAGCCCGACGCTGACTGAGATCTAAGTTGTATTCGTAGCCGCCAAAGGCGTCTGTGTAACCTTCAATCGAAAACGTCGCCTTCGGATTGCGTCGGATCAGCGTCCCAAGCTTTTGTAGTTGCTCGACCGAACTCGCCTGCAACTCCGCGCTGTCATATTGGAACAGCTGATCGTCTGGCATCCGAATCGCTGTTCCCGAACCGAGCGGACCCTTTTGTGCCAGCAAAGAGTCCAGGTCGCTGAAGCCAGCGACGCGATTCTTGATCGGCCCGGCACTATCTGCCTGGATCTTGCTGGTAAAGGTGTTCGGCCTCTTAATAGAAGTGCTCGTCGCCAGTTCGGTCCCACTGAGAGCGGGCTGCGGACGACCCGACACGGCGGAGTCGTTCAGCAACGATTGTTCGTGCGTAGCATTCGGGCTATTGGAAAGTACCTGCGCGGTGCTTCGCTCGATCTCGTTCAACATCGATGTCGCAGGCGCCGGATCGACTCTTGGTTTGTCGGGCAACACATTCTGCGTGTCATCTGGCATTGCTGTAGTCGCCTGTACTTCCTGCAACAGCGCGTCGAACGATTTCTTTTCATCGGGCAATTGCACCTTGGTATTGTCCGGTTCGGGTTTTGCCGCGGGGTTCGTTTGGTCCACACTCGCTTTGTCCAGCGCCGATTGCGTATCGATCGGTTTTACTTTGAATAATGGTGGCTCACTCTTAGGCGCCAGCGCGAGATCCGCTGGCGCGAACTTTGTTTTGTAAAGGTAAACACAGAGCAGGAGGTGAAGCGCGAGCGACAGCACCAGCCCCAGAAATAGCCAGTTTCGCTGGCCGGTCGCGTTCAATAACGCGTCATTGTAATCAGAATCGCGAAACTCCATTTCCTTAAACGAACCGGCAACCCCGCGGCCTTGTCAACCTCGCCGGGTTCTTGCGACAAATGCCCGCGCCGCCTGACGAATTTGCTCGGCCACCTTTGCTTCCGGCGCGACGAATTTCGGTGTGAACCACGGAAAGAATCCAATCAAATCGTGCGTCACCAAAATCTGCCCATCGCATTCTTTCCCCGAACCGATCCCAATGCTTGGAATTGCGATCGCCTGTGAAATCATCTTCGCGGTTTCCGGTGCAACGATTTCCAACACCACCGAGAACGCACCCGCCCTTTCAACGGCGCGCG
>Ga0209577_10007283_pt1 | contig 10183 bp, 14 predicted proteins | sample GraSoiAngelo_109_FD_185874 | JGI IMG/M metagenome (GOLD analysis project Ga0209577, IMG submission 185874) | Grasslands soil microbial communities from the Angelo Coastal Reserve, California, USA - 14_0903_12_20cm (SPAdes) (version 2) | ecosystem: Environmental > Terrestrial > Soil > Grasslands...
ACGGTCCGACCGGAATCGAGAAGCTCTCCTTCCTCAAGCGGTACGCGAAGTTCGCGGATCTGGCAGCCAGCTGATGGCCTCGTGGACGGTCCTCGAGGAGCAGGTCGTCTGGCTCTCGCCGCGCGCGACGTCGTTCACCGTGGTCTGTGAGGCCTGTGCGCAGGTGATCGCCGCCGAGGGATACGGCGCGGCGACCGTGCACGGCGAACTGCCCCTCGACCACTATCGAGGTGCGCTGGAGTGCGCGCGCGGTCACCGTCTGCGGGTCGAGCGGGATGGTCGCTAAGCCGCGGTCGCGACGATCACGACGACGAAGACCGCGTACAGGCCGATGATCGCTGCGCCTTCGCGGCGTGTGAGGCCGCCGCCGCTGTAGGCGAGGAGACATGCGATTCCGGTCAGCGCGAGCATCGAGAGCGCGGCAAAGCGTTCGAGGCCCGAAGGCCTTCCGATGCCGAGCGCGAGCGCGGGAATGCAAAGTCCCACGAGCAAGTTCGCGTTGTTCGAGTTCAGCGACTCGCTGACACAAGCCGCACCGCGTCCGTGCAGAGCGAGCCGGATGGCGGCCACGACGTTCGGGATGCCGGTGAGCGCCGCGAGCACGAGCGTCCCGATGATCACGTCCGAAATGTCCCAACGACGGCCGAGTGATTGCGCCGCGAGCACCATCGCCGTCGCGCCGCCGACGACCGCGCCGAGCGCAGGCACCACCGTCAACACGTCGTAGAGACCGCCGGGACCCGCGTGGTCGTCTCGTCGCGCATCGCGCTGCTCCTCGCGGACCGCGGTGCGGAGCGGCTGCGGAAGACGATCGATCGCGCGCCCGCGCAGCGACGAGACGGCGACGTACGGCGCCAGCACGAACAACGTGAGGACGAACGCGGCCCAAGGTGGCAGCGAGCGCAGGACGAGGAGTGCTCCGAAGAGCGCCGCGAGGAGGGCGACCGCCCCGCTCAGGACGAGACCGTGCACGCTGATCCTCACGCGTCCGGCGATCAAGGCGGACAGGCCGAGCAAGGCGGCGATGTTGAAGACGTTGGAGCCGATCACGACGCCGACGCCCGTGCTCTTGTGGCCGGCGACGATCGCTGCCACGGCCGAAGAGATTTCCGGCGCGTCGGCGCCGAGCGCCGTCATCATTCCGAGCAGCGCTTCGGAGAAGCCGAGGCGCTCGCCGATGCGGTCGAGTTCACGCGCGAGCACGAAGCTGGAGGCGATCGTGAGGACGAGCCCGCCGACGAAAAGAAGAGCCGCGAGTGGTACAGACACGGCCGGTCACTCTGGCAGACTTCCTCGACGTGCCTGCGACAGTGATTGTCGGTGCGCCTAGGCGCCGACTCGGCGGCGCCGTCGTAGAGGACGTGCGAGCTCTGCTCGCGCGTCCGGCTTAAGCCCACTGCGCAGGAGATTTCGTAGGTCCGATCACGTCGCTAGTGTTCTTCGACGTGCCCGCGACAGTGATTGTCGGTGCGCAGTGGGGGGACGAAGGAAAGGGCAAGATCGTCGACCTGCTGGCGCAGGAGTCCGACCTCGTGTGCCGCTACCAAGGCGGGCCGAACGCGGGGCACACCATCATCGCGGGCGGCGAGACGTTCAAGATCCGACAGGTTCCCAGCGGCGCGGTCTCCGGCAAGACGTCGCTGATCGGCGCCGGTTGCGTCGTCGATCCCGAGGTCTTGCTCGCCGAGCTCGACGAGCTCGACGCGCGCGGAATCGACACCTCACCCGTCGTCGTCTCCGGAAACGCACACCTGATCATGCCCTGGCACGTTGCGATCGATCAGGCATCCGAACGCCGCCTGGGCAAGCTGAAGATCGGCACAACGCGCCGCGGCATCGGGCCCGCCTATGCGGACAAGGCATCCCGGATCGGAATCCGCGTACAGGACGTCCTCGATCCGAAGATCCTCCGCCAGAAGATCGAGGTCGCGCTCGCCGAGAAGAACATCTGGCTCGAGCGCGTCTACGACTCCGAACCGTTCGAGCTCGAGGAAGTCGCCGCCCGCTACGAAGGCTACGCGCGACGACTCCGTCCGTACGTCGGTGACACGTCGCTCCTCGTCGATCAGGCGCTACGAGACGGCAAGGATGTCCTCTTCGAGGGCGCGCAGGCGACACTGCTCGACCTCGACCACGGGACGTACCCGTTCGTCACGTCTTCCTCGACGGTTGCTGCAAACGCCGCCACGGGGATGGGGATCGGCCCAACACGCATCGACCGCGTTATCGGCGTCGCGAAGGCTTACGTCACGCGCGTGGGCGAAGGCCCGCTGCCGACCGAGATCGAAGGCCCGGATCAGGAACGCGTCCGCGAGCTCGGCTGCGAATACGGAACCGTCACAGGGCGCGAGCGCCGGTGCGGATGGCTCGACCTCGTCGCGCTGCGCTACGCGGTTCGGCTGAACGGGATGACGTCGCTCGCGCTCACGAAGCTCGACGTGCTTTCGGCGTTCGCCGAGCTACCGGTGTGCGTCCGTTATCGACTACGCGACGGGACGGAGACCGAAGATTTCCCGGCGCATCAATCCGATTTTCATGCAGCCGAGCCCGTGTACGAGACGCTGCCCGGCTGGCGGGAGCCTCTCGACGGCGAGCTGCCGGAGGCGGCGCGTGGCTACATCGAGTTCGTCGAACGCGCTCTCGACCTCGACGTGTCCCTTGTCGGGACCGGCGCAGAACGCGAGCGCGTCGTCGCGCGCGGATGACTCACGACGTCACCGTCCGGTAACTCGAGTCACACGAAGCGGAAAGCCCGGCGAGATCGCGCGTCGTATTGACGTTGATGAGCCGCCGCTCGTCGAGTTGAACGACGCGCGTGTCGAGAGCTGCGAAGGCGTCACGCAGAGCGAGGTTCCGTCCGCCGAGCCTCGCCTCGAGCGCCGGCAACGCGCGACGACGCAAGGCACACGGCAGTGGACGAGTGTCCTTCGGCACCGCGGCGTCGGCACACGCGTCGACGAGCCGTCGCAGGTCTTCTCCGCGGACGAGCGGCATGTCCACCGGCAGCACGATGATCCCCTCGGTGCGCGCTGCGCGCAGGCCCGCGACGATTCCGATTAGCGCCGCCCGGACCTCGCTTCCGTCGTCGGCGAGATCGAATGGCAACGGAAGCGAGTCGGAACGCTTGCCGACGGCGATTCGTTCTGCGCTGACTTCACCGAGCGTTCGCCACGCGCGCTCCGCCAGCGTCTCGCCTTCGAACCGCGCGAGCGCTTTCGGGGAACCAAACCTCGTACTCGCCCCGCCGACGAGGAGGATTCCGGTCAGCCGCGCAGCCGCCACGGCTCCGAGTACACGTTCACGTTGCCGCTGCGGACGAAGCCACAGAGCGTGATCCCACGGTCGCGCGCGAGCTCGACAGCGAGGCTCGACGGAGCGCCGACCGCCACGAGGAGCGGACAGCCGGCCACGGCGGACTTCTGAACGAGCTCGAACGAAAGCCGTCCGCTGACGCACAGCATGTTGGTCGAGAGCGGAAGCGCGCCGTTTTCGTGCGCCCAGCCGATAACTTTGTCCATCGCGTTGTGGCGACCGACATCCTCCCGCGCACAGCGAAGTTCGCCAGTACGGTCGAAGAGGCCGGTCGCATGGAGGCCGCCGGTCACCGCAAATGCGCGTTGCGCTGAGCGCAGACGCTCCGGCAATTCTTCGACGAGCGTGTAGGGGATTCGCAGACTTCCCTCTACTCGCGGGGCATCGACCGCGACGGCTTCGAGCGCACCTTTTCCGCAGACGCCGCACGAGGACGACGTGTAGAAGTTTCGACGAATCGAATCGACGTCGAAGTCGTCGGCGTCGACCTCGACCCTATTCGCTGCGAGGTCGGCGGGGAGGTGCGCGCTGCGCGCCCGGATGCCTTCGGAGAGACAGAAACCGACTGCGAGCTCTTCGTCGTGGCCCGGCGTCCGCATAGTGACTGCGACCGGAACGCCGCCGATGCGAATCTCGAGCGGCTCTTCGACCGCTACCTGGTCTGAAGCGGACACGTTGTCCGGAAACCGCACGACGTCAGTCGTCATGGCCGAATGCGGCGGCGCTACTGCAGCGCGATCTTCAATCGCCATGTCACGCCAAGCCTAGTCCGCGAACCCAACACCCCCACCCGGGTGGGGATAACTCACCCGCCACCCTCTGGGATCGACGATACCCGAGAACTTCACGCGCGTCTGCGCCGACTCCGTGACGAGTTCGCACGGCCGACGATGGTCGCATGCGCAACGGTTCCTACGGCGCCCCGCGCTCCGCAAGCAAATGGTCGTACACCGCGCGGTAGCCGTTGACCGCGGCGGCGACGTCGCCGGGAGACACGTCGGCCGGATCGGCTTCCAGCCGACGCGTCGTCTCGCGCGCGGCGAGGAACTCCGCGACGATTTCTGGCTCGTCGCCCGAACGCTCGATGGGATCGGTCAGTGCGAAACCGCGGTCCTCGAGCATCCGCGCAACGAGCTCGTCGAGCTCGGGCAGCGCGTCTCGTGGCGAATCCGCGAGCGGCTCTTCGAGCGCCTGCCACTCGCTCTCCCACTCATGCCGATCCAGTCCTGGTTCCGACGCCATCTCTCGCCATCCTGCGCAGAGCCCGAAGCTTTCAAACCCGCCGCCGCCGCTGGTAGGTTCGGCGCGTGAAAGTCCTGCTGGTTGGGTCGGGTGGACGCGAGCACGCGCTCGCGTGGAAGCTCAGCCAGGCGCCGGCGCTCACCGAGCTGCACGCCGCGCCGGGAAATCCCGGAATCGCCTCGCTCGGGTCGTGCCACCCCGTCCACGCGGAGGACGGCGAGGGCCTGCTTGCTCTCGCACGCGCGCTCGACATCGATCTCGTCGTCGTCGGTCCCGAGGCACCGCTCGTCGCGGGCGTCGCCGACCAGCTCCGGCACGCGGGCATCGCAGTGTTCGGCCCGAGCGCGGCGGCGGCGCGCATCGAAGGGTCGAAGCGATTCGCCAAGGACGTGATGCAGGCGGCCGGCGTTCCCACCGCGGAGACGTTGGCTGTCGCCCGCCCGCCCTGCGTTCTCAAGGCCGACGGCCTGGCGGCTGGGAAGGGCGTCGTGATCTGCCGCACTCGGCCCGAGCTCGAAGCGGGTCTCCACGCGGTCGCAGCATTCGGCGACACGATCGTGATCGAGGAACTCCTCGAAGGTGAGGAGGTCTCCGTCTTCGCGCTCTGCGACGGCACGCGCGCCGTCCCGCTGCCCGCGGCACAGGACTTCAAGCGCGTGGGCGAACACGACACGGGTCCGAACACCGGCGGCATGGGGTCCTACTCGCCGGTTGCAACCGACTCGGACGAGATCCTCGAGCTCGTGCACCGGCCGGTCATCGACGAGCTCGCCGCACGCGGCGCGCCGTTCATCGGCGTCTTGTACGCGGGCTTGATGCTCACCGAAGACGGGGCGCGCGTGCTCGAGTTCAACTGCAGGTTCGGCGATCCCGAAACCCAGTCGGTGCTTCCTCGCGTCGAAGGAGACATTCTCGGTGCGCTCGCCGCTGCGGCTGCGGGCAACCTTGCGCGGACGGATCTCTCCACCAGCGACGATGCCGCGGTGACCGTCGTGCTCACCGCCGGTGAGTATCCGGCGCAAGGCGATACCGGTTCGGCGATCGACGGAATCGGCGCGGCGGAGGAGACCGGCGCGCTCGTCTTTCACGCGGGGACCGCGCTTCGGGGAGACCGGCTCGTCACGAACGGCGGGCGCATTCTCAACGTCACCGCGCTCGGTCCGAGCGTTGCCGACGCACGCGATCGCGCGTACGCCGCCGTGGACAAGATCTCCTTCGGAGGAATACGGTACCGCCGAGACATTGCAGCGGTCGTTCATGCCTGAACCGCTCGTCGGCATCGTCGTCGGCTCCGACTCCGATCGCGAACGAATGCAGGACGCGATCGACGAGCTCGACGCCCGCGGAATCGCGCATGAGTTCGAAGTCCGTTCTGCCCATCGTCAACCGGATCAGGTCGCGGAGTGGGCCCGCGGCGCGCAGAAACGAGGACTGCGCGTGCTCATCGCCGGAGCCGGCCTCGCCGCCGCGCTTCCCGGTGTGGTGGCAGCGCACACGGACCTCCCTGTCATCGGCGTTCCACTCCGCTCCTCGAAGAGCGTGCTCGACGGCCTGGATGCGCTGCTCTCGATCGTGCAGATGCCGCCGGGAGTTCCGGTCGCCTGCGTCGGCGTCGACAACGCGAAGAACGCTGCTGTCCTGGCCGCGCGTATTCTCGGTCTGCCGGCCTGATCGCTATCTAGAATCGCGTCAGTGATCCCTCGCTACTCCCGCCCGGCCATGGCCAGGATCTGGTCGGACGAGAGCAAGCTCGCCCGCTGGCTCGACGTCGAGCTCGCCGCGCTGGAAGCATGGGCGGAGCTCGGAGTCGTTCCGCCCGACGACGTGTCGGAAATTCGTGCGCATGTTCGCGTTCCGACGCCGGAGCGAGTCGCCGAGATCGAACAACTCACCGATCACGACACGGCCGCATTCGTCGATGCGCTGAGCGAGCAACTCGGCCGCGAAGGCCGCTGGATCCACTTCGGCTTAACGTCGTCCGACGTTGTCGACACCGCTTTGTCGCTCCAGATCCAGGAGGCGGGGACTCTCATCCTCGACGGCGTCGACCGAGCGGTCGCGGCGGTCGTCGCCCGCGCCGAGGAGCACCGGCACACGATTTGCGTCGGCCGCTCGCACGGGATCCACGCCGAACCGACGACCTTCGGCTGGAAGCTCACCGGCTGGGCGTTCGAGCTCCAGCGCGCGCGCGATCGCATCGCCCGGGCGCTCGAGACGAACCGCATCGGCCAGCTGTCCGGCACCGTCGGCACCTACGCGCAGGTCGAGCCCGAAGTGGAACGCATCGCGTGCGAACGGATCGGCCTCGAGCCCGATCCGCTCTCCACGCAGGTGATCGCCCGCGATCGGCACGCCGAGCTCTTGTGTGCACTTGCGCTCGGCGCGACGTCGCTCGAGCGATTCGCGACGGAGATACGTCACCTCGCCCGCACCGAGATCCGTGAGGTCGAAGAGCCGTTCGGCAAAGGGATGAAGGGCTCCTCCGCGATGCCGCACAAGCGCAATCCGAAAGTCGCGGAACGTATCTGCGGGCTCGCGCGCATCGTGCGCGCGAGCGCGCTTGTCGGCTTCGAGAATGTTCCGCTCTGGCACGAGCGCGACATCTCGAATTCGTCCGCCGAGCGAGTCGTCATCCCAGACGCGTTCCTTGCGCTCGACTACATGCTTGACCGCTTCGCGTGGATCGTCGAAGGGCTTGTCGTCCATCCGGAGCGAATGCGGCGGAACCTCGACGCGAGCCACGGACTCGTCTTCAGTCACCGCCTGCTGCTGATGCTGGTCGAGGCGGGGGTTCCGCGGGACGAGGCCTACCGTGCGGTTCAGCGCCACGCCATGCAGGCCTGGGAGGAAGAACGGGACTTCCGGGAGCTCGTCGCCACCGACACGGAGATCGCGTCGCGGGTCGACCTCGCTGTCGTCTTCGACCTCGATGCAACGGTCCGTCACGTCGACACCGTTTTCGAGCGCCTCCACGCGCTCGTCGGGAAGGAGGAACCCGTCCATGCCTGAAACCGCGATCCACGTCGGCAGCGGAAAGGTCCGGGAGCTCTATGCCCTGGACGACGACCGCCTGCTGCTCGTTGCGAGCGATCGCATCTCGACGTTCGACGTCGTCCTGCCGAGCGAGATTCCGGACAAAGGCCGCGTGCTCACCGGGCTGTCCGGTTTTTGGTTCGCGCGGACGCGCGCGATCTGTGCCAATCACCTGCTCGCGCTGCGCGAGGACGGCCGCTCGACGGAATGCCGGAAGCTCGAGATGCTTCCGATCGAATGCGTCGTTCGAGGCTACCTCTCCGGCTCCGGCTGGAAGGACTACCTCGCCACCGGCTCGGTCTGCGGACATGACTTGCCGGCAGGCCTGTCGGAATCGGCACAGCTGCCGCGGCCGATCTTCACGCCGGCGACGAAGGCGACGACGGGCCACGACGAGAACATCGATCGAGAGAGCGCGGCCGAGCTCGTCGGCGCCGACCGCTTCGCAGAGGCCGAGCGAGTCTCGCTCGCTCTCTACCGTTTCGCTGCGGACTACGCGAAAGAGCGCGGAATCATCATCGCCGATACGAAGTTCGAGCTCGGAGTCGACGAGACCGGACAACTCGTCCTCGCGGACGAAGCGCTCACGCCGGACTCGTCCCGCTTCTGGCCGGCCGACGAATACGAACCGGGTGGCGCGCAGCCGTCCTTCGACAAACAGTTCGTGCGCGATTACTGCGAATCGCTCGGCTGGGACAAGACACCGCCCGGCCCCGAGCTTCCCGAACACGTCGTCTCGGGAACGCGTGCGCGCTACATCGAAGCCTTCGAACGGCTGACGTCGATTGGCTTCGACCACTACCTCGCCGACCCGGAGATCGTCCTGCGATGAGAGCCACGGTGCTCGTCCGACCGAAGGAGGGCATTCTCGACCCGCAGGGCGAGGCCGTGGAAGGCGCGTTGCGACAGCTCGGCTTCTCGATCGGGGACGCACGGATCGGCCGTGTTGTCGACCTGCAGCTCGACGAGAGCGATCAGGCTGCTGCGCGGGCTGCGGTCGAGCGGATGTGCGAGCAGCTCCTCGCCAACCCCTTGATCGAGAGCTACGAGATCGAACTGCACGAGAACGGAACGGCGTGAGCTCACCGCAGCCGCGCGTCGGCGTGATCCAGTTCCCCGGCTCCCAGGACGACCGCGACGCCGTCTGGGCTCTCGCCGCTCTCGACGCCGAGGCTTTTCTGGTCTGGCATGCCGAGGCCGAACTGCCGGATCTCGACGCCGTCGTGCTGCCGGGAGGGTTCTCGTACGGTGACTATCTGCGCTGCGGCGCGATCGCGCGGTTCTCGCCCGCGATGGCGGCGGTGGCGGAGTTCGCGGCGGACGGTGGCCTCGTCCTCGGGATCTGCAACGGATTCCAGATCCTTTGCGAGGCCGGCCTGTTGCCCGGCGTCCTGCGGCCGAACGCGTCGCTGACCTTCACCTGCCGCGACGTGCGACTGCGCGTCGAATGTGTCGACACGCCGTTCACGACACGTTGCGCGAGTGGGCAGGAGCTCGTCATTCCCGTGAAGAACGGCGAGGGCTGCTGGTTCGCCGACGAGAACCTTTACGCCGAGCTCGAGTCACGCGGACAGATCGTCCTGCGCTACGCGGAACCGGTGAACGGTTCGGTTCATGACGTTGCGGGCGTGGTGAACGAGCAAGGAAACGTGCTGGGCCTGATGCCGCACCCAGAGCACGCCGTCGATCCGCTGCTCGGATCCCCCGACGGCGCGTTCATCCTCGCCTCGCTCGTCGAGTCGGCCCGCGAGCGCGCGCTGCACCTCGTCTAGGCGACACCTACTAACACATCGGCGAGCCCCGGATGCTCGGCGAGAGCGCCGCGCAGGCGCTCGAGATCGCGTCCTCGCAACGTGACAGGCCCGCGCCGCGCAACTCCATCCGTCGTGTACGCGAACCGCACCATCCGTTCGCCGCGTTCCGTCTCCAGCAGCTGAACCACCGACGCGAACCGCTTGTCGCCCGCACGCTGCGGCAAGCTCAGCTCCTCGATCACGAGAGCGTCGCCCCACGCAGTTGTCACCCGGCGTTCCTTCGTCTTCGTCGCCATACCCCGCAACGTAGCGGCGACGTCGTCACGTGTCTGTGACGACTCTGAAGCGAAAGTGTTACTTCGACGCGCTCCGTTCGATCAGCTCGATGCGGTAGCTGTCCGGATCGCGCACGAAGCACAAACGGTTGCCGCCCTCGCGGACGCTGTAGGGCGGACGCTCCGGTTCGATGCCCTGCTCCTTCAGCTGCGCGAGCGTGTGATCGAGATCGTCGACCGTGACCGCGATGTGCCCGTAACCGGTGCCGATCTCGTACGAGTCGACGCCGAAGTTGTACGTCAACTCGAGCCGGTTGCCGTCGCCGGGCAAGCCCATGAAGACGTTGGTCGCCTCGTCTCGAATCGGCAGCCGGCTGCGCTCCTCGAAGCCGAGCGCTTCGTAGAATGCGACCGACCGGTCGATGTCGGTGATGCGATAGCAGGTGTGGATCAGCTCCAAGACAGTCCCTCCTCGAAGGTCACGCGCAGTCTGCCGATCCGCTCGCCGGCGGGCGTCAACAACATCCGCCCCGCCACCACGGCCGGATTCCGGCACCACCCGTACCG
>Ga0209577_10007284_pt1 | contig 10182 bp, 7 predicted proteins | sample GraSoiAngelo_109_FD_185874 | JGI IMG/M metagenome (GOLD analysis project Ga0209577, IMG submission 185874) | Grasslands soil microbial communities from the Angelo Coastal Reserve, California, USA - 14_0903_12_20cm (SPAdes) (version 2) | ecosystem: Environmental > Terrestrial > Soil > Grasslands ...
GCCGGCGAGGCATTCTTCACCAAAACAAGTGGGGGAACGACGGTCACCGGCCTGTCCGACTTGTGCGGCAAGACGGTGTCGGTCGAGAGTGGCACGGTTGAGGAGACCGACGCCAAGGCCCAGAGCGCGAAGTGCACGAAGGCCGGCAAGCCCGCGGTCAAGGTGCTCGTGTTCCCGAGCCAGACGGCGGCCAACCTGGCGCTGTCGAGCGGCCGGGCGCAGGTCGCGTTCGCGGACTCGACGGTGGTCGACTACCAGGTCAAGCAGTCAAACGGCACGTTCAAGCTCACGGGCCCGGTGTTCGGCACGGCGCCCTATGGGCTCGCGCTGCCGAAGAACCTCGGACTGACGAAGGCGGTGCAGGCTGCGCTCAAGGCGCTCGTCTCCGACGGCACGTACCACTCGATCCTCAACAAGTGGGGAATCGCGAGTGGCGCGATCTCTGCCTCGGCGATCAAGATCAACGGCGCGACAAGCTAAGTGGCCGACGACCACTAGAGAAAGCGCGACACTACGGCTCGAAGGTGAGCACCTCCGAGCTGAGTGACAGGCGAATGGGGCGGCCCGATGAGATCAAGGCCGTCCCCGTCCGCCGCCCGGGCCGGTGGATCGCAGCGGCGATCGTGCTGCTGCTCGCGGCGGCGGCGATCTCCTCGATAGTCAGCGCCAAGGGCTTTCAGTGGCATGTGGTCGGCCAGTACCTGTTCGACTCGCGCATTCTCCACGGCGCGCTGACCACGATCTACCTCACGTTCCTCTGCATGGTCATCGGGATCGTGCTGGGGGTCCTGGCCGCCGTCATGCGCCTGTCTCCGAACCCGATCGTGTCCGGGGCGAGCTGGCTGTACATCTGGTTCTTCCGGGGGACGCCGCTCTTGGTGCAGGTGCTGTTCTGGTACAACATCGCCGCGCTGTTCCCGACGATCTCGCTCGGGATCCCGTTCGGCCCCTCGTTCGTCCACGAGCCGGCGAATTCGCTCGTCACGCCGCTGGTGGCCGCGTTGCTGTCGTTGGGGCTGAACGAGGGCGCGTACATGTCGGAGATCGTCCGCGCGGGGATCATCTCGGTCGATGAGGGGCAGACGGACGCGGCGCAGTCGCTGGGGATGACCCGGCTTCAGATCATGCGGCTGATCGTCCTCCCCCAGGCCATGCGGGTCATCATCCCGCCGACCGGCAACGAGACCATCTCGATGCTCAAGAACACGTCGCTGCTGTACGTGGCCTCCTACACGGAGTTGCTCTACTCCGCCGCCCAGATCTACGACGTCAACTACCAGGTGATCCCGCTGCTGATCGTGGCGAGTATCTGGTACCTGGTGATGACCAGCGTCCTGTACGTGGGGCAGTACTTCATCGAGCGGCGGTTCGGGCGTGGCTTCTCCAGGGCCGAGCAGGTATCGATCCGGGCCCGCTGGATTGGCTTCGGACACCGCGAGGGCGCCGGCGGCCCGGCGTGAGCGCGATGGTCAAAGCCGAGGGCGTCCACAAGCGCTTCGGGCGCCTCGAGGTTTTGAAGGGGGTCGATCTCGAGGTGCGGCGCGGCGAGGTGATGGTCATGCTGGGGCCGAGCGGGTCAGGCAAATCGACGTTCCTGCGCTGCATCAACCACCTGGAGAAGATCAACGCCGGGCGGCTGTCGGTCGACGGAGAGCTGGTCGGCTATCGGGAGTCCGGCGGCAAGCTGCACGAGCTGCACGAGCGCGAGGTGGCCCGCAAGCGCGCGCAGATTGGGTTCTTGTTCCAGCACTTCAACCTGTTTCCCCACATGACGGCGCTCGAGAACGTCGCGCTCGCACCCATCAGGGTCGCCGGAATCGGCCGCGACGAGGCCGGCCGGCGGGCGAGAGACCTGCTGGCGCGCGTCGGCTTGGCGGACAAGCTCGAGACCTACCCGGTGGCCTTGTCGGGCGGGCAGCAGCAGCGGGTGGCGATCGCCCGAGCGCTCGCCATGCAACCGAAGCTGATGCTGTTCGACGAGCCCACCTCGGCGCTGGACCCAGAGCTGGTGGGGGAGGTGCTGGACGTGATGCGCCAGCTGGCGCGCGACGGCATGACGATGATCGTCGTCACGCACGAGATGGGGTTCGCGCGCGAGGTGGCCGATCAGGTCGTGTTCATGGACGAGGGCTTCGTCGTCGAATCGGGCTCGCCGGGCCAGGTCCTCGCCCATCCCCGGCACGAGCGCACGCAAGCGTTCCTGTCGAAGGTGCTCTAGGCGCCGCACAGGCGCGTCGCGACCGGTGCAGGTCGAGACGCCGGAGGTAACCTCCCAGCCATGGCCACCACCCCCGAGCACCGCACGATTGCACCGATCGTCGGCCCCGACGATCCCCGGCGATTCACCGACTCAGGCATCGAGATCGAGCCCCTCTACACGGAGGAGGACCTACCGCCCGACCTGCCAGCGCGGCTGGGGGAGCCCGGTGAGTACCCATTCACGCGTGGGATCCACAAGGACATGTACCGCAGGCAGTTGTGGACCATGCGGCAGTACGCCGGCTACGCGAGCGCCAAGGAGTCAAACGAGCGCTACCGCTACCTGCTCGAGCACGGCTCGACGGGCCTGTCGATGGCGTTTGACCTTCCGACCCAGCTAGGGCTCGACTCGGACAACCCGCGCTGCCTGGGGGAGGTGGGCCGCACCGGAGTCGCCATCGACACGATCGACGACATGCGGGTCGCGTTCGACGCCATTCCGCTGGACCAGGTCTCGACCTCGATGACGATCAACGCTCCGGCCGCCGTCCTGTTGCTGCTCTACGAGCTGGTGGGAGAGGAACAGGGCGTTTCACCGGACAAGCTGCGCGGCACCACCCAGAACGACATCCTCAAGGAGTACATCGCCCGGGGGAACTTCATCTACCCGCCCGAGGGCGCGATCAGGCTGACCACGGATCTGTTCGCGTACTGCAACGAGCGAGTGCCGAAGTGGAACACGATCTCGATCAGCGGCTACCACTTCCGCGAGAAGGGCTGCTCTGCTGTGCAGGAGGTGGCGTTCACGCTGGCCAACGGGATCGCCTACGTGCAGGCGGCGCTTGACGCCGGTCTTGAGATCGACAAGTTCGGCCCCCGGCTGGCGTTCTTCTTCAACGGACACAACAACGTCTTTCAAGAAGTGGGGAAGTTCCGCGCCGCGCGCCGGATGTGGGCCCGGATCATGCAAGAGCGGTTCGGGGCAAAAGACGAGCGCTCGTGGCGGCTGCGTTTCCACACCCAGACCGGCGGCGTCACTCTCACGGCTCAGCAGCCGGAGAACAACATCGTCCGCGTCGCGCTGCAGGGGTTCGCCGCCGTGTGCGGCGGCACGCAGTCGCTGCACACCAACGGCTTCGACGAGGCACTCGCGCTGCCTACCGAGCGCGCAGCCAAAATCGCCCTACGCACGCAGCAGATCATCGGCTACGAGTCTGGTGCGGCGGATACGGTCGATCCCTTCGCGGGCTCCTACTTCATCGAGTCCCTGACCGAGGAGATCGAGTCGCGCGCCTCCGAGCTGATCGCGAAGGTTGACGAGCTAGGCGGTTCGGTGAACGCGATCGACTTCATCAAGAACGAGATCGAGGAGTCCGCGTTCGGCTATCAGGAGCGCTACCGAATCGCGCAGGACATCGTCGTCGGCGTCAACAAGTTCGTCGACGAGAAGGGAGTCGAGGTACCCGACATCCTCCGCGTCGATCCCGAATCGGAGCGTCAGCAGCTCGAGCGCCTGAAGGCGTTCAAGGCAGATCGCGACCAGCAGCTCGTCGACACGCTCCTCGACGAGGTTCGCCAAACCGCCCGCGGCACCGACAACCTCTTGCCGGTGCTGCGCCGGGCGCTCAAGGACCGCTGCTCGATGGGTGAGGTTTGTGGCGCCATGAAGGACGTCTTCGGCGAGTATCAGCCGACATTCTGATGCGGATCTTCCTCGCGGGCGCTAGCGGCGTGGATCGGCCGAGCGGCTTTAGCGCTCGCTATCCAGACGCGCCATCTGTGCAGACTCGTAGCGCTCGCCTACGACCGCCTCGGCAGGCATCGCCTCCTCGAGCCGCTGCAGATCCTCCGGACCCAGATTGAGCTCGAGCGCCCCCAGCGCATCCTCGAGCTGTGCGCGCGTGCGGGATCCAAGCAACGGCACGATGTCATCGCCGCGCGACAGGACCCAGGCGAACGCGAGCTGGGCTATGGATGCACCCTTGGACTCAGCGATCGCGCGGAGACGACCGACCAGATCCAGGTTGTGGTGCAGATTCTCGCCTCGGAAGCGAGGGAAACGCCCGCGGATGTCGTGCTCGTTATCGCTGCCCTGCCCCGGCGCGTAGCTACCGCCGATCAAGCCACGCGATAGCACCCCATAGGCCGTGATCGCGATCCCCAGCTCGCGGCAGGCGGGAAGGATCGTCTGCTCGATACCGCGCGAGAGCAGTGAGTACTCGATCTGGACGTCGCAAATCGGACGTACGGCCGCGGCGCGGCGGATCGTGTCCGCCCCGACCTCACTCAGCCCGATGAACCGTACATACCCGGCATCCACCATCTCCGCGATCGCCCCCACGGTCTCCTCGATCGGCACCTGCGGGTCCAGCCGCGCCGGCCGGTAGATGTCGAGGTAATCGGTTTGCAGCCGCCGAAGCGAGTAGGCGAGTGCGGTCTTGACGGCTGCCGGCCGCGCATCTTGACCTAGCCAGCTGCCGTCGGGACCCCGCTGGGCGCCGAACTTGACGCTGATCAGCACGTCGTCCCGTTCCCGGCCGGCTAGGGCCTCGGCGATCAGGAGCTCGTTGTGGCCCATCCCGTAGAAGTCGCCGGTATCGAGCACGTTGATGCCGGCGTCCAGGGCCGCTTGGATCGTCGCGATGCTCTCCGTCCGGTCGGCTCGTCCATACGTCCCGGACATCGCCATGCAGCCGAGGCCGACCGCCGACACGGAAGGGCCGTCGAGACCCAGGATCGTCTTCCTCATGCACAGGATCTTCCCGGATCCATTCGCTCGGCAGGAGTCGCGGCCATGCGCACGAAACTCTCAGGCCATGAAAGAGCAACAGGCGAGTCGTACCCTGCTGAAGTCCCCGCCGGAGCTGTGGGCGGAGTGCAGCGATGCCCAATCGCTGGCCAGGCATTTAGGAGAGTTCGGCGAAATTCGGATCAAGGAGCTTGAGCCTGAACACACCGTCGCCTGGGAGGGCGACCGCGCGAGCGGCACGGTGAAGCTTGAGCCCTCGGGATGGGGGACGCGCGTGACGCTGACATATTCGACCCTTCACTCCGAGCAGGTGCCGCCGCAGCCCGTACTGGAGCCCGAGCCGGAGCCCCAGGTTGAGCGCTCGCCAGATGGGGAGCCAGAGCCGGTGTCCTCCGAGCCGAAGGCCGATGCCGCGCCCACCTCCGAACAGCCGCCGGCCGGGCAAAACCGCGGTCGGCTGTTCAAGCGCGTATTGCGCTTCCTCGCCCCAGAGCGAGGAACGACCGAGCCGGTCGCGCCGGTGGCGGCGCCCGAGCAGTCAGCTGCGCAACCGGCGGCGCCGGAACGGCAGGCGCCTGAACCGCCTCCGCCCGCTCCGCCGCCTTCTGAATCTGCCGGGCCGCAACCGACAGCGCCTCCCATGGTCGCGCGGGAACCGGCCCGGCCGACCGAGACCTCCGAGGCCTTGGCCGCGGCGCTCGACAGCCTAGGCCAGGCCCACCACCGCCCGTTCTCGCGGGCGTAGCCTCTCGCCCTGAACTTCACCGGGCCGGTTTCCGGGCCCTCACAGCGCGGATACACTCGCGGCACGATGCGCGACAAAGCCCCCGAGACCTACGGCGAGCGGGCTGCCCAGCTGGAGGAGATCCGCCAGGAGGCGGTGCACGCCGGCTCAGATGCCGCGATCGCCAAGCAGCACGAGAAGGGCAAGTACACGGCTCGCGAGCGGGTCGAGAAGCTGCTCGATCCCGGTTCCTTCCAGGAGCTCGACACGTTCGTACGCCACCGCACGTATGAGTTCGAGATGCAGAAGAACCAGCCCTACGGCGATGCCGTGGTGACCGGGCACGGCACGATCGACGGCCGACGGGTGTGCGTGTTCAGCCAGGACTTCACCGTGTTCGGCGGCTCGCTTGGAGAAGTAATGGGCGAGAAGATGTGCAAGATCATGGACCTGGCAGCGAACATCGGCTGCCCGGTCATCGGGATGAATGACTCCGGCGGCGCCCGGATACAGGAGGGGGTCGTCTCGCTGGGCGCTTATGGGGACGTCTTCTGGCGAAACGTCCAGTCATCCGGGGTGATCCCCCAGATCAGCCTGGTCATGGGTCCCTGCGCCGGAGGCGCCGTGTACTCGCCGGCGATCACGGACTTCATCTTCATGGTCAAGCAGACCTCGCATATGTTCATCACCGGGCCCGACGTGATCAAGACAGTCACCGGGGAGGAGGTCGACTTCGAGTCCCTGGGCGGCGCGATGTCGCACAACTCGAAGTCGGGGGTAGCGCATTTCGCCTCAGACGACGAGGACCAGTGCCTGGAGGACACCCGTTACCTGCTCTCGTTCCTGCCCCAGAACAACCTTGAGCTTCCCCCGCGCGTGCAGCCCACCGACGATCCGCTGCGGATGGACGAAGGGCTCGACCAGGTTGTTCCCGACAGCCCCAACAAGCCCTACGACATGCGCGACGTGATCCGGCTTGTGGTCGACGACGGTGAATTTTTCGAGGTGCACGAGCACTACGCGCGCAACATCGTCTGCGGCTTCGCGCGCCTCAACGGGTACTCGATCGGGGTGGTGGGCAATCAGCCCAATCAGCTGGCAGGCGTGCTGGACATCGATTCCGCGGAGAAGGCCGCGCGCTTTATCCGTACCTGTGACGCCTTCAACGTCCCGATCCTGACCTTCTGCGACGTCCCTGGGTTCCTGCCGGGCACAAACCAAGAGTGGGGAGGGATCATCCGGCATGGGGCAAAGCTGCTGTACGCATATGCGGAGGCGACCGTGCCGAAGATCACGGTCATCACCCGCAAGGCGTACGGCGGCGCATACGACGTCATGGGGTCAAAGCACCTCAAGGCGGACTTCAACTTCGCCTGGCCGACGGCCGAGGTGGCGGTGATGGGGCCGGAGGGCGCGGTCAACATCATCTACCGTCGCGACATCAGCTCCTCGCCGACGCCCGACACGCGCAGGCAGAAGCTGATCACCGACTACAAGGCTCACTTCGCCAACCCCTTCGTCGCGGCCGAGCGGGGCTACATCGACGACGTCATCGTCCCGCACGAGACGCGGCCGAAGGTGATCACGGCGCTCGAGACGCTCGAGACCAAGCGCGAGCCGGGGCCGAAGCGCAAGCACGGGAACATCCCGCTATAGCGCAGCGGTCAGGCCGACTCGCCGCCGCGACCGCGAGATCCTGTACCGCGAGCCCTGTGGAGTCGAACAGGGTGGCCGCCTCTGGTCCCGGGCGTCCTGGCGCGTCTCCTGCCAGCACGGCACCCAGCTCGGTCACCTGCTCGCGCTTGATGAGCCCGGCCGTGACCGCGGCCGTCAACTCGCCTCCGTGAGAAGCCTGCGCCCACTCGTCGCAGAACAGCGCACATGAAGCCACAGCCCCGACGCTCGCCTCGGACTTGCCCGGCCCGTCGGCGCCGAGCATGTTGAGGTGCAGACCCGGGCGCAGATTCCCGGCGTCGATGATGATCTCCTCGCCCGGTGTCACGCAGCAGACGACGTCGCAGCGCCGCGCGTCGTCCCGCGATCCGGCCACCCATCCGAGCTCGCGGGCCAGGCCGTTTGCCGCCTCCGGGCGCACGTCGTGACAGACGCCGTGACGGTAACCGGCGGCCGCGTGGCAGCGAGCCACCCAGGCGCCGTGCAAACCGCAGCCGATGATTCCGATCGAGCGGGAGTCAGCCGGTGCCAGCGCGGCGGTGGCCACGGCGGCCACGCCGCCGGTACGTAGGGCCGTCACCGAACGGGCATCGATCAGCATCAGCGGCTCGCCATTCGAGGCATCCGAGAGGCAGATGACACCGGTGACGGTCGGCAAGCCACGGGACGAGTTGCGGGGAAACGAGGTCACCCATTTGAGGAGCGCCAGCCCGTCTCCGCGCGCCGGCATGGCCCGGAAGTCCCCGAACGGCGGGCTGTCGAGGTAGATCTTTGGCGGCATCGCCCACCGGCCGGCATGGAACCGAACCAATCCCTCGCGGACGCGTTCGATGGCCTCCGCCGGCGAGACGGCTTCGAGCACGGCATCGTGGTGGAGGACGGGCAGCTCGGGCACGCGCGGCGGACGATACCCTCGGCATTGTGAACCGCCGGCCGCTACTGGAGATCGTCGCCCCCGGCGCATCGCCCGAGGAGGCAGCGGCGGTGGTCGCCGCGCTCGAGCGGTTCATGCGCCAGACGGCTCCCCGCCCCGCACCGCCTGGCCCGCGGCGCAATCCCTGGCATCAGGCCGCCTTGTACGAGGGCGTCGCGCGAGCTCCGGAGCCGCCGCTTCCGTGGACCTGATCGCCTAGGGCGCCCGGGCGCCCCCAAAACCGCCGAGGTCTCACGCTGCGGTCTTGACATCCGTCCCCGCGTGTGGGACGGTCACAGTCGGAGATTTCTAGACCGGACCATCTCTGTCCGGTAGGGCATACGGGGTCACAAAACCGAAGGGGGCTGGCGGCATTGTCATACGAAGCGGGGCTAGGAGCCGCCACTTCGCTGTCCACCCTTCCGGGCCCGCCCGGCAGGACGCGGGCCCGCAGCCGCGCTCGTCGACGCGCGGCGCTCGCTAGGCATCGCGTCGCCCCCAGCGCAGATGCCGGCCTTGCGCCAGTTGCCGACTGAGGAGCGCGCCGGTTGCCGCGGCGGCTGCTACATGGCCGCCGCGGCGCCGGTCAACCCAAAATGGCTATAACCGGACCGCCTTTGATACTTTTTGAGGATGGAGCGAGCATCAGTCGACCGCCCCAAGAGCGAAAGCGCCACGTCCGGCCCTCCTGGTTGGGTGGGTGCCCGCGAGGGCTCGCTTGAGAACCCCGAGGTCCTCAAGGACGTCCCGGGCCACATTATCCCCATCCTTCAGCGCGAGTTCGATGACTTCGACACGGAGTCGACGCGCTTCTTGAAGGGCGAGCTGGAGGGCGATGAGTTCATCAAGTTCCGGCTCAAGCAGGGCGTGTACGGCCAGCGACAGCCAGACGTTCAGATGATCAGGGTCAAGCTGCCGCTGGGCGGCGTGACTCCCGACCAGCTGGATGCGTTCGCGGCCGGGATCGAGAAGTACGTCCCTCTTCGCAAGGGCCACATCACCACGCGGCAGAACATCCAGATGCATCACGTGCCGCTTGACGACGCCGCGGAGCTGATCCGGGAGCTCGGGGACGGGGGCCTGTCCTCCCGCGAGGGGTGCGGGAACACGATGCGCAACGTGACCGGCGATCCGCGCGCCGGCACCCTGGAAGGCGAGCTGTTCGACATCACCCCGTACGCGGGGGCGTACGTCCGCTACTTCGTGCGCCACCCCACTACCCAGACCATGCCTCGCAAGTTCAAGACCGCGTTCGCGGCCACGGACGAGGACAACGCGATCACCAAGATCCACGACCTGGCTTTCCTGCCGCGCGTTCGCGACGGCGTGCGCGGAGTCGAGGTGCGGGTCGGGGGCGGCACCTCGATCATGCCGCGCCTCGCCCCGACCCTGTACGAATTCGTCGAGCTCGACAACGGCGACTATTTGAAGGTCACCGAGGCGATCGTCAGGATCTTCGACCGCCAGGAGTGGCTGCGCGTCAACCGCGCCCGCGCCCGGATCAAGGTGCTGATCGACAAGATCGGGATCGACGAGTTCCGGGAGCTGGTGGAGGAGGAGCTCGGGGGCGACTGGGTCTCAGAGCGTGACTTCACGCTCGACGAGCTGCTGTTCGAAGACGACGAGGAGGCCAACGCTCCCGCCAAGCCCGACGCGACCGGCAGTCCGAACGGCGATTTGAAGGAGTACGACCACTTCGTCGAAACCAACGTCCGTCCTCAGCGCCAGCGCGGCTTCTCGACGGTCGAGGTCAAGGTTCCGCGAGGCGACCTGACCACGGAGCAGTTCCGCGGGCTGGCGCAGATCATGCGGGAGTACACCGGCGGCTACGCTCGAACGACCGTTCATCAGAATCTGATTCTGCGCTGGGTTCGCGACGGATCGGTCTACCAGGTGTGGCAGCGCCTTCGGGCGCTCGAACTT
>Ga0209577_10007288_pt1 | contig 10179 bp, 13 predicted proteins | sample GraSoiAngelo_109_FD_185874 | JGI IMG/M metagenome (GOLD analysis project Ga0209577, IMG submission 185874) | Grasslands soil microbial communities from the Angelo Coastal Reserve, California, USA - 14_0903_12_20cm (SPAdes) (version 2) | ecosystem: Environmental > Terrestrial > Soil > Grasslands...
TGGTTGCGCGGCGCGCGGTGCCGGTTGCGCGGCGTGTCGTGCTGCGTGCCCGCGTTCCCGTTGCGCGACGGGCGGTGCCGGTTGCGCGGCGTGTCGTGCTGCGTGCGCGCGTTCCCGCTGCGCGACGGGTCCCTGTGGAGCGGGCCCGCGTCCCGGTCGAGCGTGGCTTCGCGGTGCTGCTTGCGCGACGGCGCGTGCCGCCGGTCGAACGGGAGCGGGAAGTCGTGCTCCGCGAGCGCGAAGTCGAGCCCGAGCTCGAGCTCTTCGCCCGGCTGGTAGTCGACCGCTTGCGTCCGCGGCTCGACGCCGCCCGCACCTTGGAGACACTGGCCTCTTGCCGCGGCTGCTGCGGCTGCGGTTGCTGCTGCTGCTGCTGCGGCTGCTGCGGCGGCTCTTCCTGCCGCTGCGTGGGGATCGGAGTCTCCGCCGGAACATCTATCGGCGACATTCCTCCGCCATACGTCTGCCCTTCTTCGAAGCTAGACATTCGCCCTCCTAGTGAGAGATTTGCTCTACCAACTTGCCCGTCTGCGTGTCGTCACCCTCCCGCGCGACGTCTGCTTGCGCAACGACTCCGACGAGCTTGCCGTCTTCTTCGACCACGGGAAGACGGCGCACCTTGTGCTTGGCCATGATCCGCAGCGCCTCATCGAGGTCCTGCTGCGGATCGATCGTGACAACCTGCTTCGACGCCACGTCGCGAACGATGACCTGGTCGGGATTTCTCCCCTCTGCGACGACGCGGATTGCGATATCCCGGTCGGTCAGCATCCCGATCAGCTTGTCACCCTCGACAATCGGCGCGACGCCGACGTCCTCGTCCCGCATCATCTTCGCCGCGTACGCAACAGATTTGTCGGCGTCGATGCTGCACGGTTTCGAGGTCATGACGTCTTTGATGCTCTGACCCATCACTCCTCCCTCGCAATTCGAACCGCACGTTGCGTACCCCGTGCGATTCCCTACGAAACGGTGAAAATACAACACGTGTCGTATGGGAAACGCATTCGCGCGCTCGCATTGTCGTTTCCGGAGACGTTCGAGGACCGGCCGTGGGGACATCCGGTTTTCAAGGTTGGCGACAACAAGATGTTCGCCGGAATGTCAGATGGCGACGATCCTGTTTCGCTCACGGTGAAACTCACACCAGAGGAGCGCGCAATTGCGCTGCACATGACGTATGTTGGCGTCGCGCGTTACGTCGGTCGCTACGGCTGGGTGACCGCAGAGGTCACCGACGAGGACTCGCTCGAAAACGCCCTGGAATGGCTGCGAGAGAGTTACTGGCTCAACGCGCCGCCGCGACTGCGCGGCGCCGTCGAAGAGACTTGACAAATTCTGAGAGCCTCGGTAGCGACGCCGAAATCCGAGGCGAGCTCACCGTCGTGCGGCCCGCGGTCGAGGACGACGCCGAGCTGCTCGTGCAGTGGCACGCAGACCCCGAGGTGGCGCGTTACTGGGACGACGAGACATTCACGCGCGAAGAGATGCTCGAGCGTCTACGTCGACCGCACGTCGCAGCGTTCGTCATCGAAGAGCGAGGACGGCCGGTCGGCTACCTGCAGGTGTGGAGCGAGGGCGGAGAGGGCGGCCTGGACCTGTTCCTCATCCCGGACGCACGCGGGCGAGGGTTGGGCCCGGATGCTGCCCGCGCCGTCGCCCGGCACCTGCGCGACGCACGCGGGTGGCGCCGGGTCACCGTCGACCCGTATCTCTGGAACGCCGCCGCCGTGCGCGCCTGGGCGCGCGCCGGGTTCCGGCCGGTCGGCGAGCGTGAACCGGATGTCGACCACACCGCGCGGTGGCTGTTGATGGAGTTCGGCGACTCCTAGTCCGCCTCGGGGACGTCCTCGGCGTCGCCCTGGTTCTCCGTCGGATCCGGGACGGGCGACTCGTCGAGCTCGTCGTTGCGGTCGTCCTCGCGAGGTTGTTCCATATCCTGGTTGCTCATGAAAGTGCTCCTTCCCGACCAGTCCGAACTCGAACTCCCCGACGGCGCGACGGGTCTCGACGCCGCGCGCGCGATCGGGCCGAAGCTCGCCGAAGAGGCCGTGCTCGTGCGCTCGAACGGCCGCGTGCAAGACCTCCGCCTGCCGCTCGAGAACGGACAGCCGATCCAGATCCTGACGACGCGGGACAAGGACGATCCGGATGCGCTCGCCGTGCTGCGGCACTCGTCCGCGCATCTGCTCGCCGAGGCCGTGCGCCGCCTCTACCCGGGCGTGAAGATCGCGATCGGCCCGCCGATCGAGAACGGCTTCTACTACGACTTCGAATTTCCGGAGCCGATCCACGAGGACGATCTGCCGCGGATCGAGGAAGAGATTCGGCGCGAGCTGGCGGAGGGCCGGCAGTGGAAGCGTGAGGAGGTCTCCGAGGACGAAGCGCGCCGCCGCTTCGAAGCGGAGGACGAGCCGTACAAGGTCGAGCTCGTGGGCACGGCCGACGGCCCGATCTCCTTCTACACGCAGGGCCAGTTCACCGACCTGTGCCGCGGCCCGCACCTGCAGGACTCGCGGCCGATCAAGGCGATCAAGCTCACGGGGCTCGCCGGCGCATACTGGCGCGGCGACGAGCACAACAAACAGCTGACGCGGATCTACGGGACGGCCTTCTACTCGCAGGCGGATCTCGATGCGTATCTGGAGCGGCTCGAAGAGGCGAAGCAACGCGATCATCGGCGGCTCGGGCAACAACTCGACCTCTTCCATTTCGACGAGCACTCACCGGGCTCGCCGTTCTGGCATCCGAAAGGGATGACCATCTTCAACACGCTCGAGGAGCTGCGCCGGCGGGAGAACGCGAAGCGCGGCTACCTGGAGGTGAAGACGCCGCTCATCTACGAGAAGGCGCTGTGGGTCACGTCCGGGCACTGGGAGAAGTTCCGCCAGAGCATGTTCCTCATACCGCTCAACGACGAGCACCTCTTCGCCATCAAGCCGATGAACTGTCCGGGCCACATGCTGCTGTACGGCAGCGCGCTACGAAGCTATCGCGACCTGCCGTTGCGGTACGCGGAGGCGGCCCCGCTTCATCGCAACGAGCTCGCGGGCGCACTGCACGGGCTCACGCGCGTTCGCCATGTGACGCAGGACGACGCCCACATCTTCTGTGCGCGTGAGCAGATCGAGTCCGAGCTCGACGGGACGCTCGATTACGTGAAGTACCTGTACGGCATCTTCGGGCTGGAGCCGCGGGCCGAGCTCTCGACGCGGCCCGACGACAAGCTCGGCACCGACGAGGAGTGGGACTTCACCGAAGGTGAACTCGTGCTCGCGCTTGACCGCCACGGGATCTCGTATTTCGTCGGCGAGGGGGAGGGGTCGTTCTACGGGCCGAAGATCGACCTGCACATGACCGACGTCCTAGGGCGCTCGTGGCAGCTGGGCACGATCCAGCTCGACGCGCAGATGCCGGCTCGGTTCGGGCTGACGTACATGGGGTCCGACAACCACGAGCACCCGGTATTCGTGATCCACCGCGCCTTCTTCGGCTCGTTCGAACGCTTCATCGGCATCCTCATCGAGCACTACGCGGGTGCCTTTCCCGTCTGGCTCGCGCCGGTTCAGGTGCGCCTGATTCCCGTTGGCGAGGACCACCGCGACGCGGCGCACGCGCTGCAGGAGAAGCTTGAAGGCCTCCGCGTCGACGTCGACCAGCGGGACGAGACGGTTGGCAAGCGCATCCGCGACGCCGAGGTCGAGAAGATTCCCTACGTGATCGTCTACGGCGACAGGGAGTCGGACGAGGCGCTCGCCGTGCGGAAGCGGGGCGGGGAGCAATCCACCCTCAGTCTCGAGGCGCTTCGTGCCGAAATTTCAGAGGTTGCTACTCTGTGAGCCTGCAAGTAGGAGCGCCCACGTTCCTCACCTCGCGAGCTTGAGCTCTGCGGGGTTCAACCGAGTCGCAACGACGAGGGTTCCTGGGCCGCTGCTTGCAGCGGTTTTGTCGTTTTACAGAAAGGATTCAGATTAGTTTCGTGATAGCTCTTTGAGGCCGAGACGCACGGTCGAGCCGCCGTCGAGGCCCGTTCCGCAGGCCCGGATCAACGACTACATCCGCGCCTCCCAGGTGCGGCTGATCGACGAGGACGGCTCGCAGCTCGGCATCAAGCCGACGCGCGACGCGATGCAGTACGCCTACGACAAGGGCCTCGACCTGGTCGAGGTCGCGTCGCAGGCGGATCCACCGGTCGCCCGCGTGATGGATTACGGGAAGTACCGGTACGAACAGGAGCAGAAGGCGAAGCTGGCGCGCAAGCACCAGACGCAGATCAACATCAAGGAGATCAAGCTCAGACCGAAGATCGGAGTCCACGACTACAACACCAAGAAGGGCCACGTCGAGCGCTTCCTGAACCAGCGCGCCAAGGTGAAGGTGACGATCATGTTCAGGGGTCGCGAGACGAGCCATCCCGAGCGCGGCCGTGACCTGCTGATGCGGCTCGCCGACGATGTCAAGGAGATCGGGCAGATCGAGTCGCAGCCGCTCCTCGACGGCCGGAACATGGTGATGGTGCTGGGGCCGACCAAGAACGCGGGGATCAAGAGGGAAGATGCCGAAAACGAAAACATCGAGCAGCGTCAAGAAGCGGTTTAAGGTCACCGCCGGCGGCAAGCTGCTGCGGCGCCGCGCGATGAAGAGCCACAACCTGACGAAGAAGAGCTCGAAGCGTAAGCGCGGCTTCCGCAAGGACGTCCCGGTCCACGGCGTCGACAAGAAGGAAGTGCTCCACATGCTCGGCGGAAAGGGGAAGCGCTAATGCCCCGCGTCAAGCGCTCGGTCGCCTCACGCAAGAAGCGGCGCAAGGTCCTCGGCCAGGCCAAGGGCTACTGGGGCCTGAAGAAGTCCTCGTACCGCTACGCGAAGGAGCAGGTCGACCATTCACTGACCTACGCCTACCGCGACCGCAAGAACAAGAAGCGGACGTTCCGCCGGCTCTGGATCATGCGCATCAATGCCGGTGCCCGCGCCAACGGGCTCTCGTACAACCAGTTCATCGCCGGGTTGAAGAAGGCCGAGATCGAGCTCGACCGCAAGGTGCTCGCCGATCTCGCCGTCGAGGATCCGCAGGCCTTCGGCGCCATTGTCGAGCGCGCCAAGTCAGCGCTCAGCAGCTGACCTGATCAGCTCCCGCGACAACGAGAAGCTCAAGCTCGTCCGCAAGCTGCACGAGCGCCGCTGGCGCGACAAGCTCGGCCTGTTCGTCGCCGAAGGCGAGGATCTCGTCGACGCGGCGCTCGCGGCGGGCTACGACGCGGACGAGTTGCTCGTCGCCGGCGAGAACGTCGAGCCGTCCTTGCTGGCTGGGGTCTCGACGCTCGGCCATCCGCCGCGTGTGATCGGCATCTTCAGGCGTCGGGAGGCTTCCAGGAGCGCTGATACGGCCCTCGCGCTGTGGAGCGTGGCCGATCCGGGGAATGTCGGCACGCTGTTGCGCTCCGCCGACGCATTCGGCGCCGGCGTGATGCTGTCCGAGGGCTGCGCCGATCCGTTCGGGCCGAAGGCGTTGCGCGCGGGAATGGGATCGACGTTTCGCGTCCCGCTGCTCGCGTTCGACGTCCCGGTCGATTCCGTCGCGCTCGTTGTCGACGGCGGCCGCCCGCTCGACGAGCTCGAGCTCGACCGGTACTCGTGCTTCGTCCTCGGCTCGGAGCGTGAAGGGCTTCCGGACGAGATCGTCGAGCGCTGCGCCGTGACGGCGACGATCAGCACGTCGTCGGTCGACTCCCTCAACGTGGCGATGGCGGGGACGATTGCCTTGTACGAGCGGCGAAAGGCAGGGGTCTGACCCCCGGTGGTCAGACCCTTGCAGTTCCAGCAGTTCGCGCGATCCAGACGGAGTCGTCGCCGCCGCTGAACGGCGTGCGGTCGAACCAGCCGTAGCAGGCCTCGATCTCGAAGCCGGTCTCCTCGAGCAGCGCGCGCCACTCGTCCGCCGAGAGCCACGCGAGCGCCATCGTCGTCTCGCCGTCCGGGCCGCGCACCCTCAGGGTGAGCGTGCGCTCGGTCTGGTCCCAGCGCGCAAGCTCGAAGATCCCCGGCTCGCGCTCGAGCCAGCGGTCATGTGTCCGTGCGATGTCGTCCGCGCCGGGCGTAAAGACATCGAAGACAAAATGGCCGCCCGGAACGAGGAGCTTGCGGACACGCTCGAGCACCGCCCGGCGGTCCTCGTCCGTGTGCATGTGCAGCAGCGAGCGAAACGGACAGATGACGATCGGAACCTGCTCGCTCACCGGCGGGCGCCGCAGGTCCCCGACGCGTAGGTCGAGGTCGACGCCTGCGAAGGCCGCGCGCCGCGCGCAGACGTCGAGCATTCCGCGCGACGAGTCGATCCCAATCACCCGGATGCCGTCGGCGGCGATTGGAATCGCGATGCGTCCGGTCCCGACGCCGAGCTCGACGACCGGCCCCCGCGACCGCCGCGCTTCTTCGAGGTAGAAGCCGACGTCCTCGACCACGCTCGCGCTCCACGGGTCGTAGAGCTCGGCGATCGCGTCGTAGGGGCTCGACACGACCGCTATGGTTCCACCGTGGCGTTGGCCTGCGCGTTCGCCTTTATCCCGCCCCGGCTCGCCGGGGACGGGAGCTAACGCGCGCGTAGCCGCCGATCCTCCAGCTGCCGGGGCGCACCAGCCGTCTTGCCCTGCGACGCGAAAGGAGGAAAAGCGTGGAGAAACGATCGGTTACAGTCGCCGCCGTGGACGCCGAAGCCCTCGAGCGCGAAGCTCAAGGCGCGATCGCGGCCGCGTCCACGCGCGCGGCGCTCGACGACGCCCGCGTCCGCTACCTCGGACGTAAGAGCGAGCTGAAGCAGGCGCTGCGGGCCGTCCGCGACCGCGAGACCGGCATGGCGCTCAACGCCGTGCGCGAACGGCTCGAGTCCGCGTTCGACACCCGTGAGGCGGAGCTCGAGCGGGCCGAGCTCAGACGGCTCGACGAGTCGCTCGACGTGACGCTGCCGGGGACGCGGCCGCAGCGCGGCCGGTTGCATCCACTGACGCAGATCATCCGCGAGATCGAGGACATCTTCCTCGGGCTCGGCTACGAGGTGGTCGACAGCCGCGAGGTCGAGACCGTCTGGCACAACTTCGACGCGCTCAACCAGCCGCTCACGCATCCAACGCGCTCGCATCGCGACACGTTCTACGTCGACGACCAGACACTGCTGCGGACGCACACGTCGACGGGCCAGATCCGCGTGATGGAGTCGCGCAAGCCGCCGATCTATATCGCAACGCTCGGGCGGACCTACCGTCGCGATACCCCGAGCCCGCGCTCGACGCCGAACTTCCACCAGGTCGAGGCGCTGGCCGTCGATCGCAACATCACGCTCGCCGACCTGAAGGGGACGCTGCTGCACTTCTTCCGCGCGCTCTTCGGCGGTGACCGGGAGGTACGCATGCGAACGAGCTTCTTCCCGTTCACCGAGCCATCGGTCGAGTTCGACGTCACGTGCTTCCTCTGCGGCGGCAAGGGATGCGTGTTCTGCAAGCACACGGGCTGGTTCGAGATGGGGGGCGCAGGCGTCGTCGACCCAGCCGTGTTCGAGAACGTCGGCTACGACCCCGACGAGTGGTCCGGCTTCGCCTGGGGTCTCGGGATCGACCGGATCGCCGCGCAGCGGCACGGGATCCCGGACATCCGCATGTTCTGGGAAAACGACCTCCGCGTCCTGAGGCAGTTCTGATGCGCGTCCCGATGAGCTGGCTGCGCGAGTACGTGCCCGTCGCGGTGCCGGCGCGCGAGCTCGCGGGCCGGCTGGTGATCTCGACCTGTGAGGTCGACGGGATCGAGACCCGCGGCGTCGTCGACCAGGACGGCAATCTCGGCCTGTTCCGGGTCGGCCGCGTGCTCCAGGCCGAGCAGCATCCGAACGCGGACCGCCTGCAGCTCTGTCACGTCGACGTCGGCGAAGGCGACGCGCGGCAGATCGTCTGCGGCGCGTGGAACTTCGGCGCCGGCGCGACCGTTGCGGTTGCACTGCCCGGCGCGGTCCTGCCGAACGGGCTCGAGCTCGAGCGCCGCGAGGTACGCGGACAGGTCAGTGACGGGATGATCCTGGCCGAGGACGAGGTCGACCTCGGGACCGACCACTCCGGCATCATCGTGCTCGAGAACGGGATCGCGCCCGGCACGCCACTCAACGACGTGCTGCCGTTGACGGACGAGATCCTCGAGCTCGAGACCGGACACAACCGGCCCGACCTGCTCGCCGTCTACGGCATCGCACGCGAGGTGGCAACCCTCTACGACGTCGAGCTCCCGCCGCCGCCCGGCGTCGATCCCGCACGCGGCGGCGACGAGCGCGTCGACGTGCAGGTCGAAGACTACGAAGGCTGCCCGCGGTACATCGGACGGCTGTTCCGCGACGTCAAGCTCGACACGTCGCCGCTGTGGTTGAAGGCGCGGCTGGTCGGCGCGGGGATGCGACCGATCTCGAACGTGGTCGACGTGACGAACTACGTCATGCTCGCCCTCGGCAACCCACTGCACGCATTCGATTTCGCGACGCTCGCGGAAGGCCGCATCGTCGTCCGCCGTGCGCACGCGGGCGAATCGCTGAGAACGCTCGACGGCGTCGTGCGGGAGCTCGAGCCGTACGACCTGATGATCGCCGACGCCGAGCGTTCGATCGCGCTGGCCGGGATCATGGGGGGCGAGGAGACCGAGATCGGCGAGGGAACCACCGACGTCCTCCTCGAGGCTGCGCACCTCGAACCCTACGCACCGAGGGCTCGAACCGCTGGGAGAAAGGTGTCGATCCGTACCTCGCCGAGCAGGCGGCGAAGCTCGCCACGGAGCTGATCGTGCAACTGAGCGGCGCGCGCTGGACCGGCGAGACCGACGTGCACGAGGCGCTCCCGGAGCGTCCCGTCGTTCGCTTCCGCCCCGAGCAGGCCGATGCGGTGGCCGGGCTCGCGACACCGCCGGAGCAGCAACACGAGACGCTGCGCCGGCTCGGCTTCGAGGTCGACGGCGAGACGGTGACCGTGCCGACGTGGCGAGCGCGCGATGTCACGCGCGAGATCGACGTCGTCGAGGAGGTCGTGCGGTTCCGCCTGGACGAGGTGCCGGCGCGGCTGCCGGTGCGACAGGCGATGTTCGGGCGGCTCTCCCCGTTACAGCGCATCCGGCGGAAGATCCAGGACACGCTCGTCGGCTTCGGCTTCTACGAGGCCTACACGTGGAGCCTGTTGCCGCGCGACCCGGATCCCGACGCCGTCACGCTGCAGGAGCCGCTCTCGAGCGAGCAGGCCGTGCTGCGGACATCGCTGCTGCACGGACTGATCGCATCGGCCCGGCGGAATGTCGACGCCGGCAACGAGAGCGTCGCGCTCTTCGAGCTCGCCCACGTCTACCTGCCGAGCGGTGAACAGTTGCCGGACGAGCGGTGGCACGTGGGCGGCATCGTTCAGGGCGGCTTTGCGCTCGCGAAGGGTGCGGTCGAAGGTCTGTACGAGGCGCTCGGCCTCGTCGCGTCGTTCCAGCCGGCGGACGACCTCCCGGGCGGCGCGCGGGGCGCGCGCACACCCGACGGCTGGGTGCTCGCACTGCGCGAGCCCGGCCTACCGGGCGAGTGGGGCGCATTCGAGCTCGACGTCGAGTCCCTCGCGGCCCGCGTGCCTGACGTCGTCCTCTACGAGGATGTGATCACGTTCCCACCTGTTCGGCAGGACATGGCGTTCGTCGTCGACGAGCACGTGCCGGCCGGCGACCTCGTCGCGGCGGCCTTCGAGGCGGCGGGCCCGGAGCTCCGCGAGATGCGTGCCTTCGACGTCTACCGGGGTGACCAGGCGGGCGAGGGGAAGAAGTCCGTCGCCTTCGCGGTCACGTTCCAGTCGCCCGAGCGGACGCTCACCGACGAGGACGCTGCGGCGCTTCGGGCCCGAATCGTGGCCGCGCTCGCGGACCGGTTCGGCGCCGAGCTGCGAGCATAAGCAGGGAAATCTTCGTTAGAAGCCGTAACCATACGGCTTGCTTTCGCGTTCTCCCCTCGTAAAGCCCCTCTGGGATGTCGTTCGAAAGCGAGGAGAGTACGAGATGAGCAAGCGCATCGCGGGCCTCACGAGCAGCCTCCTGCTCGCCGTGGGCATCGCCGCGTTCACGGGCTCGGCTCTCGCAGGTGACGGCCACGGGAACGGCAACGGCACGCAGGTAGCCGGCAGCGCCCCGACC
>Ga0209577_10007289_pt1 | contig 10178 bp, 16 predicted proteins | sample GraSoiAngelo_109_FD_185874 | JGI IMG/M metagenome (GOLD analysis project Ga0209577, IMG submission 185874) | Grasslands soil microbial communities from the Angelo Coastal Reserve, California, USA - 14_0903_12_20cm (SPAdes) (version 2) | ecosystem: Environmental > Terrestrial > Soil > Grasslands...
CTTCCGTGCCGCAACTGGCTGGCTCGTGTAGAACGGATGGGCAAATCGAAGTGGTTGACTACTTCTTCTAGAACTGTCTCGCTTTACGCGCTCTTTCATGTATATCTCTCCTTTAGTCACTCAAAAATCTAGGACAAGACGTATCCGCACAGAAAAACAACGACCCCCGCGTTTCTACACTTCGTACTCGACACAACGAACCTGCCACTAGAGGGAACGTGAGGTTCTGGCGGTGAACTCCCGACAACGCGCTTCTCGGTAATTGGCTTTTCGCTGCTTTGGGCCGCATTCTGAGGAGCCGACTTCACGGTACTTGGCCACATGGAGCAGCACCCTCAGCGACAAATAATAGATGGCGCGCCGCGCCCACCACAGGTGACTAAGCGAATCGCAGCAAGTTGATGATGTCTTGCTGTTCCCGAGCTTTCAGCCTGTTGAAACCGTCGATGACCTTGTTCGCCTCGCTATCGCGGCTCTTGTGAGCTTCGATAGCCTCCGCCAGATTGCTTGTCCGCCCGTCATGGGAGGAAAAAGACCCGTTGCCCGACACCCCAGAGCGGAGCGGTTCGGAACTCATAAGGCCTGGCAGGGGAGTGCCAGCCCCCGCCGCACCCCCACGCACCCCAGGGTCAACGGGCATTCTCACCGTTTGAGCGGACGTGCGAAGGGACGACGGTGCCAAAACTGCGACAACGAATGCGGCGAAAGCTTTTTAAAGCAAGTTGCCGTCGAGTTATCATGACCCTTCCTCAGCTTTCCCTAAAGGACAAATGCAACGGGTACATTCGAATCTAGACTGCCTTGAAGGCTCTTGTGCTGATAGAATGTGGCACTGTCACGAAAATGTAACGCATCTCAGAGGTCATCTCACCGTCACGACATATAGTTAGTGCGCTCTTCTGCGTGTGTCATAGCCTCCGAGGAGGCTTCACACTAAGTCCTCTCGCTGTTCAAGGCGAGTGAGTCGATGACAGACCAAAATGTCGAAGGTGTCGATGTTTCGTCGCATCAGGGCAACGTAGATTGGTCCGCGATATCACAAGACGGCGTCGTCTTCGTCTTCGTAAGGGCAAGCATCGGAGGACACCAGGTCGACGCTCATTTCGCGTCGAATTGGAGCAGAGTTGGCGATGCGGGACTTATGCGCGGCGCCTATCACTACTACTGGCCTCTGACCGCTTGGCAGCACCAAGCGGATAACTTCATCAATGCAGTCGGCAATCTACAAGCGGGGGATTTGCCTCCTGCTCTGGATCTCGAAGGGGCGTTAACGATCCTCAGAAGCCCAACGGCTGGCTCGATGTTCCTATCGACCAGCGACTGCCCATGATTCAGAATTGGCTGAACGCGGTCGAGCAAACGGTTGGCATCAAGCCCGCGATTTACACACGTCAAAATTTCATCGAGGGTCTTCTCGGTGATGGAATCCAGGAGCTGGCTGACTATCCGCTATGGATAGCACACTACGATGTGCAGCAACCTACGTTACCCGCGAGTTGGTCGTCATGGACTTTTTGGCAATACACGGAAAAGGGCGCCGTTATAGACGGGAATGTGGATCGCAACAAATTCAATGGTTCGCTGAACGACCTAAAAGCACTGGCAAAAAGCTGAGGGCACGTGGAACCTTGATGAAGACTCGATCTGGGATTGGCGAGGTGTTTGTGTTCACGGTGTTTGCCTAAAAGTGGGCCAGCGAAACACGAGTACTCAAATCCTAGGTAGGTTGCGGCAGGAGAGCACTGATGAGTATCAACTCAATGGCAAACGCTGCGATCGGAAGGCGGCCCGACTACGAACCGTTGCGGGGTGTCCCGAAGTCCTTGAAGGAAATCAGCAAAGCAGCTTCCGGAGCGTCGGCTCCGGCGAACCAGGTCACGTCCGCTTTGAATGTGATCGTAGCTTATATTCCGACAGAGATTTCGACATGTCGCTGTTTTGGCTGCATTAGGGAATGCCAAGGGCCTGACTACCGTTGTGCGCCCCACTACCGGAACGGTGATTGCTTTCTGGAGATTCTTCCTTGCGACTCCAGTTACAGTTTAGATTCTATACGCCGTCAAACTCAAGACCGACAACAAATCTCTCCCCCTTACTCCGACTAAGTGCCCATTTGGGAGATGGTTGCAGGAACTGTCGGCTACGCAGCATGGGCTATGGCTCTCCCCAACAACCCCTTCATCGACGCTGCTTGGTACTCATCGGGCTTAGCTGGAGTGATTGTACTAGTCTCTTCAACTTTCCTCGGCTTAATCGCGCCCCTCTTTCAACAACCCTTAACGCCGTAAGTTCGGCTGGATAGACCCAGGCGCGCTTTCGGGTCCTGCGGGAGGCTTCTCCATTAAAATGCAACATTACGTCACCCGGTCCTTGCTATCGACTGGGACGAATCTCAGAAAAAATAAGTGCCGAAATCTGCTGAAACGCAACAGAACGACACCTTTGTTGCATTTCCGCAGTCCGTCTCTGGATTCTGCATATGTATGCTACCTGCTGCAGGAGGCGCCCTTTTATAATGCGTTTATCGGGACCCGAAGACCTCACGCAATCAGAAAGCGTTGACAGGCACTTCGAATCGATCATCGATCCTTATCTAGGTACTCCTGGGGCACGTCGTCTTCCGGCACTTCCTGCGTCCGCACATGGCCCTGATCTAGCAATTCTTCTACACTCTCCGAATTGGCCGTTAGGCGGCTGGATAATCCCTGTAAGTCCCCGGGCTGTCCGCCCTGGCGCTCTCCGGACCGGAGCGCGACCGTCTCCACACCCCCGCCCTTACGCCGTATTACAGTTCTCTTTGGTGATGTCTTTTTTCTTGCGAGAGAAGACTTCTTGGAAGCCGCGTTTTTCTGCGCCATCTTCCTAGCGACCGCCTTGTTCCCCTTCGTCCGCTTATTTTTGTTTGGCATGCCGGCAGGCAGCTTACCATCGATCTTCGTTACTAATCCCGTCAAGTCCGATTCTCGGAATTGGGGCGACCCGCCCGAAAGCCAGTTTCCGGGAATCCGTTTCAGCGCGTAGCGGGTGAAGATCAGCAGCGTAAACGTATAAGGCACCATAGCCGGCCGCGGCCGAGGATTTTCGGGAGTCGGCGGCGGGGCGGCCGTCATCTCCGCGCTGACGGTGTAGATATTCCATCCGCTCATGGAGCGTATCTATCGGTGCTGTGATCTCGTCTTTGGAAGTTTGACTCTGCACTCAAAAACCTGGCTGGAGCATTGTCATACTGACGGGGGTGGGTGTACGTTATCGGTCGGCCGGGAAGTCAATCGAGGAACAACGAAGGCAGATGAAAAACGTGCGGAAGGTCGGTATAGTTTGCTCATTGACTCTCGCGGGCCTCGCCGCGCCAGCCATCCCCAGCCAGGGCCAAGTGGCGAGTCCTCCGGCAAAGGCCGCCTGCAAATTTGCTGACGGCAAGACGATTTCCGTCGCCTATTCCAGTCCTCGGATGAGGGGCCGCAAGATTTTCGGCGATTTGGTTCCGTTCGACGAGGTTTGGCGCACCGGTGCGGACGATGCAACCTCATTTGTGCCCAATACGGATCTGGTTGTTGGTGGAAAGACTGTTCCCGCAGGGAGCTACACTTTGTTTACCCTGCCTACCCAAGACAAATGGACGTTGATCATCAGCAAGCAGACCGGCGAGTTCGGAATCCCTTATCCTGGCGCGCAGTCTGACTTCGCCCGCATAGAGATGAAAGTTTCCAAGTTGCCGTCGCCACTTGAGAACTTCACGATTTCGTTCGACCAGGCCGGCGCCCGCTGCACCATGAAGCTGGAATGGGAAACGACGCGCTCTTCCATAGATATTCTCGAGAAAAAATAACGCGACGCCGGAACAGCAGCGGCCCGATAAGTCCCGCATAGGTTTTGCTGGCGGAAGACAGAGTGGCAGTGGGTCTCTCCCACGCTTTCGAAAGCCGATATCGGGAATGGTCCTTACCAGACCGTCCAGTTTATAGGGCCGACGGCGAGCGGATGTCCAGTTGGTCTGCGTTAATGTATTCGGCCTTTGGTGGAGTCAATTACTCCTGGCCATGAGCTCCCGTGGAAGCGGCTATTTAGGCGCTCGCCTCAGCTGTTCCTCAACGCGCTTCCGAAGTTGAATGCTAGTTTTCTGGTCCTGTCAGGCTTGCGACCACAGTCTTTCACCTGTGCGCGCATCGAGAACAGGATCAAATGGTGGGCCGCCAGCGAACCCCTTGAGCCTTCTCACGGCGTATTCACTCTTCGTTTTCATTCCTAGACCTTTTTGAACGAAAAAGTGAATCCACATTCCCGCAGCTCTAGGCTAGCGACTGGTTTGCTTGCGGCAATGGCGCGTGAAGTAAAATCGCGGGCAATTATGATTCCGCGTGCCGGGTTTCCGGTTTCCGCCTGAAAACCCATGTAGGACAGGATTTGTGCGATAACCTCACGGTCTGCCGGGCCGACTTTCAATTCAATAACGACGTTCTGTTTGTTAACGTCCATCGCCAAAATGTCTGTTCTCCCGATGCGCTGATTTTTTATTTGCCACCATCAATGATGACCAAGCCCGGTTCTAGTTGCTCAATGTGTTCGTTCAGAGCAGCTTTGCGCTAGCCAAGGAAGGTAGGAGGGTCAGAGACGGCAGTCACGGACATTCAGGTTGGGGAGTGGCTCGGGAATGACGCCGGAGAGGAGATGCGTCGCGCCAAGAGTGCGCCTCCAGGGCGTTTTGCACTATTTCGCGCAGGTCTGGCGATTGTGTGGGTTGTGGCCGGCGAGTCGTAGCGTCGCTTTTTAGTTTGGCGAGGCGAGGACGTCGTCGTAGTTGACCAGCAGGCGCCGCGGCCTCGTCTTGAGTCCCTTCAGCGGAACCTTCTGCTCACTCGACCTGTTGCCGATCATTCGTGCCCGGCCCATAAAGATGATCTTCCCGTCGGCGAGCTCAAGATAAAGAGGAACAAGCATGCGGAAGTCATCACTGACGTTCGACTGCGTCAGCTTTCCCTCCAGTACCACGTCCCCGTCAGCGCCGATGTAGAATGTGGCTTCGACCTTATACGACGGCAATTGAGTGCCGTACACGTACTCATTGAAAAACCAGTCCATCTTCTTATCGCCGTTGATGTCCATTGCATCGGTCATGTGCTTCTCGACGATAGCCTTGAAATCTTCGGTGGTGGCCGCTTTGCCCGCATGGACGCTGACGAAATCGTGCATCATCGCTTTGAACTGTTGGTCTCCCGTGCGGCTGTCGCGCATCATCATGCGTAGCATGTGCAGTATGTATGCACCTTTGGGATAGATGAGCCGCCGCGTGAGGTCGATCCGGTTCGCGAATTGCTGAGACGGTAGCCCATGGTCACCGGCCCTGCATCAATCGCGCGGAAGCCTTGCGCATTGCGGTCGATCAGCAAGCTGCGCTCGTCATTCCAGAAATCAACGTACCGCTGAGGGTTCTTGTCGGCCACCGTCAGATAGAGCGAAGCGGACATATCAGAGAATCCTTCGCTCATCCATTGATCGCGGTAGGAACTGAATCCCACTGTGTGGCCCCACCACTGATGCGCCACCTCGTGCGGCGTGACTACCGTCCAGTACCCGCGGTCGGCTAGATCCAAACCGAGTTGGTGCCGCACCGTCGTGTCGAAGTAATAGCAGATCGGGATCCAGACCAGTCCCGGCCAAGCCTGTCCGAAGTTGCAAGCAGACTGCTGCGTGATCTGGAGATGCTTGAATAGAGGCGGGCCGAAGTATTCCGTATAAAGCTGTATCGCTAATTCTCCCTCGGCCAGGGCTTTCTTGTTGAGCAAAGTTGTGTTCATCGTTCCCAGAGCAACGGCTGCGCCCGTGTGCAATCCGTCGGTGGGTAAGTCGTCCCCGCTGGCGGCTTGTTTCAAGCTCTGGACCCAACTCGGCGGATCCTGGTTGGCAAACGACTGCACGAGATACTGCGGATTGGCTAGTTTAGCTTCCTGCAGTTTGAACTTGCCGAAGTTGAAGCCCGCGACCGTTTGCGGCGCCTCGCTCTTCCAGACCGTTATGTTGTGTCCGCCGTCGTTGCTCTCGCTCACGAGCTCGCCAGTGGCCACCATCTTCATTCCCTTGGGAATATGGAAGGTCATGTCATAGGAGGAGAACTCGCCGAACTCAACCCCGGAATTGTTCGGGAACCAGTTCATGCGTGAGACAGGATAATAATTGCCGTTCCCTTCGTTCTTCACCGCGTCCTTGCCGCCGTACGTTGTGGTGAGCGTGTACAATTGGCCCGCCGCTAACGCTTTGGGCAGAATCACGGCAAAATCCGCGTCCTCGTTCTTATCTTCCTGAATGAAAGGCAGCGACGCCCCGTCCGCAGTCACACTCTGCACGCGTAGCGTGGGGAACAGGTCGAAGGGCACAACCCGCGTGCCGTTGAACCGCGAAACAAAAGTCGTCGTCGCCCTACCTGTCAACTCGGCGTTGCTCTCGATTTTGGTGTCGAGCTGCTGATGATCGATGCTCACCCGTGTTCCGGCTTGATCCCGGCTTCGCGCGTCGGATAAGGGGAACGAAGCCCAGATGCCGGATTTGCTTTCCGAGTAGGTGATGAATTGAACTTGCTCTCCGCCAATGTTCGGGTCGATGGCGAGTAGTTCCTTGTCGTTGTAGCGTCTGCCGCGGATGAACGCCATAAACAGGCCGCCTGGCTCCGAATTCAACACGTCTTGGAGAATTCTGGCTTCCAGGTTGTTCTTCAGGTCGTGGCGCGTGGTGCGCTGGCTCTCTTTCAGCGGACCGGCGTCGCAGTTGCCGGAAGCCGCAGTACCTGCCTTCTTGAGATCGTCGTAGGTCGAATCCGTAAACCGCAGCGCCATTTGACTGAAGGTTTCGCTAAACTCATCTTCCTTGGTCAGCAATTTCAGCATGCTTCTTTCCGTTGGCGGCACGCTCAGAACAAGCGTACCTTCCCCCGTAAAAACTGCCCCTGTCACTTTGCCCGCCGCCGGGGCTACGAAGCAAACCGTTCCCGAGCGTAGGTGAAACGTCGCCGCATCGCGCTTGAGGTCAACATTGTTGACACTGACCGATTCCTGGCCCAGCGTCAGATTGCGCAAGGCCTGATACGTCGGGTCGGAGTTGCCCAGGCTCTGGGCGGTTGCCGACGGGACAATCCCGGCCAAGTCCGCGAGAGTCATCAGAAGAAATTGGATGATTGCATATACGAAGTGACGCGCGACGCGCACTGCGACAGGGCGGGCGAGGCGGCTGGGAGCCATCACGAAACCTCCCGAAAAAGGAGTGTGTAGTCGCCAGGTTACGTTTCGACTACGAATGCACCAGGGGAATATGACCGAGCCCCACTATCGGCCCGTAGGGTTAACCCAATTATACACCTTGCCCCCTCCCAACGGGCCCAGGCTCGCGGTTGTAAAATACCTCTCCGTGGCGTCCACGCCTTCTTTATCCACGCGCATGATCGTCACCTTCCGGGTGCTGTCATCGTCCGAATTGATTTCTGATATTCGATGGCACTTTGACGAATCTGGGCCTCTCTGACCTATTCGCGTCCCGAGCTGTCACCGATCCGGCGCGGGATTCAGTGAAGCAGCCGACCTCATTCTCTTCAACCGACTGTTCCAACTCTAGCGATTCCACGCGCTGAATTCGCAAATCCTGATAAAGCCATTGCCCCGATTAAGGCGAAGGTTGCGCAATCAGGCTTTCGTGGCGGTGCGAAATGACTCGCGCCCAACGCGCAAGAGTTGCAGCCGCAGCCATCGCTCCGGCAACCTTCGCCGGGATCGCCTTAATTCGATGTGGATGCTCACAGGCAGCATGGGCGATTGAAATTGCTACGGCTTTCGTCTCTTTGTTATGGATGAGCAGACCGTAGTTCGAATTTCAGTTTGCGAGATTCTGTAAATACGGGGATTCGATCCGAGAACCCGGATGATTCGTCCTACAGCTCACGCCACATTGCTGTTCACGCGTCGAATTTTCCAGGTCAGCCGTTGCTGATTCTCGATACTCTTGGGTTCGCTGATTTCGCGAACGTTCATCCGCGACCCAAAACGGCACGTGACGCTAAAGACGTGGCCGTAAGGTGAAATTACTTCAAACACTCCCCTTTCATTGCGGAGAAACTCCGCCGGGTTCGTCACCTCCATTGTGTCGTCAGTCTTGCAAGTAGATGGGCCACGAATCGGATTTGGACGATTGTCCATTGTGCCCCCCCCGAGAACTGCAACAGTAGGGCGGTCGGCTCCGCGCTGTCTGGAGTATCTGATATTGCGGCTGTGAATATGCTGTGGAAATCGGCGGGAAATGTGATCGGTTCCGGCCGTTATGTTGACCTTGCGAAATCCGAATACGGTGTATTCCGTATTGAGCAGACCTACGACAAAACTGACACTTAGGCATCGCCCAGTCACCATATGGCCTCGCTATGCCCGGAGCGTGGGCATGCGAATATCAGCCAAAATCCTGGTGGTTGACGACTCTGATTTAGTACGGCGAATGGTGTGTTCTTTCCTGACTCAGCAATCCCATTGGAAAATCTATCAGGCCGAAAACGGCAAAGTCGCTCTTGACGAAATCCTTGAGATTAGACCCGATGTGGTCATACTGGATATCGTGATGCCAGAAATGAACGGCCTAGAAGCGGCTTATCGGATAAGCCAACTTGCACCTGAGACGAAGGTCATCCTGATGAGCAGTTATTACACCGACGAGCGGGCCGTGACTCTCAATCGTCTATTCGGAGATGGTAATTTCATACAGAAATCTGAAATCGCCACAGAATTGGTGCCTGCAATCAGCCGCCTGCTTTTCAGACAAAAACAGGCTTAGGACGCAAGGACCAGCTTAAGGTCGCGCATGGCACGCGCCCATTTCTCCAAGGTTTCAATCGTTGGAACTGTGTGGCCGCTCTCCACACGGGAGACATAGCAGCGCAGCAAGCCAGTCCGTTTTTCAATGTCCCCATATCAAATCGCCCCCTTCACCCCTGAGCACGAAAAGGAAATAAGAAATCGTGAGGAGCTTGCTCAACAGCAAGCAGCCGAAAGGGAGGCCATTCTCCAGAAGCGCGAGAGCCTGCACCGGCTCTTCCCTGAAGAATATTCGCCTGATGTAAGCGTCTTGACCGATGGCAAGGTCGAGATAATGTTCAAGCTTAGCTATGGGCAGGCTCAAAATCTTGCTCGCTTGATGAAGGGGCACGACCTCTAGTTAAAATCTAGTTAAAATCAGCGGAGCGGGCCCCTCGCTATTTTGAAATCCGCTCCCAAACGAATTCTCGATATGCGATTTGTGCGTACGCACCCAATATCGTGGCCGTTCGCAGGGTCAAGGAGTTGCCTTTCAGGTTGGTGATAAGACGCACTTGGTCGGTGTTTACAGCATTTGGAATCGAGCAGACCTCGATGTGGTGAATCACCTCGTTACCGTCCAGTGTGTACCGTCCCGCATAGGCAGTCATGGTGGCGAACGCCTCGGCCCTTTCCTCGGCTGGCGCGCCAACGTTGTCGGGAACTGACAGGGGCTCGCGTCCACCATTCGTGGTAATGGCCATCATTCTGCCGTCAGCCGTGTAGGTAATCAAACCTTGAGGATTCTTCCAACCATACACGGCTCTCGCTTCACCTTTCTTCGTAGTCTCGGTGGCGGACACTAATTTCCAGATTCCGACCAGGTCAGCTTTGGACTGCGCCGACGCACTCCTCGTTGGAACAACGAGAAAGAGTAGCAGTAAAAGGAAAAAGGGTTTCATCAGGGTCGGCTCCTCCGCTGCGGCGGATTCTAGGCCAAACGCTCCCATTCCATTCAGACCAGGACCTAGCCTAAGTTTCCGGGTTATAGCTCGATTGTCATTGCCGAAAAGCGAGAAAAGGGCCATTTTTAAAGAGCTTTGACACCGAACATTTCACGTGCTTGACATTTACGAAGTGAACTGCTACTTACCGGCGCATCGTTTATAATTCGGCTGTTTCTCTATAACTCAGGCTTGCGCCCGAGGAGGACCTCATGAGTCTTACCACGGCCATCTCGAGGGAATTCGTGTCTGCTAATGTGAAAAAGGCGATGCGCGTGCTTAGCGCGACGACCATCCTGCTGCTGATAGTGTCTGCACTTCTCTTGTGTGCCGGATTGGAAATTCTCAACGCGCAAAACTCATCTGCCTCGGCCCTGGGAGGCCGCGTGACTTCGCAAGAGGAAGGCCCGAT
>Ga0209577_10007290_pt1 | contig 10178 bp, 8 predicted proteins | sample GraSoiAngelo_109_FD_185874 | JGI IMG/M metagenome (GOLD analysis project Ga0209577, IMG submission 185874) | Grasslands soil microbial communities from the Angelo Coastal Reserve, California, USA - 14_0903_12_20cm (SPAdes) (version 2) | ecosystem: Environmental > Terrestrial > Soil > Grasslands ...
GGGCGGCGACGTCAAGGAGATGGCGGAGCGCGCGCAGGCAGGCGACGCGGACCTGGGCGCGGACCTGCGCCAGCATTACCTGCCCGTGGTCCGGGCCATCCGAGCCTGTCCCAAGCCGGTGATCGCCGCGCTCAACGGTACCGCGGCGGGCGCCGGGCTGAGCCTGGCGCTGGCGTGTGATCTGCGCATCGCGGCCGACGACGCGCGGCTGAGCGTGGCCTTCGTCAGGATCGGCCTGGTCCCCGACGCCGGCGGCCTGTTCTTCCTCACCCGCCTCTGCGGCTTCGGCAAGGCCATGGAGCTGGCCCTCACCGGCGAGACGATCGACGCCGCGCAGGCGCTCACCATCGGACTGGTCAACGCGGTCGTCCCGGGTGGCCAGCTCATGGACGCGGCGCGGGAACGGGCCCGGGCCTTCAGCGCCGGGCCCGCCGAGACCTACGCCCTGATCAAGCGCGGGCTGGAGCGGGCGCTCTCGCTGGACCTGGAGCAGGCGCTCGAGATGGAGGCCCAGCTGCAAACTCTGGCGGGACGGACCGCCGACCACCGGGAAGCGGTCAGAGCCTTCGTGGACAAGCGCCAGCCGGCCTTCGGCCTGAAAACTCAATCCTGATAGAATCGGCGCCTAAGGTTCGGGAGGTGGTGCCCATGGCGGATAGTTGTAGTAACGGTAGAGAGAGCGGCGCCTGAGGGCGCCGCTCTTTTGTTATCGGGGGCGGCAGTCAGGTGACGAGGCGGATGGGGTCGTCCTGGAAGTCCTGGATCACGGTCACCTCGCTGGCCCCCTCGATCGACCGTAGGACCTTGAGCAGGTCGTTGATCGCCGATCCCCGGGGGATCTCGACGTCGAACTCCAGGCGGTCGCGATCCTCACCCATCTCCTCGAAGTGGATCGACTGGCAGAGTCCACCGAAGGACCCGAGCGCCTTCTGGACCAGCGCCAGGGAGTCTTCCCGCCGGGGCAGCACCAGGGCCACGCTGGCGCCGTCCGGCCGTTTGAAGAAGCGCTTCTCCATGGGCTTGAGCACGGTCAGCACGAAGAGCACCAGCAGGGTGGTGAACAGCGCCAGGAAGTAGGCTCCGGCCGCCGCCGCCATCCCGATGGCCGCGGTCGCCCAGATGGTGGCCGCCGTGGTCAGCCCGCGCACCAGGTCGTTGCGCAGGAAGATGGTCCCGGCCCCCAGGAAGCCGATCCCGGTCACGACCTGGGCCGCGATCCGGGTCGGGTCGACCCGGGTGGGAGCGCCGAAGCCGTAGGCCCCGATCAGGGTGAAGAGGCAGGACCCCAAAGAGACCATGGTCACGGTGCGAAGCCCGGCGGCCCGCTCCTGCCGCTCGCGCTCCAGGCCGATCAAACCGCCCAGGACCAGCGCGGTGGCGAGCCGCAGGATCAGTTCGAGGGGGTCGGGCATCGCGCTATGGTAACGCGCCACCGGGCGCGTGCCTAGACAGCGCCGCCTGGCCGCGGCACAGGTGCGGGCGGCCCGGGCTCAGGCCGCGAAGATCAGGTCGTCGCCGTCGAGCTCGAAGGAGGCGGCATGGCGCTCGCGGAAGAGGGTTTCCTGGATCGAAAAGAGCGCGTCCATCAGCTTGGAGATGCCGATCTTCACCTTCAGGTCCTCCAGCTCGGAGGCGACCGCCGGGCTGGCCGGTCCGAGCAGCTCCAGCAGCCGCTGGAGGCGAGGCTCGAAGGCGAGCGGCACCCGCTTGTGGCCGCGAAGGTTGAGCTCCTCGAGGTCCTGGAGCATCCGGTCGATCAGGGCAACGGGCCGCCGCAGCCGGTCACGGTCTGCCCGCTGCTCGCGATGCCGCCGTTCAGCCTCACGGATGGTCGCATTCGTCTGGGCAAGCAGTCCTACCATGGCGAATCACCCTCAAGTCACGATTGCGGCTTCCTGGATATCGATGGCAACCGGCCTGAAGCGGGCTTTATTCCCATCCCGCTTACACTTCTTCTGCAATGCCGGTGGTTCGAGTTGAGGCTCTCGGCATCGCCTACGGGGCGACCGAGGTCCTGTCCCAGGTGTCGTTCCAGGTCGAGGCGGGTGAGCGGGTCGGCATTGTGGGCGCCAATGGCAGCGGCAAGTCGAGCGTCCTTCGGGCGATAGCCGGCGAGCTGAGCCCGAGCCGGGGAAGCGTCACCCTGGCCCCCCGCGTCCGCGTCGCCCACCTGCCCCAGGAGTTCGAGGCCGGTCCTCATGAGAGCGTCTACGCGGACGCGCTACACAGCCGGCCGGAGGTGATGGCTCTGCGGACCGAGCTGGCCGAGCTGGAGTCCCGCCTGGCAGCCGCCTCCCCGCAGGGCACGGCGGCGGTGCTGGAGCGCTACGGCGAGGCCCAGCACGAGTACGAGCGCCTGGACGGATACGCCCACGACAGCCGGGTCGCCGAGGTGCTCGACGGCGTGGGCCTGAAGACGCTGGAGCAGCAGCTCGAACCGCGGGCCCTCAGCGGCGGGCAGCGCCGGCGCCTGGCCTTGGCCCGGCTCCTCCTCCAGGACGCCGACCTCCTCCTGCTCGACGAGCCGACCAACCACCTGGACCTGGAAGCCATCGAGTGGCTGGAGGAGTTCCTTCGCACCGTGCGGGCGGCGATGCTGATCGTCTCCCACGACCGCCGGTTCCTGGAGCGGGCGGCGGGCGACACCCTGGAGCTGCAGGCCGGCGCCGCCGAGTGGTACCCGGGAAACTACCGGCAGTACGTGCGGCTGAGGCAGGAACGGCGGGCGCTGCGCCAGAAGGAGTACGAGGCGCAGCGGGAGTTCGTGGCCCGGACCGAGGAGTTCATCCGGCGCTACAAGGCCGGCCAGCGGGCCCGGGAGGCGCGCGGCCGGCAGACCCGCCTGGACCGGCTGGAGCGCCTCCAGCCGCCCGCGCCCGACCAGCAGATCCGGATCCAGCTGAAGGCCACCCCGACCAGCCAGCTGATCTTCCAGAGCGACGGGCTCAGGATCGGCTACGGCGAACGCCAGCTGCTACAGGTGCCCGCCTTCAGCGTCGGCGCCGGGGAGCGGATCGCCGTCGTGGGGCCGAACGGCAGCGGCAAGACCAGCCTGCTGCGGGTGCTGATGAACCAGCTCCGGCCGCAGCAGGGCAGGGTCCGCACCGGGCCGCGCGTCTCGACGCGGTACTACGACCAGCACCTGGCCGACCTGGACCCGAACAAGACCGTGGTCCAGGAGCTGCAGGACGCCTTCGGCCTGCCCGAGGAGACCCTGCGCACCTTCCTGGGGCGCCTCCTCTTCAGCGGCGACGACGCCTTCAAGCAGATCCGCAGCCTGAGTGGGGGCGAGAAGAGCCGGGTGGCCCTGGCCAAGCTGATGCTCGACGACGCGGGGCTGCTGCTCCTGGACGAGCCCACCAACCATCTCGACATCCCGGCTCAGGAGATGCTGGAGCAGGCCCTCGACGACTACGAAGGCACCATCGTCTTCGTCTCCCACGACCGCTACTTCATCGACGCCATCGCCAGCTCGGTCTGGGTGATAGAGGGGGGTGGGCTGAGCATTCACCTGGGCAATTACTCAGAGCTGGAAAAGCGACGCCGGCGCGCCGGCCAGCCGGCGCCGCTGCCGGTCGCTGCCCAGACGGCCCGCACCCGCAAGGGCGCTTCCAGGCCGCCGGCGAAGGGAAAGGTCGAGCCCGCGGAATCGGTGGAGGAGGCGATCAGCGCCGCCGAGGCGGAGGTCAAGGACATCGAGGAGCGCCTCGCCGACCACCGGACCTACGACGACCCGGCTAAAGTCCGGGAGCTGTCCCGGGCTCACCAGGAGGCGAGCAAGCGGCTGCGCGACCTCTACGAGGAATGGCAGCAGGCGATCTCCTGACGCGGCTGCGGGGAGCCGTCTACGCCGCCCTGGCCGCGCTGCTCCTGGTGGCGATCGAGCAGGTCCGCACCGGCGCTCCGGGACCCTGGATCGAGGCCGGCGCGTCGGCGCTGGCCGCCCTCTGCTTCCTGACGGCCGGCCTGTTCATCGCCACCGCCCTGCGCCGCCGGCGCGACGGCCTGACGCGGCGCGCCTACGGCTGGGGGGTGGGCGCGGCCTGGGCATTGCTCGCGGCGGCCCTGGCCCTGGAGGTCGTGGTCCAGGCCGTCCAGCTCCGCTCCACCCTCAGCGGCGCCGACGTCCACCTCACCGCCCCCATGCTGCGCGCCCTGCCGCGCCCGCCGGGCGCCACCCTGGTCGACGAGAGACCCGGCCCGTCGGGCACCCAGAGCATCACCGACGACCTGCACGTCGCCGACCTGGCGAGCGTCCCCGCCTTTTACCGGGGCACCCTGCCGGGCGCCGGATGGATCGAGGACAGCGCCAGCACGGAGCTGGACCTGCTCCGCTTCCACCGCGGGCAGTTCGAGGTCTCGGTCCTGCTCGACATCTCCGGGGCCGCCCCGCCCCACCAGCCCGGGGACTACGCGGTCACGGTCGACGAAGCGCCCGCCGCCGTCTCTGCCAGCCCCTGAAGCCTTGGCGGCCCCAGCGGCGTGTCAAGGAGGCGACTCCGGCTGGGAAGCTGGCGACCTACCCACAGGAGGAGTAAGGTGAAATCCCCGCGATTGGGGAGGCAGAAGGAGCCTAGCGTACCAGCAGCAACCCGAGGAGCAAGGATGGCAGCTCGTTTGGGGTCTCAAGGGGTGTTGGTCGGATTCGGACGGCTTGCATCTCCGACTAGCTGGTAAGGTGATAGTGTGGCTGTTATCTCATTCGCCTTGGGCGTCGGCTCCCTACTTCTCTTCTTGCTGCTTGCCGCCCTCATCCCAACGTGGAGGGCCTTGTTCATCAGCGCTTTCACGGGCCGCAAGCCCGGGCATGGTACACGCATCTAGTTCTGCGCCATGTACGCTACGAGCGTGGTCGTAGCCTTCTTCATCGGCCTCGCGGCCTTGGTGGTATTCGTAACCCTCTGCACCGTCGTGCCCACGTGGCGGTCGCTTTTCCTCGATTCCTTTACGCGATCCTCCCGCCGCCCGGCCGAGCTGCGGGAGCGGGAGACAGTCGGGAGAAGGCGCTGACGTAGCGCCGACCTGCTTGAAGGGTGGGCATGACGGACGACACCTTTAGATTTGTCTTCCGGTGGGTCTTCCTGGGAGCAATCTTCCTCCTGCTCCTCGATGGCCTAGCGATATTGCTTCTTCCTGCCGGCAAACCTGGTGTAGAGGCCTTCGAGGCAGCATGTACCTGGGGTTTTGGAGCGGGCACTGGTGCCTGCTTCGGGCTCTTCGGGGGCAGGACATCGAGAATATAGCTGCGCGCGTTTAGGCGCGGCGCACAAAAACGGGGCGTCGGGCCCGGCGCTGGACACGATGCTTTCGCGAGCCACCCCGCCTAGGATCGAAGCGTCGTCGCCGCTAGAACACGCACACGGAGGGAACAACATCTATGGCTATCGACCAGGGAGTCCGCGCCAAGAAGGGAACCCGGGCGGACGCCCAATCCGTCATCGACCTGGCCCACAAGCAGGGTCTTCGGATCGTCGACTTCAAGTTCGTCGACCTGATCGGGACCTGGCAGCATTTCTCGATCCCGGTGTCGGAGCTGACCGCCTCCCTCTTCAAGGACGGCATCGGCTTCGACGGCTCGAGCATCCGCGGCTTCCAGCAGATCCACGAAAGCGACATGCTGCTCATCCCCGACCCCTCGACGGCCGTCGTCGATCCGATCTGCCGGGTGCCCACGCTGAGCATCGGGTGCGACGTGATCGACCCCATCACCCGCCAGGCCTACTCGCGTGATCCACGCCACGTGGCCCGCAAGGCCGAAGCCTACCTGCTATCCACCGGGATCGCGGACACCAGCTACTGGGGCCCCGAGTGCGAGTTCTACATCTTCAACAGCCTGCGCTTCGACCAGAACCAGTTCTCCGGCATGTACGAGATCGACTCCGTGGAGGGAGTCTGGAACTCGGGCCGCAACAGCGAGCCGAATCTCGCCTACCGTCCGCGCTACAAGGAAGGCTATTTCCCGGTGCCGCCCACGGACAAGCTCCAGGACCTCCGCTCCCAGATCGTGCTCAAGCTGATCGAAAGCGGTGTGGACGTCGAGGTCCACCACCACGAGGTCGGCACCGCCGGCCAGACCGAGATCGACATGCGCTTCGACACCCTGGTCACCATGGCCGACAAGGTCATGATGTACAAGTACGTCGTCAAGAACGTGTGCGCCCAGAACGGCTTCGTGGCCACCTTCATGCCCAAGCCGCTCTTCATGGACAACGGCTCCGGCATGCACACGCACCAGAGCCTGTGGAAGGAGGGGACGCCGCTCTTCGCCGACTCCAGCGGCTACGCGGGAATCAGCGACATGTGCCGCTGGTACATCGGCGGCCTGCTGCGGCACGCTCCCTCGCTGCTGGCCTTCGCCGCTCCCACCACCAACTCCTACCGGCGCCTGGTCCCCGGCTACGAGGCGCCCATCAACTTGATCTACTCCAAGCGCAACCGAAGCGCCTGCGTCCGCATCCCCATGTACTTCGACAATCCGAAGGCGAAGCGGATCGAGTTCCGCACGCCGGACCCGTCGTGCAACCCGTACCTGTCGTTCGCGGCCTGCCTGATGGCCGGGCTGGATGGCGTGATCAACAAGATCGAGCCGCCCAAGCCCATCGATGAGGACCTCTACGAGCTCGACCCCGAGCTGAAGCGCCAGGTCAAGAGCACGCCGGGCTCGCTGGCCGAAGTCCTGGACGCGCTCGAGATGGACCACGAATACCTGTTGAAAGGCGACGTCTTCACCACCGACCTGATCGAGACCTGGATCGACTACAAGCGGGTGCGGGAGTACGAGCAGGTGGCGCTGCGACCGCATCCGTGGGAGTTCTACCTGTACCACGACATCTGAAGGTGAGTCGACGATGGGCGGCCTCGCCCCCGGGGCCGCCCATCAGACCGAGGAGGAGCAAGATGGACGGAACAGGCGTCGAGCGCGACAAGCCGTGGCGACCCGCCGATCATCCACGCCCGGCGCCGTCCTGGGTCGAGGCATGCCCCGATCCGCCCGAGCACCGAGGTCTACCTGACGGCGAGGACTGAGCTGACCAGCGTCCCCAAGGGAGCGTCCCTGGACAAGGCCCAGGAGCTCATCGGCAGCGCCGGCGCGCGCTTCTGCACCCTCCAGTTCGTCGACATGCTGGGCACGGTGAAGAGCATCACCATCCCCACCGAGCGGCTGGCCCACGCCGTCCAGCACGGTGAGTGGTTCGACGGCTCTTCCGTCGAGGGCTTCACCCGGATCTTCGAGAGCGACATGTACCTCAAGCCCGACCTGGCCACGCTGGCCGTCCGGGATCGGGGAGCGGGCGGCCCTCCCGAAGCCCAGGTGATCTGCGACCTCTACACCCCCGACGGCGAGCGGTTCGGCGGCGACCCCCGCGGCGTCCTGAGCCGGGCCCAGGCCGAGGCCGCCGAGCTGGGCTACGCCTACAGCGTCTCCACCGAGCTGGAGTTCTTCCTGCTCGAGCGGGAGGGACCCGACGGCCGGATGGGCCCGCTGGCGCACGACCGCGCCGGCTACTTCGACCACGCGCTCGACCTGGGCAGCGAGGTGCGGATGCAGGCGGCCACCGCTCTCCGCCACCTGGGCATCGAGGTGGACAGCAGCCATCACGAGCTGGCACCGGGCCAGCACGAGCTGGACCTGGCGCCGCGTGAGGCGCTGACCGCCGCCGACCAGCTGGTGACCGCGCGCTCCACGATCAAGGCGATCGCGCGCGGCAGCGGCCTGCACGCCACCTTCATGCCCAAGCCCTTCAATGGCCGGGCCGGGTCGGGAATGCACACCCATCAATCGCTGCTCAGCCTGCCCGGCGAGGGGAACGCCTTCGCCGACCGGACGGACGAGTACCAGCTCTCGGCCGTGGCCCGGCACTTCATCGCTGGCCAGCTGGCGCACGCGCGGGCGCTCTGCGCGGTGGCGGCGCCGCTGGTCAACTCCTACAAGCGGCTGGTTCCAGGCTTCGAGGCGCCGATCGCGGTCAGCTGGGCGCAGACCAACCGCTCCGCCTTGATCCGGGTGCCGCGGACCAGCGGCAGCGAGCGTGGCACGATGCGAGTCGAGTTCCGCGCCCCGGATCCGTCGTGCAATCCCTACCTCGCCTTCGCCGCCATGCTGCGGGCCGGACTGTCCGGGATCAAGGAAAAGCTGCCCCTACCGCCTCCGATCGAGGAGAACCTCTACGCCTTCGACCCGGAGCGCTTCGCCCGCCAGCAGCTGGGCCTCCTCCCCGCCTCGCTGGGGGAGGCGCTCAAGGAGCTGCGGCGCGATGAGGTCGTGCGCGAGGCGCTCGGCACCCACCTGGTGGAGCGCTTCATCGAGGCCAAGGAGCGCGAGTGGCAGGCCTACGAGCGCCAGGTCACGGACTGGGAGCTGGCGACCTACGCGGAGCAATACTAGGCCTACACCAACATCACCGATGTGATGTATACTCCAGTCGTGAAGCGCCTTCAGATAATGATCGAGGAGGACGTTGACGCCGAGTTGGAGCGCGCCGCGGTCGAGGCAGGGACGTCGAAAGCCGCGTTGATTCGGCTCTATGTCCGAGAGCGTCTCAAGCCACTACCACCGCTGTCAGCGGACCCAATCGGCCGGATGGCCGGCGCCGACGACTTCGAGCCAGGCGCTATCGACGACATCGTGTATCGGTGATCTTCGTCGATACGTCGTTCTGGGTGGCTCTTCGCAACCGTCGCGACGATTCTCACGACCTGGCAAGAACACTCTTGGCGAGCCATGCGGCAGAGCCCCTTCTCACCAGTAACCACGTCCGCGGGGAAACCTGGACGTTCCTCCGCCGCCGCGCAGGGCACAGATCGGCCGTTGATTTTCTCGATTCCATCGACCGGTCGCCGCGGCTTCGACTCCTCGTTGTCTCTGAGGACGTAGAGACGGCGGCCCTTCGTTGGCTGCGCCGCCATGACGAACGCGAATACTCCTTCGTGGATGCCACTAGCTTCGCCCTAATGCGCTCATTACGAATCCGGGAAGCTCTTGCGTTTGATGGTGACTTTACAGCCGCCGGATTCCGCGAGCTCCGCGACTAGGCAGTCTGCCTCGTGACGCCTCCGACTTGGAACGTCAATCAGTGCTGACAGCCTCGGCAGAAGTCGGTGTTCTCGCCGCGCGCGGTCAGCTCCGAGATCCGGTGGCCGCAGCGCGGGCATTTCTGCCCACCCTTGCCGTGGACGGCCATGAAGCTGCGGTCCTGCTTGTGCGGCTCGTAGTTGGGCTGGGCGCGGATGGCCTCGATCCCGCCGCGCAGGACCGTGCCCACCGAATTGTGCAACCGTTCCAGGTCGTCGCCCTTGAGCGTGGTCCGCTTGCGCAGGGGCAGTAGGGCGGCGGCGTGGAGGATCTCGTCGCTGTAGGCGTTGCCGATACCGGAGATGAAGGCCTGGTTGCGCAGCAGGTTCTTCAGCTCCCCCGGGTGCCGCCGGATCCGCTGCGCGAAGTCGGGGAACTCGACCGACAGCGCGTCCGGTCCCAGCTCGGCCCAGCCAGGGATGGTGGGCAGGGCGCCGGGCGGCACCCAGTAGACGCGGCCCATCTTGACCGTGTCAAGGAAGCGAAGCTCGTCGCCCGACTGCAGGGTCAGGCGGAAGACGGTGGCGGCCGCGACCTTCTCCGAGGCCGGCGACCACTGGAGGCGGCCGCCCAGCATGGGATTGACGACCAGGTGCTGGCCGCTGATGTCGAAGATCAGGAACTTGCCCCGCCGCCAGACCCGCTCGAAGCTGCCGCCCTGGAGCTGGCGGGCGAAGTCCTCCGGCGGGGTCCGGAGCATGAAGCTCAGCTTGGGCGAGACCCAGACGCCGGCGATCACCTGACCCTGGAGCCGGGGCGTCAGGTACTCGCGGAGAACCTCCAGCTCAGGCAGTTCAGGCATGGTTGCACAGCCTAGCCGATGGCCGGCTGGCACGCCGGGCACCGGCTGGCTGGCGGTACTTGACAAGACTGGACGTCTCGTCTAGTATCGTCATCGAACACGGCAGATGGCAGGGCCGAGGGAGCGGATCATGAGCGTGGCACCCAGGCTCTTCGAGGCGGGCGGGCAGCCATCCGTGACCGCAATCGCCCGGGCGGCCGCCGTTTCGCGGACCACCTTCTACCGCACCTTTGCGTCGCGCGCGGACCTGGTTCGCTCGCTGGCGCTGGAGCCCGAGCCGAGGGCCGCGGAACGAGTGCTCGA
>Ga0209577_10007291_pt1 | contig 10178 bp, 8 predicted proteins | sample GraSoiAngelo_109_FD_185874 | JGI IMG/M metagenome (GOLD analysis project Ga0209577, IMG submission 185874) | Grasslands soil microbial communities from the Angelo Coastal Reserve, California, USA - 14_0903_12_20cm (SPAdes) (version 2) | ecosystem: Environmental > Terrestrial > Soil > Grasslands ...
AGATCGTGGTCATGGTTGCCGCCGACACGCTGTTCGAGCCCCAGACGTTGCGCAGGCTGGTCGAGCCGTTCGCAGATCCAGACGTGGGCGGGGTATCCGGCAACACGAAGGTTGGAAACCGCTCTGGCCTGCTCGGCCGCTGGCAGCACATCGAGTACGTGATCGGTTTCAACCTGGACCGGCGGATGTATGACGTGCTCCAGTGCACGCCGACCGTTCCCGGCGCGGTGGGCGCCTTCCGCCGCGACGCCCTGAGCGAGGTCGGTGGCGTGCCGGGGGACACCCTGGCGGAGGACACCGATCTGACCCTGGCCGTCGGGCGGAGAGGAAAACGTGTCGTGTACGCCGAGGACGCTAGGGCCTGGACCGAGGCACCGTCGACCGTGACGGCGCTGTGGCGCCAGCGCTACCGCTGGTGCTACGGCACGATGCAATCTGTTTGGAAGCACCGCGGGGCGTTGGTCAGCAACGATCCTCGCCAGCGGCGCATCGGGCGTCGTGCCCTGCCATACATGCTGCTGTTCCAGATCGTGCTTCCGGTGTTCGCGCCGCTGATCGACGTGTTCGCGGTGTACGGGCTCGTCTTCGGAGACACGGTTCAGACCCTTGCGGTGTGGGGGGCCTTCAACGTCACACAGCTCCTGCTCGGGGTGTATGCGTTCAGGCTCGACCGCGAGCCCTTGCGGCCGCTATGGCTGCTGCCGCTGCAGCAGTTCGCCTACCGACAACTCATGTACCTGGTCAACATCGAGTCGACTGTCAGCGCGTTCAAGGGAGTGCGCTCCGGCTGGCGGCATGTGCCGCGGGTCGGCGATGTCGCGATCGGGCCCGAGTAAATCCCGCCGTCAATCCCGTCGCGGCCCGCCAGCGCTCACGAGCTCCATCAGCAAGCAGTCGTGCCAGGCCTCCCCGCCCGAATCGCGCTCCGCCAGGCGCATGACTCCCACCGGCCTGAAGCCCACTTTCTCGTAGCAGCGGATCGCGGCCGTGTTGCCGAGCGCAGGATCGATCGTGATCCGGTGATGGCCGCGTTCTGAGATCAGGTGGTCCACGACACGCCCGACCGCCTCGGTGCCGAACCCGCGGCCGTGGAACCCAGGGTCGAGGAACAGGTCGATGCCCGCGTGGCGGTACCGGGGCTCGCGCTCCTCCCAGTACTGGATCAGCCCAGCGACCCGCCCGTCCACCAAGATCGTGAACCGCGTCGAGTCAGGCTCGTCCCAGGGAAACCCCTCTTCGGGGCGGTCCCACCACCGGGCGACTTCCGGCGTGCGGTGGATAAGCAGCAGCTCCTCCTCGTCCCCGGGGGCGAGCGGCCGGAGCTCGAGCCGGGACTCGGGGTGCGACGCGGTCAAGCCCTACCCTTGGCTGCCGTGCCTGGAGACCGCCCGAGTACGGCCGACAGTCCCACCGTCGTCATGAAGTTCGGCGGGACCTCCGTCGCGGACGCCGAGCGGATCAGGCGCGCCGCGCAGCGGATCGTCGCACAGCGGGAGGCCGGCAACCGCGTCGTGGCCGTGCTCTCCGCGCGCGGGCAGACGACGGATGAGCTGATCGCGATGGCCGAGGAGGTCTCGCCGACCCCCGACCGCCGGGAGATGGACATGCTGCTCTCGACCGGGGAGCGCATCTCCTGCGCCCTGTGCGCGATGGCAATCAACGACCTCGGCCACCGGGCCATGTCGTTGACCGGATCCCAAGCGGGCATCGTCACCGACACGTCGCACACGAAGGCAAGGATCCTCGATGTGCGGGCCGATCGCATCCACGAGGCACTGACCGAGGACAGGATCGTGCTCGTCGCCGGCTTCCAGGGCGTGTCGACGAGCCGCGACGTGACCACGTTGGGCCGGGGAGGGTCGGACACCACCGCAGTAGCGGTAGCGGCGGCCCTCGGCGCCGAGGTCTGTGAGATCTACACCGACGTCGCCGGGGTGTTCAGCGCGGATCCGAGAATCGTTCCCAACGCGCGCAAGCTGTCAGTGGTCTCGTTCGAAGAGATGCTCGAGATGGCGGCTTCCGGAGCCAAGGTGCTCCAGCTGCGATCGGTCGAGTACGCGCGTAACCACAGCGTCCGCATCCACTGTCGCTCCAGCTTTGTGGACGGCCCGGGTACCTTTGTCCTCGGAGAAGACGAGACGATGGAAAGACCGCTAGTCACCGCCGTGACCCACTCCACGGACGAGGCCCGGATCACGTTGCTCGGGGTGCCCGACCGGCCCGGCGCGGCGGCCAGGATCTTCGGCGCGCTCGCCGACTCGGGCTGCATCGTGGACACGATCATCCAGAACGAGCCCCTCGGTCACGGGCGCGACGCGGAGGTGTCGTTCACGATTCCCCAGGAGGACTTGGCCGAGGCCCAGCGGGCGCTTCAGGCGGTGGCCGGCGAGCTAGGGATCGCGCAGATCGATACCGACCGCCAGATCGGGAAGGTGTCGATCGTCGGCGCGGGTATGCGCTCTTATCCCGGCGTGGCGGCGAAGGTGTTTCAGACGCTGGCAGGAAAAGGGATCAATATCGAGATGATCTCGACCTCACCGATCAAGATCTCGTGCGTCATCCGGGCCGAGGCCGTGCCCCAGGCCGTACAGGCGCTTCACGGCGCGTTCGAGCTGGGTGTGGGCGGCATCGAAGAGGATCACGGCCCGCGGTAGCCGCCGGGACGCGCTCAGCCCGCAAGGCCGAGCGCGACCCGGGCGAGCGGTCTCTCAGTATCCCTTCGCGACGAACTTGTTCCCGACCGTCTGGATCTGCCGGGCGTCGTTCTCGACCGACTTGGCTGCAGTTTGGTAATCGCCGGCGTTCTTGGCCTGGGCCGCGTCACGCAGCTTGGACATGTCCTTGATCAACGCGCTCAGGTAGGTGACTGCCTGCTGGTGAAGGTCGGCGATCCCGGTCGGTGGTTTGATCGAGGACATCGCGTCCCGAGCTTCTGTCACTAGGCCAACCGCGGTCGTCAGGCTCTGCGGGTTGGTCGCGCCGCCGTTTGAGAGCGCGGACTTCAGCGCCGGATCGATCTGGTTGTTGAACAGCGGGCCGAGCTTCTGCTCGTACTGTGCCTTGGTCAGGGGCTGCCCACTGGTCGTCGGAGTCGACGACGGCGCCGCCGTCGACGACGACGATGACGATGACGGTGACGATGACGAAGTCGAGCTGGACTTCGATGAGCCGCCGCAGCCAGCCACGGCCAGGGCGAGCGTCGACGCCGCGACAGCGGCGCCCGACAGCCACCTAGAAGCGGTATGGGCTCCGCGATCAGCCGAGCGATACATGGTCATTACGTGAGAACTCCCTGGTTGTTTGATGTTTTAGGTGCCTCGCCGAGTCTCTTCCGCGCCACCTGGCACACGGCTTGACGTCACCTGACGGCGCGGCTATGTGCCGCTTCGGGGTTGCTCCGCCGGTTCGCCCCCGCCGGGATCAGAGGATTTCGACCCGGGAGATTATGCCGCCTTTAGTGGATGTTCGCTCGGTTGCCTAATTTCCGCCGCCCACGAGGCCTGACCAGCATTCCCGTACCTATTCGTCTTCCGGCGGCGGGGTCGTCTCCTTGAGCCGCTGCCTGGCCGCCTCGATCCGCTCGGCGGGCTCCACGTCGCGGTCGGGGGTCGCGGGCGGGACCACGGGCGGCGGGGTTTGACCGCGCAGCAGCGCGGCCAGCGCCCGCCCCAGCCTCCCGATCACGCCGCCGAGGCGACCACCGAGGTCGACCAGTCGATCACCGACGTGGGCCTCACGATGTGCTTGCCCATTCCCAGCTCCTTGGGCGACAGGCCGAGCGCCAGGCCGACCAGCTGCGGCAGATGCAGTACCGGCAGCCCCAGCTCGCGGCCAACCACGCTGGCCGCGGCGGGCTGCTGGAGGTCGAGGTTCAGATGGCAGAGCGGACAGGGGACAACCAGGCAGTCGGCCTCGGCGTCAAGGGCGTCACCGATGTGGCGCCCGGCCTGCGCCAGCGACGCCTCCTTGTTCATGGTGATGATTGGGAAGCCGCAGCACTTGTAGACGCCGGCGTAGTCGACGACAGTTCCCCCGAGTGCCTCGATCAGCATGTGCAGGTAACGATCGCGCGGGTGCTGTTCGTCTATCCCCAGCCTGTCCACGGGACGAACGATGTAGCAACCGTAGAAGGGGCCGACGCGGAGGTCGGTCAATGGTCGCGTGACCCGCTCGCGCAGGGCGTCGAGCCCGATCTCCTCGACCAGCAGCCACAAGAAGTTCTTGTTCGTGATCCCCTTCTCGTAGCGCAGCCCCTCGTTGCCAAGGTTGGTGTTGATCTGCTCCCGATAGTCGCTGTTGGCGTCCAGCCGCTCTTGGCACTCTGACTGCGCGCCCTGGCAGGTCGAGCAGATATTCATCATCAGCTCGCCGTCGGTCCGCTGGGCGAGCGCGAACGTGCGGGCATTGAGGGTGTCGGCCAGCTCCTGGTTGTGCTCGGCGATCACGCCCGCGCCGCAGCAGGCGGCCCGGTCCAGCTCGATCAGCTCGATGTCGAGCAGCGGCGCGACCTTGGACATCGATCCGTGAAGCTCGGGCGTGAACCCGCGGCTCACGCACCCCGGCCAGTAGGCGACCTTCATTCTTGCTCCTCGCTTGTTGGCGGTTCTTGGTCCTCGGCCCCGGCGCGCGGCACGTCCTCGGCCCCCACGGTCGGCGCTGAGGTCTCGGCCGGGGGCTCACGGTCGGCGGCGCCAACGGTCTGCTCCGAACGGTCGTCCTTCGCCTCCGTGGGTCCGGGCGGCTCGAGCGGCGTCGGCTCGTCGGTGTGCGGCGGGTGCACGGGATCGTCCTCGTACCCGGTGACGTAGAGGTTCAGCTCGTTTCGCGTCTCGCGTCCGTCTACCTCGTCGAACAGTGCCTTGACCTCCTTCGGCGCCTTGTGGGTGTGAAGCAGGGCGGTCTTGGGCGTGATCTTCCGGCGCGCCAGTGCGGTGGCGATCGTGGGCAGAGAGCCGAGCAGCTCCGGGAGCGCGTGGGGGTCCAGCTTCCCGCCATATGAGTCCGGGAGCAGGTCGGCCTCGTGCAAGAGCCCGTTCTTGCGGATGTTCTTGACGAACGCGCGCTCATGGCGATGGCCGTTGTTGCGGTCCTCGATGTCGAAGTCCGAACCGGCGACCCGCCGTAGGCGCATTATCTGGCTCATGGGATCGACGCCCTTGGGGCAGGCGTCGATGCAGTTGAAGCAGTGCGTGCAGTCGTAGATCCCGTGCTCGTCCTCGCTCAGATCCTTCAGCCGCTCGTGGTGTTCGGCGTCCCGGGGGTCGCCCACGAACCGGTAGGCCTTGGATAGCGCCGCCGGCCCGATGAACTCGGGGTCGACCTCCATCGACAGGCAGTCCGACACGCACGCCCCGCACTGGATGCAGGCCATCGTCTGGGTGACGTCCACCATGTTGTCGTGCGGGACGATGTACTCCCGTTCGGGGATCGGCTCCTTGTTGATCAGCCAGGGGGTGACGCGATGGATCTTCCGCCAGTGGACCGCGTCCATGTCGACGATCAGGTCTCGGATCACGGGCATGTTTCCCATCGGCTCGACGGTCACCACCGTCTCTTGCTGCTGGCCCTCATCGGGCGGGTTCCAGCCCGTCCCAGCGCCCCGCCTCGCCGCCTCGTCCAGGTGTGTGTTGCAGGCCAGACCGGGCTTGCCATTCATCCGTACGCCGCACGAGCCGCAGATCCCCTGCTGGCAGGAGCAGCGGACGCCGATGGAGCCGTCGGTATCGGCCTTCACCTTGAGGATCGCGTCGAGCACCGAGTTGTGCTCGCGCATCTCGATCTTGTGCTCGTCCCAGTACGCGGCCTCTCCCGACTGGGGATCGAAGCGGCGGATTTTCAGCGTGTACTCAGGCATCAATCTCCTTGCGGCGGGATCGTCCTTGGACCCTAATAAGTCCTCTCCTGTGGCTGCCAATGAGTGATTGTGACCGGCGAGTAGGTCACGGTCGGGGCCTCGGCGCCGTTCATCGACAGATCGATGTGTTTGAGCCACTCGCCGTCGTTGCGGTCGGGGAAGTCCAGTCGGTATTGCGCCCCGCGTGACTCCTTGCGCTCCTCCGCCGCCACGATGGTCGACTCGGCCACCTCGAGCATGTATCCGAGCTCGATCGCCGCGATCACGTCCTGGTTGAAGACAGCTCCACGGTCATCGACGACGGCCTTAGCGGCCTCCTCCTTGAGCCTGCGGATCGTCTCGTGCGCCGTGGCAAGGCCCTCGGCGTCCCGGAACACGGCCACATACCGGTTCATGGTCTCGCCTAGCTCTTCCTTGATCGCCGCGATCCGCCGGCCGCCGGGTTCCCGGCGGATGATCGAGCTGATGTAGCGCTCGGTGTCCTCGACGCGGGCCGGGCGCGTCAGGGGCATGGTGGTGTGGCGTGCACGGTTCAGGGCCGCGTGCTCGCCGGCCCGGCGGCCGAATACCAGCGTGTCGAGCAGCGAGTTGGCCCCCAGCCGGTTGGCGCCGTGCACCGAGACGCATGCCACCTCGCCAGCCGCGTACAGTCCGGGGACGTTCGTCTGGCCGTGAGTGTCGGTCTTGACGCCGCCCATGATGTAGTGGTTGCCGGGGCGGATGTGGATGGGCTCGCGCGTGATGTCAACCCCGGCGTAGTCCCTCCCGATGTTGACGATCTCCCGCAGCGCCTCGAGCGTGCGGCGGCGCGGCACCTTGGTGATGTCGAGCGCCACCGTCCCGTCGGGAAAGCCCCGGCCCTCGTTGATCTCGGTTTGCTCCGCCCGGGAGACGACGTCCCGGGAGGCCAGCTCGAGCTTGTTCGGCGCGTAGCGCTCCATGAACCGCTCGCCCTCGGCGTTCAGAAGCCAGGCGCCCTCGCCCCGGGCGCCTTCGGTGATCAAGAGCCCGTTGCCGGCCAGCGTCGTGGGGTGGTACTGGACCATCTCCATGTCCTGCAGCCTGGCGCCGATCCGGTAGGCCTGGGCGATCCCGTCGCCGGTGACGATCAGGCCGTTGGTGGTCGGCTGGTAGACCTGCCCGGCGCCGCCTGAGGCCAGGATCACGGCCTTGGCGTTGAACACCTCCAGATGCCCGTCGCGCAGGTTGCGGCAGATCGCGCCCGTGCAGTGGCCGTCGTCGTCCTGGAGCAGGTCGACCGTGAACCACTCCTCGTAGCGGTCGAGCTGCTCGTGGTGCTTGAGCAGCTGCTCGTAGAGCACGTGCAGGATGGCCTGGCCGGTGATGTCGGCCACGTAGTAGGTGCGAGCCGCCGAGGCGCCGCCGAAGGCCCGCGTCCCCAGGTGGCCGGCGTCGTCGCGGTGGAAGGTGACGCCGGCGTGCTCGAGCCACAGGATCTCCTCCGGGGCCTCGCGGCACATGATCTCGATCGCGTCCTGGTCGCCCAGGAAGTCGGAGCCCTTGACGGTGTCGAATGCGTGCGATTCCCACGTGTCCTCGGGGTTGAGCGCCGCGTTGATCCCCCCGGCGGCGGCGACCGAGTGCGAGCGGACGGGGTGGACCTTGGAGACGACTCCGACCGAGGCCCCCGTCTGGGCCGCCGCCAGCGCCGCTCGCTGGCCGGCGAGGCCCGCCCCGATGATCAGAACGTCGTGTGAGGGCACGGCGGGCGATTGTATTGATCGCCGGTTTTCTGGCTTTTGCGTGTGTTGGGCGCGGGTCCGGGCCACCAGCTTCGGAACGTGTCTGCGAGCACAAACCGCCGTGGCGCGGTCGGCTCTGTCCGTTGCGTCACGCATAGCGTGCCCCGGAGCACGCTGCCGGCGTTTGCACCAGGATTTGTGCTCTGGAACACGTCCGAATGGGGCGCGGCGCGGGAAGCGGCCCCGAATGGGGCGCGGCGCGGGAAGCGGCCCCCGCCGCCGGGCGCGGCGCGGGGCGCGGCACCCCGCCGCGCCCTACTGTGGCTTCATCCCTCCCCGTGGGTTGCGCGGGTGGTACATGACTCCAACCAGGAAGTCTCGGTTCAGCCGCCCGATCACCCGGATCGAGATCTCCTTCGGGCAGGCCGCTCGCACTCACCGTAGTTGGTGCAGCCGCCGAACCCTTCCGCGTCCATCTGCTCGACCATGTCCTGGACGCGGGCGTAACGGCCCGGCTGGCCTTGGGGGAGGTCGCCCAGATGGGTGACCTTGGCGCCGGTGAACAACATCGCGGCGCCGTTGGGGCAGGCTGCGACGCAGGCACCGCAGCCGATGCAGATCGCGGAATCGATCGCCTCCTCGGCCTTCTCCGGGCTGACGGGGTTGGCGTTCGGTTCCGGCTTGGGCCCCGCGTCGACCCCCGTGTAGCCGCCCGCCTGCTGAATCCGGTCGAGTGCCGAGCGGTCGACGATCAGGTCACGGATCACCGGGAAGGTCCGGGCTCGGAACGGCTCAACGGTGATCGTCGCGCCGTCCTCGAACTGGCGCATATAGATCTGGCAGGTGGTGGTGCCCGTGCCCGGGCCATGGGGGCGGCCGTCGATCGTCATCGAGCAGGTGCCGCAGATCCCTTCACGGCAGTCGCTGTCGAACGCGATCGGGGGCTGGCCGTCCACCACCAGCCGATCATTGAGCTGGTCGATCATCTCCAGGAACGACTCGTCGGAGGCGATGTCGGCGACTTCGTAGGTCTCGAACCCGCCGTCAGTGTCGCGGTCCTCTTGGCGCCAGACCCGCAGGGTGAAGTTCACGCGTAGCTCCGCTGCTTGGGCTGCAACTCGTTGAACTCGAGCGGCTCGGCATGCCGCTCCGGGGCTTCGTCCTGGCCCTTGTAACCCCACACCGTCACCTGCGCGAAGTGATCGTCATTCCGAACCGGCTCTCCCTCTTCCGTCCTGTGCTCCTCGCGCAGATGGCACCCGCAGGACTCATCGCGTGCCAGTGCGTCCCGGCACATCAGCTCCGCGAGCTCCAGAAAGTCGGCCACCCGCCCCGCGTACTCGAGCCCCTGGTTCAACGACATGGCGTCGCCGCCTACCTTCACATCGGACCAGAACGCCTCCCGGATCGCGGGGATCTCCTGGAGTGCCTTCTCGAGCTTCGGCCCCTCCCGCGAGACGCCACACACATCGAGCATCAGCTTGCCCAGCTCGCGGTGGAAGTGCCTGGTCGGAGTCGTGCCATCGACGTCCAGGAGCCTCTCGAGTCGCCGCTCCACTGCCGATTGGGCCTGGCCGAACGCTTTGTGCTCGGGGTCCACCCCCGGCTCGTCCAGGCGGGCCAGGTAGTCCGTCACCGTATGCGGCACCACGAAGTAGCCGTCGGCCAGGCACTGCATCATCGCGCTGGCGCCGAGCCGGTTGGCTCCGTGGTCAGAGAAGTTCGATTCCCCGATCGCGAACAGCCCGGGCACCGTCGTCTGGAGGTTGTAGTCGACCCACAGGCCTCCCATCGTGTAATGGGGCGCCGGGTAGATCTGCATGGGCACCGACCACGGGCTGTCGCCGGTGGTCTGCTCGTAGAGGTCGAACAGGTTTCCGTAGCGGTTCTGGATCTCGCGTTCGCCGCGCTGCTCGATCGCGTCGCGGAAATCCATGTAGACGGCGTAGCCCGTGGGGCCGACGCCGTGGCCCTCGTCGCATACGTGCTTGGCCGCCCGGGAGGCCACGTCGCGCGGGACCAGGTTCCCGTAGCGCGGATACATCTCCTCCAGGAAGTAGTAGCGCTCGTCGTCCGGGATGTCGTTCGGCTTGCGCTCTTCGCCCGCGTCGCGCGGAACCCAGACCCGGCCGTCGTTTCGCAGCGACTCCGACATCAGCGTCAGCTTCGACTGGTGCTCGGCCGTCTGCGGGATGCAGGTCGGGTGAAGCTGGGTGAAGCAGGGGTTGGCAAACCCGGCGCCGCGCTTGTACGCCCGCCACACGGCGGTGACGTTGCAGCCCACCGCGTTGGTCGACAGGAAGTACACGTTCGAGTAGCCGCCGGTGGCGAGCACCACCGCGTCGGCCGGAAACGGCTTCGTCTCGCCGGTGACCAGGTCGCGGGCGATGATGCCCCGGGCCCGCCCGTCGCAGATGACGATGTCCAGCATCTCGTGACGGGTATGAGCGTTGATCTGGCCGGCCCTCATCTGCCTCATCATCGCCCCGTAGGCGCCCAGCAGAAGCTGCTGGCCGGTCTGACCCCGGCAGTAGAAAGTGCGCTCGACGAGCACGCCGCCGAACGACCGGGTCGCCAGCAGGCCCCCGTACTCGCGGTTGAACGGGACGCCCTGCGCAACG
>Ga0209577_10007294_pt1 | contig 10176 bp, 7 predicted proteins | sample GraSoiAngelo_109_FD_185874 | JGI IMG/M metagenome (GOLD analysis project Ga0209577, IMG submission 185874) | Grasslands soil microbial communities from the Angelo Coastal Reserve, California, USA - 14_0903_12_20cm (SPAdes) (version 2) | ecosystem: Environmental > Terrestrial > Soil > Grasslands ...
AAGTCGACATTTCACAGTTTCCGCCGCCCGACTCGCTCACGAATCCAAATCTGGCAGGGCCTGTCCAGCTCCTGAAATCCGGTAAGTTCGACATTCCCATCGAGCAGTTGACAGGAATCAATGTTCCCGCTGGCAACCCCAGAGGAACGATCACCCTGCCCCTCTACAAGGGTGCGGTGAACACACCGTCTGGCCTGAAACCCGCGTGGTACATCATCCTTGACGCAGGCGATCAAGCAGAAGCGGAGCGCCTTGGCGTGAACTTCTCCAAGAAACTGCATAACGCAGGCGATGCCGCTCGCACCGCCACGCGCCGCGCCGACGGGACATTTCTGTTCGACTCCGGCCTCGTGGACTTCCGTCCGAACCGCGAGGTTGTGGCCGGCTCTCAGGAGAAGCCCTTCCCACCCAGCGTCGCGCAGCCTGGCTCGGTCGGCGATGAGGACTATAGCCCACTGGTGCTCGTCGACGGCATCATTTACGACGCGCCCGTTGTCGCCGCTGCTGTAGACGATGCACTCATAAATTTTCCGAACGGAAATCCCAACTACGGCCTCGTGCATGATCAGGTAATCGCTATTGATCCGGCGAACCGGACCGTCACACTCTCTCTGATCAACGGATATAGCTTTGGCAAGCCCGTCTTCTACATCTCCACTGAGTCCAGTGATCCCACTGTGTCAGCTATTGAGGGGAATACCTTCGCTCCGCGTTTGCGCAGAATCGAAACCGGGGTCGATGACATCAGTCGTAGCGCCGTAGAGCGGATCTTCATCGCCACGAACGGCGAGACCAAAGGCGGTTGCGAAAATCCGCAGCGTCAGGGTTTGGGCGCCGCTCTCTTGGACGGACATCGTCCCAACAACACATTCGGTGGCATTCCCACCACGGCCACCGATTACAGCCCAGTTTGGGACGCGAACGTTTATGAGTGGACCGAAGAAGCCATCGAAAAGGGCTATCGCGGTCTCCTGACCGAGGAGTTCCGCATTTTGAAATTGGCTCGAGACGGATACATCACCGGACCGAATGGTGCCCCTTACGGCAGTTTTGGCCCGGTAATCGTGTGTGGCGTCGCCGCACGTCTTAATTGATCGAACTCCGCAACACGTGGGTGCGGCGGCTTGGGACTGCCATTCCAAACCGCCGCTTCCCTCCATTCTGCGGAAAACATTAGTCGGAGCAGGGTTTGTTTTTTCGTCCAAACGTTCAAGTCGAAAACTTCGAGGCTGCGGCCCTGCCGCACCTGACGGATCTCTACCGGACCGCCTCGTTTCTTCTGCGGGACCGGAATGAGGCTGAGGACTTGATCCAGGACACATATCTGGAGGCGTGGAAGTCGTTTCATCGTTTCGAACTGGGCACGAACTGTCGGGCTTGGCTCTTCAAGATAATGTTTCATCGCCTCCATCACGTCCGGCGAAGGCTGGTAAAGGCATCGCGAGTGACCACAATCGACGGTCCGGAGGGCCAAGACGAGCTTGCGGCCGAGCCAGCTGTACCTCAAGAAATACGCGATGAGGACGTGTTGAATGCATTGGACAAGATTGCCGTAGAATTCCGCGAAATCGTCCTACTAGCGGATGTCGAGGAGTTCTCTTACAAGGAGATTGCGGAAACGTTGAGAATCCCGGTGGGAACGGTTATGTCGAGATTGAGTCGAGGAAGAAAGCTGCTACGGCAAGAGTTAGCGGAAGTAGCCCGCTCGTATGGTATCAGCCCGCGCACGAAGCAGGCTGGTGCGGCGGAAACGGCATGAACACCTTGAGTTTTGACTCGAAACGGTGCGAACGGATACGTCAGCAGCTTGATTCCTATCTTAGCAATGAGCTGTTGGTGGAAACTGCCAGTGAGGTGGTACGTCATCTGGAGAGTTGTGAAGCCTGCTCGCGCGATTTGGAGTCGCGGATGCGCGTCCGTGATGTATTACAACGCGCTGTTGCCAACCGACCCATGCCTGAATCCATGCGCGCAAATATCCTGCGAACGCTGCGTGACTCTCAGCGTCGTTCTCTCACGCGTGTCGCCGTGAAGCGCTGGGCTCTTGGCTTCGCAGCGGTTGCAGTGGTTCTTTTTGGTGTATTCGCAGCGGAATCGTTGAATCTGCGCCATGGAGAACAGTTAATCGCGAGCATTCTGAAGCTTGGCGTAAGCGACCATGTCATTTGCGCCATTCAAGGCCACAACTATCCAGAGGTCGCCAATCCCCCGGATCAGATCCGCGAAAAGCTTGGCGCTCGATATGCCCCGCTGCTGCAGGTTGTGCAGCAGCGGCTTCCACGTTTTGAGCTTCTCGAAGGGCATATCTGCTCGATACCAGGAAGTGACCGCAAGTATGTCCACTTCATCGCGCGAGGGCACGGAACCATCCTTTCGGTAATTCTCACGGAGCGAAACGGCGCAGCCCTTCCCAGAGACAAACTCCTCCTCAGTGCGGACTCAGACGGCCTTGGTATTTACCAGGACCACCTCAGCGGGATGGAAATCGCGGGCTTTGAGTCTGGGCAATACTTCACTTTCGTTGTCTCGGATCTGAATCAAAAGGAGTTGCTGCAGCTCGCACGGGGGTTGGCTCCAGCTTTAAACGACACTCTACGCACGACAGCACGTCTGCTGCCGCCAAACGCAACCACGAAATGGGCGAAACTTGGCTAGACTCGAGCTTAGCCCGCGATTGCTCGCCTTCCTCGCTCTGGCGCTGCTAGCAACTGCGGCTCCAGTCTTGGCCCAGATTGGTGGTCGGAAGTTACCGTCGGACATCGTTCGCCTGTGATCACTGCGCGACATAGTCGCGGATCATCCCTAGAAAGTGTCGCGCTGGCAAATTCGTCTCACTTGGGGGTTCACTGCCGCGCCTTCCGGCCCCAACATCTCCATCCAATTCTTCTAACCATCAATGTTCCAACAAACCGGAACCCGTCGCGACCGACAAAATTAGTAGCAGGGATAGTGAAGTTTCGATAATGACCTTTTGCATCGTTCGTGAGCCTTCCCCCCTGCCCCCGTGCAATTCGATTTCCCCGGAGAAAACCAGCAATGAGTCTCGTTCCTTCTCTGAAGGGAACCGGTGAAGGCTCCCGTCAAGACCATCCATCGGCCCAAACCATGACTTGAGAATCTGGGTCTAGAACTTGGAAGTGAGCCCGAAACGAATACGCGGGATGCCACCATCCCGCAACGTTGGGTCGGCAAAGCCGGTGCGCTATGCGGCGAGCCCTCAGGCATGTTCCGCTAGAAGCTGTAGCGGAGAAGAACCCGTATCTCTCGACCGCCGTTAATCGTGCCCGCTTCGTTAAGGAAGTTGCCTCCGGTAAGATTCAGGCTGGGAATCCCAAGGTTCGGGTGATTGAAGGCATTCAAGAATTCGCCGCGGACTAGAATTTGCTGTCGCTGCACGTCGTGCACGGGAATCTTGAACGAGCGCTGAACGGTAAGGTTGTAGGTCTGGAAGCCGGGCGAGATAAAAGTGTTTCGGCCGACAGTCCCCAGCCCACTGGCAGGGATTAGGAAGTGGAAACTCGATGCCGGACCGGCAACGCAAGTCGGCGCTCCGTTCAGGCAGGCCTGAATATTCGGACCAAAGAATGTGCCCGGGGTGTTAGTGAGGCCCAATTGCGTCCCATCAATGCCAATGGCCGTAAGAGGTGCCGCAGGATTACCCAAGTTGGGCCGATCGTTACCACCATGGCCATCGCCGTTGACATCGAATCCATCATTGAACGTCTCGGGAGCGCCGGTGCTCCAGGTGAAAATACCTGAAGTCTGCCAGTCCCGGGTGACGGCCTTGAGAGCGGAAGAAAATCGATTACTGGAGCCGCGCACAAAAGGCACGTCCCACACGTAGGTGAGCACCATGCGATGACGGCGGTCATACGCTGAGAGGCCTCGATCAGCCCCCTGGTTGAAAACGTTCTGCGCAAACGAACTGAGTCCGCTCGTGATAAAGACCTCGGACGTATCGTCGATAAACTTCGAGTAAGTGTAGGCCCCGCGAAGCAGTAAGCCATGAGACAGCTTGCGATCGAGCGTCAATTGTCCGGCGTGATAGATCGAATCCCCGCCATTGGTTCGCACAAGAATTGGGCCGAGATTCGGATTCACACGGATGAGGTTGCCGTTTGCGTCAAACTGGCCGGTGCCGGGGTTGAAGTCCTGATTGACGAAGAGCCGCTCGCCTCGCGTCCCAACGTACGCAGCAGTCAGAATGAAATTACCAGGGAGTTCGCGCTGAATGTCTAGGTTCCACTGATGCGTCAGCGGATTGCGCAAATTGCTGGCAATCGTGCTAACGGAACCCGTCGGACTAGGCGTAGAAGAGAAGCCGGCCAAAACAGCGGAGGCATTCGCAACGCCGCGGCCGCCCCCGGCATTGACGGTATCCTGAACAGCGTTCGGAGAACTGGTCGCTGTGTTATCGAGAATATTCGTAAATAGCTGGTCGTAAAAGATGCCGTAACCGGCGCGCATCACGGTTTTGTCGTGTCCGAAAAAACGGCTCAGGAGGCGGGGTGTATAAGCGAAGCCTATCCTTGGGGCAAAATTGTTTTTGTCTCCTTGCTGGGGGCTCGCAAAGACTCCGGGAAAATTGCTGGTGCCACCCAGGCCAACGCCGAGCCGGGTGTCGACAGAAGGAAATTGCAGCGAGTTCTCGAGCGTGCTCTGATATTCGTAACGTAACCCGAGGTCAACAGAGAGATTCGGGCGAAGATGCCAGGTGTCCTGAATGTATGGGGCGTAAGTCGCAAGGAATGGGAGCGTAACCGGGCTACCGAAGACTTTGTCAATTGATCCCCCCGCGCCAGTGAAATCGTCGATGAAATTGGCCAATCCAGTAAATCCGCCACCTGGCCGAACCAAAATCTCACCCCGATTGTCGATAGGGCTTATGTCTCGAACAGTTAGGAGCGCCACATCCGCGCCAACCTTGAAGGTGTGGCGCCCGACCGTGTAGCTCAAGGCATCCTGGAATTGATATGTTTTATGAGCGCGGCCCTGCGGAAATCCCGTTGCAAATCCGAAAGACGGAGTCTGGCCAGTTGGCCCCAGCAGGTCTAGGATCTGGATGGCAGTCGAATTCAAGATGGGGTTCGCTGCCGTCTGCGGGGTCGGGCCAAATTCAAGATCAAATTGGCCGTATGAAAAGCGCAGCTCGTTTACCGCGTGAGATGACAGCGTGTGCTGCCAGGTAAAACCAAAGTTAAACGAGGGACCACCGACTTGCGAATCCAGTCCAGGGAGAGCATTCGGCTGGTTGAAGAAATCCGGCGTAGTATTATTGTCGTCTCGGAAATACCGCAGAGTTAACGTGTCCGTAGGCGAAGCAATATAATCCAGTTTGACGCTCCACTGCCGGTCGTTCGTGGCAATGCTTCCCTGGCTGCGCTGCACATCTCCTACCTGGACTGCCGGACGAGGATTGCCGTTCGGACCATTGCCTAACGCAATGTTGGTGACGCCGGTAGTGCCTCCTCGAAGTCCGCCCAGAGCCGCGATCAGAAAATCGATACGGGGATTGGGGCCCAGCGATTGCAACGTAGCGATTCCCGCATCGGTCGGAAGAAGCAGCGTATTGGTCTGCGCTGCGGCGCTCGCGCGCTCGCGGTCCCATTGCGACGTCCCGAAGACGAACAGTTTGTTTTTCTTGATGGGGCCACCGAAGGTAAATCCAAACGTGTTTTCGTTGTCAAACGGATTCGTGGTGATGCCGGCGAACCCGCTCTGTGCGGGAACGGCGGCCAGCGCGGAGTTGCGATTGAGTTCCCATGCGGAACCGTGAAAGTCGTTTGTTCCACTCTTATAGATAACGTTGGTGACCGAGCCGCCCCCGCGACCGAATTCCGCACTGTAAGAGTTGGTGAGCACGGTCACTTCTCGAACTGCTTCCTCGTTTGTTTGGAGGAATGCCTGGCCCTGGATGCTGTTGTCATTATTGTCCTGGCCGTCGATCAAAAAGTTGTTGGCGCGCGGACGCGTCCCATTGACGGAGAAACCCACGCCGTTGGTTACGTTATCGCGGTTGGCCTGCTCCTGGACTCCAGCCAGTGTAAATGCGAGTTCGATCGGATTGAGGCCAAAAATAGGAAGATTCTTGAGTTCGGTTTGCCCAAGATTGCTGCTGAGCTCGCCGGATTGCGTTTGCAATTCTGCGCCAGTAGAGGCTTCGACAGACACAGATTGATTTACAGTTCCAATAATCAAAGATGCGTTCACAGTGGAGGTGAGAGACGCCTTCACCGCAACTCCAACCTCCACGAATTCCTGCATGCCGGAGGCTTGGATGGACACACTGTAGCTCCCCGGTAGAAGGCCATCGATGCGATAGCTCCCCGCGGAATCCGTCTTCGTGGTCCGTTTGAAGGCGCCCAGGTCGGTGTTTGTAACGGTCACCGTCGCCCCCAGCACAGCGGCTCCAGCGGGATCCGTGACACTACCTACAATCGTGCCATTGCTCGTCTGCGCGTGCGCTGACGCAAGCGAAACGACCATACCGAGAATGACTGCAAGAACGATTTGCCCACACTTCCACTTCAAGTTCATGACAATTCCTCCGAGAATTTGCAGTGCGTCTGTCTTACTGTTAGAGGAATATTTATCGGATAAGTTGCAGCATTGAAATGTAATCATCCTTACAAAAGTGCGAAGGGGTGCGAACGGAGCTCTATTCCTGCGTGGCATGCTCAAGTCGTTCGCGGTGAAGAATGCGTATTGTCTTTCGTTCTATCGTGATGATGCCCGCCCGTCGTAATTCACCCAATGTGGCAGTTATGGACTCCCTGTGAACGGCGAGGTGGTCGGCCATATCTTTATGAGTCATACCAGCCACCACGCCGTTCTCCGCCTTTTCTAACAGCAGGGTTGCGATGCGCGGAATCAGGCCCTTAAGCGCGAGGGTCTCCATCTTGTGGAGAAAGTGCACGCATCGCTCGCTGATCAGGTCGACGAGTTTGTGGGTTACATGCGGAGCGCATTCTAAAAGAGATTGGATACTATCGCGAGAAATTATTCGCACCCGGGATTCCTCGAGAGCTTCTGCGGAAGAAAGGTGTCTTCCCTGGCCAAAGCAGCCCATTACGCCGAATATGGCAGGAGGTTGAAGCACCGCGATCGTTAGTTTTCTATCGCCGTAGGTTCTGAAAGTGCGAACCGAGCCCTTCTCCAAAACGAAGAGCGCTTTCCCCGTCTGCCGGGGCTGAAAAAACAGATGCCTAGCACTGCAATTCAATACATTGCTGTCTTTCTCAAGCGCCTCTAAGCAGGAATCGGGCAGATGTTTGAAAAGGTCGATCTCCGAAAGAGAACTTACATCGAGCATAACTGTCGTCCTTCGCACTGATTGGGGACTTATAGGAGCAACGCCTCGCTGGAGCGGGAACGTATCTTAACTGCTGTCATGCGCTCATCGCGGGCCTTTTCTCGCTGAACTTCCTGGAGCAGTTCACGCAGTCGCGTGCGGGCCTTGTGTAATTGCGACTTCGAATCACCTACCGAGCGTCGACATGAAGGGATTCTCCCAGCTTCATGATTTGGCCCGGTGTGCCGTTCTTCACGTCCCCAGGGACAATGGACTGGGCGGAGACGGGCGTGGGGCAGTCCGAGCTGGCAACGCCAAAGAGCAACAGGTAGATGCGCGCAACGGATAAAACGGGAGTCGTGATCGTGCTGCTTTTCATGGTGCTTCCAGCTTCCTATTTCGCGCGGTTCCACCTAACGAGCCGTCAATGACTTTGGCCTATTTCTTCCTCACTCGGATGGGTCACCGAAGTGCTCGTTTGGCTCGAGAATCATCTCTCGGTGCGCGTAGTCGAATATGACTGTGAATCGCCGCAACATTTGCGCCCCGATGATCCCTGCTAAGTCAGGTGTAGCCAGAATGCCCGAACTATTTTGGGAAAATTGCGTAAATGGCATGGAGACTACGAATCCTCCGAGTCTAATCGCCGGCACCCATCCGACCCGGGCACTTAACTCACCCCCTACGGCAACCACGTTTGGTACTTCGATTGTGTCCTTGGCCGAAAGAAACTCTGGGTGTGCGTTGCTGAAGGCCTTCGTCAGCCAAAGCGCGGACGTCGCGCCTGAATCGATTAAGAAGACACCGGAGACTTCTGTCCCATCTTGCGCCACTACCTGCGCCCGAACACTCGGTATGTTGTCCCAGATAAACTGGAGTGGCAAACGCTGACCCGAGCCGGAGTACGAGTAGGTTGTCGGATCGTGAAGATGGAGCACTTGGTTTGCGTAATCGATTTCAACAACATAGTTGCGGAATACATTGGAGCCGAGGAATCCATCAGTACTTCGGCCCACTTCATGCGAGAACCATTCTAGAGGCAGCGCCGCCACAGTTTGATCGCCGAGCTCTGCCCCAGCAAAACTGAGGGTAGCGTGGCTGGCGAATGCCAACTTTTGAGAGGACCCTTGCCCGGGTCCATAAGCATTCCCTTCGCCAAGGAACCGAATTCCCAGGGTCTTCGATACCGGCTCGTCGAAGACAGTGACACTCGAACCCGTGTCCAACATCATCCAGAGAGGCTGTGAGCCGTTGAGGCTTGCCTGCATGTAGATGAGACTGTCCGCGAGCTGAAAATAAATCGGCGCGGAAATGGTGTCCGAGATCGAGTGGGAGTGCTGGAACCCTTCGCTGGCTGGGGAGTCGTCCGATGCGATATGTATTTGCAATTGGGCTTCGGAGGTGATTGTCTGAGAGCCGTCTCCCGAGCATTTGCTGTTGTTCGCATCGATCAGAGCCTCAGGCCACTCGCTGGCAGCCGTTAAAGCTAAAACAGGCTTCTTGCCGGTTACGACTGGCCAGCCGTTCGCGTTTTGTGCATTGATTGCTGTTTCGTAGTGCCCCGGAAGAATCCGAGCTGATCCACCGGAATTGACGCCACGAGTGAGAATTGCTGCGTACCGAAACAACGGTCTTATCTCTGCCGCTTTCAAAGAGAGCGGAAGCAATGTCAGGAACAGGCTGAACATCAAAACCACTCTAGGGAATGGGGGGCTCCTCTTCTTCATATGCTGTCTACCCTTGAGGGTCCTTTCGTTCGAACGTAATGGTCACGAGCAATCGCACGGGAACAGCCTCAACGCCTAAGATTGTTGGCTCGTACTTCCATTGGCGGAGCGCCTCCATCGCGGCCAATGCAAGTATCGGCTGCCCAGATACCGTCCGCATTTCAACTACATTTCCCTGGGTGTCGATGACAGCATCAATCACAACCGCGCCGCTGACCCTGGCTTGTCGGGCCAGGAGGGGGTAGACGGGGTCGGGCCCAAAGATGAGTCGCGGTGCCTTCACTTTTCCACCGACACGAATCGGGCCCTTCGGCGCTGAATCGATTGGAGTTGGAGCTGGAGGAACAGCGCCGGACAGGGCTCCGCCGATCACGCCACCAGGCACTCCTCCAGGAACCCCACCGGCAACGCCTTCGCCAGGGGCAATGGCAGCAGCCAAATCGTTTCCTTCTGGCTCCTCTGTGAGACGAGCGACCTGATGCGGTATGACCCTCGGTACCACCAATTTCCCTGTCACCGACAAGGCTCGCCGTTTCGGCGCGACCGACTGTGACGAAGTGAGTGGCGGCGGTGGAGCTGGCGCTCGAGGAGGAACCACGAGCAGAAGCTTATTGAACTGATGGACATCGATCGCTTCGCTGAAGTAAAGCGGAATCAAGAGCGGCACTGCTAGAAAAAGGAATTGGACCGCTGCAGAGACAATAAAATCACCCACGCGGCGCGGTGGTCTGGTCGGACTATTCTCCAGCATCGCTTCCGCAAACAAATCCTTACGAGTTGCAATTCCCGTTTGCCTCGATTCATAAACGAATGTTGGGGTCTTGCGCGCTCGACCATCCTTCGACCTTTCTTGGGCAGTCGCGAGGTCAGGCAACTTAACGTCAACCGGTACGAGAAACCTTGGAGGTATCACTTTCTGTCCTTCTTCAATATCAAGCGTTGTTGGCCGCACATATACGGATGGTGCCCGATTGCATCTTGATTGGCGTGCCCGGCAGTAGATACTGCGTTCGGTACCTGAGACGTTAGAGGGAGCAGAGCCGAGCTGGATCGGGAACGCAGCTTAGCTGCTGCCAGGCGCTCAGCGCGCGCCTTTTCACGCTGATGTTCGTGGAGCAGTTCACGCAGCCGCATGCGGGCCTTGTGCAACTGCGACTT
>Ga0209577_10007295_pt1 | contig 10176 bp, 7 predicted proteins | sample GraSoiAngelo_109_FD_185874 | JGI IMG/M metagenome (GOLD analysis project Ga0209577, IMG submission 185874) | Grasslands soil microbial communities from the Angelo Coastal Reserve, California, USA - 14_0903_12_20cm (SPAdes) (version 2) | ecosystem: Environmental > Terrestrial > Soil > Grasslands ...
GAGGCCGCGTGGCGGCCGGATTACGTGGGGACGGAACAGAAGCGATTCTTCCGCTTCGACAACGGCAAGCTGATCTTCGGTCCGGCGCCGAACTCCGTTCGCGGCACCGGCGAAGCGCTCACGCGGCGTTTGACGCTCGAAAGGCAGCCCTAAAGGGCCCTGAAGGGCTGCCGATCATGATCGATCTCCTGCATCGGGGCAACATCGCCATCTGCCGCGTCGCCCACGGCAAGGCGAACGCGTTCGACATCGAATTGTGCGGCGGCATCATGGCGGCGCTCGAAGCGTGCCGTGACTCGTCGGACGCCGCCGTCGTCATCACCGGGCAGGGGCGGATGTTCTCGGCCGGCGTCGATCTGGTTCGTCTCGTCGACGATGGTCCTGATTACGTAAGAGCGTTCCTCCCGGCGCTCACGGCGGCATTCGAAGCGGTGTTCGCGTTTCCGAAGCCGGTCGTCGCCGCGGTCAATGGCCACGCGATTGCGGGCGGCTGCATCCTCGCGTGCGCGGCAGACCATCGCCTGATGGCGCGCGGATCGGGGCGCATCGGCATCCCCGAGCTGCGCGTCGGCGTGCCGTTTCCGACCGTGCCGCTGGAGATCGTGCGCCTCGCGGCGCCGCAGCACGTGCAGGCGCTCATCTACGGCGGCGCGACGTTCACGCCGGAGGAAGCCGTGGAGCGCGGTATCGTCGACGCCGTCGTCGAGCCCGATGCGCTCGTGGACGGGGCCGTCGCCGCGGCCGAGGGGCTCGCCGCGCTGCCGGCGGGCGTCTTCGAGCTGACGAAGCGTCAGATCCGCGAGCCGGCGCTTCAGCGAATCCGCGACGGCGCGAAATTCGACGAGGAGATCGTGCGCCTCTGGACCGCGCCGCGGACGCTCGCCTTCATCCGCGACTACGTCGCGCGCACCTTCAAAAAGCAGTAGGACTGAAATCGTGTAAGATGTTGTCCGGTTCTGAATACTTCGTGATCGTAGTAATTATCATCCCGTTGGCGGCGAGCGCGACATTCTGGCGTCGTGAGAACCAACTCCGAAGACTTTTAATTCATGTTCCGTGTTCTGATTTCGTGGCCGGCGCTACAATAGGGCTCAAGAACCACGATGGCCCAAGACACCCTGATCGAGAAGATTCGAAACCTCCCGCCGGAACGACTCGCGGAGGTCGAAGACTTCGTTGATTTTCTGACGGTCCGCGACCAGGAGCGGCACCTCACGCGGGCCGCGATGCGTCTCTCAGACGACGCATTCCGCGCCGTGTGGGACAACGCCGACGATGCCGAATACGACCACCTATAATTTCGGCGACATCGTTCTCGTACCGTTTCCGTTCACCGACCAATCCGCCTCGAAGAAGCGTCCCGCCGTCATCGTCAGTTCCGCCGCCTATCATCGCAGCCGGCCTGACGTGATCGTGATGGCGATCACGAGCCAGATTCTTCGCCCAGCCGGCGCCGTTGGCGAAGTGCTGATTGCCGACTGGCGAGGCGCCGGACTGCCGAAGGCGTCCCTGATCAAACCCGTCCTCGCCACAATCGAGCACGGGCTGATCTTGCGTACGCTGGGCGCTCTTCAAGGTGCCGATGTTCAGTCACTCCGCTCGGCTCTACGACAGATTCTCGAGTAGGCCATGGCGCAGATCAGCAACGCCATCTACGCGGGCGGCGTTCTGAAGCCCAACGGGCCATTGAATCTTCGCGAGAACCAGCGCGTCCGAGTCATCATCGAACCGATCGACGAACAGCCCGTGGATCGCTCTGTCGCTTTGACCCGGCTGAGGCGCGAATCGCCACAGTGCACTTCTTCTCCGACGGGCGCGTGCCCTCACGACCCGAACTGCACGATCGCTCTTGATACGAACGCTCGCGTCGGGCACCTGCGACCAATCGGATCGCGAGCGTCAGTGCCGGCCGCCGGGTCGCCCGCGCGGCGATCGTCACGTCAATCAGTTTCGGTCCGATTGTGCCGGCGCGAGAAGAGCCCAGACATGGTGGTGGACCGCGGCATCACTGTTCCCGTGAACGGCAGCAATCGTGAGCTGCCGCGGTTCGCTGCGACGCCTCGCACGGAATCGCGGCAATGCGCGCGCGGTGGACCACGTGGAGCCCTCGCGATTCAATGAGTTGAGCGATGTCCGCAGTGGCGCAGACTGCGTTTCGCCGCGTGGCCCTGCACATAAACGCGCCGATTCGCGGCAAAACACTCCGAAAACCATCCGACGCGGCATGGTGACCTCATGAACGTTCCGTCCGAACGGAGCGCTGAACACCATCGGTCATTTCGCTGCGAACGATGAGGGCTGTCAGGTCCACTATCAGTTGGGCCGTCTTTGATTGAAGATGACGAACGAGGAAAGCGTGTTCGAGCGAGAGCTGGAGCTGTTTCGCAAGGAGTGCGAAGGGGCAGCTCAATTCTTCTTCGGTCATCTAGCCATCAACGAAATGGCAAAGCGGCGTGAGAGCGTGCTACTCGCTCTTTTTGGGTGGCCGCAGCGGTGGCGACGTTCGTGTACGCGCGATTCGGACGACAGCGGTGTCAATCGTGCGGTCGCGCGTACAAGTGAACGGCCGGCACAAAACCGGCACAGCGACGAAAAACAGGAAAGACGATCAGAAGAAGCGAAAGCGTGTAAGTGCTGTGAAAAAGGACGTTACGAAGTGGCGTCCCAACGGGATTCGAACCCGTGTTTTGGCCCTGAAAGGGCCGCCCCACATCGATGATCTGAAGCGCCGCCCCACATCCGGTGGCCACTGCCCGAGGTGTGGCGCGGGCCCTTTCAGGCCCGCGATCAGCTACTCCGATCTCAATGTCACCGACGGATCCACTCGCGCGGCCCGCCAGGCGGGGACGGCGCAGGCGATCGCGGCGACGCCGGCAAGCAGCGCGATCGTTGCGGTATACGTCTGCGGATCGAGACGTGAGATGCCGAACAGCAGCGTCACGATCGCCCGGCTCGCCGCCACGGCGCCGATCGCGCCGATGATTGCGCCGAGCGCCGCGAGCGCCATCCCCTGACGCATCACCAGCGCGACGATATCGGCGCGCGAGGCGCCGAGCGCCGATCGGACGCCGATCTCGCGCGTTCGCTCGTGCACGCTGCTCGACAGCACACCGTAGATGCCGATCGCCGCGAGCGCGAGCGCGACGAGCGCAAAAGCCTCGAAGACGATCAGCGCGAATCGCCGCTCCGCGGCCGACGCCGCCACCAGCGCATCCATCGTCGCCATCCGCACGATCGGCTGATCCTTGTCCACGGACCAGATCGCGTTTCGAACGGAGCCCGCCAGGGCGGCCGCGTCGCCGCGTGCGCGCACGACGAGCCACATCGGGTTGTCGGCGAAATATGCCTGCGGCGATGGGACGTAGACGGCGTCGGCCTGGCCGAGGGCGAGCGACGTCTGCTTCACGTCGCCGACGACGCCGACGATGGTGGACCACGGCCGCTCGGTGTCGCCGACGTGGACGCGCTGACCGATCGGATCCCGGCCCCGAAGCTTGCGCTTCGCGAACGACTCGTTGATGAGGACGACGGGTGGACGGTCGGCCGCGTCGAGCGCCTCGATCGTCCGCCCGCGCACGAGCGGGATGCCCATCGTTTCGACGTAGCCCGGCGTCACGGCGTATCGAAGCGCGCTGCGATCCTGGCGAGGATCGTCGTTGGGACTCGACTCGAACTGCACGCCGTATTGTTCGAAGTCGCCGCTCAGCGGCAGCTGGCTGGTGAATCCAGCCGACTCGACGCCGGGCAGGGCGCGAACGGCTTCGAGCGACCGATCGAAGAACTGATGGACGGCGGAGGAATGCATGAACCGCCGGCCGGACGTCTGTACCTGCATCGTCAGCAGATGCGGAGCGTTGAATCCTGGCGCGACGGCGAACAACCGCTGCAGGCTGCGGAGCAGCAGGCCTGCGCTGACCAGCAGCACGAGCGCGAGCGCAACCTCGGCGACGACGAGGAGGCGGCGCGTCATCTGATGACCCCCCGCGGTCTGCCGTGAGCTTTGCTGCAGGGCGACGTGCAGGTCGTCACGCGACGCGTGCAGGGCCGGAACGAGTCCCACGCCCAGACCGATGAAGGTCGTGATCCCGAGACCGAACGCGAACACGATCGCGTCCACGCGGATCGCGCCCGCCCGCGGCAGGCCGGCCGGACCGAGCGCGACGAGCGCGCGAACGCCGAAGTGGGCCAGCAATATTCCGAGCGCGCCGGCGACCGCCGCGAGAAGCAGGCTCTCGGCGAGGAGCTGCCTGATCATTCGGCCTCGTCCGGCGCCGAGCGCAGCACGCATCGCGAATTCTCCGCGGCGCTCGGCGGCGCGAGCGAGGAGCAGGTTCGTCACGTTCACGCACGCGATGACGAGCAGCAGCAGAACCGCGCCGGCCACCGCAAGGAGCGACGGCCTGACGGCGCGCGTCACATCGTCCTGCAGCGCGCTCACGACGAGCCCGTTCCTGAACGAGGCCCACGGCTGCCTGACGAACGCCGGCACGGGCGCGCGCGCGATCGCGCCGACCTCGCGCGCAGCTTCGGCGGCTCCGGTTCCAGGTCGCAGCCGCGCGACCATGCGCAGGTGGTGGCCCCATTCGCGGCCCTGCGGCGGAAGCGACGCGTCGTACTGCAGCGGCGCCCAGAGCTCGGCCGACGGCGCCAGCACGTTCTCGAATGCCTGCGGCATCACGCCGATGACCGTGTACTTCGCATCGTTCAGCGTGATCGGTTGGCCGACGATCGCGGCTTCGCCACCGAAACGCCGACGCCACAGACCATCGCTCAAGATGACGACGTTCGGACCGTTGACGCGATCGTCTGCGGTGTCGAAGTCGCGCCCGAGCGATGGCGACACGCCGAGCGCGCGGAAATACGCTGCACTCACGCGTTGACCATCGAACCGCTCGGGCTCGGCTGCGCCCGTCATGATCGGCTGCCACAGTTTCATGACGGCGATCGCGTCGAACGAGCGGCTGCGTTCGACGAGCTCGCGATGGGTGCCGAACGTCACGTCGAGGCGCGAGCCGTCGACGCGGTAGTCCCAGATCATCGCGATGCGTTCGGCGTGGGGATACGGCAGCGGCTCGAAGAGCACGGGGTCGACCGCGCTGAAGATTGCCGTGGTTGCGCCGATGCCGAGCGCGAGCGTGAGCACGCTGACTGCCGTAAAGCCCCAGTTGGCGCGCAGACGGCGTACTCCGTATCGAAGATCCGAGAAGACGCTGTCGACGACGCATTCCCATGCCGACGTGCGCAGCTGCTCGCGCACGAACGTCGCGTTGCCGATTTCCAGCTGCGCGGCTCGCCGCGCTTCGTCCGGGGAGAGACCACGCGCGGTCCACGCCGCTGTGGCTTCGTCGAGGTAGTGCCGCACCTCGTCGTCGAGATCGCGGTCTGCAGCTGTTCGATTCGTCAGGACGCTCAGTCCGCGCGTGAGTTGGCGCCAGAGCGACATGTGCTCAACCCTCCGCCTTCAGCAGACGCGTGATCGCTTCGACGCGCCGCGTCCAGTCGGTCGTCTGGACGTCGAGCTGCTTCCTTCCGGCGCGCGTGAGCCTGTAGAACCTCGCGCGGCGGGCGTTCTCCGTGTGCTGCCACTCGGCGTCCACCCATCCGGCGCGCTCGAGCCGCTGGAGCGCGACGAGGAGCGATCCCGGGTTCACCTTGAAGACCCCGCGGGAGATCTGCTCGACGCGCCGCGCGATGCCGAATCCGTGCATCGGCTCGAGGCTGAGGGTCTTCAGGATCAGCATGTCGAGCGTCCCCTGGATGACGTCTGTTTTTGGCTTCGCCACGGGCATCGACGATACGACCGCTTCATCTTGATTGTCAAGATGAGAGAGAGGCGAGAAAGACGGGATTGCCTCATAATCCGTTCATGCCACTGTGAACTGCACGGCGGTCCTGCAGTACGCAATCGAGGCGCTGAAGATCGAACACGTGATCGTGTGCGGTCATTACGGCTGCGGCGGCGTCGAGGCGGCGCTCGGCGAAGGGCTGCACGGACCGGTCTGCCAGGTTGCCGCGGTGCGCGAGGCGTGGCAGCGTGGACAGCCGCTGATGGTGCACGGGTGGATTTACGACCTGCGCGACGGGCTGCTCCGCGATTTGAACGCGACGGTGTCGACGGCGAGCTAATCTTCCCGCATGCGGGGCCTCGATGAATCGAGCGGTCGTTCAGTGTTGAGACGATCTGAATGCGTTGCTCTCTCCGGCCTCTTCGTCTTGTGCGTGAATCACGCCGCGTCGGCTCAACAGCCCCCGGACAAGGCGATCGGTGCCGCATCTGCTGTGGCCATCGTTAATGTCAATCTGATTCGGATGGATCGTGACCGCCTCGAACCCGGCCAGACGGTCGTCGTTCAGGGTGACCGCATTGCGGCGATCGGCGCCGCAGGCGAGGTGGTCGTCCCCGAAGCCGCGATGGTCATAGACGGGACAAACCGCTATCTCCTGCCCGGATTGACCGACGCACACGTCCATCTGTCGGGTTTTCTTCCGGGGCTTACGCGGCAGGATTTTGGAGATGCCCCGCTGTACCTCGCGAGCGGCATCACCACCGTGGTGAATCTCGGAGGTACCGCGACGGAGCTCGAATGGCGCCAGCGAATTGCGACAGGCGATCTGCTCGGGCCGACGATTTATACCTCGGGGCCATTTGTCAATGAGCCGCGCGTGAACACGCCCGAGGAGGTGCAGCGCGAGGTTGTCATCCAGGCGCGCCAAGGGTACGACCTGATCAAGTTCCACGAGCTCCCTGACACGACGACCGGACTTTCACTGGCGGCTTACCGCACGATGAACGAGACTGCGCGCGAGGCGGGCATTCCGCTGGTGGGCCATGCGCCGGTGAATCTGGGACTCGATGTCATGTTGCAGGAGCACCAGTCGCTGGCGCACGTCGGGAACCTGGGAAACATCTATTTTCTTCCGCTTCAGGCGAACATCAGGTTTCTCATCGTTTCGGCGACAGCGTTGTTCATCCTGATCCTCGTTGTGTTGACGTGGCTTGGTGCGGCACTCGTGGGTCGCCTGCGGCGGGCCGCTCCGCACCGTCCGCCGACCCTGTCACGCGTTCGAGCCATCACCGGGTGGGTCCTGTTGACCGGCCTAGCCGGATTCGCATCCGCTGTTCTGTTCTACCCTGGTGGACTGGTCTTCGACAGCGTCGCGCTCCGCATCGCCTTCGCGATGATCGCCGTGTTCATCACAGTCGCCGCTGTCCTCCTGTCGGCGCTGACGGCGAGGCTGTGGCGCGACACGAACGCGTTCGTGTCCGCGCGCATGCAGGCATCGCTCGTGTCGATCGCCACTCTTGCGCTGGCGTTTTGCCTGGCGACCTTCTGGGTGCCGGTCTCGTGGCGGAGTTCCGATCGCGGCATCGAACGTGTCGCAGCACGAATCCGCGACGCCGGGATTTCGGTCCAGACGACGTTAATCAACTACGAGACGTTCAGTACGACCGGCAGGTCGAGGCTCCTCCAAGATCCCGGCATCGGCTATCTGAGAGCCGAGACGCGGGACAAATGGCGTCGGCAGCCGACAGCTGGGATTCCCGGATACGGCTACGACCGGTTCATGAAAAAGGTCGCCGGCGCGTTGCATCGGGCGGGCGTGCCCCTCGTGGCTGGCACCGATGCGATGGGGCTGCCGCTCGTCGCTCCTGGCACCTCGCTTCAGCGCGAGCTCGAACTGCTGACTGAGAGCGGTCTCACACCGTACGAGGCGATTCGCGCGGCCACTGTTGCGCCAGCCGCCTTTCTGCGCAAGGACAAGGAGTTCGGCTCGCTCGGCGTCGGAAAGCGAGCCGACCTCCTGCTCCTCGAACGAAACCCGCTTCAGGGCGTCGATCACCTGAAACAGCTCGTCGGGGTCATGGTGCGCGGGAAGTGGCTTCCAAGCGAGCACCTGCATCAAATGCTTGCGGACATGGTTGCGAAGGAATGAGTGGCCGGTTGAGCGCTCAAGCTGGACGCGCAAGTGTTGGGTCCGTGTAGAATCTGCCCCATGTTGACGGGGCTTCACGTCCATCGATTCGGCCGCCTGGCCGTTCCGCTGACGTTGCTCGTCCTGCCGCTGTTCATCACGACCGGCGCCACGCAGCAGCGCCAGCGACGCACGGGCGATTCGACGGTCATCAATCAGTCCGACGATCCGCTGCTCGCCAGCTTCCGGTTCCGCTCGATCGGCCCTGCAAGCATGGGCGGGCGCATCGACGACATCGCGGTGTCGGAGAGCGATCCGAGCATCATTTACATCGGGTACGCCGTCGGCGGCGTGTTCAAGTCCGAGAACAACGGCACGACGTTCGAGCCGGTCTTCGAAACGTACCCGACGGCGTCGATCGGCGACATCGCCATCCATCCGACCAACCCGAACATCGTGTACGTCGGCACCGGCGAAGCGAACAATCGCCAGACGACGTCGTTCGGCGACGGGATCTACAAGACGACGGACGGCGGCAAGACGTTCACGAACATCGGATTGAAGGAGACGCAGACGATCGCCCGCATCGTGATCGATCCGAAGAACCCCGAGACGGTGTACGTCGCGTCGCCGGGGCATCTGTTCGGGCCGAATCCGGATCGCGGCGTCTTCAAGACGACCGACGGCGGGAAGTCGTGGAACACGATCAAGTTCATCGACGACGACACCGGCTTCAACGACATCGTTCTCGATCCGTCGAACAGCACCATCGTCTACGCGTCGAGCTATCAGCGGCGCCGCAGCGGATGCTGTTTCAACGGCGGCGGACCGGGCAGCGCGATCTGGAAGAGCGTCGACGCCGGCAAGACGTGGACGAAGCTCGCCGAGCACGGACTGCCGCCGGGGACGTACGGCCGAATCGCGCTCGACGTATCGCGCTCGAATCCGAACGTCGTCTACGCGCAGATCGAAGCGGGCGAAACCGGCATGCCCGTGAGGACGGCGGCGACCGACGTGGGCGCCGCGACCGAGCTGACGCCGGCCGGCGCGGCCGCGGTCAATCCGCCGGGTGGACGGGCCGGAGCATCGGGACGGCCGGCAGAGCCGGGACAGGCAGGCGCGCCGGGACGGGCAGGACAGGCGGGAGGGGCAGGAAGGGCGGGAGAAGCGGGAAGGGCAGGAGGGACAGGACAGGAAAGTGAAGAACGCGGCGGCGGACGCGGAGGTCCGTCGTTCGACTGGTGCAACAACGGCGGTCCCTCGCGCGGTTATCTCGCGGGACGCGGCGGCGGCAACGTGATGCAGCAGCCGCCGGCCGGATGGAAGCCGCCCGAGCTCGATCCGAGGCGCACCGGCATCTACCGATCCGACAACAAGGGTCAGAGCTGGACGGCTGTGACCAACTGCAACGCGCGGCCGATGTATTTCAGCCAGCTGCGCATCGATCCCACGAACGACAAGACCATCTACGTCGCGGGACTTCCGGTCGCGAAATCGCTCGACGGCGGCAAGACGTTCGCGACGCTCGACGATGCGGGCGGACACAACTCGCCGGGTCACGTCGATCAGCACGCGATCTGGATCGATCCGAAAAATCCCAGGCACATCATGATCGGCAACGATGGCGGCCTCGACATCAGCTGGGATCAGGGACGCACGTGGGACTTCGTCAACACGATGGCGACTGCGCTCGCGTACGTCGTCACGGCCGACATGCGTCGACCGTACTTCGTGTACATCGGCCTTCAGGACAACGGGAGCTGGGGCGGACCGAGCGCCGTGCGCGGACGCGGCGGCATCATGAACTCGGATTGGTACGGCATCGGCGGCGGCGACGGCTTCTACACGGCCGTCGATCCCACCGACTTCAGCAACGTGATCACCGAATCGCAGGACGGCAACACCAATCGGTACGATCTGCGCACGGGCCGCGGCGTCAGCATTCGGCCTCGTGCGCCCGCTGCTCCTGGGCGGGGAGGAGCTGGAAGGGCAGGAGAGGCTACGGAGGCTGGAGATCCTGGAGGAGCAGGAGAGGCAGGAAGGGCTGGAGAGGCTGGAAGGGCAGGAGAGGCAGGAAGGGCCGTAGAGGCGGGAAGGGCGGGAGGCGGCGCGCAACCGCCGACGCCGCAGACGGCGCCGCCGGTTCAAGTCGGCGCACCAGAAGTGCAGCCGGCCGGCTTCGGCGGACGCGGCGGCCCGCCGAACGTGCTCAACGCGAAGACGGGCGATCAGTATCGATTCAACTGGAACACGCCGGTCGTC
>Ga0209577_10007298_pt1 | contig 10173 bp, 5 predicted proteins | sample GraSoiAngelo_109_FD_185874 | JGI IMG/M metagenome (GOLD analysis project Ga0209577, IMG submission 185874) | Grasslands soil microbial communities from the Angelo Coastal Reserve, California, USA - 14_0903_12_20cm (SPAdes) (version 2) | ecosystem: Environmental > Terrestrial > Soil > Grasslands ...
GTGCGCCCGGGAAGGCCTCCATGATCTTGTGCACGGAGTCGGCCGCGATCGGCGCGCCGCCGTAGGAGACCCAGCGGACGTGGCCGAGGTCGGTCTGCTCGAACAGGGGGTGACGGGTCAGCGCGTGATACACGGCCGGGACCGAGGTGAGCATCTGGACGCCCTGCTCGCTGACCGTCCGCAGAAAGCCCTCGAGGTCAAGCGCGTTCGTGAGGATGAAAGTGCGCGCCCCGAGCTCGTTGCAGACGAGCAGCTGGCTGTTGCAGCCCGTGACATGGAACAGCGGCACATTGACCAGGGTCGCCAGCGATGGGCCCTCCGCCTTGTCGACGCCGATGCAGCGAAACGCGTTCTCGGTATTGGCCAGGAAGTTCTCATGCGAGGTCATCGCGCCCTTCGGGAACCCGGTGGTCCCGCTGGTGTAGAAAATCGCCGCCAGATCGCCCGGCTTCAGATCCTCGACGGCGACCGGCTCGCCGTCGGGCAGCGCCTCGCCGGGCCTGAAGACGTGGGTGGAGCCTGAGTTCGTCACGACGTAGTCGATCTCTTGCTCGGCGAAGCGCGTGTTGACGGGCACCGCCACGACGCCGGCGAGCTGCGCACCCCAGAACGCGAGCACCCAGTCGATGCCGTTCGGAAGCACTATCGCGGCCCGGTCGCCCCTCTGGAGACCTAACGCTCTGAGGCCGCCGGCGACCCGGGCGGCTCGGTCCCAGAGCTCCTGGAACGTGAGACGCTCTCCGCCGACCTCGACGACGGCCTCGGCCCCCGCATCGCGCTCGACGCTGGCCCGCAGCATGGGCACCAGCGAGTCCGGCCGGCCGGTGTAGCGGGCGATGCCATCGGCTCCACGCTCGACCCCGGTCGTGTCAAACGGGTTGCGCCCCCGAGGGGCCGGCTCCACTGCGATGCGCTCCACTGCCATCAGACTCTCCTCTCACTGCGTACTTGCGGAACTACCCTAGCCGCACCGCCTTCATGAGCGCCTGGGCGAGGAGCGCCTGGCCGGCGTAGCAGCCGAAGGTGTGGACCGACGCGTGGCAATATTCTGGACCTTGGGGGTGCAAGCAATGGATCGTCACGTGATGCGGGAGGGGGCTCGCGCGAGCCGCGCTCGCAGCGGGCTGAGCCTCACGCTGGTCGTGATGGCGTGCGTGTGCGCGGTCGTCGGTGGGCTGACCCTGTACCTCCGCGAGGAGGTGCTCGATTCACACGCGTTCGCCGACCGCGCGGTGGCAGCTGTGCACCAGCCCACCGTTCAGCACGTGCTCGCACGCCGGATCACGGTCCAGTTGATCGAGCCCGGGTTTCCCGACCTGGTCGCCGGGCGGCCGCTGATCAGCACCGCAGTGAGGGTTGCCGTGATCTCGAAGCCGTTCGAGCGCGTGATCCGCCTGGCCGCTCTCCACGGGCACCGGCTCCTGTTCCAGCGCAACGGTGGAAACGCGGTATTCGACATCGCCGACGCAGGCAAGGTCATCTCCTCGGCGCTCCAGAACATCTCGCCGAAGCTCGCGAGGGAGCTGCCCAAGCGCACGGAGGCGATCCTGCTCACGCTGCGAAAGCGCAGCTTCGCCTCTAAGACGCTGCGACTGGGAGAGACCGTGCGACTGCTGGGGTTCGTCCTGCCCCCGATTGCCCTGGCCCTGTTCGCGATCGCGATCGCGATCGCTCCCGACCGCCGGCGAGCCCTCACGCGCGCCGCGGTCGGGGTCGGGGTCACCGGGCTCCTGTTCGCGATCGCGTTCGTGCTGTTCAGGCGCTATTACGTCTCGACCGTCCGGGGGGCCAACGACATCAGCAATTCTGAGGCGCGCTCCGCCGTGGACGAGTTGTGGGGAGCGCTGCTAGGAGACCTGCTGACGTGGGCCCTGGTGATCACGATCGTCGCCTGGGTCGTCGCGGCAGCCTCGTCGACCGTGCTGCCCGCCTACTCGCCGTCGGACGGGCTGAGGCGGGCTTGGGCCGCACTGCCGCGTCCGGCATCGAGCCGGGACCACGCGATCCGGGGTGCGCTGGTGCTGGCGCTCGGCCTGTTCGTCGTCCTAAAGCCGACCCTGACGCTGCGGATCGTCGCGGTGACCGGCGGCCTGCTGCTCGTATACGTGGGGATGGGCGAGCTGCTGACGGCGACCGCGCCGGCGGAGCCTCGAGAGCGACGGCGACCAGCCGTGTCGAGGCGCCGAGTTGTGGCCTTCGCCGGAACAGCGGCGGCTTGCGCCGTCGCATTCGTGATCGCATTCGTGGTGGTGGGCAACTCCTCAAACGTGCAGGCGAGGACGCTCGGCACGTGCAACGGCTACGCGCAGCTGTGCAGCCGCCGTCTCGACGAGGTGGTGTTCGCCGGAACGCACAACTCGATGTCGGCCGCCGACGCTCCCGGATGGCTGATCGCGAACCAGGATCGCAACGTCGCCCAGCAGCTGAACGACGGGATCAGGGCGTTCAAGATCTCGACCCACTACGGATTCCAGACCTCCACCGGGCAGGTGTACACCGATCTGAAGGCCGATCGTGAGCAATTCAATCGTGTCGCCAAGCGGCTGGACGATCCGGCGCGCGCGGCGCTCTCCCGCTTCAGCCGGTCGCTGTTCCGCGGTAGCGCCGGCGGCAAGCGCGACGTCTGGCTGTGTCACTCGCTGTGCGAGCTCGGCGCGACCGGGATGGTCCATTTCCTGTCTGTGATCAACAACTTCATCAAGCTCAACCCCGGCAATGTGATCGTCCTCTTCGACGAGGACTACGTCTCCGAGCTCAATCTCAGGCGTGCCTTCAAGCGAGCGGGGCTATTCAGCCGACTGGCGATCCTCCAGCGCGGCCAGCCGCTGCCCACGCTCGGCGATCTGATCCGCTCGCGCCGGAACGTCGTGGTGTTCGCCCAGAAGGAGACCAGCGGCCATTTCCCGTGGAACGCCGACGGCTTCACCTGGATACAGGACACCCCGCTCGGTGCGAAGAAGCCGAGCCAGTTCACGTGCGAGCTCGAGCGTGGCTACAGCACCAATCCGTTGCTGATGATGAACGACTGGGCCGACGTGTTCCCGCCGCGTCCGAGCCTCAACATCGCGCTGGTCAAACGGGAGTTCATCCTCGCGCGCGCCCACGAGTGCGACGTCGAACGGGGCAAGATTCCCAACTTGATCCTGACCGACTACTACAACCGGGGCGACGTGGTCGGGGCCGTGGGGGACCTGAACGGGGTGAGCTCGGTGAAGCCGGCGCCGATCACGCCGGTCCAGTTCGGCTGACTTAGGCTGTTCGTCGCCCACACGGCTGTTTCCTGTACGAGCTCATCGGGACCAAGGGCCTCGAGCACGCAGCCGGGGTAGTTGGCCTCGTGTTCGTGTCCGTGGCCGCCTATGTCGGGCTTGCGACGCTCCTCGAGGACAGCGCCCACCGCTCGATCCTTCCGATCGGGCTCCGACGACGGGCCCGGGCGGCGATCGAGGAGGGTCTCGAGTCCCAGCTTCGCGGTCTGCAGCAAGAAGCGGGGGTACGCGAGCAGCTCTGACCGCGGCGCTGGCGGTCGCGCCGTCCCCGGGGCCGGTGTACCTTGCACGCGTGCCTTCGAGCGAGCGTGTCGACGTCATCGTGATCGGCGCCGGCATCGCCGGACTGGTCACCACGCTCGAGCTGCTGGAGACCGGCCACACCGTGATGCTGCTCGATCGCTGCCATCCGCACGAGATCGGCGGGCTCGCGCGCGAGGCGTTCGGGGGGATGTTCATGGTCGACACCTCCGAGCAGCGGCGTTCGGGGATCCGCGACAGCGTCGAGCTGGCGCTGGAGGACTGGATGCGCGTCGCCGGGTTCGAGGCTGGAGACGAATGGCCGCGGCGGTGGGCCGAGGAGTACGTCGCCCGGGCCAGGGACGAGGTCGGGGGCTGGCTCAAGGGTCACGGCGTGCGCTTCTTCCCGGTCGTCAACTGGGCCGAGCGCGGGGTCTACGGGGACGGCAACTCCGTTCCCCGCTTCCACCTCACGTGGGGCTGTGGCCAAGCGCTGATCGACCAGGTGTGGGAGGCGATCCAGCGCCACCCGGCCAGGTCGAGGCTGGAGGTCCGGTTCAGGACCCGCGTCACGGGACTGGTGACCCGCGCCGGCGCCGTCGTGGGATGCCGGGTCGCCTCCGAAGACGATGAGACCCACGTCTCCAGGGTTTCCGCAAGGCACGTCGTCATCGCCGCGGGCGGAATCGGGGGCAACCTCGAGATCGTCCGCAAGGAGTGGCCAGAGGACCTGGGTAAGCCCCCCAAGGAGATCCTGATGGGCTCGCACTACTACGCCGACGGCGCGATGCACAAGGAGGTCACCCGGATCGGCGGGAACGTCACCCACATCTCGCGGATGTGGAACTACGCCGACGCCGTCCGCCACCCGAAGCCGCGTCGCCCGCTGCATGGGCTGAAGCTGATCCCGCCGCGCTCCGGCCTGGTGCTCGACCCGACCGGGAAGCGCTACGGGCCGATCCCGCTGATGCCCACGTACGACGCCTACTACGCGCTCGAGCGGATGATGGAGGACGAGCGGGCCTACTACTGGATGGTGTGCAACTGGAAGATCGCGCGCCGCGAGCTCGATGTCTCCGGGTCCGAGCACAACCCGCTGATCCGTGAGAAACGGACGATCCGCTTCCTGCTCTCGGTCCTGCTCGGCAAGCCCACGCTGGTCCGCTACTTCGTCGAGCACTGCCCGGACTTCGTCACCGCCGGCAACCTCCGGGAGCTGGGTGAGAAGATGGCCGCGGTCACAAATGACGGCGCGCTTGACCCCGAGCAGATGCGGCGCGAGGTAGAGCGCTACGACGCCACGATCGCTCGCGGCAAGGGGCTGTTCAACGACGATCAGCTCCGCAGGATCGAGTCGTACGCCAACTGGCGTGGCGACCGGCTGCGCACGTGCCGCTTCCAGCGGATCGCCGACCCCAAGGCGATGCCCCTGATCGCGATCCGGATGACGGTGATGGCGCGCAAGAGCCTCGGGGGCATCCAAACCGATCTGGACTCCCGCGTGCTGCGTGCAGACGGCGAGCCGATCCCGGGTCTGTACGCGGCGGGCGAGGCGGCGGGATTCGGCGGCGGCGGGATGCACGGGAAGCGCTCGCTGGAGGGCACCTTCCTGGGCGGATGCGTGTTCAGCGGGCGGATTGCGGCGCGCTCGATCGCGCAGGCGGGCGTTCCGGCGGCCGAGGAGCCGGCACGCGCCACCGCGTGAGGAGATCGTTCGCCGCCGCATCGGCCGCGCTGCTGTTCGCGGCGTGCGGAAACGGCATGGCGCACGTCGCCGGCCCCGTCCAGACCACCCCGTCGCGGACGGCCCATGCCGCCGGCGGCGCCCCTCGCCACGTGGCCGTGATCGTGATGGAGAACCACGAGTACTCCGACGTCATCGGCTCGAGCGATGCTCCGTACCTGAACTCGCTCGCTAACACGTACGCCGTCGCCCGCTCGATGTTCGCGATCACTCACCCGTCGCTCCCCAACTACCTCGCTCTCACCGGCGGCTCGACGTTCGGGATCGACAGCGACTGCACCGACTGCTCGGTCAAATCGACCAGCATCATCGACCAGCTCGAGCGCGCGGGACTGAGTTGGAGGGCCTACATGGAGGATCTCCCCCGCCCCTGCTTCACGGGTGCCGGCGCCGGTGACTACGCCAAGAAGCACGACCCGTTCGCGTACTACACCCGAATCGTGTCGAGCCGCGCGCGCTGCCGGCGGATCGTCCCACTCCGCCGGCTGGCCGCCGATGAGCGCGGGCACGCGCTGCCCCGGTTCATCTGGATCACCCCCAACCTGTGCCACGACATGCACGACTGCGACGTGAGGACCGGCGACCGATTTCTCGCGAGACTCGTTCCGCCGCTGCTCGCGGCGCTGGGGCCACGCGGGCTCTTGTTCATCACCTGGGACGAGGGCACGAGCGACGACGGGTGCTGCCGCCTGGCCATGGGCGGCCGCATCGCCACCATCGCCGCGGGACAGCTGGCCCGGAGGGGAGCTCGGCTGTCGACCCCCACCGATCACTACTCGCTGCTTCAGACGATCGAGGACGTGTTCGCGTTGCCGCGCCTGCGGGGTGCCGGCTGCGCGTGCACACCGACCCTCGCTCGTCTGCTGGTGACCGGCGCGCGTTAACGTCCCGCGCGGGTACCCTTGCGCGCGATGCTGAGGGAGGCTGCTCGCGGCGCGATCATCGCGGCAGGGGTGGCGCTTGTGTGCGCGACGCCGTCCGTCGCCGCGCAGTCGCCGGCGCCATACGGTGCCAACGACGCAGGAGGGTTTCTGAACGTCCTCCCCGCCGGAGAGGCCGGCGTGGACAGCGTCGCCGATCTGGCGAAGTTCGAGACCCAGGGGACGATTCCCCCGCACTTCGACGACCAGCTGCCGCTCTACACCGGATTGGTGTATGCCGACCCGACGCTGACCGACGCGCAGGTCGGAAGCTACTTCAAGGACGCGACCTTCGGGGTCAAGGACTCCGACGTCGCGAGCGTCGAGCAGCCAGACCCCGCGAGTCATCCCGGCCTGACGATCGTCCGTGACAAGTGGGACGTGCCCCACATCTACGGAACGACGCGCGACGACGTGATGTTCGGAACCGGATACGCCGGAGCCGAGGACCGCCTGTTCCTGATGGACGTCCTCCGCCACACCGGGCGCGCCCAGCTCGCGTCCTTCGCCGGCGGCTCGGCCTCGAACCGCGCGATGGACGAGACCCAGTGGTCGATCGCGCCGTACACCGAGCAGGATCTTCAGTCGCAGATCGACATGGCGCCGAAGCTGTACGGAGCGTCGGGGTCGGCGCTCGTATCCGACGGACAGGCGTTCGTCGATGGCATCAACGCGTACATCAACAAGGCCGAGAACCCACTCAACTCGAGCACCGCGCCGATGCCCTCCGAGTACGTCGCCACCGGGCAGCTGCCGCAGCCGTGGAAGCTCACGGACGTGATCGCCGAGGCGTCGCTGATCGGCGGGATCTTCGGCAAGGGCGGCGGCAGCGAGGTGAACGCCGCGCTCGCGCTGAGGGCGCTCGAGCAGCGCTTCGGCAAGCGCGGCGGCAAACACGCTTGGACGGACTTCCGCGAAGCCAACGACCCCGAGGCGGCGACCACGATCCTCAAGCGCCGGTTCCCCTACGAGACCGCACCGGCCTTCTCGCCCAAGGGGCTCGCCCTTCCCGACCCGGGCTCGGTCGCGTTCACGAAGGTCGGCTCGCCGTCGGCCGGCGGGGCAGCGGATGCGTCCTCCTCGTCAGGGCCGCTCGCCGATCTCGGCGCGCAGCTCATGCGCGCGCTGGCGAGCCCCGTCCACGCCTCGAACTGGGAGCTCGTCGCCGCGCGGCACTCTGCCGACGGCCACTCGCTGGCGGTGATGGGCCCCCAGGTCGGCTACTACGTGCCGGAGATCCTGATGGAGGAGGACCTCCACGGCCCGGGCATCGACGCGCGCGGCGCCGCGTTCCCGGGTGTCAACCAGTACGTCGAGCTGGGCCACGGCCGCGACTACGCCTGGAGCGCGACCACGGCCACTTCCGACAACATCGACACGTTCGCGGAGGTGCTCTGCCAGGACGACGTCCACTACCTCTACAAGGGGCGGTGCATCCCGATGCAGACGCTTCAGCAGACGGAGTCCTGGCACCCCACCGCCGCCGATCAGTCACCGCCCGGCAGCGAGACGCTGACGGCCTACCGGACGGTTCACGGCATCGTGTACGCGCGCGGCAAGGTGCACGGAAAGCCGGTGGCGTTCGTCCACGCGCGCTCCACCTACTTCCACGAGGCCGACTCGGCGGTGGGCTTCCAGGAGCTCAACGACCCCGGATTCATCCGGGGCCCCGCCTCGTTCCAGCGCGCGGTCTCGAACATCAACTTCCTGTTCAACTGGTCCTACGTGGACGCGAACCACATCTCCTACTACATGTCGGGATGGATGCCCCAGCGAGCTCCGGGCACCTCGCCGGACTTCCCGATCCTCGGAACAGGCCGGTACGACTGGCAGGGATACGACCCGTCCACGCACCTCGCCACCTGGCTGCCGTTCGCCGCCCATCCGCACATCACCGACCCCGACTATTTGGTCTCGTGGAACAACAAGCAGGCCCCGGGGTGGGCCGCGGCCGACGATCACTGGGCCTACGGCCCGATCTACCGGTCGCAGATGATCGCCGACCGGATCCGGGCCGACATCGCCCACGGACGTAAGATGCACATCTCGCAGCTGGTCCAGGCGATGGACGAGCCCGCCACCGAGGACATCCGTGCCCGGTACCTGCTCCCGATCCTGTTCAAGGCGATCGGGACGCCGAAGAGCAAGGCGCTGCGCGGCGCCCTGGGCACGTTGCGGACCTGGTACCGCGCCGGGGGCCACCGCCGCGACCTGAACAAGGACGGCCACGACGAGTACACGCCCGCGATCGAGCTGATGGACGCGTGGTGGCCGAAGCTCCTGAGCGCGGAGTTCCAGCCGATGCTCGGCGGGAGCGCATTCGGCTCGGTCGAGACGATGACCGCCTTCGGCGACACGAGCTTCTCGGACGGCTGGTACGGCTACACGTCGAAGGATCTGCGCCGGCTGTACGCGATCGGCCACGAACGTGCGCCCTACAGCCGGATCTACTGCGGGAACCTCCCCGGCCGTCACTTCTCGGCGAAGGCGCTGCGCCGCCGCTGCCGCGCCGCGCTCGATTCGACGCTCGCCGGAGCGATCAGGGTCACACCGCAGCAGCTCTACTCGAGCACGTGCCCCAAGGACCCCGAGCCCGCCTGCGCCGATGAGAACACCTGGGTCGAGGCGTCGGCGATTACGATCCCGCCGTTCCCCTACCAGAATCGGCCAACCTTCCAGCAGGTAGTGACGCTCACGCGCACGTCGCCGCGGTGAGACGCGCGCTGGCAGCGCTCGCGCTTGCCGCCGCGTTTCTGAGCCCGCCGGCGAGTGCCGCTCCCCGTCTCCCCCTCTCCCACTCCGGCCGGTGGATCACCGACGCGGGTGGCCGGGTGGTGATCGTCCACGGGACGAACATGGTCTACAAGCTGCCGCCGTACTACCCGAGCGCGGTGGGGTTCGGGTCCGATGACGCCGCCTTCCTGCAGCGGATCGGGTTCAACGCCGTTCGAGTCGGGGTGATCTGGAAGGCGGTCGAGCCGCGGCCCGGCGAGTTCGACGGCGCCTATCTCGGGCAAGTCGCCGCGACGGTGAAGGCGCTCGCCGCGCACGGCGTCCTGTCGCTGCTCGACTTCCACCAGGACATGTACAACGAGCGCTTCCAGGGAGAGGGAGCGCCCGACTGGGCGGTGCAGGACGGCGGTCTCCCGAACCCGAAGCTCGGATTCCCGGGCAACTACGTCGGCAACCCGGCGCTCGAGCACGCACTCGACCAGTTCTTCACCAACGCGTCCGGCCCGAGCGGGCGAGGGGTGCAGGACTGGTTCGCGAGCGCCTGGGCGCACGTGGCGGCGCACTTTCGCACCAGCCGCTCGGTGCTCGGGTACGAGCTGTTCAACGAACCGTTCCCTGGAACCGCGTGGGAGCAGTGCGTCAACCCGTCGGGCTGCCCGGGATTCGACGCGGAGCTGACCGGCCTGTACCACCGCGTCGCCGCCGGGATCCGTCCGGCCGACCGGCGGAGCCTGATCTGGTACGAGCCGAACGTCATGTTCAACAACGGCGTGGCAACGCACGTCGGCGCGCTCGGCGATCCCCGCGCGGGATTCGCGTTCCACGACTACTGCCTGTCGGAGCCACAGACCGGCTCCCCGCAGGGGTGCGACACGTTCGACGACATGGTGTTCTCGAACGCGTTGAGTCAGGTGGGCCGGACCCACGAGGCGCTGATGATGACCGAGTTCGGCTCGACCACCGACGTCGCCTACCTCGAGGACATGCTCGCCCGCGCTGACCGCGACATGGTTCCCTGGCTCGAGTGGTCCTACTGCGGCTGTCGCTCTCCCACGGACACCGGACAGGCCGGGATCGTGGTCGATCCGGCTAAGCCGCCTCGGGGCTCGAATCTGGTGATGGGGACGCTGCACGCGCTGGTCGAGCCCTATCCGCAGGTGATCGCCGGGACCCCGAGCTCGTGGTCGTTCGACCGCGCGACGCGAATGTTCGTCGTGCGCTACTCGACCGCTCGCGCGTCGGGCGGCCGCCGCTTTGGTAGCGGCTC
>Ga0209577_10007299_pt1 | contig 10173 bp, 5 predicted proteins | sample GraSoiAngelo_109_FD_185874 | JGI IMG/M metagenome (GOLD analysis project Ga0209577, IMG submission 185874) | Grasslands soil microbial communities from the Angelo Coastal Reserve, California, USA - 14_0903_12_20cm (SPAdes) (version 2) | ecosystem: Environmental > Terrestrial > Soil > Grasslands ...
TGCTTTAGCTGTCTACCGAAAGTGGCAGACACCCTCCTTTCGAATCGAAACGTTCGACTGTTGTAATGAGATGACCGGGTGACACAACATAACATCTGTAAAAAAGACTTCGCGTACAAAGCTTACGCTAACGCTATAACCAGACGCTTACGTACCTCCTCTCCTGTTCGATCGGTCTGAACATCTGTAATTGCTTCCTACTTATGAGATAGCAATAATCGTGCCAAATCTGAAGCATGCCAGGAGAAACAAGTTACTCTCATTACTGTGAAACGGCCTGGAAAGAGGGGCGAATGGGTTTTTTGAGCATGAAGAAATAGGAACTATACCTGCTAGTGAAAGTCATGAACAGTGGTGACATAACAAGAAACGTTTCATTGTTGCAACATCGGAGTTGTTTCATTGTTGCAACACAATAAAAGATGTTTCATTGTTGCAACGTCAAATTTATCATTTGACATGATTGATTGTTCTAAGAACAGACCTATTCTTTGCTCATTACTGCTGTACAGAAGATGACAGCTGACGTTTCTCAGAATACTTTTCGTTTTTCTCTCACATAACTTTTCCAGAGGATTGTTTCATAGCGTCCTGAAAAGCGGCATCATTGGTGAACGGTCCTATTTCCTTTTCTCGCATAACTTTTCCAGATCGTGTCTATCACTTCGTTTTCGACAAAGGCGCAGCCTGGCTGTTTTTTCTCACATAACTTTTCGTTTACTGATGAGAATAAAACCATTGGTACTGTTCTTGATGGTAGTTCACCCGAAGGTTTGTCCACCCACTGAGCGGAAATCCTCCGAAGTCGAGCAACAATTGAGGAAAAAAATTTTCCCCGAAGGTTTGCTCGAATTGTACACCATCACTGATGGACAGGAGGAAAGGCACAGGAGGCTTGAGCACCTCCTGTGCGGGTGTTGGAGGCTCTACTAGGTAGATGCAATGGAGTCCTGCTCCTGACCAGCCAGCGCCAGCACGGCTGGCGCTCCTACTGCCAGTTCCGAGGCGATCTTGCCCTTGACATCGACGAGCACCGCCATTGGCGTGCCCGTGGCTCCAAACAGCCTCCCCACGCGCATGCCGTCCTGGTCAAGCAGCACCGGGGAGCGCAGCCCCATCGCCTGGTTGTCGGCCACGCTATCGGTCGAGACCACCAGCAGCTTCGGTGCTCCTTTCGGTGGCCGGGACTCCCAGGCTTTGAGGTCGGGGAGCATGCGCTGGCAGAAGCCGCAACTGGGCCGCCAGAAGAGTACCAGCATCCTGCTGCCTCGGAAGTCGGAGAGGTTCACTGTCTGGCCCGAGAGATCGGGCAAGCTGAAGTCCGAGGTAGGCTCGCCGATCCTGGGACCAGTAGGCGGTCGTGGTGCGGCTGCCCCATTGCCATTGCCCTGGGCAGCCGCCATCGGGAGTGTGCCCAGGCCTGCCGGGGAGCGTGCCTGGTCAAGCAGCGCACGGATCGCATCGGCTCCCTGAGCCAAAGGGCTGCCAATGATGCCATCTGGACGGATGAGCACGGCGCTGGGCGTCCCAGAGGCCTGGTAGGCTTGGGCCACCTCACGATCCTTCTGCAACAGCACATGCGTCAAGCCATACTCACTGGCCTTCGGGCGATTGGCTTGGACTGTCCCCCGGCTAATAAGGGCCACCACCACTTTGCTCGCATGCTCGCGCTGCCAGCGCCCAATCTCTGGCAGGAGGGCGTTGCAGGGGCCGCAGCCGTGGTCGGAGAACAGCAACAGGACTGGTTTGCCGAGTGCACGTAAGGCGTGTAGCGTCGCCGTCTCACCGGCAAGGGTTGGAAGGGTAAAGTTGGGAGCCGCACTGCCAATGGCCAGGCCAGCCGTTCCTGCTGTCGGTTGTGGTACCGCTGCACCACCGGCTTCGGACAACCCAGCCTCCAGCGCCTCCAGCCGCAACAGCAAGCGGCCCTGTTGACTCATGATCTGAAAGAGCACCCAGCCTTCGCCAATGAGCAGCGCAAGCACGATCACGCCGACTAGCACCTCGATGCGTTGGCTTACGCTCAGGGGAGCCAACCAGTCCAGCACACCCAATTGGGGCGTGCTTCTGCCCAAGACGAGGATGACTGCGGCCAAGGCGGCCAGCACCAGGTTGCGGACGAAGGTGGGCCAGCCAGCGGGAGCCGAGTGCAACTGCCCGAAACAGTGGCAGTCCGGCTGCCGCCCATGTGCCAGGTTGGAGCCGATGCCGACCACAAAGAGCAGTAGCAAGGCGAGCGCCCCCAAGGCACCCCACCAGGCCGAGACGGGAAGAAGCAGCACCAGCGCAATAGCCAGTTCGGCCAAGGGCAAGAGCACTCCAAACGGGTTGGCTAGCCGTGCAGGCACGCCAAAGTCGCGTAAAGCCTGCTGTGAGCCAGCTAAGTCGGCCAGCTTCGCCAAGCCGGCTACGAGGAATACGAGCGCCAGCAGCAGGCGGACGCACAACAAGAGGAGCGTCATAACTGTTTCTCCATTCTGCAATGTTCTCTCTAATTCTTCCATTCACTCACGCAGTGAAGATGAGGGCCTCACTCAGCGTGTCTCTATGACGGAGCTGGGTACGCCAGACTTTCCTGCTGTCGCCATTGACTGAGCTTGTTGCCCCGATTTTCCCAGGGAAAGGGGGCCTCTGGAATGGGCACCTCCAGGAAGGGTGCCAGTTTGCTCCAGCCTTCTCCACCGCAGATATCCAACACTAACAGATCTTGTGGTCGCTCGCGAAAATACTCCCTCACCTCGGCTGTATACGCATCGTAGGCTCGGGAGAAGGTCTCCTGTTCATATTCCTGCGTGCCATAGAGTCTTTCATGGAGCACACGACTATATTGGGCCAACCAACTAGCAGGCATCGCCCGGCAATAGGGTTCCACCTGCTCCACCCAGAAGCTTCGACACGATCTGAGCCAGGAGTGCTTCTCTCGGACGGTCAGGATGAATTTGCTGCCGGGATAGGCTTGATCTAAGGCCTGGTAGAGACAACACACCGGGGTATCCGTGATGGCATCAGCCTCCTGCAACAGAGCAAGGGAGAGGCACTGGAGCTCAGAGGCGAAGAAATGATACACTTGGGCTCGGGTCACGCTATCATGCGGAAAGTGGATGGCCTTATACCCTAACAGGTGCAAAGCTTGTGTTAAGCTGGTGGTTCCCGTCCTGCTGAGCCCTATGCCGAAGACTTTCGCCTGTGTGGCCCTGGCCTTCAGTAAGGAACCAGGTTCCACCCTGGAGGGCCAGCTCCAGCCTTTCTGGCCCTCTGTCCGGCTGAAGCGCAGGACCGCATCAGCGGCACTTTGAGCGCCTCCCATCTGTCGAAGGGTCTCCTGCATTTGCTGCACACGCCTGCGAATCTCCCGGTCGCTGGTTACGCGCATGACCGACTCCTGAAGCAGGTCAACCGTGACGGCGCTACTCTCCAGTGCTATGCCTAGTCCAAGCTCTTCCACCCGTTTCGCGGTGATCCTTTGTTCCAGCATTTGGGGGATGACCACCAGAGGGACTCCATAGTACAAACCCTCCATGACACTATTCATGCCTCCATGCGTCAGAAAAACGCGGCTGTGTTGGAGCACTTCGAGCTGGGGTACACGTGGACGCACCAGGAAGTTCTCCGGGGGCGAGCCAAGGACGCTGAGATCGCTCTTGCCGCTCGCCAGGACGACCTGCCAATGCGGCTGATGTGCCTGCTCGCCAGCTCGTGAGCCTTCCCCAGCGCCGACTCGCCTCCCTTCCGCAAACGCCGCAAAACACATCTTGTAGAAAGCTTCTTCGTCGTTGCAGACCGTTCCCAGCGAAATGTAGAGCGTTGGCTGCTGCTTGAGCCGATCCAGGGGAAAATTCGTTCCCTGCTCCTGCGGGAGAAGAGAAGGCCCAACGAACTGAAAGCGATCAGCAAAGGTCTGGCCATCTGGTTGGAACGCGCGCGGAATCGGGACAAGATTGAGCGCTTCGGCATGGTCAAAGAAGCTTTTCAGATCGATCACCGGCACATTGTAGGTGCTGCGTAATTCCTCAAGCGCAGCAGCAAAGTTGACCTGCTGCTCGAACTCAGAGGGTTGTGCCTGGGAAACACGAGACATCGCCAGCCGATCAGCCTGTTCAAGCATCGTCCAAAAGGTCGGGCCAAGCTGCTCATTCATCACGAAGGTCGGCTGGCAACGAATGGCAGGAAGATGAAGGATACGAGCAACCAGCCGCCCCCACAGACACCACGCATCATAGATGAGATAGTCCGGCTGTGCCGCGCGGACACGTTCGAGCAGGTGTGGAAGGATTTCCAGGCTCGTCACGGCGGTATGCAAGGGCAACCAGAGCAAAAGGTCCGCACACGGCACAGGGGACCAACGAAATGCCCTCCCGGTGATCGTGAATGGCAGAAGAGCGGCTCCCGTCGCTTGAATGCTTGGTTTGAACTGATCAGGCAGGCAGTAGATGACTTCCTCACCGCGGGCCACCAGCTCCCGGGCAACCGGAAGCGTGGGGTTCACATGCCCAGATGCTGGCAGAGGAAGAATCATAGCTCTTGCCATACACGTTCCTCCATATCTTCACGCTTCTCCCGCTGTCTCCCTCGCGACTCTACGAGTACTGAAGGGGCTCAGCCCAATCGATTTCCACAAACCACCCATTCATACACGTGAGGGACCAATGCCAGAGCGAAATTCCCCCGGTAGCGGTAAGACGACACCCTCCAGCCGCTACCGAGGGAAAGCTACCTGCTAGCATGCCTGAAGACAGTATGATTGACTGGGATCAAAAACGGTAAAATAGCAGAAATACCCTTTGTTACACTGGCCGTCGTTAGCACACAAATTTGTGCCGTTTGCGTCCGGAGAGCAATAATCCGCTCCGGATGGGTCGGGAAAACAGTATCCGCAGGAACAAGGGACTCCAGGTGTGCAGGGCGACGCGCATGTCCCATTGCTGAGGCAGACCTGGCCGGAGCCACAGCTAGAGACACAGGTACCACCCTGGCAGGTGGAGCAGGCATCACAGCTAGAGACACAGGTGCCGGTGCTAGAGTCGCACGTGAGGCATTGACTGGCATCACAGGGGCAGGAACTATTGCAGGTGCCCGGCTTGCAGGCGCACTTCCTAGTAGTGGGGTCACAGTACCCGCTACAGCACACGGTTTTCGAGTTACAGTGCTTACCGTTCGTTGCACATGGTTTGGCAAAGACATTGCCAATCCCACTCAGTCCGAGAATGCCGCCAAGGGTGGTGGCAGCAATAGTTTTGAGGGCTTGGCGGCGTGAGGTCGCGGCCGCCAGGGCTTTGGTCAGGTCGTCAAATCTGGTCGGTTCCATTTCCGTTGGCTCCTTTCAAAGGGAAAGGGTCACACATCCTGGTGCCGACCTGGCACCAGGAGCCATGACAGCGGTTCCATACAGACGATAGCGTTCAAGGTCAGCGAATGGGGTTCCGCACACGTGCAGTGGGCGTGCAGAGGTGAGTGGGCTTCCCTGACACACTCACCCCTGGCGGTTGGGCGGCTGGCACTGGAGGAGGGAGCCAGGAGCGCAACCGGCTGCACCGGATCACATGGAGATAAGCGCTAAATAAACGACCAGGCAGCGTAGGACACAAAGATTGAAATACACTCCTCCGCAATAAAGTCTAACTTCTTCTGTCGTCTTTGTCAAGCCTTGCTCACGGCTCTTCACACCAGCCGGGAAATGAGCAAACCTTCGGGGAAAAAGTGAGCACAACTTCCCTCAGCCTTCGACCAGTTTCCAGCTCTGCTGCTGGAAGACCCAGCGCCGCTCTCCTTTTGCTGGGGGGCTTAAACGCCTCGGATGCGATGGAAAATGCGGCTGATCTTTGGGCGATTTGAGCGTCCGGCGTGCGCCACAGGTTGGGCATTCCACACACGTCGTGCCCGTTTCTTGAAATTGGCGGCTGGTCACAGCAATCATGCCTAGATAGGAGCATTTGGTGCCCGTTCCGGTGAACACCTGCTCCCCCACCGGATCGCGCTGAGCTGCCCGTTCAATGCGGGAGGAGGAGCGAGACTTCGAGGGCGAAGGACTCGTCGTCGCACCGTTGGACAATGGGGGAGGTGATGGTGAACTCCTCTGGAACGTCGAGGGCCTGCCCAAGAGGCGTTGCAGCTCTCGTTCGCTTTCTTTCTTGGCCTCTTCAATCTTGAACTCGCCGGTGCGTGCTTCCGTTTCCAATTTCAGGCGCTGTGCTGGTTTTAAGGCATGCTTTGCCAGCGACTCAAGCGTGAGCACGGTCTCCCCCGCACGGCAGAGCGTGGCCGCCGTTTCCACCACCCAATCGCTGAGAATGCCAATGCAGCCGATGCTCCATTCGCCGAACCATTTCCAATGGGTCAGCATCTCTGGGATATCCACCTGGAGTGGGACCTGCTCTAACAGCGCTTTCAACGCGCTCGTAAATTCCACCGCATCGGCCTGGCTCTCCAGGTGGTACCGGCAAAATTGCTCTTCGCGCACGCGCCGGGCGAGCTGTCCATTCAGATGGCAGAAATCGTACAGCGAGAAGTTTCCAACCAGGATGTAGAGCAGTTGACTTTGGTTGGTGAGCGACTTGAGCCAGTCCAGTTGAATGGAAGGCTTTTGCGCAGCATCGGCTTGCAGGAGATGTTGCGCCTCATCAATGCAGACCGCTTTCACCCTGAGAAGGTCGAGGGCATACGACACCGCCTCACGCATTTCGAGCCATTCTGCCGGGTCGGTGCTCTTTTTCCCCCGTTCGCGAGCCAGGGGCAGATTCAAGATGCGATCCCGTACCGCAACATGCCCCCGGAGTTGGTGAAGCACCTGGCGGTAAAAATCCAGACGGGAGGCTCTCCCGACATCTTCTGGAGATGCCTGCACGACCACCACAGGCACCACGGAGGAATCTGGCTCCTCTTCCCGACACCGTTGTGCTATCCGCTTCATCACGGTCGATTTTCCCACCCCGCTAGGTCCATAGAGAGCCAAGATGCTGTAACTGGTGTGTTCCTCAATGGCGTTCCTCAGCAGGGTATCCATCTTTTCCAAAGAAGCATGTTTGATCTTGTACTGCTGCAATGCCGCTAAGCGGGATTGGAGAGCTGGGTCAAGTGAACGCATCAGCGATACTCCTCAAGGTGACGAAGTTGGGTCAAATCAATAGTAATGTCTGGAGGGATCTCCTCCGCACGAGGAAGGTGAGGGAACGGCCCGAGGCTGACCTGTCGTAGAGCCTGCTCCTCATACTCTCGTTGGTGCTGAAGTGAGAACGTTTCTTCCTGTTCGACCTGTTGCAAAAAGTGGGCGAGCAACGGACCATTGAGCGTCACGCGCTTGTGTGCATGTTGGCGCTGATGTTCACGCCATTCATCCAGAATCAGGTTCCACTCCTTTTCAGAGCGTCCATGCACCTGCGCGTAGGTATCGGCAATACATTCAAGCCACTGGCCGTCGATGTAGGCATAGGCCACGCCCATATCATAGGGCTCGAACCGCACCGGCACGGTTTGACCAGCAACATCCGAGGCCATCATCCGTTCATGCCAGTATTGCAATCCGTTGATCGTGATGCCACGTCCCCGGTAAATTTTGGCCCTGCCTGTTCGCGTCGTGGGCCGCGTCTGCATCAGGAACGCTTCCGAATAGGCAATCACCCGATGGCTCCGCGCCCCCGCCAACTCCATCCCTTGCGCGTAGGCCTCACGCGGACTCATGAATAACGCAGGATGCTCCATCACATCATAGACCTCGTAGACATATTCGGTGAGGCGGGCTGCAAAGCGTTCCAGCGTCCAGACAGCGAGCCGTTTCGGGTCCACTTCTCGTGTCAGCAGGCTCGGTGCTTTGCTGGCTTGTGTGTTCCCTCGGAGCTGGTTGAGGAATTCGCTGGTGGTGGTCCCGAAGATTCGCTCAATCACGGACCCAAAATGGGGCTGCTGGGGGGGTCGGTTGATTTTCGTGACAAAGCACTGAGAGAGGAGTGCTTCAAAATACACGCTGCCAAACTCGGGGCCATGATCGACCACGATTTCCTGAGGAAGACGACCGTAGCGCTGGACACAGAGCCGAAAGGCCATCATCACTGACCGATAACTGGGCGGTTCATAACTGACATGGACAGCCAGCAGGCGGCGGCTGTAGGCATCGGTCAGGAATGTCGCCCAGGGCTTGGCCAGCGGTTTGCCAGTGATGGAGGAGACGAGCAGAATGTCTAATTCCGTGTGATCGAGATGTGCCACAGCAAAAGGCCGTTCGCCATGACGTGGGGTGGTCCGATCCAGATAGAAAAAGCGGGGGTGGTCCCGATAGGCGGCACGCTTCCCGTGACGCGCTGCGGTGACTTCTGGTGTCGTAAAGAGGGCACATTCCCGATAAAACGTGGCTTGACTGACAGGGGAAAGATGTTGTTTGGCACATTCCTCACGGTACAGGGCATAGACGGCGGAGCGGCGTTTCGCTTGGGGGACCGCGTAATGGGTACGAAGAACAGTTTCCAAGAGCTGTTTCGATGCCGTGTCGACGCGAGGCGCTCGGTTGCCGCGGCGCGCCGACTTGTCCAGTAACCCCAGATACCCGCAGCCGTAAGCACGTTCGGCTTCCCGGTAGTTGCGGAGCCAGTTTTGCACAGAGCGCTTTGTGGCTGTCACGGCCTCGCCACTCAGATATGCCAGAATGGTGCTGAGGCGTTGATTGGCAGCAGCTAAAGCCGTCGGGCCAGGCCCAGCAGCAGGGTTCTGGCCTCCTCGGAAAGTGGGGATGGAGCCGCCTCCCCGACGAGCATGGCGGCGCCGGTATCGAGGAGCTGCTGCAAGTGGGTGCTTGAGAGGGTGAAGGCTGTGCCAACTTCTGGGCGCAAGACGACCCGATCTCCCTGTTTTTCCGCTTCCCACAGTCGCCCATCGAACGAGAGTTGCGTAAACAACGGGATCGGCGCAGGCATGCTCTCGATCCTCTCCCGAGCCGACTCAGTCTCGGCCTGGGAGCGGAAGAGCCGTACCTGGTCCCATTGCATGAGCGAGGAAGCAGACAAATCGGTAAAGAGACGCTGATCGGTCAGCAGTGCCCAAAGCACATCGACTGGCAGATCAGGGCAGGCATCTTGGAGTTGTCTGACAGAGATCCCTGGGGCGGTGGTGACCAGTGTGAGTACTTGAGCTTCTTGCTCAGGCGTCACCGGATACACATGAATCCAGAAATCTTGGAGAAACTTGAGATTTTGGATCACGAGCGGGTGGACCTGGGCATTGGTCCGGACCCGATAGAACAAGCCATGCACCTGTGCTGCGCTTTCTCCAGGGGGACAGCGCCAGTCGCCGGATGGTTCGCGTTGGTACCGCTCCGGCATCGTCACCGTAAGGGGCTCCAGGGCTGTAACGGGCTTCCACTCTTCAAAGCCAGCTTTGTTCTGCCGAATGACGAAGAAATCTGGAGTATGCCATTGGGTCGTTTTGCGGCCAGAGCGGGCGCGATACTGAAGCTGAATACGAGTGGGTTGATCGTAGAATTCGAGCACATCGTCATCGCGCTCCATCTCGTAGATTCCCCACAACTCCACATGACGGCTTTCAAATTGGATGGAGCGGCCCATTTTGACAGAAGGATAACGCCCGCTGACGTTGGAAGTGCGGCTGCGTACCTTTCGCACGGGTTGCGATGAACGAATACGCTCAATGTAGGCTTTGGTCTCCGCTGGAATCCTGTTCTGCAAGCACCAGGCTTGAAAACCATCGTCAGTCAACACGACGCGTTCTTTCCCTTCTCGTGGTCTCCGCTCATGTTCGTGCTCTCTTCCCGGCTTCCAGTATATCGGTTTGCCTCGCACAGAGCAAGCATTTCTTGCATAACTTTTCGTTTTTCTCAGATAACTTTTTTGAACTGAGCGAAAATGGGAGCGGAAACATCCTCAAAAGCCAACGTCTTGTGAGAGGAGAGGCAAGAGGAAAAGTTATGCGAGAAAATGAGCCTGTTATGCTCGTTCTCTCCGTTTGTGATGGGGAAATTCTTCTTGAGAAAGGGGAAATGTTATCTGAGAAACGTCAAAAAACTGTATGTACACAGCAAATCAATGGCTGAGGTAAAGAAATAGCGGGTAGAATGAGCGCTATGTGAGCGGTATTTTCGCTAATCAATAGAAAATGCTCGATGAATAGTGCAGATGATCTTGCAAAGTAGGCATGATACTGTAGAAAAGCACAGATAGGGCTAAAAAGTCC
>Ga0209577_10007300_pt1 | contig 10171 bp, 7 predicted proteins | sample GraSoiAngelo_109_FD_185874 | JGI IMG/M metagenome (GOLD analysis project Ga0209577, IMG submission 185874) | Grasslands soil microbial communities from the Angelo Coastal Reserve, California, USA - 14_0903_12_20cm (SPAdes) (version 2) | ecosystem: Environmental > Terrestrial > Soil > Grasslands ...
TGCAAAATGGCCTTGCCCGCGCGTTACTGAAGGTGTAGCCGCATGCAAAAAGCGCTTCTTTTCAGACGGAGAGAAGCGGCGCAGCACCCGCCTGCCCGATAGTGATCGCAAGTTTGACGAGTCGCATGACACCTTTGCCTGCCGCTTCTATCAACGCCTTTCGTCCAACTCGCCCTGCGAACGCATCTTGATCACGTTCTCCTTCCGCCTCTACGATCTCGAGCGCCGCTTCATCCCGTTTGCGCCATTCGAGCTGTCCGTCGGGGGCAGGCCTGCGATTAAGGACCTGGCAGACGACAAGGGGTTCGCCATCGTCCCCGAGATTGAAGTTCCGAACCAGGTCATTATTCGTTGGGGATTTCCGCCTGACGCGGGGCAGGAACCGCAGATGATCTTTGAAGGTGAGATGTTCCTCAAGCCCGACGAGGATGATCGCGAGACCGAGGCCAGGCAGAAGCTGCAGAACCTTGGCTACGCGCAGGAGAGTCCTTTCCCGGACAACGTTACCGCCTTCCAGCGCGACTACGGGCAACTCGCCAGTCCGGCGTTGGCGCCGACAGGCCAGTTGGACGATGCGACCCTGGCGCTGCTGCGCGATGTCTTCGCGAGTGCCGAGAACGAGCTTGAAAAGGACAAACCAGAACGTAAGGCGGGGTCCTGAACATGGCTAGACCTTCTCCCTTCGCCAGGCCCACCACTCCCCCCGTAGTTGCCCCCGTCCCCGTGTGCAGGCTGGGGCAACGTTGCCATGTTAACGGCAGAGGTCTGACTACGTTTGGAACCAAATTCCCGCTCGCCACGGTACAAAGGCTTGCGTCCTGCTCGATCCAATTGGTCAACTCGAATTTCCTAAATCCCGGACAGCCTGATCTCCGAGTCGCCAGCGGGGTTCTGATCGCGCCGGAGGTCGCCCTGTTCGCCGCTCATAGTGTGAGCCAGGGTTTCTCCGCGCAAGGCATCAGGGTGCTGATGGACTTCGAGTGCGACACTGCGACTGCCCCGCCGGGAATGCGATCCCAATATTCGGCAGCGTGGCCGACTTGCACCTCTCTGGCGACTGCTTCGCAGGCCGTCGAGGTCAAGACTTTAGAGATCGACAGCTCGGTGGGTCTCGACTACGCCATGGTGCTGATCAAGTGGAACAGCGCGTCCGCCTCGAATCAGGTCAAGCTGCCGCGCATCCCCATCATGCCCAAACCCGGCTTCTTCTTCTCCAACGAGCTGTTGCTCATTGGGCACCCGGACGATAGCTCCAAGCAGGGCGAGCCGACCCAGGCCTGTGCCTTCAAACTTGTCCAAGCCAAAGGTCCCAATCCCCAGAATGTGACCGACGCTAATAACCCGGATACTTATGGCTATGGGGAGTTTGGTTTTACGGCTGGTGATGGCTTTTCAGGGGGCGGGGTATTCAATGAACTGGGCGAACTGATTGGCCTGCTGAAGGGAAACGGCGTCGGCGTACCGGGCATGAACGCCAACAACTTCGCCTTTCTCAACCTGGGTCTGGCTGCGGGCAAAACCATGAACGACCCGCGCCGCGGGCGCCTCATAAAATGGTTTAGTAGCGGCGACCCGCTCAAGCCCGGTGATAGCACCTCCACAACCCCCGTCACCTTTATCTAAACTGTAGGCTTGGGTTTCCCGGTCCTTATTGTGTTTTATCCCTTTAACGGCCGGGAAAAGTCTTCCCAGGTATGCGTGTTTGTTTTGTCCTAATCTGGGGTAAAATGCCGCCTGCAATTCTGACGGGCATGGGAGATTGCTCGCTTTTGGGGAGGTAGCTGTGAGTACTCTTAAGAAGATGTGGGTCTCCACCTTAAACGTTGGTAGGTTGAAACCACTTTGCGCTGTCTGTGTTCTCGTCCTAGCCGTCTTTCCGGCGGCGTTTGCGCAACAGGCGCCAGCTAAGAAACGCGTCGCCGTACTTAACTTCGACTACGGCACAGTCCAGAGTTCGGTGGCGGCGATTTTCGGATCCAATGTGGACGTGGGCAAAGGGGTTTCCGACCTGCTCGTGCAAAAATTGGTGCAGGACGGCATGTACTCGGTCATTGAGCGGAGTGCGCTCGATAAAATTCTCGCCGAGCAGAATTTTTCCAATAGCGATCGGGCTGACTCCACCACTGCTGCCAAGATCGGCCGTGTCCTCGGAGTCGATGCCGTCATCACCGGAACCATCACGCAGTTCGGGCGCGACGACAAGAACACGACAGTAGGTGGCGGAGTCATCGGCGGGTTCTCCAAATTTGGCATCGGAGGGTTGCAGAAACGCAACGCCAAGGCCGTGGTCGGTGTCACCGCCCGGCTTGTGGATACCAGCACCGCGGAGATCCTGGCCGCTGTGACCGGAACCGGAGAGTCGACCCGTTCGGGCACTTCGCTGCTGGGAGCAGGAGGCGGTAGCGGCAACGCAGCCGGCGGCGATTACGACATGACCAGCAAGAATTTTGGCGATACCGTTCTCGGCGAAGCCGTGCATCAGGCCGTTGACAACACGGCCAAGCAACTAGACGCCAGCGCTGGATCCCTTCCCACCCGTAAGGTCGAGATTGCCGGCGCCGTTGCCGACGTTAGCGGCAGCACCGTGATCCTGAATGTCGGCAGCAAAGCGGGAGTGAAAGTGGGCGACACGCTGGAAATCAGCAGGCCGATCCGCACTATCAAAGATCCAACGTCAGGGAAGGTGATCAAGACCATCACCGGCAAAATCGGCAGCGCCACGGTTACCGAGGTGGATGAATTATCCGCCACTGCCACCTTCACGGGAAGCGAGCACGCCAAAGTTGGCGATGCAGTAAAGAATGCGGATTAGCCCGAGGTGAATAAGCCAAAGTTCATGGGATAGTGTGCGCAGTTCCCCCCGGCCGGGCGTTCTCGGCGACGGCCACGCCTGCTCCGTGAACTCTGTGTTAAAAGTTTTTCAGGCACCACCCGGCTCCCCCGCCAAGAATGGAGACTGAAATGACAGAACCATCCGGCAAGCGTGTAGGCGACTATGAAGTTCTGGCCGTGCTGGGTACCGGCGGAATGGGCCGAGTCTACAAAGTCCGCAACGTCATCTCTGACCGCGTCGAGGCCATGAAGATCCTGCTCCCCGACCTGGCCGGCAAGAAAGAACTCGCGGACCGTTTCCTGCGAGAAATCAAGGTGCTGGCCGGTCTCAACCATCCGAACATCGCCGCCGTGCGTACCGCCCTCACGCTCAACAACCAGTTGGTCATGGTGATGGAGTATGTCGACGGCGTCACGCTGGCCGCACGTCTGGAGCAAGGGCCAATTCCCGCCGGCGACGCTCTGAACTACATCAGTCAGGTACTCGATGCGCTGCAGTACGCACATCACCAGAAAGTCATCCACCGCGATATCAAGCCCGGCAACATGATGCTCACTCCCCAGGGCGTGGTTAAGCTGATGGACTTTGGCATTGCGCGATCGGGGAGCGACCGCGGCCTGACCATGACTGGCACAACCCTGGGCTCGCTCTATTACATGTCGCCCGAGCAAGTTAAAGGGTCGGCGGTCGACGCGCGCTCAGACCTGTACGCGGTTGGCGTTTCGCTCTATGAGATGGTGACCGGGCAGCGCCCGTTTCAGGCCGACAGCGATTTCTCCATCCTCGCCGCCCATCTGGAACAAGCGCCCAAGCCACCGATTGAAATTCGCCCCGATCTGCCTGAGGGCATGAACGAAATCATTTTGATGGCCATGGCGAAGAATCCTGACGAGCGCTTTCAGTCCGCCGAAGCCTTCGGTGCCGCATTGCGCAGCCTCCATGTTCCACTGGCGGCAGCGGCATCTGCGGCTCCGGTCATGTCTGCCATAGCGAGCACTCCAGCCTCAGCCGCCGCCACTGCCCTATTTGACCAGTCGGCTCCTCTTTCATTTCAGAACGACTTCCCGTCACCCGCGGCCGATCTGACACCGCCGCCGCAAACTCAAGCTGCTCCCAGCGTGCTGGAGATGTCGCAGGCAAGCCACAGCTCTCGCGGCTTGTACATGACGCTTGGCGCGTTGGTGGTGCTCGCAGTGCTGGTCGTAGCCGGGATCTACGTGCCGCGCAGAAGCAAGACGCGTGCTGGGGAAAAGATTACGGATCAGACTTCCGGCATTTCCTCGGGAGGCTCAACCAGTTCGTCGGATGGGGCTAACAACAACACTGCCAACTCGAGCGGCACCGATACCACTCACGCCACAACCGGCGACACGACTACAACTTCGGCCACGAGTTCCTCTGCAAGCGCAGGAGAAACAACAGGCTCACCGGGCGCGAATCCAGACAAGTCCCAGGCAAAGCCACCTATCGCAGATAAATCGGTTATGGGTTCAGCGGCCACTGATGCCAGCGGCGCGATCGCGACTGAAGTCCAGACGTCCAAGTCCCACAATCTCAAACACCCGGTTCAAGCTGGCAGCCGGCAAAGATTGGACTCTTCGCCATCGCGGACTGAATCAACTGGACAAACTACCGCAGTGCGAGGGGAGACGAAGGGGAGTTCACAGTCCGACATCGCGGATTCAAGCCAGCTAGCCGATTTGGAGCACGAGGTAGTCCAACTAGCGAGCCGCGCAGGCGCCGTGAACGACAGCCTGGAACACATGCGGCAGCAACAAGGTGCTCAAGGCCTCGGTATGAATACCGACATCTCTTCTGCACAGCAGCGCATGGCCATGTATATGGCCAAGGCCCAAACGGCCCTACAGAACCAGGATGCGAAAGGAGCCAGAAAGTATCTGGATCTAGCCGAACCCGAAGTGCAAAGACTGGAGAAATTTCTAGGCCGCTGACCACTGACCACGGACCACCGACCTTCTGACTATCAGCGGGAACCAAGTCACTTTGGTAACTTGCCGCTCATTTCCTAAGTTCGTAACCTTCAAGTTATGCGGTCACTCCTGCTAAGCCAGGATGAGAAGGCGGTGCGTGTCCTGACTCGCCTGATGCGAGACTTGAACATCGCTGTCGATCACCAAACCGACCCTCATTTCGCCGTCCAGCAGCTGGTGCAGGAGGCTTTTGACAGCGTCATCATCGACGCCGACAATCCCGAAGATGCCACGGTAGTGCTCCAGACTTTGAGTAAGCTGCCTTCGGGCAAAACACGCCTGCTTATAGTGCTGGCCAATGCCCAAGCTGCGGTACATTCGGGTTTTGTGAAAGGCGCCCACCTCGCGATCTACAAACCGATTTCCGTGGAGCGGGTCGGCCTGGCGCTGCGCGCGGTCCGCAATCTCATTGCCCGTGAACGACGCCGCGGGACCGAACGCATTCCCGTAGAAATCCCCGCGAATCTCAGCCGCGAAGGCAGCGGAACACCCGTCGTCATCGTAGATCTCAGCGAAGGTGGCGCCGCCATTCGCTGCGCCCAGCCGATCCCTTCTTCGGGCCTGCTTACCCTGCATTGTGTGCTGCCCGGCACGACTTCCCCTTTCATGGGAGCCGCCGAAGTGGTGTGGCAGGATACCCAGGACCAGTCCGGACTGCGTTTCGTAAACTTAGCCTCCACCGCGCGCCGCACTTTGGCCGAGTGGCTAAAAGAGAAGGCACAACCCAACCACAACCCGCCTCGCGCCAAAGTCGCTGCCTCCGGCCGCAAGTAGTTTGTCGTTTGGAAGGTGCATCCCGCGCAATTCGTCCAGTCCACAACTTTTTCCCGCACCTTGGGTTCCTAATTTCGGAGGTCTCTCCCCATGAAGAGGAAGTCCTTTGCTTACTCAATGATGTTTTTGTTCGCGCTCTCCGCCGTCGCTGCCCAGGCACCGCGGGTTAAATCAGGGCATGGGCAAACGGCGCGTCGTCCTCGCCAAGAACCCTGCTGGCAGGTGGCAGGCATCTCGAAGGCAGCTATGGAAAAGCACAAGTCGCTCGAGCAAAGCGCTCACTCCCAAGTACAGGCGGTGTGCGCTGATCCTTCGCTCACGCCACAGCAGAAGCGGGAAAAAATCCGGGAAATTCACGAACAGACCCACCAGCAGGCGGAATCGTTATTCACGCCCCAGCAGCACCAGGCCCTAAAGGCCTGCCGCGAAGAACGAAGTGAGGGAAAGCACATGGGGGGTGGCGGCGGCAAAGGCATGCACGGTCAAGGTCCGTGCGGGGATATGCCGATGGGTGCGGGCTCAAAGACTCCGCCGGCTGCGAGTCCACCAAAGCCATAAAGCAGTCGCTAGCGAATTACGAATTCGTTCTCCCGTGGGGTCGCAAGCTCAACGGCCACTGCGGGATCTCTTCCCATTTGCGGAATAGGTTCACTTTGATATGTTCGCGCGATGATCAGGAGTGCTGTCGCAAATCCGCGGCTAGTGGCGATACGGTCGCTGTGGTCTCCGACGGAGTGCGTTCTGCCTCCAACGTGACCACAGGCCGCCGCTCCACGGTTCCCAGGATCGGCGCCTCTCCTGCCTCATGATGAGAGCAGAAAGACACGAACCGCCGCCCGGCGCACAAACTGTCGACTAAAGATTGTTGTCGCTGGTTCAACACTATCTGGGGAAGCGTATCAAAATGACGGAACATCCATAAAAGATAAACCCGCTGCCGAAACGAAGGCTGAATGTAACGCGGCCCCAGTGGCGTCATGACACGCAAAACACCACTCTCCAATTTTTCCATCCACATGATCGAACCTGCCAAATTGTTTATTGGGACTTGCGGCCAGAGTTATTGCAATTCAAGGGCCGCTATTATTGCACCAATCCTGATGCAAACGCAACGAAGACCTGATTGGGAGTTGCGAATTTCTTTGCGTTGTTGCCTTAGCCTGCTTGGCGCAGTTTGCGGCTAATCAGGTCAGATTTTTTTTGTTTTTATCTGCCGACGCCATAAAATCTGTCTCTCGATTCTCTGATGCCGCTCCTCATACGCAAGAAACCAGTTTGGTACCGCCCTCCTACCCGCTTGAGGGCTCCCCCGGAATTTCCGGCAGAATATCCATTCTTTCAATCGACGCCGCAATACCGAAATTGTTTCCCGGATTCTCTTCCACCCGTACCACGGAGGCCTGGCAGCACACCCAGCGCCTCTCTCCAGCGGTCAGTTCCGAAGGCAGAATCAGGACCATCTCCAATTGCGTGCCGGCAGAAATTTCCCGATCGAGGTAGAAAAATATGCCTTGTGTACTTAAATCCCGCGTGTAAGCAGTCTGCTCCGCGGTAGCTTCTTTCGACTTCAAACTGACCGGCAGACGCACCGCGACACGCTGGCCGACGCGCCGTTCATCTTTAGGGTCGCTCATGAGCAAGGGAGGCTATCACGTCTTGCGTGGCTTGCGAAGTGGCAGGGACTGAGAATTCATTGGTTGGCGTGGGTTACCGTATTGAAACGAATTTTCCCGAAAGCGAAGTGACCCGGAGGTAAGAACTGGCGATCAAGAGCCGAGAACTAATAGCTCATACTAAAAACAAAAAGCCCCTCCCGACCACGCGAGAGGGGCAATAGCCAACGCGAATTCTAGAAGGTGAACTTGACCGCAAGTTGGATGCCGCGAGGGCCTCCGCCACCCAGGAACGGGTTGCCAACGCCCACGTCGCCGGTAGCCTGGAGCGGATAGCCTCCCACCCCCACCTCCCGATTGCCAACCAGTTGGAAACCATTGAAGCCGGGATCGGCGATGAACAGCGGCAAGTAGGGGCTGGCAAAGTTCGGGTGGTTCAACAGATTGAAGAACTCCGCCCGCAATTGCATGCTCGCCCGCTCGCCCAGCGCAGTGTCTTTGAATATTGCAAAGTCCCAGTTTTTGTAGTTCGGACCCAGCAGGGATCCACGCCGCATGTTCCCAAAGTGCCGCGTGCCAATGACGCAATCCGCGGCAGTCCCCGTGGCCGCAGTAGCGGTACACGGAATTGCGAACGAACTGAGATCAATAAAATTAAACGGGTTGCCCCCGTGGTAGACGATCGGTCCGACCACGTCGGGCCGGTCGAAAGCATTGCCGCTGCCGCTGAAGTCGTCCTGGAAATTGTAGTTAAAATGGAAGGGCTGACCGCTCTGCAGAGTCAGAGTGCTGTCGAATCCCCAACCATTTTTCAGTTTGCTCCAGCTGCCCGACATTTTTGGAATCTGATAGCCGAAGACCCACGTGAATCGCTGTCGAACATCGAAGTTCGAATTTCCGTATTCCAGCTGCGGCTGTGTGCTGTCATTCGGCTGAGCCGCGTTTGGCTCGAAGTCCTCGCCGTCGCTGGCCGTATCAATGGAATGCGACCACACATAATTCACAATCGAAGTCACGCCATGCCATCCATTTACCCGCAAGCTGGTCTGTAGGGCGTTGTAGTTGGACTTGCTGGTAGATTCCTCGTTCAACATGTAGTAGGCGCCATAGGGATTGTTCCGGAAGGGCCGCGCAGCAGTCCCGAAATCCTGAAACCCAGAGGCTAAATCGGCAGCGTTGATTGCCGCGGCGCTGGGCTGGTTCAGATCGCGGAAGCGCCACAGCCGGTGCCCCTGCGATCCGACATACCCGACCTGCAGCACGGTTTTGCTGGCAAGCTGCTGCTGGATGTTCACGTTGTAGTTTTCCATGTATGGGTTATGGATCTTCCGATCGAAAGTGAACGTATCGCATTCGAAGCCGCAACCTCCGGCGGTGCTGTTGTAAACCGGAACACCCGCCGCGATGGTGCCGCCCACTGCGCCCGCCGACGAAATCGGCGCCGGCCCGATATTGTTGTAAGCGGGTCCCGGCCCGAAGAAGGGAGCGTACGGCAAGTGTCCCAGGAAGAAGTCTTGGGAAACCGCGTCATAGAACATGCCCGCGCCAGCTCGAATGACTGTCTTGCCCGTTCCTCTGATATCCCAGGCAATGCTTGCTCGCGGTGCGAAGCTGGCCTTGTCCGGAGCATAGAGCTGGCTTAACCCGGGCTGGCCCACTTGGGTCAAGGTGAACGTAGCATTGGTGGGATCGAAACTCGTGATCCCGCTCATCAGATTGTTCTTCTCCTTGACCTCTCCGAAGTAGTCGTAGCGCACTCCGAAATTAAAGGTAAATCGAGGGGTAACCCGGAAGCTATCCTGAAGGTAGCCGCCGTAATTGTTCTCCGAAGTGTGTCGCAGCGAGTATCCGGAGTACTGGAAGCCGCTGTCCACGTTGCCGGTCAGAAAGTCCGAAAGGCTGGCAAACTTAAGTCTTCCGCGGAAATATTTGTTGAAGCTATGCTGGACGCTGGTCCGGCGAAACTCAAAGCCGAACTTTACGTCGTGCTTGTTGAATTTCCAGGAAAAATTGTCGAGCAGTTGGTTGTTGGTATCAACCCGGGAACGCGGATCGCCCGAGGTGGCGCCTAGCTGAGCAAAGCCCTTTACCAGCAGGATCGGCAGCCCTTGGCCAGCCACTCCCGTCCCGGTATTCAGCCCGATCGAGCTGGGATGAAACGCGCGATCTTGTGGAAAAAATCCCTCGGCAAATCGGTTCCAGCCATATCGTAGCTCGTTCACTTTGTTCGAACCAATGGTACGTACATAAGAAAGGGAAACCAACTGTACCCTCGTTGGCGTAAGCGTATTGAAGCCGGGCAATTGACCGCCACTGGCCGTGAGTGCCAGTGGAAATGATTGGTCGCTGTCGCCGAAGTAATAGCGGCCCGTAATCTGGTTGCGCACGTTGAAGCTGTGGTCAATTTTCGCAATCATGCTGTCAACGCGGTTGCTGGACGGCGAGATCACCGAGGCATTGGAACCATTCGGACATCCCACGTCTTCGCCGGCCCCAGGAGACGACGGGGTGCCAAACGTCCCCGGGATGTTTGGCAGGGGCCAAGGATTACGCGCGAGTAGCGCGGCAGTTACGGTATTAGGAGCGCCGTTAGCGGCCACGTCGGCTGCAATCTGCGCGGGATCCGGTACGCATCCTATCGTTACCACGCCCACCTTCTCCCGCTGTCCTTCATAGTTCAGAAAGAAGAATGTCTTGTCCTTCACGATAGGACCGCCCAGCGACCCGCCAAACTGATTGTTATGGAATTGCGCCTTGGGCTGGCTTGCAGGGTTAAAGAAATTTCGCGCATCCAGCGCGCTGTTGCGGAAATATTCGATCAACGAACCATGCAGTTCATTCGTCCCGCTTTTGGTTACGATATTGACTACCGCGCCCGCATTCCGCCCGTACTCAGCCTCGAAATTCGAGATCACGCGCAGCTCCGCCACAGAATCAATGGGCAGAATGGTCGCTGGTGT
>Ga0209577_10007303_pt1 | contig 10170 bp, 6 predicted proteins | sample GraSoiAngelo_109_FD_185874 | JGI IMG/M metagenome (GOLD analysis project Ga0209577, IMG submission 185874) | Grasslands soil microbial communities from the Angelo Coastal Reserve, California, USA - 14_0903_12_20cm (SPAdes) (version 2) | ecosystem: Environmental > Terrestrial > Soil > Grasslands ...
GGGCGCGGATGGCTTCTTCGATTTGCGCGCCGATGCGCAGCACGGGGTTCAGCGAAGTCATTGGCTCTTGAAAAATCATGGCGATTTTCCCGCCGCGGACGTCGCACCAGTCGCGCTCGGCCAGGCCGCTGAGTTGGATGGCCGTCGACTCGAACGCGAGCGTCGCATCGCCGCTGGCGCGGGCACCGGGAGGAAGCAGTCCCATGAGGGCTAGCGAAAGCATGGTTTTGCCGCTGCCGGATTCGCCCACGAGTCCCAGCGATTCGCCCGCGTTGATGCGCGCAGAGACTTCGTTCACGGGCCGCACCCAACCGGCCTGCGTCGGCAACTCCACGGTAAGTTCTCGAACTTCAAGCAGCGCCTTCACCGAAACATCATAGCGGCCCTGGCCACCGGAGCGAAACCACGACTCGTTACACATAGGAAATCAAAGAGATAGGGTGCCCAGTTTGCGGCAGCCTCGCCGTGAGAGCGTGGAACATACATTGCTGCCTCCAATGTGGGCGGTGTAAGGGATGACGCTACCAGTTTTCTCCTAACCCTTTAAAGTTGAAAGATAGTTTTGTGCAGCTCGAAGACGGGGACTACCAACTGATGCGACCTGGCCTATCGAAGCCACCCTCACCGCGACCTTAAGATTCGGCGCCGATCTGCAGGAATCACAAATTTCAATGCGGTGTGCGTGGCGGAGAAGCCGACGACTTTTACGTCCTTCAGGCCAGACTTGCGGCCGGCGGCTAGGACATCGTTTTCCGTGATGTGTTTCTGGCCCTTGGGATAGACGATCCAGAGAGCCGTCGCGCCAGATAGGCCTTTTGCGATTTTGGATAGCGCCGAAAAATCTTCTTTCGAATCTGCCGCGAAGAAGAGGTGCTCCGCGTCCGATGCGACTTTGCCTTGCATAACGGATTTAGTGAGCTCGCCGACCTCTCGAAGGAACTCCGAGTCCAATTTGCCGATCAACGAAACCTTTGCTCCGGACTTGACGCCAAGTTTTTCGGTGCGCGATTTAGGATGAAGAATTTTTTCACACCACTTCGCTGCCGTCGCGCCAAGCTGGAAAACCGCAAGACCTTCGGCCGTCTGCAGACGCAGCTCACCATTCACCGTCCTCGCCGATTTGATGGTGGAAAAAGGAATCTTCAGCCGGAAGTCGCCGCGAAAGAGAACTTCACTGGTTTCGAGTAACACCTTCCCTTCCGATTCCTGCTTGCCAAACCGCGCCTTGCACGTCGCTTCGTTCCCCATCGAGCCCGCCTTCCCCGGCCAAATTGCTGAAAGAGTTTGACGACTCCCACGCCTTAAAGACGGGGGATTCCTCGGAGTTACTATGCGACATGGCCGCATACCTCCGACGATGTTTCCTGCTTCCCGGGCACACGCCTAAACTCGCGTTTAGGTCTTCCTGTGCCTCCACAGGCTAATACCGAGCGTCCCTCGGCTAAGATTCTCAAACCTTCGACGAAAATGTTTACCACGGCATTCTCGTCCCGCTGATGTTCGGTATGGCAACTCGAACACGCCCAGCGGTCTTGGAGTTGGAGGCCTGCATTCTTTTGGTGACCAATGCAGCACAACTTGGATGACGGGAAGAACCGATCTACGTTGACGAGCGTTCTTCCATGCCCCTTGCACTGGTATGCCAACCTGCGAACGAACTCACCGAAGCCCGCATCCGAGATGGCCCTGGCTAAGCGGCGATTCTTAAGTAGGTTCTTGGTGCCGAGCGTCTCAACCATAATCACTTGGTTTTTGTGAATCAGTGGAGTGCTTAATTTCTGAAGAAAATCCGTGCGCATGTCGGTTACTCGCTGACAAATATGAGCCACCCTGCTGCGCGCCTTCTCGCGGTTCTTAGAACCCTGCTCACAACGGCTCAAACGCTTTGGGGCGGTGCGGAGCTTGGACCGGGCCGCCAACAAAGGACGAGGCAACGATACCTGAGACCACGTTCTGCCCCATGCCTTAAGGCAAGGGGCTCTAACGGCTCCCCTCGGTAAACTCTTCTTGACATGCGTCGACTGCAATTTCCGCCACAATAGTAAGCTAAAGAGTTTTATGGCCACGGCAACCACACCTCGAGTCGATTGGAACCTCATCTGGGCCCAGCGCGGATTCCGCTATTTTTTTGTGGCCATGTTCGTGTCGCTCTTTGGCAGCGGCATGAACTTCGCCGGCGTGAGCTGGTACATCCTCGCAGCCACGCATTCAACCGTCAAAGTCAGTTGGCAGGTCATCGTCATGACCATCCCCGGGCTGTTCGTGCCGTTCCTCGGCGGCGTGCTCATCGACCGCTTCGACCGGCGCTACCTGGGCGTCCTGCTGGACCTCGTGCGCGGGTTGTTCGTATTGCTCGCGGCGTACATCGCGTGGCGAGGGCATCTGCAACTCTGGCACCTCTACGGCATGACGCTGATTACCGGTACAGGCTCCGCGATGTACTGGGCCACAGTGAACGCGCTGGTGCAGGAAGTGATTCCACCGAGCCAGTTCACCGGAGGCAATGCCGCCGTTTTGGTCGGCGTGCAAAGCGGCATGCTGATCGCCGGCGCGTGTGTGGGCTTCCTTTATAACACCGCCGGGATCGCGGGCATCCTGGCCATTGACGGCGCGACTTATTTTGTTTCCGCGTATTGCCTGTACCGCGTGCGGCAGGGATACGTTTCGCCGCGCGACCGGCAAAGGTATCCGCGCGAGTTCAACGAAGCCACCGAAGCAACGGCCGAAGCGCTGGAAAGCGGAGAGACGCCGGAGATCGCGGAGGCTGGCCTCTCGCTCGCGGTGTATGCCGACATGCGCGAAGGGTTCGTATATCTGAGGCGGCAGCCCTTGGTGCGGGCGCTGGGAATTACGCACTCGATCATGATGGCGGGAGTCGTCAGCGCCAACGTCGTTCTAGTCGCTTTGGCCAACGACATCCTTCATGCTGGCGCGCCGGGACTGGGTTTTCTGGAAGCAGGTTGGGCCACCGGCGCGATTTGTGGCGGGCTGATCGCCAGCCAGCTTCCGGGCGCCAAGCGCATGCCGCTGTACGTTGCCGCTTGCGCCGTATTGGCGGCTGGACATATGGCGACTCCATTCGTCGGCTTCCTCCTGGGCGCGGTGACGATGCAGCTGGTTTTCGGATTCTGTCGCGCGCTGGGCGGCGTGATCGCTCAGTCTTCTCTGATGTCCATCGTCCCGAAACATTTCATGGGGCGCACGCAGTCGGCGATGGCCATTCTCACAACCGTAGTGCAATTGCTGATGAGCTTCGCGCTCGGCTGGGTATCCCAGGGCGCCGGCCTCATTGCGGGTTACGCCTTACTCGCGCTGCTGTACACCGGCTCGACCATTTCGGCCATCCGCGCGCGCCAGCTCATGCGCCAGGCTTCGAGCTAGAATTCCCAACCAGCCCGGCTCGTTTATGTCACGGGGACTTTTTTTCCGCCCAGCATTTCCACGGCGTCTTGATACAATTGGGCGCGCAATTGATACCGTTCGTTCGCGCGCGTGATGTATCGCACAGCCAGTTCGACGCCGCCGATCACCGGCTTCACGCTGATTGCCGGCTCAACCGAGAACGAACTCATCTCGCGCGACCGCGCGGCGCGCCGCCATTCTTCCTCGGCCTGTTTGGCGCCGTCCTTGGTAGCTTCCGAAACTCTCTTTCGGATTTCCTGCACGATCGGGTAGGGATCCTGTCCCGCCGGAAGAACCAATTGCAATTCGTCCCAGAGCCACTGGCCTGTGGTGGAAAAATTAAAGTAGTGGCCCTCAATGGCGAAACTGTTCGTGAACGTAACGCGCCGCCCAGTGGGATGCCCAGAATCGGTCCAGTTGCCCGTTTCCAGCAAAACGGTGTGAAACGGGCCAATCTCGACCACCTCGCCGGTCACGCCGTTGATTTCCACCCAATCTCCCAGGCGAATCCCGTTTTTCCCCATCAACACAAACCAACCGATGAATCCAACGATGAAATCTTTCAATGCCACGGTCAGGCCGGCGCCGGCCAGCCCGAGAAACGTTCCCAGCTGTCCCGGCGGGCCGATAATCACCAGCAAAATGAACAGGAAGCCAGCCAGGCGCACCGCCACATGAGTGACCGTGTGCAGGCTCTGGATCTGGCGGCGGTCCATGTTGAGCCGGCCAACCAGCTTGTCCATCAAAGTGGCGAAATAAATGCCAAACAGCGCGATCGCCAGGATGATGGTGAGGCCCACCAGTATGCGGTGGAGGACCGCGCGTTGGTTGGCGGCGACCACGCCGATCCATCCCGCATAGGTATCGGCAAGCTGCTTTTCAATGTCGATTCTCTTGTCCAGCGAAGCGAGGGTCTTCTTCCGCGCCGCGCGCTGATTCGCCGCTTTTACCAATTCCACGGAACTCGGCCCATTCGAATTAGCGGGCTGGCTAGAGTTCGCACTCGCTCGCGGCGCACCCTTTTGCTTCGCGTCGGACTGCGCCTGGAGCGCTTTGTGCTTGGAGGAAAGCTCTCGAGCTGCCGATTCCGCCTGCCGCTTCGCATCCCACAGAAAAAGCTGCTTTTGATGAAGCGTCCACCATTCGGAGAAACGATCGACCAGGCCCGGCTGATCGATGGCTGCGCTTACATTGATTTTGAAATTGTCGATCACCTTCGAAGAGACTTCGTGCTCCTGAATCATCGCTTCGATGCGGCTGCTCGCGTCTCCTCCGGCTCGCTCCAGGTCTTCCTTCGCATCGTCAACTTCGTCCTGGTGCTCCTGCTGGTTAGCCTTCGCTAAAACCAGTTGGTCGTGCAGGTTGTCTTTTTTTGCTCCGGTGGCTTTGGCCTCTTCTGCCGCAAGTCGCCGAACCAGCGCGTCGTCCGCAGCCAAGGCGTCTTCGGCTTGCTTCAGCCGCGCCTGGATCTGTTTGGCCTCCGCGCTCAGAGGAGGAGGGTTCCCCTCCATCTGGCGTTCCGCCGCCGCATAGGCTAAATCCATCTCCTTGTCAGCCTTCTCGAGAGCGTCTTGCGCGAACGGCACTTCGTCCTGGGTCGTCGGGATCTTCGCCAATCGTTGCGCGGTAAGAATGGGGGTCTGGTCAACGCTGGGAGCGGCAGCCGTTCCTGAAGCGCTGGCAGCGCTTCGAGGCGCATGAGAAGGCTGGGCAGTGCGAAGCAGGCCGTAGACCGTCGCGCCCAACAAAAGGACGATTGTAACGGCAAAGATCTTTTGGACTCGTCTCATAGGTCGGGGTGATAGCTCCCATTCTAATGAGGTGAAGGGCTCGGCACAACGAACGCTGATCAGCTTGATGGTCTGGCCTTGGCGATTCGGGATTTTCTCTGCCCGCGACGGCGGGGTAATCATGGATTGAGGATTGCAATTGGATTCGCGATTGCCCAGGCTGGTTTTTGTGCTGCTTCTGCTTTACGCAGCCGCCCACTTTTCGCTCGTCTATCCTCAGTTACCCGGGTGCTGGCCTCTCACTTTGACGGGCGTGGCGTTCCCAACGGCTGGCAGCCCAAGCCGGCGTTCTTCGCAGTTTTGGTGGCTGTAAGCGTCGTTGTGGTGGTGATTGGATTCGCGATACCAAAGATGATTGCGGTTCTCCCGCCACAACGGATTAATCCGCCAAACAAAAACTATTGGCCCCGAGCGTCTCGCGGAGACGACGGCCTTCCTAAATGCGCATTTTGCGTGGCTCGCCTGCACGCTGTTTCTCTTCCATGTCCTCGCGCTTGATTACGCCATTCAAATCAATCTGCATCCCCAGAACCCGCCAAGTCCGGCGCGCTTTTGGTGCGTCCTCGCAGCTTTTCTGGTATTCGTCATGGTCATGGTCTGGACGATACGAATGCTGGCAAAGCTCCTCCGGCCACGCCAGCCCGGCAATGGAATCTATTGGAATCTGGGTGTCCATTTGCTGGTCAAAAACCGATGTCTACAACGACGGCGAAGCAGGGTGTGCTCGGGGAATTGGTGAGGATATTTTCACTCAGAGCCGGACTGTGGACGAGCATGACCGGAACATGCAGGAAAGCCGTCTGCATTCCATGTCCGATTCTCTCTACAGATAATCGCGCGACGGACCTTCAAGGAACGCGCGCAGCTTGCGCGAGCGCGACGGATGGCGCAATTTGCGCAGCGCTTTGGCTTCAATCTGGCGGATTCGTTCGCGGGTGACGGCAAACGACTGGCCCACTTCTTCAAGCGTGTGCTCGCTGCCGTCGTCCAATCCGAAACGCATCTTAATCACTTTCTCTTCGCGCGGCGTCAGCGTCTTCAACACCGAAGAAGTTTGTTCCTTCAAATTCAGGTTGATGACCGCATCCGACGGCGACACCACGGCCTTGTCTTCGATGAAGTCGCCGAGATGCGAATCTTCCTCTTCGCCGATCGGTGTCTCCAGCGAGATCGGTTCTTGCGCGATTTTTAAAATCTTGCGCACCTTGGACACCGGTATGTCCATGCGCTTGGCGATTTCTTCGCTGGTCGGCTCGCGGCCCAGCTCCTGCACGAGCTGGCGGCTGGTGCGCACCAGTTTGTTGATCGTTTCGATCATGTGCACCGGGATGCGGATGGTGCGGGCCTGGTCGGCGATCGCGCGCGTGATGGCTTGGCGGATCCACCAGGTCGCATAAGTCGAAAACTTGTACCCGCGGCGCCACTCGAATTTATCCACCGCCTTCATCAAGCCGATGTTGCCTTCCTGAATCAGGTCGAGGAATTGCAAGCCGCGGTTGGTGTATTTTTTGGCAATGGACACGACCAAGCGAAGGTTCGCTTCGATCAGTTCTTTCTTGGCCTGCTCCGCTTCCGCTTCGCCGCGGTGAATCAGCGTGAGCGTGCGTTTCAATTCGGTGAGGCCCACCTCGCTGGCCTCTTCAATGTCTTTCAGCTCCGTGCGCCGCGTGCGCAACTCTTTGCGCGCTTCGGCGGCGACTTCGCCCTTGGCGACGTCCGCGCGGCGCTCCAGGCGCCCCGCTTCGCGCTCGAGCGACTGCAAGCGCTCGACCGTTCCGCGCATCTTGTCAACCAGGCGCTTTTTCTCAAACGGGTTGAAGTCAATGTCGCGAATGGCGAGGGAAATTTCCACGCGCGTGCGCGCCACCGCCCATTTCGCGCGGATGTAAGAACGCTTCTTGCCCTTGGGGGTCTTTTCGAGCTTGACCGCTTGCTTCAGCGCCAAATCGTAGAGCTTCGCAATCCTGTCAATCGACTTCAGCGTCTGCTTCGTCTTGTTGGCGATTTTCTCTTCGGTCAGCTCTTCGTCGTCGAACTGCACGATCTCCTTGATCGACCGCACGCCCTTGCGCAGATCGTCGCCGACGGCAAGCAATTCCTTGATAACGATCGGGGAGCGCGTGATGGAGCGCATGACCACGAGCTGTCCGCGCTCGATGCGCTTCGCGATGGTAACTTCGCCTTCGCGCGTCAACAGCGGAACCGTGCCCATTTCGCGCAGGTACATGCGCACCGGATCGTTAGTCTTTTCGAGCGATCCGGGAGTCAGGTCCAGATCCGTTTCGCCTTCGTGCCCCTCTTCCTTGGCTTCGCGGTCGCCGCCTTCCACCGACACTTCCACGGCGCGCGCGGCCTTGGCCGACGCCTGGTCCTCGTAAATCTCGATGCCGTTGCGCTCGAAGGTGGTGAGAAGATCGTCGATTTCTTCCGAGGAATGGACTTCCGCGGGCAGCGAATCGTTCACTTCGTCGTACAGCAGATACCCGCGCTCTTTGCCGATGGCAATGAGCTGCCGTACCGCATCATATTTCTCTTCAAGGCCTACTACCGCCACAAATTCCTCCCGCAATCGTACTGCGCACTGCTTCCAAGCAATGTGCGCCTATTGGCGGACGAACAGACAAAGTCACGCCGTGGCGCAAACCACGGGGATATCCCCACAAGATCGCTCGCTTTTTTGTTTGAATCCTTCTGTGCCGCGCTGCTCATTCGCCGCCGCCCACCGTGCGTTGCCCGCGTTCCCGCACCTTCGGGGCTCGGCCCCCGCCGTTCAATACATAGATATAGATGCAGTTAACGGCAAAACCGTTACTCGCGAAACCGTTGTACGTTACATGTTTCCTGGCCTTTCCGTCAATCCATTAGTTCGTGGCAATGTGTGGAGGAAGGCAAGCCAGCCCCTGTGCGCGGTGCCATCCAAAGATGCCGGCAAATCAGCCCGGAGGTACGATTTGGCATCCGGATTCTCCCATGCGGTAGCCGCCTGGCGTATCGGAACCTGCTTCTATCGCCCCGGCATGCCCTAACGGGTCTGGATTGCCGAGGCCCTCTGCTCGGCGCCCCCCCCGACGTCGACGTCCTCGGCTTCCACTTTGGCGTTCGCTATGGCGACTTTTGGGGTCACCGGGGGCGGCCTTCTTCTCTCCTTTCAATAGTGACCGCTACTTTCTTCCCTGGCGGCACATCCGAGTCTCGCCAATCGGGATAGGCCTATTCTTCACCGGGCGCGGCCTGGAGGTTGTTCGGAGCGAACTTCTTTGGATTTAGCTTCCTGCGGCACTCTTGGCGGCGTCAGGTTCAAGCTGACGCAACGCTAGGGTTGGCTTTGTAGTTCAACAGATGACACCCAGGAATCATGCCGGCATCTTGACCATAAAAGCGCTCACGTCGTCTGCCAGCATCTTTCCCCCAATGTTCCCCCGGCCTAAGCTCTGTCATTGACATCCAGCTCCAATCCCCTCAGCCCGGTTGTTCCAGGCGCGGGGAAGCGTTGCAATGAGTCGGACCATTCCGGCAGGAACGGCAGCTTCGACGAAACAAAAGCTTCGACCTGCTGTGATCCCATTTCTGAAGCGGATCACGACCTTGGCGTACTGCCTAGCAATGAGGTGGATCGCGGGCGGACGCCATGGGATGCGACCAAGCGCCAAGAGCACTCTCCAGCCGGCGCTGTACGTCAACAACGTAAGTAGTCCCGCAATTATTTCCGCGCCCTGGAAATCTCTATTCGACCATGGCCGATCACGGCAAAACGATCCGATAACCCGGCACTTCGACGGGACTGTTAGGAACTTACTGTGGTTATGTGAACTCACCTACTTGCGTTGCCTCAAAGACCGGCGGCGCTGTGGCGGTTTTTGCAACGTATTACAACGTCTGTCAGCGCGCGTGAGAAAGTGAAGAGATTTGAGCAGCAACTGGAGGCTGCGCGGTGATTTGACGCTTTCTTGCGTTACTGAAAGAGAGCTTTGCTGAGGAACGGGATTTTCAAGTGCATCGGGGCTATCCGCTCGATGTGTCGCTGGAAGTTGCGGCGGTGAAAGAAGCAGCGAGGTGACGAGCAACTGGCTATCGTCCACTATATGTTGCAAGATGAGAATGTTTTTGCGGGGCCTGTGAGATAGGCCGATGAACACCGGGCTAACATCCAGAGGATGTCTCTTCAATTTGATTGGGATTCCAAGAAAGGCGAGGCAAATAAGGTAAAGCACGGTGCTTCTTTTGAAGAGGCAATTACGATATTCGCCGATCCTCTGGCCCGGAGCACCGCATCGGCATCCGCCGGGAATCGTCCCTGCAGCGCATCGATGTAGACTGTGGTGTCGAGGAGCAGCCCGGGAAGCAGTTTCCTGACATCCCTGATATAAAGCAGGTCGAACGGTTGTCTCGGTCTCAGCTGTCTCGTGCGCTTTTCAGGCAAATTGTCGAGGACGTAGCGCGTACAGCGCAAATGATCGGCTATCCGAGAGTCGCTGTCTTGGGGACCTGATTCATGATGGAAGGAGAGATTCACCCATCGTGGCTTCGCCGAAAAGGCCCGCATCGCCGACTCGAGATTTTTGCGTGGGCAACGGGGCGCGCGGCTGCGAAACGCTGCTCTTGGCCGCCCGCCCGATCACCTGAGTTCTCTTCCCTCGACGACCTCGTGCTTGCGAGAGCGCAGGGTGGTCGGAGCTAGCGACGCGCCGGGCTCAAGCGACATTTGAAGATGATAAAGGTGCGCATAGGCGCCCTTCCGGACCAGGAGCTCGGCATGCGTGCCCTGCTCGATGATCTGCCCGCGGTCGAGCACAACGATGCGGTCCGCGAGGCGAACCGTGGCAAGGCGATGAGCAATGATCAGGGCCGTGCGTCCGGCCACAGCGCGCTCTAGCGCCTCAAGGACGAGGCGCTCGGAAGCCGCGTCCAGGCCGGTAGTCGGCTCATCGAGGATCACGATGGGGGCGTCGCGCAGCACCGCTCGCGCGATGGCTATCCT
>Ga0209577_10007304_pt1 | contig 10170 bp, 6 predicted proteins | sample GraSoiAngelo_109_FD_185874 | JGI IMG/M metagenome (GOLD analysis project Ga0209577, IMG submission 185874) | Grasslands soil microbial communities from the Angelo Coastal Reserve, California, USA - 14_0903_12_20cm (SPAdes) (version 2) | ecosystem: Environmental > Terrestrial > Soil > Grasslands ...
TGTCCGGGTGAAATATTCCGAGCGAGAATAAATCCGTCGGCCGGCGCGACGACATCAATACTCTGGGGGAGCTCGCGGCTATCGGCGATTCGTTTGATCTGCTCGTCGCTCATGCCGAGATTGCGCAAGTGATCGGTGTATCCCTGAATGCTTCGTACCCCTTCTTTGGCAATCGTGCCCGGAAAGTTCGGCGAAAACCGTGCCCCGTCCTTGCCCACGGCGCCCGGCACACGCTCGGTCGCTGCCAGGAAACCTGAAGCTGCCGCCAAAAAGTCTGGCGCATAGTAGCTCGCCAGCTTTTGATCCTTCTTGACTTCGGTTCCAACCGAATCCTCGAAAGTCTCTCGAATGAACACGTCCACACCAGAGTTGACGCTGTATACGCGCGTGTCTTCCGCAACTACGCGGCCTACTACGCGGACGCTGCGATTGGCGCCGGCCTTTTCTGCCGGTGCGGTCCGGATCCCCAGTAATCCCTGCGTCACAACATCAATGCTGACCGCTCCTGCGGACAATTGCGCCAGGTTCGAAGATGACGGTTTATATCCAACCTCGTCGGAGTAGACGGGTACCAGCGGCATTCCGCAGTCGGGGGCGATGCCGGGCTTGTCCGATTTGTATGCGGGATGCATGGGGTCCACGTAGTAGATTACGCGTCGCCCAGTCTTGCTGTCTGTTTGTGAATGGGGGTAGTACCGACCGAGTCCGAATGACGCAGCGATCGCTGCAACCACCGCCACTACCAGGGTCATCCGCCGCATTTGGATCATTCCCCTCTCGATTGGTTTGGGTTCGGACCGACGCGAAGCATTAGTGCTAGCCGTATGAAGGAACGCCCTCGACCTCTCGTACTGCGTATTTCACAGAGTTGGCCGGTACCGAATAAGGCTTTCATATCAAGGTTGAAGGGCTTCCGCGAGAAGAACCCTCTCGAATCCACACGTCTAACTGAATCACAAGGATGGGGGTACGGACTCAATTTGTCTTTGCGCCTGCGCAAATGGGCTTGGTCAGCTTCCGGCGCTTTAACGGATTTCGGATTGAAGAACTGCTGACTCTGTTTTGTATTCGTTTCCAGGTGCACGAAAGGGTTGGGAATGCCTCCAGAGGCGAAGATCGAGAACGGGGTCTATCAACGATGTTTGACCATAACTCGATATCGGGCACTATTATAAGGTGCTGCTGGCCACGGTTTTTGCCAGCGGCATTTTCGTGTTACGAGGGGCGCACATCCGCTGCTCGGCTGCGGAGCCGGCGGCGGCTGGCGCTCCTGCTGCCGAATCGGCTCCCAAGACGAGGTTACGCCGCTGAAGTTGATTTGGCGCAAAGAAAGTATTCCGGTTTTCTCTTACCCTCATTATTGACTAGCACATGTTTGTCACGGTGACTTATAAGCCCTTGAAACCAAAGGAGGGGTTTTTAACTTTGGTCACTACATGAGTCATTCGCGACCCTCCGGAGGTGAAGGCGGATCCAGCTGCGTGATTCCCAGAACCCGCAGCGTTTCTGCAACGTGCTGGTTGCCGCGGGTCAAGCAAAACATTGCGGCACTGGCCGAGATCGACTTCCACACAGCGGATCATCTCGAGGGCCTGCCAAACAAACGGCGTGGAGAGCAGGCTACCGCCAGCCTGCAGGCTCTTCTCCAGAGCTCGATCCAGTAACAGCGCCAGCGCTGCCACGAACACATGGGCCTCGACGCGCGCGTCACTCTGGTGATAGACCGGGCATAATTCCAAAAGATCTTTCAGGTGCGAGAACCCGCAATTCACTTCGTTCCTTCGTTCAACTCCTTGTACGCCGAGACCGCCTCGACCGCTGACAGATTTCCTTCCAAAGATGTAAATGAAACTACATCCGAAGACAGCTCACAGGTTTATCCCCTCATGCGTGCGCTTCGGGTTCGGACAGGTCAGGATGATTTGCAGACTAAAGTCGAGCAAACCGAGCTTCGCTGACACTCAATCCTGCCAGAGTGTAAAGTTATGCGCCGCGTTGTAAAGCGGTTTACATCCAATCCATACAAGCGATCCGCTGTAAACCTCAACCCCGTTTCGTGATAATCGCAAATTATTTGTCCATTTATGCCTCGAGTCTTACTCATGTTAATTACTAGTAAATTATCGTTATCTACATAGTGCTATTTGTTCTATCGCAACGAGGCAAGTAGAGGCGCGCCCTTAATCTCCCGGACCGCTGCACGCAAGTGGTTTCTGGCGGTAAGCAGTAAAGACTGCAGTCGGCGATGGACGCAGAGTGTTGCAGGCCGTCACAGGAAGGGGATTAGCGGCGGACCCGACCCTCGTTGGCACCGTCGCACAAGGCGACCTTGGCTCATACAACGAATACTTCGCAAACGCCACTCGGTAACTACAACCATACGGGGGCCTCCGGAGCTAACCTGCCGCCGTCGTATCCGAATCCATAGCAAATGGTTAGCACGCCACAACCATATCAGACGATGCTGCTCGCGGGGTTACTCGTGAGCAGCATTTGTGTTTCTTGTGCTCTAACCCAGGCTGCTCAGGACCAAGACAGGATCGGGGATTCTCAGCCGACCCTTTCGACGCCTGCGGCCTCTCCGGTTTCGAAGGTTGTTCCGCTCTCTGTCCCAAGTCAACGACAGGCCGAATACTGCAGGCGGCGTTGGGGTATCGACGACATCGTTGTCAGGGAAACCGCCTCGGGCTCCTTGATCCGATTCAGCTATCGCGTGGTCGATGCCGAAAAGGCCAAGATACTGAATGACAAGAAGGCCACTCCGTATCTCATCGACGAAAAGAATGGCCTTGCGCTCCAAATCCCGGAGTTGGAACAGGTTGGGCAATTACGCCAAGTAGCCACGCCTCAAAACGGCCGCGAATACTGGATGGCCTTTTCCAACAAAGGCCGGCAAGTAAAGGCCGGAAGTCATGTGACGGTGATGATCGGTACGTTTCGAGCAGAAGGGCTGGTCGTTACGGGTCGATCTACGTTCCCGTCCCCGTGAATCTATCAGGACTGGACCTGAGTAGCGCGACGCGCTTTTCGGCCCTTTCGAGTTACTACACAAGGATGGCGAACAATGACCACTGACCATCTCAAGGCAACAATGGAAGAGACGCGGCAGCAGCTTGCCCTTGCTGTCCAACAGCAGAACGAATGGAATTTTGAAGTCTATCGGTTGCAAGGGCTGTTGAGAAACCTCGCAGTAAACCTCCACGAGACCGAAAAGGCGGACGTTATCCAAACGGATATGCAAGAGCGACTGGCCATGGGAGAGGCTATCGAGGGTTTGATAAATGGGGCGGGTCAGCCGCTCGCTCCGCTTGAAGTCATGGAGAATTTGAGACTCTACGGTTACGACATAGATCGCCATTCCAATCCGGGCGCTCGGGTACATCAAACACTGAAGCGTCTTAGTAGCGCTGGACGGATTAAGGAATATCGGGGGCGCTATATGCGGAATGATTTTAATCAGTGGTTGTTTGGCTTCGAAGAAAAAGCCCCACAATCAGCGCTGACGGGTGGCGAGGCTGGATCCAAACGCGGGCAAAGCCCACACCACTATCGGAGTGAACCATTAATGTTGAAAAGAACCTTGCTCTATTGCATCTTCTTACTATTTGCCGGCTCCGTGGCAGTGAGCGTGGAAAGCCAAACGGCTCCGGCCAACTTATCGGCGACGGAAATCGCCGACCGGAATGTGTCGGCCCGGGGCGGGCTACAAGCGTGGCTCGCGGTCCACACGATTTCCTACTCCGGTAAGCTGGATGCCGGGGGAAAAGAGAATGTACAACTGCCATTTTTTATGGAAATGAAGCGGCCACGCAAAACGCGGGTGGAGATCGAGTTCGCCAATGACAAGGCCGTGCAAGTCTATGACGGGGCGAACGGCTGGAAGCTGCGGCCATACCTTGGACGGCGAGACGTGGAACCATTCTCCGCCGATGAATTGAAGGCGGCTTCTATGGAATACGACCTGGACGGACCGCTGGTGGATCATGCCACCAAAAGTATCCAAGTGGATCTTGAGGGAGTGGAGACGGTGGAAGGGCACGATGCCTATAAACTGAAGCTCACCGCGAAAGATGGGCAAGTCCGCCACCTTTGGGTGGATACGGAGACGTTCTTGGAGGTCAAAATCGAAGGCGTTCCGCGGCGCATGGATGGCAGGATGCGGCCGGTGGAGATTTATTATCGCGATTACAAGACCGTGAACGGCCTGATGGTCCCCTATGTTCTCGAGACTAGTGTGCAAGGGGTCAGGCAATCGCACAAGATGACCATCGAGAGCGTTGTGGTGAACCCGGAGTTGGACGACTCTCTCTTTGCGAAGCCGACGGCGAAATGAGCATTCGGGAGATGCACCCCGGGCCCACAGCGCTTCCCTGGATCGCGTGCGATCCCTCAGGGGTCCGTTGATCATCTTGGAGAGCTCCGAAGCTGAGTTGCCGTTGGCCGACGCGAGCGCGAGCGAGAATGGGAAGCAGCGGAGAGTATGAGATGGCGCGCTGGATCGCAGGCGAAGAGTTATGTGGTAGAGTGAATAATCACGCTTCGCTCAAAAGGGGATGCGCATGAACATGGACCGATTTGTCAAAGGAATGGTGGTTAGTTCTGCTTTGTTTTTTCTATGTATGGCGCCAGGGCTGAACCGCGCACAGAGCACTCCGCCCAGTCCGGTGCAGGCTCCGCGCACCGCCCCGCCTGTGGTTCGACCCAGGAAAGTCACTCCCCCGCCGGACGATTTTGCCGGGTTGAAGTTCACGGCTGAGCAGAAAGCAAAGATTGATGAGATTCAAAAGAATATGAAGCCGCGCATGGATATCGTGGTCAAAGACGAAAAGTTGAGCCCAGAACAGAAAGGGGCGATGCTCGACGGGTACCGGCGCATGGAGCGCGCTCAGGTTTACAAGGTGCTGACACAGGAGCAGCAATTAGAAGTTCGCAAGAAAATACTTGCCGAACGCGCGGCAGAACAGCAGAAGCAACAGGGGCAGACGCAGGTCCTCCCGAGGTGAAGTAGAGACATTGGCATCAATTCCGGACAACTTACCGAGGCGCCTCCACCTATCGGTTGTCAATTCCTTATCTCAGCGGTAGCAGCCCTCTACGGCCTGCGCGGTTTGAACCTCCTCGGCGGCGGTTGAGGCGGCCTCTGATTTAAGGCTTGGCTCCGCTTGCGTTCTGCCTCGAACTCATCGCCTGGCAGCCAACCAACCACTCTGGCCTGCGAAGCCGCCTGCGCTCCAAGCTCATAACCGAACATTGCCAACTTTGCATCGCCCGTAAAATCCATCGCCGCGACGTATTCATCGGTTGGTTGGTGATAGAGGTGCTCCATGTAGTCGCGTTCCTGCGCCTCGCCCCAGGCCGCATCATGTCCTTTGAATTTCAATCCTTCCGAAATCGAAAAAGAGGGAATTCCCACTCGCGCAAAGCTGAAATCGTCCGAATAGTAGCTAGCTTCGGGGCGCGCATCCCGCCGAATCGTTAGCCCTAGGGCCTTCGCTTTTTCCTCCACGGTCGAATAAAACGTTGTACGTTCCGCGCCGCTTACTTCTACCTCCTCGGGATCGCCGATCGGCGCCAGCGAGTCGTAGTTCAAGTCCAACGAGATTCTCCCCGGCGGCACCGGCGAGTGCTCTGCCAGGTATTCCGAGCCAAGCAACCCCTGCTCTTCTGCGGTCAGGGCCGCGAACAAGATCGTCCGTGGAGGTGCTGAAGGCGTCTCCGACCAGGCCCGGGCTACTTCCAAGAGCACGCCGCAACCAGTCGCGTTATCAACGGCGCCGTTGTAGATGTTGTGGCCTTTCATGTCAGTGTCGATACCTAAGTGGTCATAATGAGCCGTATACAGCACGGCTTCTTGTGATGTTAGACCTCGGGATGACAGCGCTGCCAGCACGTTCCTCGAAACAAATGGCCGCAATTGACTGGCTACACGCGCCTGCAAACGTACCGGTAGCTCAATCGGTTGGAAGTCCTTCGATTGAGCCTGCTCAAGCAGCTTGTCTAGGTCCAACCCTGCCTTGGCAACGAGTTTCTTCGCTATTTCGAACTGTATCCACGATGCCGCTTGCAATTTCGGCTTAGCGTCCCTGTTCAGGTAAGATCGCTCCTTTCCCCAGGAATTCCGCACCACTTCCCAGCCGTAATTCGCGAGCTCTGCGCGGTGAATAATTAGCGTTGCTATCGCCCCGCGCCGGGCCGTTTCTTCGAACTTGTAAGTCCAAGTCCCATAATACGTTAGCGCCCTACCCTTGAAAAACTTGGGGTCGTCGGATGCCGGTTCATTCACAAACAAAAGCGCGACCTTACCCTTCAAGTCGGTTCCCTTGTAGTCGTCCCAGTCATATTCTGGCGCCTTGATTCCGTATCCGACAAATACGATCGGCGCATCGATATACGCCGTCGCTGTCTGGCTTTCATTATTGGTTACGAAATCCTCGAGGTTCTTGAGTGTCATTACTTCGAGGCTCGGGGTTACCAGATTGAAGGATGTCTCGCCGAGCGTTTTCACCTCCACCATCGGCACGTCCTGAAAATAGGTCCCCTTATCCCCCGCGGGTCTCAACCCGTATGACGCAAACTCTCTCGCGATATAATCGGCGGCCATGTCCCCGCCAGGCTGGCCAGTGCCACGTCCCTCCAGCATATCGCTGGCCAGAAACTTTACATGGGCCCGAATCTTCTCCGGGTCGATATGAATCTCTGCATGGACCGGGGTTGCCTCTGGTTTGCTCGTCGTCTCGCTCGCCTGGGCACGGAGGTAAGGGACGCACAGCACGCCCGAAAAGATAGTGGCCACTATAACCTTGAGCGTTCGCATGATTTATTTCCCTCGGAAATGCTAAATTTCCCACGATCGCCATGAATGATGCCAGCTCTTCCTGCAGACTGTGTTTCTTTGTCACCTTTTAGTTATTGAGCCCTTCGAAGCTTCGATTCTCAAATCTTTCAATTCAATTCTTGGCCGCTTCTTCCGCAAATTCTCCAACTCGGACATGAACTTCTGCACGGGCCAGCGTGTTTGTCCCTATTCCTGGAAAAGTGAATAGCCCATTTTCCCGGAAGTTGCTCTGCCTTCCCGCAATTCGTAGCTGGGTTAGGCCCTGAAGTTTGACTGGGCGCAAAGAAGGTATTCCGGTTTTCCTTTACCATCCTCCTGTTGCCGTGGAGGAAATAGCCATCGATAAGTAATGAGTCCCGAGCCCGGCGAGTCGCTCTTTTCGAGAGCAGGGATCGAGCTCGGCTGAACGCGAAATAGAGACACCGGAGGTTCCACCAGAATTTGAGAAAGAGGTTCCGAAGTTCCGGGTCGTCACCCCAAACAGTCTTTGTGAAGAACGCCTCAAGCACCTCCGGACGCGAGTTTCCAGCGGTTGCGCAAGCATAGGCAAGGAGAGCATGCATCCATGAGGAAAGCGTCCTATCTACTTCTGCTTCTGGCCGCCATGTTCCTTTCCTATCTATTGGGTCAGCGCCACACTTCAAAGCAAACAAATGCAGCTGGTGCGCACCGCGTGCTCTACTGGGTTGATCCGATGCATCCGTCCTACAAGTCCGATAAACCGGGAATTGCTCCCGATTGCGGCATGCAACTGGAGCCGGTGTATGCGGACGATGTAGAGATGACGAAAGTAAGTTCCATGGCGCGGATGACAGCCGGGGCCGTCAACATCAACACAGAGCGCCAGCAATCATTTGGCATTAAGGTTGTCACAGTGAAAAAGAGCTCGGGAATGCACTCTGTACGATTGCTGGGCCGTGTGGAGGCCGATGAGACGAGGGTGTACCGGATCAATGCCGGTGTGGATGGATACATTCGCGAGACCTACCAGGATACTGTCGGCAGTAAGGTCAAGAAAGACCAGCGGTTGGCCACCTTTTACGGCCCCGAGTTTCTGACTGTGGCGGGCGGATACATCTCCGCAACAGAGCGGACGCCTGGAGCAATTAGTCAAACTGCGGTGCGCGGCTCGCAGAACTGGGCCGACCGCCTGCGCAATCTGGGTATGAGTGATTTCCAGATCAACGAACTGGCCGAGACTCGGAAGCTACCCGAAGTCGTTTATATGGTGTCGCCGGTTGACGGCTTTGTTTTGGCTCGAAATGTGTCTGCGGGGCTGAAATTCGATCGGGGCACGGAGTTTTATCGCATTGCCGATCTGAAGCGGGTGTGGATCGTAGCGGACGTCTACGAAAACGACGCAGAATCGTTCAATCCTGGAGCCGTGGCCCAGGTGACCCTGCCGGGCCAGGGAAAGGCGTTTCCGGCGGTGGTGAGTGATGTGCTGCCGCAGGTGGATCCGGCGACGCGCACGTTGAAGCTTCGCCTGGAGGCCGACAACCCAGAATATGCGCTGCGCCCAGAGATGTTTGTTGACGTGGCATTGAAGACCAAAATAGCGGCGGGAATTTCCATTCCGCAGGAAGCAGTGCTAGACAGCGGCATGCAAAAGATTGTGTACGTAGAGACGCGTGAAAGTGTGTTCGAGCCGCGGCCAGTAAAAATCGGCGAAGTGTACGGGAATCAGGTCTCCGTCTCCAGCGGGTTGACTGTAGGCGATCGCATCGTAACGTCGGGGAATTTTCTTGTTGATTCTGAAAGCCGGTTGAGGAGTACAGCGGTTTTTTCCTCAAGCAGGCAGCAGGATGACCAGCAGCATGTGGCGAGTAGCGCGATTCACACCCATCACCCGCAGGCCCTACCTTGATCAATCGTATCATCACCTTTTCGGTAAAGAACAAATTCCTGGTGTTCGCCCTGGTGTTTGCGGGTTGCCTCTGGGGCGCCTGGTCCATGGCGAATCTGCCGTTGGATGCCATCCCGGATCTGGGGGAGAAGCAAGTCATTATTCTTTCGCGGTGGGACCGTAGCCCGGACATTATCGAGGATCAGGTTACCTATCCCATTGTGTCGACCATGACCGGTGCGCCCCGGGTAAAGACGGTGCGGGGCATCTCGGATTTTGGATACTCCTATGTTTACGTAATCTTCGAGGACGACACCGATATTTATTGGGCGCGATCGAGAACCCTCGAGTACCTGTCGGGCGTTACGGCGAGACTTCCACAGGATGTTAAGGTCGAAATGGGACCGGATGCTACTGCGCTCGGGTGGGTATTTCAATATACGCTACGCGACGAATCTGGAAAGCACAGCTTAGGAGACCTGCGATCCTTTCAAGACTGGTATCTCAAATATTATTTGAAGGCTGTTCCAGGTGTTGCGGAAGTGGCGTCCCTGGGCGGATTTTCGCCGCAGTATCAGATTAACGTGGATCCGAACCGCCTGCGTTCGTATGGAACCCCCCTCTCGCGGGTGGTCGAGGCGGTAAAGGGCGGCAATAGCGAAACCAGCGCGCGTTTGATCGAATTCGGCGGGGCGGAATACATGATTCGGGGACGCGGGTACTTCCAGTCTCCGGCGGACATTGAAGAAACTATTGTCAGCTCTGCCAACGGCACGCCTATTCGAGTCAAGGATGTTGGAAGCGTTGTTATGGGCCCGGACATTAGACGCGGCGCGACGGACTTGGATGGGACGGGCGAAGTGGTGTCCGGGATCATCATCATGCGCGATGGGAACAACGCGCTGGAGGTGATCGACCGTGTGAAGGCGAGGATCAAGGAGATCGAGTCCAGCCTGCCGGAGGGCGTCAAGATTGTGCCAGTGTACGACCGTTCGGAGTTGATCCGGCGTGCAATCAGGAACGCGCGGTCCACTCTGATTGAGGTCATTCTTACGGTCGTTATTGTGATCTTGCTGTTTCTGTGGCACGCCCCGAGTGCGGTACTTCCCGTCGTTACGATTCCGGTAGCAACGCTGCTGGCGTTCATACCCCTGCGGTACTTCGGAGTGAGCATCAACATCATGTCGCTCGCCGGCATCGCGATTGCTTGTGGCGCACTGGTGGATGCGGCCATCATTGTGGTCGAGCAGGTGCAAAAGAAACTGGAACAATACGAGCGGTCCGAGCAACCTTTCTCGTACAATGGTGTCGTCCTCGAATCCGTCCGGGAAGTAGCCGGCCCTACATTTTTTGCGCTGCTCGTAATTGGAGTGGCTTTTCTGCCTGTAATGGTTCTTCCAGGACAGGAAGGGAAGCTGTTCCGGCCCCTTGCTTACACCAAGAATTTTGCGATGCTTGCGGCAGCTGTGCTTTCCATCACGTTGGGTCC
>Ga0209577_10007305_pt1 | contig 10170 bp, 6 predicted proteins | sample GraSoiAngelo_109_FD_185874 | JGI IMG/M metagenome (GOLD analysis project Ga0209577, IMG submission 185874) | Grasslands soil microbial communities from the Angelo Coastal Reserve, California, USA - 14_0903_12_20cm (SPAdes) (version 2) | ecosystem: Environmental > Terrestrial > Soil > Grasslands ...
GCCTCGCCAGGTGACCGCGGCCAGCGCCTCGTGCGGCTCCAGCCCTGCCTCGACCAGCAACTCCACTTCCCAGGCGAGGTGTCCGGCACGCACGGAGCCGCCGCCGAAGTCGGAGCCGGCCGCAATCCGAACGCCGGCGCGGCGCGCCATCTTGACGGCCGCCAGCGCGCCATCTCGCCTGCCGATGAGCCGGCGTTTACCCTCCTCGCTCGTGAAGCGCTCGATCCGCGTGGTTTGCTCGAATGTCGCCCAGCTCGCCAATACCGAAAGGGTCGATACCAGCGCAACGTCGTTGGCACGCATGGTCGCGGCAATCCCATCGTCGAGCTCCATCCCGTGCTCGATCGAATCAACGCCCGCCTCGGCGCCAACCCGCGCGCCGTCGAGAATGGTCGCGTGCGCCGTGATCTTCCGTCCCCGGCGGTGCACGGCCTCACAGGCCTTGCGGACGTCGTCGACCGTAAACGGGCAACGATCATCGGACCGGCCCGGTGGATCGAGCATGATCTTCACGAAGTCCGTCCCCGAATCCAGCTGCGCCACGGCCGCCGCGGCGAGATCGTCGCCGTCCTTCACCGCGACCGTCATCGGCAGGTAGCCGTCGGTCGCGATCCAGGTGCCGGCCACCCGAATGTAGGGCGCGCTCGCCTGAGCGGCGAGCTCCTGCCGCACATGCAGGCTGATCGCGAGACCGTCGGGGCCGGATGGCGATCCGACGTCGCGGGCCCAGAGAATGCCGGCCTGCGTGAGCCGACCCGCATTTCGACGCGCCACCTCTCGCAACCGGTCCGGTGGATCCGATCCACGCTCGATCCAGTGGCTGCCGCCTGGCATGGTCAGGTGGCTATGGGCATCGACAAGCGCCGGCACGATGGTCGCGCCACCGCCATCGAGGGTCTCGGCACCGCCAGCATCCGCTTCCTCATTCGGCCGGATCCATGCGATGCGGCCGTTCTCGATCATCAGGCTCACGCCCAGCTGCAGCGTCGACGCGTGACCGTCCGCCAGGCAGGCGTCGCGGATCAGGATGCGTTCCGTCATGCCATCACCGGGGCCGGCTGCTCCCTGAGCCGGATGACCGGACCCAGGAAGATCCACAACGCGGCCAGCAGGGAAACGAACCCGCCGAGAACGATAGTCTGCACCAGGCCGATGCTGGTTCCCAGAATTCCACCGATGAAGGCGCCCAACGGAATCGTTCCCCAGACGATCGTCCGCATGGTGGCATTCATCCGGCCCTGGACCCGGTCGGGAGTGATCGCCTGTCGCAGGCTCACCTGCGCGATGTTGTAGATCGGGTTCGTGATACCCCCGATAAAACCGGTCACCGCCAGCACCACGACCGGCGCCGCGACCGCCGCGATCGGGGTCGCCAGCAAGGCCAGGCCGCCGATCACGATCGAGATTCCGAGGGTTGGTCCGATGCCCAGCCTTCGAGCAACCCAGGCGGCGATCAACGCCCCGGCAAGGCCGCCGACACTCGTGATCGCGAAGATCACACCGACGACGCCAGCCGACAGGTGCAGCTGGCGATAGGCGAACACCAGCAAGACGGCGCCGAAGATCATGTTCGAGCCGAGGTTGGTGGTGGCGGTGCAGCCGGCGATCCGCCACAGGATCGGGCTGCCAAAGACCACCTCGATCCCCTCTCGCATCTCGGGAATGAAACCGGTGGCGCCCGACGCGGTGCTCGGGCGCGGTTCAGGCTCGGGGGTCTTGATCAAGGCGAGCGCGAGCGCGGAAAAGAGGAACGAAACCGCGTCGACGGCGACGGCCTTCGCGCCCCCGATCAACTGGATAAGGAATCCTGCGACGGCCGGTCCCGCGACCTGCGCCGTCGACCGGGTGATTTCAAGCTTGGTGTTGCCTTCGATCAGGTTCGGCCGGTCCACCAGCACTGGGAGATACGACTGATAGGAGACGTCGAAGAAGACCGTAAAGATGCCGGTCAACAGAGCCACGACGTACAGCTGCTCGAGGGTCAGCAGATTCAGGACGAACGCCAGCGGAATCGATCCCAGGGCCAACATGCGACCGAGGTCACAGGCGATCATGATCGGCCGGCGCCGCAGTCGGTCGGCATAGACCCCCGCCACCAAACCCAGCGTCGGGAAGGCGAGAAACTCGAGCGCGGACAGCAGCCCCACCTGGAACGGACCCGCATGCAGGATCAGGATGGCGACCGTCGGCACGGCGAGCAAGGTGACCTGGCTGCCGAACACGCTGACCGTTTCGCCCGTCCACAGCTTCAGGAAATCGGCGTGACGCCACAGTTTGCCGCGAAACATTCGGCGATTCTATCGAGACGCTTTCATTACCAGCCGTAAGGGCCGGTCGACGTCGTCGAGTATTCGCGGGCCTCGGCGTGGTTGGCCATGGCGGTCCGGTAGAGCCCGACATATTGATCGGCCGAGTGCAGCCAGCTGACATCGGTCGACATCGCGTTGGCCTGGAGCCGGCGCCAGAGGGTTGGCTGGCGGAACGTCTCCACCGCCCGCACCACCTGCGCGTAGAGGTCCCAGTGGTCGTAGGCGCTAAAGACGAAGCCATTGCCAGTCTGCCGGACCGGATCCCAGTCGTCGATCGTGTCCGCCAGGCCGCCGGTGGCGCGCACGATCGGAATGGTCCCGTAGCGCAGGCTGATCAGCTGGCCGAGGCCGCAGGGCTCGAATCGCGACGGCATCATGAACATATCCGAGCCGGCGTAGATGTGCTGCGCGAGCACCGGTTTGAAGCCGATCGTGGCGGAGACCTTCTGCGGATTGTCGCGGGCATTGGTGCGGAACATCTCCTCGTAGCGCGCGTCGCCGGCGCCGAGCACGACGAGCTGCAGGTTCAACCGCATCAATCCCCACATGATGTTGGCGATCAGGTCGAGGCCCTTCTGGTCGTAGAGCCGCGAGATCATGCCGATCACGGGGACGGTGGGGTCCTGCGGCAGGCCGACCTCCTTTTGCAGCGCCAGTTTGTTTTCGACCTTCTTCTCGATGCTCCCGATGTCGTAACGGGCCGCCAGGGCGGCGTCGCTGGACGGGTTGAAGACGTCGTAATCGATGCCGTTGATGATCCCGCGCAGTTTGCCGCGAAAGACCCGCAGCAGGGGGTCCATCTTCTCGCCGTACTCGGGGGTCAGGATCTCTTCCGCGTAGCGATTGCTCACGGTATTGACAACGTCCGCGAAAAACAGCCCGCGTCCGAGCAGGTTGACGATGTCGTCCAGCCCTGAGATGCCGGCCTTGATCAGCCCCCACTGCTCCAGGTCCGCCAGGTGCAAGGTGCCATAACCGAAAACGCCCTGGAAGGCAAGGTTGTGGATGGTCAGGACGGTGGCGATGCCGGCGTAGTCGGGGTCCGAGGCGTACAGGCGAGCGAGCATATTCGGAATCACCGCGGTGTGCCAGTCGTTGACGTGGATCACATCAGGCAAAAAGCCCAGCGGGCGAAGCATCTCGAGCGCGGCCCGGCTGAAGTAGATGAAGCGCGCGTCGTCGTCCCAGAACCCGTACATCCCCTCTCGACCGAAGAACTGGGGGTTCTCGATGAAATAGATCGGCACGTCGTCCCCAATGCGCCCCTCGAGCACATCGGCGTTGACCGGTTGATGCGCCAGCGGCACCCCCAGGTTCGTCACGATCCGGCGCAGCCCGTATTTCTCGACATCGATACTCCCGTATCGGGGCATCACGACCCTGACGTCGTGCCCCATGGCGCGCAGCGCTTTCGGCAGCGCGCCGGCGACGTCGGCCAGCCCGCCGACCTTGGCGAAGGGCGCGACCTCGGCGGAGACGACCAGGATCTTGAGCGGCTCGTTGTGGCGTCCCGCAAAGACATCCCCTGGCACGCGAACCGCGATCGATCCAGTCGGCGGCAGCCGCTCCACCGGCTTCCCATCCTCGAAGGCGGTCGCCACCATCTCGAGGGTCTGGCCCGGATCGTGGCCGAGAACGTCGAACGGCACCGCGAAGGCCAGCGCCTCGCCGGCATTCGCTCGACCGGTCCACCGCGGCCGTGGGCCACTCCCGGGCGTCGCGTCTTTGAGCTCCAGGGCGAACTCTGAACCGGCCGCCTGGGCCGAAAGCGCCGAGGTCGGACCCCCCTCGCCGGAAAAGCGCAGCTCGAGCTCTACCCCGGGTCCCTGCTTTCCGGCAACCAGGTCGAAACGCAAATACAGGTTGCGGTCGTCATGGCCGAACCAGATGCGGCGCACCGTTCCCCTGGGCGGGTGCATCGCCCCGAACAGCGCGGTGACGTCCACATAGCCGCCCGCATTCCACTCTTCCTGATCGACCACGCCATTCAGCTTCGGCGTGATCCGTCGGTCAGGCCGTTTGGAGGCTGAGCCCGCGGCCTCCTTGACGATCGGCTGATAGAGGATCGCCGGTGGCGGCTGCTCGAGCGACATATAGATGTTGCGCAGGTGCAGCCGGAACAGGCTGTCCCAGATCTGGTCCATACCGGAGTCGTGGGACCGTCCAAACCACCAGAACCAGTCGCTCCCCTCGGCGATCAGCGCCTCCCGCCGCGCCAGGTTGAGCCGGTCGGGGTCATCGGCGGCCCGTTCGCGATCGCCGACGAAGGCCCGGGCGTCGGCCAGCCGATCCCAGGCCGCATTGTGGGCCTGGTCGCCCACCCAGGTGTCGAAGTTGGCGTTGATCCAGGAGCCGGGATGGATGCGGGCCAGCGAGCGCGTCGTGGGAAACGCTTCGAGATATTCGGAGACGGTGACCGTCTTGAGACTCGCGTCGCTGCCGACTCGGCTATAGAGGGCCCGCAGAAAGGGGTTGCCGTTCGCCTCGTAGAAGTCCCAGCAGTTCTCGCCGTCGAGAGCGATCACGGCCAGGAACGCCTGCTCCTGCTGGCGCTGGTGAATCTGGTGCAGCCGATCGATCAGATCATTCGCCGCTTCATCGGCGCCCCGGCTCTGGTACTCGAAGCCAATGGCGTTCGAAAGCCTGGCGTCGCGGAAGAGGACGTGCATCGGCGGCCCTGCGGTCTGTGCGCGGTAGGGCGAGTACAGCAGCTCGGGCTCCACGACCCGGCCATCGCCATCTCGATTGATCGGACCGCCGAGCGATCGCGCCAGCACGCCCTCGTCGCTGATCATCCATTCCAGCCCCTGCTCGGCGGCGAGGCGGGCGACCTCATCCGAGATCGATGCCTCCGGCGGCCACATCCCGCGGGGACGCGCGCCAAAGACGCGGGTGTGGGCCTCGATGCCTCGACGAAGCTGCTCGGCCGCATCGTCCGGATGCTGGAAGGGTCGACGCGGCATCGCCAGGTCCGGACGAGCGATCCGGGCGGCGTCCAGGTTGGCGATCAGCGGCAAAATCGGGTGGTAGTAGGGGCTGGTGACGAGTTCGGCCTGGCCACGCCGCTGTAGCTCGCGATATTTGGGCAGGACCTTGCGGGTCTGCTCGAGGTGAAGCTGGAGGATCGGCTCCTTGTCGTCTTCGCCGAACTCCCGGCCTTTGCGCACCAGCTCCGCGATCCGCGGATTTTGCGCGATGGTCTCTGGGTCAATCCACGAGAGGTTGAACCAGACCTGCAGATCCCGGAGCTCCGCATCGGAGAATAGTTTCGCCGCGTCGGCGGCGGCACGAGGCCAGGCCTCCTCACGCCTGCGCACCAGGTCCAGATAGCGCGGATATTGCCGGACCCGTCGGATCTGGCTCGACTCCGTCATCCAGCGGGTGATGAAAGCCCGCTCCTCGCTCGAAAGCTCGGTTACCGGCCGGCGGGCGAGGTCGAGGTAGACATCGGTGAAACGTCCGTCGACGTAGTCCTGCACCTGGGCGACGAGCGCCGGCACCAGGTTGAACGTCTGTTTGATGGTCGGGTAGTCGTCGAGCAACGCCGGCATCCGGTAATAGTCTTTGGCGCAACGCAAGCGGACCCAGGGCAGCAGAAAGGTGTTCTCCAGATCGTCCTTGTAGTACGGCTGGTGCATGTGCCAGACGAACGCCACATGCAGGGGTCGCGTCACGGGGAAGAAGTCTAACTAACCAACCGCTTTTTTCAGCGGCTCTGGCAGCACTGCGTTGTAGACGTAGCGCAGGCGGGGGGAGTACTCGACGCTGATCCGGTCGCCGGGGCGCAGGCGCTCGAAGGTGGACTTGTCGATGCGGAACGATTCGGCCCATAACCGCTTGGCCATCGCTCGGTCGCCCGCCTGCACGGCAATCCGGTAGGTTCGGCCGAAGACGCCGGCGTCTCGCCGCATGCCCACCACCAGACCGACCATCGAACCTCGCCGCGCGGTCATGTCGAGGATGGCGCGGACCAGGACCGAGAGACCAAGAGGGATCAGGATGGTCGAGCACGCGATGGTGAAGATCATCAGCGTGGTCCAGATCGAGCTCACCGGGCGAAAGACGGAATCGACCAGCCGGGGAGCGACGGCGGCTGCCGCCGCGCAACCCAGGGTCACCGAGGCGAATCCGCCGATCGCCGCCAGCCGGGGCGGCTCGCCGCGGCTGACCGACCAGAGGTGCCATTTGACTCGGGGCCGCATTGGCCGGCCGTCGGGACCGACGGCGATTATCAGGTGTCCCCAGGGCAGGGCGCCATGCGCCAGGCGCAGGATCAATAGTGATCCCAGCGCGACGGCGACCAGTGACAGGTCGATGACGGCCGGCAGCGGAGGCACGGGAAAGGTGGGCACCCCTGACGCGTATAACCGGAGCTTGCGAGCCGACCTTGCAGCGCCCGAATACGGATCGTATTCGGAACCATGACGGCTCAGGCGCAACACCTCGCATTTCCCTCCCCCGCCGGGGGCGCCATTGTCGTCAGGGTCGCGGGATTTCCGGCGTGAGCAGGGTGGGGGCCGACGCGCTAGCGCGACCTGGCGCTGGTGTACTGGCGGACCTTGTCGCGAAGTCGGGGCAGGGGATCGGTCTTGAGGAAATACTCGTCGCAGCCCGCCTTCTTCGCCTCTTCCGGGGTGGCCATCCCGGCGGTGTAGACGATCACCTTGATGTCGGGCGAATACTTGCTCTGGCGGATCCGGCGGCAGAGCTGCAACCCGTCGATGCCGGGCATCTGAATGTCGGCGACGACCACGGACGGGAGGACGTCAACGCACAGCTTCCAGGCCTCGTCGCCATCCCTGGCTTCCATCACGTCGTGGCCGTCCAGCTCGAGGAGGGTCCGGAGCATGGTCCGGACATCCTGATCGTCGTCCGCAACCACGATGGGAGGCAGGCCACTGGTGGGGAGTGGAGCAGGGACACCACCCTCACGGAGCCCCCGCCTCATCATTCCTACAGGATTCTATGTTGGCTGAGTATCAAGCGGCAAGGAGGCATCGTATCCCGGTTTTCGACGCGTCGCGATGTGCCTTACCCGGTAACCGCGCGCAACCATTTGGCGACGAATCGCAGTCTAGGCGTATTCATCCATGGCGCGGAGGAAGTTGACGTACACCCGCTGCTGCTCACGCAGGATGCCCAAGCCGCCCAGCTCCCACCACTCGTCGGGAGTGAAATACGCCGACACTTCCGCCTGGCTGCCCGCCTTGGAAAACCACTGAATCAGATGCAGGTTGTCTGATTGCAGCAGCCACAGTGCGATATCCATCAAGTGCGGGTGCTTCGTCAGCTTCGCCTTGTTGTAGATGTGGTGCATCAGCCGGAAAATCCCCTGCTGCGCCTCGTTGCCGAGAAAGAAATCCATGCCGCCGTCCCCCGCCCAGGTGCACCCGTACTCGGGCAGTGGCATCTCGTGCACATCGGGGAAGCCGGCGATCGCCTCGGATGGCGTGAGATAGCGCATCTTTTTCGCCACGAAGTCGTCGTGCAGGGCGTGCATGAAGGGGAAGATGCCGGAGTCGGCTCGGTGGTGTTCCCCGAAGGTTTCGAAATCCCAGGCGAGGAAGACAAACTCCCCCATCGCCTGGCGCACCCAGTTGGCGTAGGTATCGGCCATCAGGGGCCAGCCGTTCCACTCGCGATTGCTGAACCGGTAACCGACGTCGTCGCTCAGCTCGTAGTGCCGGGTGAACAGTCGCATGGCTTCGTTCGGATATCGGTAGAGGTGGGTCGGCTCCCGCCAGCCCATCACCCAGGGCCGCCCATCCATGACCGCGCCCTTGAAGCCGCTGAGCTGCAGTTGGAAATAGATGTCGTTCGACATGAACATTTCGGTGGTGTCCGTCACCGCGATCGGCTTCTGGAACGTCTCTTCGAGCTGTCGCTTCCCCCAGGCCATTCGCTCGGCGAACGCCGCGATGTCGAGGTAGAAGATGAACGAGTGGTAGGGTTCGACCGCCACCAGCTCGACGTTCTCATGGCTGGCGAGCTTCTGGAAGCCGCTGAGCACATCCGGGCCGAAGCGTCGCATCTGCAACAAGAGCGACACCGAGAATCCCAGCGAGATCTTCATGCCGCGCTCGACGAGTGACGTAAAGAGCTCGGTCGACGGCCGGTAACAGTATTTGGCCACCTTGTCGAAATAGCGCCGGTCCATCTGCTCGTCGAAGATGAGCGCATCCATCTTTTCGGGCACGGTGCCGCGCGGGATCAGCTGCGCCGGCAGCCGGACGCGCCGTGGTTGATGGGCGACCATGTAGATCACCAGGGCATTTGGCACGTCGTCTATCCTCTCAAAGCGGGCCCGCCGGCCCACACGAGCCGCGCTTCGACGCTTGAACGTTTATCACGAGAGCTTCAGTCCCTGCTTGATCGCGACGTAATCCAGCCGCTGCAGCAGGATGTCGATCACCCGCTGCCAGGTGTAGTCCCGGGCGGTTCGCTGCGCCGCGATCCGGAGGTTGCGAGCCGTCTCCGGATGTTCCGCCAGGTGCGTGACATAGGCCACGATCTCGGCCGCGTCGTCGGTTTCGATGACCATCGCGTTCTTGAACGGTTCCGCGTACTCCTCGCCGGTGGCGCCGACGAAGGCGACGCCGCCGGATGCCATCGCTTCCAGCCCAACCAGGCCGAACGGCTCGTGGCCGCTGTTGGCCAGCGTTGCGGTCGCCGACGCGTAGAGAACCGGTAACAGGTCATCCGGCAGGAATGCCGTGACATTCCAGATGTCCGCGTCGGCGTTTTCCTTGAGCGTCCGAGCCAGGCTGGCGACGTCCTCGATCCGGCTGGAGAGCGGCGCCACCCGGAGACCGCGCTGCGCGGCAAAGTCCAGCACCTCACCGCCGAACGGTTCCAATCCGCCGCGCATCAACATCCGGGTTGGCACCCCGCGATCCCGCAATTGCGCCACCGCGGCCACCGCCTGGTGCCAGCGTTTGTCCGGGCTGAAGCGGCCGATCTTGAAGACAAAGGCCGGGGCGCCGACGGCGGTCCGCACCGCTCGGACCTGGGCCTGGCTGACCCTGGCCATCATCGATCCCGGGATGCCGTTCGGGACGACAATCGGGTTGACGCCCCAGCGCCACATGATGTGCTTCATGTAGCGGCTGACGGTGAGCAGGGTGCAGGTGAAGGCGAGCTGACCCCAGTTGATGCGGTGGAAGGCGAAGTGGTTGTTGGCGTTCCAGAGCAGCAGGCAGCGATCGCGCAGCCCGGCGAAGTAGAGCCCGTCCGAGATCAGGGTCATGGCATGGGCGATGTGCCACTCCTCGCCGAGTACCACGACCGTGTTCCCGCGCGCGATCGCCGGCTTGATATAGGCGTTGAGCAGAGCGTCCGGAAGGCTGCGGTTGAGGTCCGCCACTTTGTCGTCCTCACCCTCGTAGACGCCCACCGGATGGTAGCGGCTGATCCACTGGCTCCAGCGGTGCAGCCAGAGCCGGCCTTCCAGGGCGCTCTCGTCGGCGGGAAGCGTCGGGTCACCGACGAAGAACAGATGCGTCTCGTAGCCCCGCTCGGCGAGCGCCCGCGAGAGTTCCTTGACTCGCACACCGAGACCGCCCGCCTGCGAGTAGATGTCGGGCCCTTCGAACGAGAGCAGGATGAACGTCGTCTGCTCCGGCTCCAGCATCAGGCGACCCGCGCCCCCAGGAGTTCGAGGCCGAAGCCGTGGATCGCCGGGGTGAGCGAGGCCAGCAGCGTGGTGCGCGAGTCCAGCCGAACCGAGACGCCCTCCAGCGGGCGGCCCGCGAAGTCGGTCGCCACCCCGCCCGCCTCGCGGAGGATCAGCAGCGGCGCGGCCAGGTCGAAGGCACGGACCGGGGCAGGCGTCACCTGCAGCGCGATGCCGCCGGCGGCAGCG
>Ga0209577_10007306_pt1 | contig 10169 bp, 10 predicted proteins | sample GraSoiAngelo_109_FD_185874 | JGI IMG/M metagenome (GOLD analysis project Ga0209577, IMG submission 185874) | Grasslands soil microbial communities from the Angelo Coastal Reserve, California, USA - 14_0903_12_20cm (SPAdes) (version 2) | ecosystem: Environmental > Terrestrial > Soil > Grasslands...
GACGAACCGGGCGTCGATTTGATCGAAAAATATGCCGATATGATTCAGATCGGCGCGCGCAACATGCAAAACTATACGCTTTTACGCCGGGTCGGTCGTTCCAAACTGCCGGTCCTGCTCAAACGCGGGATGGCTGCCACACTGGAAGAATGGCTCCTGGCGGCCGAATACATTATGGCCGAGGGAAATTATCAGGTCGTGTTATGCGAGCGGGGTGTGCGCACCTTTGCTCAACATACCCGCAATACCCTCGATCTCGCTGCCGTTCCAGCCGTACGGCGCATCTCACATTTGCCCATCATCATTGATGCCTCCCACGGCACTGGCAAAAATTACATGGTCACGCCGCTCGCTCGCGCCGGCGTTGCTGTCGGGGCGGATGGCCTGATGATCGAAGTGCACTGCAAACCGGAGGAAGCGCTTTCCGACGGCGCGCAAGCGCTCACGCTCGACGAATTTGAGCAAATGGCGAAGGAAGTGCGCGCAATCCACGACGTGATCTCGTGATTGCGCCGTAGTCATGGCGCTCTGTCGCCCTGCCGAACTCACGCCTCGACGACAGAGCGAGTCGGCTACAGCCGCAGAAAGTTCGCCAGCAATTTTCTGCCTTCTCCCGTCAGAATCGATTCCGGATGAAACTGTACACCGTGAATCGGAAGTTCGCGATGCTGTAATCCCATAATTTCCCCATCATCGGATTCGGCGGTGATAGCGAGCGACTGCGGAAATGTTTCGCGCTTGACCACCAGTGAATGATAACGCGTCGCTTCCAAGGGTTTTGCCAGATTTTCAAAAACACCGGTCCCTCTGTGCGAGATCGCAGAGGTTTTCCCATGCATCAGGTTCGCCGCCCGCACAATCTCGCCGCCAAAGACTTCCGCAATGCATTGGTGACCGAGACAAACGCCGAGGAGCGGAATTTGCGCTCCAAAGTCGCGAATGACATCGCAACTGATACCCGCGTCGTGCGGCCGGCCAGGTCCGGGCGAAATGCAAATCCGTGCCGGGTGCAAAGTTTGAATGTCCTCCAGCGCGAATTCGTCGTTGCGTTTCACCACAACGTCGGCGCCGAGCTCACCGAAAATCTGTGCCAGGTTATAGGTGAATGAATCGTAGTTATCGATCAGCAACACTTTCATCTCGTCAACTTCTTCGCCCGCTCAATTGCTGTCAGTACCGCCATCGCCTTGCGCTCCGTTTCTTCGCGTTCTCTAACGGGATCCGAATCGGCTACAATTCCAGCGCCGGCCTGCACGTACGCTATTCCATCCTTCAAAACCACGGAACGCAATGCGATGCAGCTGTCGCAATTCCCATCAAAACCGAACCAGCCGACCGCTCCGGCATAAAACCCGCGTCGCGTTTTTTCCAGTTCCGCAATGATTTGCATGGCGCGAATTTTTGGGGCACCTGACACGGTGCCCGCGGGAAAAGTGGCGCGAAAGGCATCAAACGCATTTAAACCCTCACGCAGTCGCGCCTCAACATGCGAGACAATGTGCATAACGTGACTGTAGCGCTCGATCGTCATTTGCTCGGTCACACGCACACTTCCGATTTCGGCGATCCGGCCAAGGTCGTTGCGCGCCAGATCGATTAGCATGACGTGCTCAGCTCGCTCTTTCGGGTCACGCAGCAACTCGCGCGCATTTCTTTCATCAGATATTGCGTCGTCGCCGCGGGGACGGGTGCCGGCAATCGGCCGCAGTTCGGCAACGCGAGCGCGCACCCGCACGTGTACTTCAGGCGAACTGCCGAGTACGTAAAACTCGCCACCAAAATTCAAGAAAAACATGTATGGCGATGGGTTGCCGAAACGAAGGCAGCGATACAGATCGAGCGGGTCTCCCGAAAATTCCGACTCGAATCGTTGCGAGAGCACGACCTGAAAAATGTCGCCGTCGGCGATGTATTCTTTCGCGCGGAGGACCATTTGTTCGAAATCGTTGGTATTACTCTGAATCGTCGGTCGCAAACGGCCGCTTCTGGGATCTGCCGTTATCGGTTGCAATCGCGATGATGCCGCGAGCTTATCGAGAATGATTTCGATCTGTTTGCAGGCAGCGCGGTATCCATCGTCAGCCTTTCCTTTTCGAGTGTCGGCAAATGCGATCACGCGCATGGTGCGAAAACGATGATCAAAAACAATTAGCGCAGATGCGATCATGAACATCATTTCCGACAGCTTTAGATCGTCGCGCGCATGAATCGACGCTTTGGGTTCGAAAAATCGGATCACGTCGTAGCCGACGAAGCCGACCACGCCGCCTTGGAAATGCGGTATCTCGGGGCGAGGAACAAGACGGACTCCAGCCAGAATTTTTTGCAGATCGGCGAGTGGATCGGAAGTGCGGTGTTTAGATGCTTTGTCGCTCTTCTCGCGGATCGTTAGCTGGCCATTGCGCTGGCTAACGATCATTAACGGATCGATACCAATAAAGGAGAACCGTCCCGATTCTTCATTGCGCTCGGCCGATTCGAAGAGAAACGAAAACCCCTCGCGACCGATTTTTTGGAATGCGCCGACCGGCGTCTCGACATCACTGACGATCTCGGCAACGACGGGGACTAAATTTCCACGTTCTGCAAGCCGGTGGAATTCTTCGAGTGAGGGGCGCAACATAAGAGCAGTGGAGTAATGGAGTATTGGAGCGTTCGGATAGTGTCGCTACGAAAATTGTTGTGTAGCGATGGCGCCTTCCGATGGCGCCTTCCTTTTAGAGCTGTGCGAAGCATCGCGTCGCTCACAGAACAACAGCTACAGGAAAAACCTTGCGCAAGTGGAGCGGCGAGCGATTATTTGAACCCACTTTTGCGCGCGGGTGTAGCTCAGTGGTAGAGCACCTCCTTGCCAAGGAGGACGTCGCGAGTTCAAGTCTCGTCACCCGCTCTCTTTCGAGACCGCGGCGTAGAGGGAATAAATTTAGGACATGACAGCGCATATCCCTCCAGATTAGAGGTTAGCGACGTGCCTTTTTTGAATCCAAATTCGCCTGTGGTTGCATCTCATAAGCAAATGAAAACCATGAAAGCATTGCTTCTCGGCAGCGCCGCTTCTCTCTCCATGGCGCTCGCCGTCTACGCACAAACACCTGTCCCGACGCCAGAAACGCCGACACCATCGCCCGCCCTTACGGCGACGGCCTCTCCCGCTGCCTCGGTTTCTCCGTCCCTTTCGGCAACGGCCTCACCAGCGAATGAGTTTGCCGATAAGATAAAGCAACGAGTCGAACGTAAATTCAAGCATGGCAAATTCGCTCTAACCATCGATAACGATGACAAAGCCAAAGCTGAAGTCGAGTCAGACCACCGAGACGACGACATACCACTAGCCGTTCTTCCAATCGCGATTATCGCCATTCTGACCGTGTTCGGCTTCCCAGTTGCGATCGTCGCAGTCATCATGTTTAGCAACTGGGCCAAGAACCGTTCTTTGCACAAGACCGTTCGCATGATGGTGGAAAAGGGTCAGCCGATTCCACCAGCGTTGCTCTCGACTCCGGCGGCCGTTTCCGCGGCAACTGGACTGCGACCGTGGTACGACCTCCGACGTGGAATCGTTCTTATGGCGGTCGGCGTTGGGATCATCATGTTTTTCGGTATTAGTGCGGGCTGGAATGAAGGTGTTTGGGCGCTCGGCCTCATCCCCGGGCTGATCGGAGCCGGTTATATTCTCGCCTGGCGACTTGCCTATCGGGAGGAGAAAGAGTTGAAACAGTGATGTGGAGCTAACCGATGGTGATCTGCTCGCACGAATTCTTGTTGATGGGGACCAGCATGCTTTTGGCGAGCTGGTTCGCCGTCATCAATCGCCTGTGCGAGGTTTACTGCGCCAGCTCGTGCGCGCCGACGTCGAGCTGGCCGACGATCTTGCCCAGGAAACCTTCATCCGCGCTTACAAACACATCCGAAGCTTTCGTGGGGAAGCGAAGTTTTCGACCTGGCTTTATCGAATCGCCTACAACGTGTTTCGGGAGCACGTGCGGAAACGCAGGGAGCTGGTTGGAATTGATGAAGAGCAGCTACAGGCGGAGGCCGATCCGCAAACAGTGGATCCGGGGTTGCGACATGATCTTATGAACGCGCTGGCCAGCTTACCTCTGCACGAACGCACGGCGGTAACGTTGTGTTGCCAGAATGGGTTGTCCCACGATGAAGCGGCCCATGTTCTCGATATTCCGTTGGGGACGGTGAAGACGAATGTGTTGCGCGGACGGGAGAAATTGAAGAAAATGTTAGCAGCCTGGGCGACCTAAAATGAACGATCCGCTTGATGATTTGCTCGACGCGCGATTGCGTGACGAGACGCCCTACATCGATGACGCTGGTTTCACCCGATGCGTGATGAAACAACTTCCACGCCGCCGCATATCGTGGAGCAATCAGCGCTCGTTCATAATCCTGGCAGCGACAATTCTGTCGGTTGTGGTGGCCTATTTCGCGTCAGGCGAGGGGATGTTTGTGCACGACGCCTTCGCGCGGATTTCAGGACTGCAGCAGTTACAATTGTTCCTTGTCATCGTCGCCTGCGGCATCACGATGACAGTTGCCGGACTTTGGGTCGCGCTCGCACGCCGGCACGAGACAATCGTTTAGGGTCGTAGCGCGGCAATTCCGCGGTTCTCACGCCGCGCACAATTCGCGCGCCTTCTTTATATCGGCAGCAATTTGTTTCCCGAGTGCCTCGACGCTTTCGAATTTTTTCTCCGGCCGGAGGAACTGCACGAATTTAATTTCGATATCAGCATCATAAATGTCGCGATGGAAATCGAGGAGATGCACTTCGATCATGCGCTCGGCTTTATCGCCTGAAACGGTGGGCCGGAATCCGACATTCACGACCCCGTGGTGGAGCACGCCTTCCAACCACGCCTCGACAAAATAGACGCCGTTGGGGGGAAACTGTTCGCTGTGCGCGCTGAGGTTCGCGGTGGGAAAACCAATTTGCCGTCCCAACTTTGACCCTTCTCGGACTGTGCCCAAAATGGTGTAATCACGGCCTAACATCGCAGCCGCGCCTGCGAAATCGCCGCGCTCAATACGGGCGCGAATAGCAGTACTGCTAACTACCGCACCGTTCACTTTCACCGGCGGGATTCCGACAACGTTAAAATCGTGCCGCATCCCGAGCTTGCGCAGAAGCGCGAGATTGCCGGCGCGATTTTTTCCGAACGACCATTCGTGACCAACACAAATTTCACGTAGCGGTCTGGCGCTCTCGGTCAACAGCGCGACAAAATCCTCCGCCTCGGTTTGCGCGAAATTTTTGTCGAACGGAATGATCAGGAGATGACCAACTCCATGCGCGCGGATGAGCGCGATCTTATGGGGTGTTGAAGTAATGAGATGCGGCGGATTTTCCGGACGCAAAACCTTGGCCGGATGCGGGTCGAAGGTAACCACAACCGGCGTTCCATCCTGGGAATGAGCATGTCGCGAAGAGGTAGAAATAACCGCCTGATGTCCGAGATGCACGCCGTCAAACGCGCCAATAGCGAGAAAGAGGGGACCCTCCAACTGCGCGAGATCGGTTGTGAAGTGAAGAATTTCCATCAGGGAAATGCGGCAAATGACGAATGACGGACGAATGACGAAGTAATGACGAAGCCCGAATGACGAAATATCTCTGCCTCGAGGTTCGTCATTCGCTCTGCTTTCCCGTTCGCCAAATTCGAGAGAAGATCAGATGCAGCGACCTCGCTTCCAGCCAGAGTTCTCGTGCGTCGCGTTGTAGTTCAGGAACGGCGCGGGCGACCACGCGTAAGAAATGCTTCGTCTCGCGCGACTCTTTCCTGCAGGTGCCGATGCACTTCAACAACTCCTTTTTGGAAACCGAATCGTCGGCCTCGATATAGTTTGCCCCGACGCTGGTTCCGGCTCCGACTAGTTGATCGATAATCCGATCTGTTAACGGACCGCGCGGAATCCTTTTCGCAAAATCTATCACCACTTCCCCAAATCGCGCCGTTCGCTCCTCCAAATCGTAAACCAGCGGCGTAGTATCCGGCTCTTCGTGAATGCTGAGCGTCTCGCGGTCTGACCAAAGCGAATCATCCTCTCGCCACACGTTTTCGGATTTCGTCATTAGGTCATTCATCCGTCATCCGTCATTTTTAGGCTCCTCGCATCCTCGAGACCTGCGGCAATGAAAGCACGCGCGCGGTAATTTCGGACGGCTCGGCCGTCTTGATTTCATCGACCGAGATGGCACCTGCGACATCAAACCGCCCCGATTTGACCCGCCGCAGCGAATGAAGATGCGCGCCGCATCCCAACTCCGCACCGATGTCATGTGCGTAGGTACGGACATAAAAGCCTTTACTGCAAACAACCGTGAAGTCGATTTCGGGTAATGCCATGCGATCGATTGCGTAGCGATAAACGTGCACGAGCCGCGGCTCGCGTTCGACCGTTTTCCCCTGGCGTGCGAGCTTGTAAAGGGGAACCCCGGCCTGTTTGATTGCGGAAACCATCGGCGGGGTTTGATAGAAATCGCCGCGGAACTTTTCAAATGCTGCGCGGATCGTTTTGTCGTCCACCGGTGGCACCTCACGACGCTCGATCACTTCGCCGTCTTTGTCCTGCGTGCTTGTAACGACGCCCAGCATCATGGTGCCGGAATATTCCTTGTCCTCGGCCATGAGCAGGTCCTGAATTTTTGTCCCGCGCCCAAGTGTGAGAAGAAGTAAGCCAGTCGCGAGCGGATCGAGCGTGCCGCAATGCCCGACCTTCCGGATTTGCAAACGCCGCCGCACCAGAGCCACGACATCGTGCGATGTCATACCCGCAGCCTTGTCTACCAGCAGAACGCCGTCAGGTGTTGCGCTCGATTGCTGCACAGGCTTTCTCGACGATTTTTTTCTCTACCTCCGACAACGCCCCGGCCACGCGCGCCCCGGCGGCGAGAATGTGCCCACCACCGCCAAACTCTTTGCAAATCGCGCAGACATCGACCGCTTCATCTTTCGAGCGCATGCTTACACGCACTTTTCCATCAGTTAGTTCTTCGAAGAAAATTGCGACTACGACGCCGCGAATGGCGCGCAAATGGTCGATCAACCCCTCGTTGTCCTCGGGAAGAACACCAAGCGCGACCGCGGCCGTCTGACTCAAGCTGAACCACGCCAGTTTCCCATCACACGCGAAATGCATCGTGCCCAATAGCTCGCGGAGTAGTTCGATGCGTCGGCGCGGGAAACTTTCGTAAAGCAACTGGCTGACTCGTCCAACATCGACACCGCATTCCACCAGTTCTGCCGCGATCTGGAACGTGCGCATCGTGGTATTCGGATACTGAAACGAACCGGTATCGGTTGAAATCGCGGCGTAAAGATTTTCCGCAATTGCGGGCGTGATCGGAAATTTCTGGTTCTTCAAGAATTCGTAGAGAATCTGGCCGGTGGCGGGCGCAGTCGGATCGATGTAAACGAGATCGCCGTAGCGCGGATTACTGGGGTGATGATCGATATTGATCCACAGTTTGGCGCTCCGAACAGCGGCAAGAGTAGTGCCGAGACGATTCTGCACCGCCGTATCAAGCGCGATGCCAACGTCAAAATCTTCCGGCGAACTCGGCGGCGTGGTCAATAGCTCTGCCTTCGCCAGAAAATTATATTTCTCCAGCATGCCATCTTCATTCCAGGCCTTGACCTCCTTGCCGAGTTCCTTCAGTGACAGTGTGAGCGCCAGCGCGCTGCCGAGCGCGTCGCCATCCGGTCGCACATGACTAAGCACAGCAAATTTGTTGTGCTCGCGCAGCACCCGAGCAATTTCGGCAAATTTGGCGTCCCGCTCGTTCACGCTTTGTTTTCGCGGTTCGAATCGATCTCCTGCATGATTTCGATCACACGCGCGCCGCGCTCGATCGAATCATCCAGATGAAAAACAAGGTGAGGGGTGTATTTCAAAGCCACATGTTTGGCGATTCCCGACTGCAAAGCACGGCGATGCGCTTCAAGCTGCCCGATTACGGCCGGCCCGGTCGCCCCGAGAACGCTGACAAAAACGTGCGCATTTTTCAGGTCAGAGGTCACGTCCACCTGGTTAATGCTAACGAGACCTTGCTCAAAATTCATCTCCCGCGCGATCAACCCGCTTAGTTCGCGTTTCAGCATTTCGTTTACGCGCAATAATCGATGTTTCATAAAAACTCTGTCATCCCGACCGCAGTGGAGGGATTTCGTTGCGATAATTTCAAGTTAACTTCCACGCGATCCCTCGACTTCGCTCGGGATGACTTACAATTTCTGCGCGATTTGCTCGAGCACGTAGCACTCGATGATGTCGCCCACCTGATATTCGCTAAAGTCTCCCAGCTTAATTCCGCATTCGAGCCCGGAGCGCACTTCTTTCACGTCGTCCTGGAACCGGCGCAAGGTGGCGAGCCCGCCATCGTAAACCGGCTGGCGGCGCCGTAGTACCCGCGCCCGCGCCGTGCGGGCAATCCGCCCATCGGTGACAAGGCAGCCGGCCACGATCCCTTTGCTCAGTTGGAAAATCTGTTTCACCTCGGCGTGACCGATGACCGATTCGCGATGCTCCGGGTCGAGCAAACCCGCCATCGCCTCTTTGATTTGATCGATTAGTTCGTAAATGATCGAGTAAAGTTTGACCTGCACGCCTTCGTGTTTCGCCGCCGTCACCGCCATGTTTTCCACTTTGACGTTGAAACCGACGACAACCGCATTGGACGCGCTCGCCAACAAAATGTCATTTTCTGAAATCGGTCCGACGCCGGCATGGATGATCTCGAGATCGACTTTCTTGCTTTCAATCTGAGTGAGTGCGCCAGTGAGCGCTTCTAACGAGCCTTGGACGTCGGTCTTCAGCACGATGCGCAAGACTTTCTTGCCGTCGATCGCTTCGAGCAACGTTTCGAGGGTGGCGCGCTGCGGCGTCGCCAATTTGCCCGCGCGTTTCGCCTCCAGACGTTCTTCGCTCAACTGCTTGGCTTCGCGCTCGGAATCCATCACCAGCAGTTCGTCGCCGGCGTTGGGCAATCCGGTGAATCCAAGAACCTTCACCGGCATTGATGGCCCAGCCGCTTTCACCGGTTGACCGCGATCATCGATCAACGATTTCACTTTGCCGCTGTAGTCTCCACAAATGAAGGCGTCGCCGACGCGCAGTGTGCCCATTTGGACAATGACAGTGGCGGTGGGTCCGCGCCCCGCTTCCACCTGTGCTTCAATCACAGTGCCGCGCGGTTTTGCCGTAGGCGATGCCTTCAGTTCCATTACCTCGGCTTGCAATGTCATCATCTCAAGAAGTTGGTCGATATTCGTCCCCCGCGTTGCCGAAACCGGAACGGTAATCGTCTCGCCGCCCCAATCTTCCGGCGTTAAATCGCGTTCCTGAAGTTGTTTCTTCGCCCGATCGATGTTGGCCGAAGCCAGATCGATCTTATTGATCGCAACCATGATTTTGACCTGCGGCGCTGCCTTCGCGTGATTGATGGCTTCTATCGTCTGAGGCATCAGCCCGTCATCGGCTGCGACCACGAGAACCACAATGTCTGTGACCGACGCGCCGCGCGCACGCATGGCGGTAAATGCGGCGTGACCGGGAGTGTCGAGAAAAGTAATGGGTTGGCCTTCGTATTCGACGCGATACGCCCCGATGTGTTGCGTGATTCCGCCGGCTTCGCCCGCAGCCACTCGCGTTTTCCGGATCGCGTCCATTAACGAAGTCTTACCGTGATCGACGTGTCCCATGAAGGTGATGATGGGCGCTCGGGGTTTGAGCTCTTCCTCCTTCGCCGGCTCCGGAGGCGGGGGAGCGACGATGACTTTTTCTTCCTTGTGAACGCCGCCACCTTTTTCACGCCGTTCTTTTTCCAGAACAAATCCATGCCGCTCCGCAATCTTCGTTGCGACATCCGGCTCAATTGTCTGGTTGGCGTTTACGAAAATGTTGAAGTCATCCATCAGCTCCTTGATCAGCTGGAAATTTTTCAACCCGAGCTGCGCCGCCAATTCCTTGACGATGATCGGCGGCTTGATGGTAATGACGTTCTTCGGCTCTTCTTCGACCGGAGGTGCGACTTCGGCGGTAGCCTGACCGTCGGTTGACGCAACTGCCGGAGTCGCCGTAACAGGCGCAGGCGGAGCCGGCGGGAGTTCGACTGGCCCCGGCGGCGGAGTCGTTAACCCCGGCTTCGCGACCAATTT
>Ga0209577_10007307_pt1 | contig 10169 bp, 9 predicted proteins | sample GraSoiAngelo_109_FD_185874 | JGI IMG/M metagenome (GOLD analysis project Ga0209577, IMG submission 185874) | Grasslands soil microbial communities from the Angelo Coastal Reserve, California, USA - 14_0903_12_20cm (SPAdes) (version 2) | ecosystem: Environmental > Terrestrial > Soil > Grasslands ...
AAGCCTATGGCAACGCCAAGATCTATGACGGCGATTTCGACAACGCCGAATTCGCCGAGCGCATCGCGCAGCTTCCGCTACAGGAGCAACCGGGAACGCTGTGGGATTACGGCCAGTCGACCGACATCCTCGGCCGTGTCATCGAGGTCGCTTCTGGAAAATCGTTGCTGCAATACGAAAAGGACAATCTGCTCGATCCGCTCGGCATGACCGATACCACGTTCTACGTCACTGATCCGGGCAATGCCAAGCCGCCGCCCCCGGGCTCGCTCGGCGAACTCAAATGGGACGGCGCCAGCGGCTGCTACTTCGTCGTCGACCGCACGCAGGACATGTTTCTTCGTGCTGCTGCAGCAGACGCCGTCGGAACGGCAGCGCATCCAGAAGACCGTCAAGCAGCTGATCTATGAAGCCACGGAGAACTGACGGCGCCGCGTTAAGGCTCTGGGCTGCGGCGGCGATTGCGGGTCTGGTCGGGGCGATCATCGTCGGAGCCCCGCACGAGGTCGGCGCAGAACCGGCGGCCCCGGCGTCGCGGAGTTTTTCGCACGCCGGGCTCGACAGGGTCGGCGACTACATCAAGAACGAGATCGCAAGCGGCAATATCCCGGGCGCCATCGTGCTGATCCAGCAGCATGGCAAACCCGTCTATTTCGAAAAATTCGGCGTGCGCGACGTCGCGACCAGATTGCCGATGACCGACGACACGATCTTCCGGCTTTATTCGATGTCGAAGCCGATTACATCAGTCGCCGCAATGATGCTGGTGGAGGATGGCAAGCTCGCTCTCGGCGATCCCGTCTCAAAATACATTCCCGCCTTTGCCGATGTGAAGGTCGGCGTCGAAAAGCTCGACCCAACCGGCGAGCTCGCACTCAGGCTTGAGCCGGTCGACCGGCCGATCACCATCGAGGACCTGCTGCGCCACACCTCCGGTCTCACTTATGGCTTTTATGGCGATAGCCCCGTGCGGAAGCGCTATGCCAGTGTCGGCCTCTTCAACGGCGATTTTGACAACGCCGAGTTCGTCGGGCGCATCGCGAAGCTTCCGCTCGCCGAACAGCCGGGCACGCGATGGGACTATGGCCATTCCACCGATGTGCTCGGCCGGGTCATCGAGGTAGCCTCCGGAAAATCGCTGTTCCAGTTCGACAAGGAGCGGCTGCTCGATCCCTTGGGGATGCGAGATACCGCGTTTTACGTCGCGGATGCGGCAAAGCGCCCGTTGATTGCAGAACCCATGCCGAACGATCGCCTTGTTGCGCCTGTTGCCGGCATCAGGGACCCGATGGAGCCCAGGCGCTGGGAATCCGGCGGCGCCGGCATGGTCGGGACCATCGGCGACTACGCGCGCTTCGCGCAGATGCTCTTGAACGGCGGCGCGCTCGACGGCAGGCGCTATTTGAAGGCCGAGACGGTCGCATTGATGACATCGGACCACATCGGCCCTGAAACGAAAATCGCCCGCGACCAGTTCTATTTTCCGGGCGCCGAGAGCGGTTTCGGTCTCGGCTTTGCCGTGCGCACCTCGGTGCCGCCGAACACGTCTTGGCCGCTTGGCGAATATCGCTGGGATGGCGTTGGCGGCACGTTCTTCTTCATCGACCCCGCCGACGACATGTTCGTGATCTTCATGGTGCAAACCCCTTCGCAGCGCGGACGGATTCAACTGGAGTTGAAGACGCTGATCTATCAGGCGCTGCAAAAGTGACGGCTACGCCCCGCGCACGATCTCGCGCACCAGCGCGACCGTCTCGCCGATCATGCTGGCCGTCACGTCGAGATGGGTACAGGCGCGGATGCGGCCGTCCATCACGGCGAGCAGAACGCCGCGCTCTCGCAAGGCCGCAACCATTTTTTCGCCGGTGATGCCGGCGCCATCAGGCTTGAAGAACACCAGGTTGGTCTCGGGCTCTTGCACCTCGATGCCGTTGATCTGCGCGAGCCCGCGCGCCAGCGCACGCGCGTTGGCGTGATCCTCGGCGAGCCGGTCGACGTGGTGGTCGAGCGCAAACGTGCAGGCGGCAGCGCAAATCCCGGCCTGGCGCATCGAGCCGCCGAGCCGCTGCTTCCAGCGCCAGACCTGGTCGACGAATTCGCGCGAGCCTGCGATCACGCCGCCGATCGGCGCGCCCAGTCCCTTGGAAAAATCGATCCAGGCGGAATCCCAACCCGCCGCCATGTCGCGGGCGGCTATGCCTGTGGCGACGCAGGCATTGAGCAGCCGCGCGCCGTCCATGTGGGTTGCAAGTCCGGCCGCGATGGCGATTTGCACGATCTCGTTGAGCGCGGCCTTCTTCCAGATCGTGCCGCCGCCAATATTGGCGGTTTGTTCGACGCTGACCAGGACTTGCGGCGGCTGATAGCGCGTGCGTGGATGCAGCGCCTTGCGCAAGGTGTCGGGCGAAAACTGCCCGTCGGCGCCGCGCAGCGGCGTAATCTGGAAACCGCCGAGCGCGGCATGGGCGCCACCTTCGCGCGCGATGATATGCGCGGTCTCGTGCGCCAAGATCTCGTCGCCCGGCCGGCAATGCACCAATGTCGCCGCGACGTTGCACATGGTGCCGGAAGGCATGAAGACGGCGGCTTCTTTGCCCAGGAGATCGGCGACACGCTCGCACAACAGGTTCACGCTCGGGTCGTCGCCGATCTGTTCGTCGCCGACCTCGGCGCGCGCCATCGCCTCCCGCATCGCCGCTGTCGGGCGCGTCTGCGTGTCCGACAACAGGTTGATGCGCACCGGCGGCGCGTTCGGGTCGCGCGGGGAAGGGGTGTAGTGCATGGCGAGGTTCTCTGTGCTCACCACGTCACAACATGCCGGCTGATCAGCGCGAATAGAATTCGACGATCAGATGCGGCTCCATTTGCACCGCAAACGGCACGTCTGACAGCGCTGGTACCCGCACGAACTTTGTCGTCATCTTGGAGTGATCGACTTCGAGGAAGTCGGGCACGTCACGTTCGGGGAGTTGAGTGGCTTCCAGCACATGGGTGAGCTGTTTGGAGGATTCCTTGACCTCGACGAGGTCGCCGACCTTGAGCTGATAGCTTGCGATATTGACGCGGCGGCCGTTCACCTTGACGTGGCCGTGATTGATGAACTGGCGCGCGGCGAACATGGTGGCCACGAACTTGGCGCGGAATACCACGGTGTCGAGGCGGCGCTCCAACAGGCCGATCAGGTTTTCACCTGTATCGCCCTTCAGCCGGCTCGCCTCCACATAGATGCCGTGGAACTGGCGCTCGCTGATGTTGGCGTAATAACCTTTAAGCTTCTGCTTGGCGCGGAGCTGCACGCCGAAGTCGGAGAGTTTTCCCTTGCGGCGCTGGCCGTGCTGGCCGGGGCCGTATTCCCTGCGGTTCACCGGGCTCTTCGGGCGGCCCCAGATATTCTGGCCCATACGGCGATCGATCTTGTATTTCGCCTCACTGCGCTTAGTCATCGCGTCCTCGTTGGTTCTGATGGTTTGAGGAAACGCGCCCTCCTGTGCTCAAGGGATTTCCCCTCAAAGCCGACAGGTCCAGCCCCAAAGCTTGAAGGGTTAAAGACCACGGGTCGCGAAACGCATCGCGGGCCGAAACCGGCCCGCGAGCAGGGGGCTTTTAGGGGCAAACCGGCTCTCCTGTCAATGAAAGACCGTCACGTTCGGATCGCCCGGAACGCCTTTGGAGGGGCTTCCAGGCCACTTTGACGCAATTCGGCTGCTATGTCGGTGTTGAGCACCTGTTCCAGCGCCGTCAGGGTTCTCGCGATCAGGGCCGCGTCGGAAACCCGGTGATCCCAGCGGATCACGACATCGATGGTCTGATCGGGTCCAAGGCGTCCATAGCTGATGACAAACGGTCCCGGGCTGATCGCATGGAGCTGGCCGCCGGCGTAAGCCGCCACCGAGGTTACGGTGAAGTTGCCGAAATTGTTGCCGTGCAGGCGGCCAATATTGAGGGCCACCCACCAGCCCAGCCGGCGCAGCGGTAGCGGCAGCCGTGCCGCCTTCAGTATCCGCCGAAAGCCCGGTATCTCCTCGATCGGCGCATCCTTGGCGCGCCGGATCTGCGCGTCGATCGCACCGAGCGGCAACTCGTCCGGCGCGGCGACCCGTTCCAGCATCACGCAATCCTCGCCGTCCTCGACGCGTGCGATTGCGACCATCGCGGCGCTGCGCGGTAGTTCATAAAAATGCGGCCACGGCCATTTGGCGTACAGCCTCCGCAGGACCGGTTCGTCCTTTGCAACCAAAGAAAACGCCTTGACGAAAATCGCGGCCCAACCCGGCGGCCGTGCGATAGCCGCACGCGCCTCGACCAATTGGCGCACGTTGAGCGGGCGCGAGAGCGACACGAACGGCACGCCCATCGAGGCGCGCATGAGGTCGATAATGAAACGACGCGGCAATGAGATTTTTCGAACCGTACCGCGCATCGTTGGATTCAACCTTCCCCGATCATGGAGTGTGCAAGCGGGGACGACCCGCGAGCAAGGCGGGTAGCCGGTTCAAAAGAAAAATGCAAGTATTTCCAATGACCTGCCGTTGCAGCTTATCTTAGCGCTTGATCCCTTGCAAACTTGCGGCGATGCCGCGCTGGAACAGCGACCAGTCGAAGCCCAGCGCCAGCACCAGATAGCCGCGGTCGATCATCTGATTGGCTTGCTCGGCGGTGCGCGCCACGCCGCCGATCGGAACGCCGCTCTTCAAGATGCCGGCTTCGGCCCGCGCCATCAGTTCGAGTAACTCAGGGTCGTCCATCTGGCCGCGCTTGTTAATGGAGGTGGCGAGGTCGCCCGGCCCGATGACGGCGAGATCGAGGCCCGGAGTAGCCATGATCTCGTCGATGCGGTTGACCGCCTCGACATGCTCGATGGTGATTGCGCAGATCATGTCGTCGTCGGCGGTCGCCATGTAGTCGGCCATCGAGACGCCCCAGCGAAACGGCGCGTGAAACGGTCCCCACAGCCGCTCGCCGTTGGGCGGATAGCGGACGCTGCGCACGGCTTTCTCAGCGTCCGCGCGATTACAGATCATGGGAAAATTGATGCCGAGCGCGCCGATATCCATCGGCGCTTTCGCAAGCCACGGCTCGTTGGCGGCAATCCGCACCAATGGCACGCAAGGCGTGCCCGCAGTCGCGGTGATCATCGCATGCGCGGAAGTAAGATCGATCGGACCATGCTCGAGATCGACGATGATCCAGTCGAGCGACTGCGCCATGATCCGCACGGTTTGGACGCTTGGAATAGTCGCGATCGCGCCGAATGTCGGGCGCTTGTCGCGCCATTGTTGACGGAGGCGATTGAGCGTGGCGGGTGTCGTGGACATCGGGAGACTCCAGTCAGGCCGGGACCCGGCCGCCGAAGAACGGCATCAGCGCCTTACTCAATGTATGCGGGCGTTTTGAGGTGAAGATCATCTCGGCGCCGCTGTGGTCGGCGTCGACGCCGGGCTTGCCGAGCAAGTCCGAGACCCGGCGGGCGATGGCGGGCGCCGGATCGATCCAGTTGACCCGCCACGGCGCGAGCCGCTCCAGCCGATCGAGCAGCAGCGGATAATGCGTGCAGGCCAGCACAATGGCGTCGGTGCGCGCGGACAGCGCTTCGCTGGCGCCGACAAAGCACGGCAGGATTTCGGCCGATATCTCGCGATCAGAAACCTCACTGCCGCTTAAGGCGGCTTCGGCCAGCGCGGCGAGTTCTCCCGAACCCACCAGCGTGACCTCGCAACCCAGCGCAAAATCGCGGATCAGCCCCTTGGTGTACTCGCGTTGGACCGTGCCCTTGGTGCCGAGCACCGACACCCGCTTGGTCTTCGATTGCGCGCAGGCCGGCTTGATCGCAGGCACTGTTCCGACAAAGGGAACGGCATATCGTTCGCGCAGATGCGACATCACCAGCGTGGAGGCGGTATTGCAGGCGATCACCACGAGATCGGGAACGTGCGCGGTGATCAGTTCTCCGATCAGCGGCACCACGCGCGCGATGATCGCTTGCTCGCTGTGGTGGCCGTAAGGGAAGAACGCGTCGTCGGCGACGTAGACATAATGTGCGTCTGCGCGCGTGGCGACGATCTCGCGCAACACCGTGAGCCCGCCGAGGCCTGAATCGAATACGAGAATCGTAGGAGGTGATGCCACGGCGCGATTTTACCCGATCGGGCGTTATCAATCAGTTGTTTTCATGGCCTACTTAAGCCCGACTGTCATTCCAGATGGTGCACAAGCACGAGAACAAACGTCCCTCGAAAGCGGCCGTAGGATGGGCAAAGCGCGCTAGCGTGCCCAGTCCCCCGCAAGAAAGGCGGGCACGGCGCAAGTGCGCCTCTGCCTACCCTACGCGGACGCGGACACAACTTCGCAATCCCGCAGGCAGCGGAGCCACCGGCGGATGTGGCTGGCTGATGCGCGATGCCGCGACGTCCTCCCGGATCGCGTTGATGTCAGGCGCGGTTCATCGCGGTCCGTTCGGCGGCAAGTGTACCACAAGACCAACGTCGAATTTACCGGACGGACGAGAGGCTACATCCTAAAAGTCAGCAAGACCGTGTCATCAGGGATGTCCGCTCCCGCGATGGCGATCGGTTGGCCCGCTCGCCATCCAGGACTGGCTTCCTGCAGCCGGCATGGGCCCAACGCGCAATGACGGCGCCGCCCCAACCAAACAAGAAAATGGCAGTCGATACCACCATTCGCTTCCGCGGATGGGGAGGAAACGCATTCAAGGGCCCGGTTGATGCGGGCCAAGGAGGAGAGTCACAATGACAACACTGGACATCACAGCCGGCCCGTTACCGGAGGCCGAACACCAGGCGCAATTGCGCCGCGCACTCATCGCCAGCACGGTCGGCACCACCATCGAATGGTACGATTTCCTGCTCTACAGCACGGTGACCGGCCTCGTCTTTGGCAAGCTCTTTTTTCCGAAATCCGATCCCCTGGTTGGGGTGCTGGAGGCGTTCGCCATCTACACCGTGGGGTTCATCGCCCGGCCGATCGGGGCTGCGATCTTCGGCCACTTTGGCGACCGCATCGGCCGCAAGGCGACGCTGATAGCCACGTTGCTCTTGACCGGGCTTGCGACCGCCGCGGTCGGCCTCGTCCCCACCTATGAAACGATCGGAATCTGGGGTGCAGTCATCCTGACCGTCATCCGTTTTATCCAGGGCGTTGGCGTCGGCGGCGAGTGGGGTGGCTCTGTGCTGCTCTCGATGGAGTGGGCGCGGACCAACCAGCACCGCGGCTTCATCACCTCCTGGCCGCAGCTCGGCGGCCCCGCCGGGTTGCTGCTGGCGAACATAGCGGTGCTCGTGTTCAGCCGCATTTCCGGTGACCAGTTCCTGGTCTGGGGCTGGCGCATCCCGTTCCTGCTCAGCCTTGTGATGATCGCCATCGGGCTCTACATCCGGCTCGGCATCATGGAGACGCCGGCGTTCCGGCGGATCGTGGCCGAGAACCGTGTCGAGCGGGTCCCGGTCATCGAGGTGATCAAGCGTCAGCCGCGGTCGATCATTCTCTCGGCACTGGCGCGGATGGTTGAACAGGCGCCGGCCTACATCTACCTGGCCTTTGTTTTCGCCTACGGCACCCAGGTCATCCATCAGGATCGCGACTTCCTGCTCATCTGTCTGATTTGCGCAGGCACCATTGAGCTCTTCAACATCCCGCTGGCGGGACACCTGTCCGATCGCATCGGGCGCAAGCGCCTGTATCTGATCGGCTCGGTCCTGACCGGGCTGTTTGGCTTTGCGTATTTCGCCCTATTGAACACCACAGCACCGGTGCTGATCTTCATCGCCATCGTGCTGTCATTCGTCCCCCACGCTCTGACGTATGGCCCGCAGGCGGCGTTGATCGCCGAGTGCTTCACCCCGCGGTTGCGTTACAGCGGCTGCTCGATCGGCTATCAGCTCTCCTCGGTCATCTCCGGCGGTCCGGCGCCGTTGATCGCCACCGCGCTGCTCGCCGCCACCGGGTCGGGCTACGCGATCGCGCTCTACATTCTGTTCTGCGCGGTCGTCAGCATTGTCGCCGCCTTCCTGATGCCAGACTACACCAACAAGGACATCTCCGAGGAGCACGACAGGCCTTGATCAAATGCCCTGTGGCCGCCGGATCGAGACGACCCGGCGGCCCGTCTGCGGCAGCATCGCACCCATCGGCTCGGCCAGACGTTGATCATCACCTCGGGTCTCGGCTGGGTCCAGCGCCAGAGCGGCAGAATCGAGGAAGTTCGGCGAGGCGATGTGATGGCGGTTTTCCTTTAGCGAGAAGCGTTGGCACGATGCGACGCCGACGACGGCGCTGGCCCACATCGCGGTTCAGGAGACCGGGAAGGGCAGGAATGTCGACTGGCTGAAGCATCGCGTGAGATCAGGAAAGTGCCCAAAGGCAGACATTGTCGCCTATTCGATCACTTCGTCCGCGCGAAGCAGAAGCGACTCCGAAATGGAAAACCCAATTTCTCTCGCAGTCTTGTTGTTGATGAGAAATTCAAATTTGGTCGGCTGCTCAACCGGTAAATCTGCGGGCTTCTCACCCCTAAGGATTAGGTCGACGTAACCTGCAGCACGGCGAAAAATTCGACGTTGATCTGGCCCGTAGGACATGAGTGCGCCTGCCTCCAGCAACTCGCGGCTGTGCACCATGAGCGGAAGACGACGCGCGATTGCCGCCTGTGACACCAGCGAGCGGCCTTGGTAGAACAATGGCTCAGCGGGCACCGCCACGCCCTCCAAACGGCCTGCGACGATTTTGTCAAAAGCCTCGTTCAAATCCGCAAGCGATCTTACTTCCACGGGCTGGACATTTAGTCCGAGTGCCGTTGCAGCGGCATTCGCTTCATCAATATAGCGCTTTGTCGTTTCCTGGTCATTTGCATTCACCAGCAGAGCCATCCGCGTCATTTGCGGGAATGCTTCCTTGAACAGTGCAAGACGTTTGCCACTCAATTCGCCAGCAATATGGGTCAACCCCGTTATGTTGCTACCAGGATGGGACAAGCTTTTGACCAGTTTCACTCCAACGGGATCGGGCACGTCGACGAAAATAATGGGTATTGTCGCCGTCGCCTGCTTGGCAGCTAGCGCTGCTTGCTGAGTGACTGCAACCAAAACATCAGGTCTCAGTCCTGCGAGCTCATTCGCAAGACTCACAAACCGTTCAGGGATTTCGTCTGGAAACCGTTGTTCCAGCCTAATCGTCTTCCCATCGACATAGCCGAGACCATCAAGACCTTGCTGAAATGCTCCCAGATATACTGCCTCTTCCTGAGCACTACCTGCATGCCAGAGCACCCCGACCCTAGGAATTTTCTTGGTGTGCTGAGCATGCGCGGGAGGCAGCCAAGCTACGAAGATCCCGCCCACAGCTTTGACAAAATCGCGGCGCCTCATGGTCGGCTCCCACGCTCGATGAGAGAGCATTATATTGGCTGGGACCATTGGATGGGAAGCGGCAGCCAATGTCTGCAATGATGCTCTGTTTTGAGATTCCACCCAGACGTTTCTTGCCGCCGGCCTTGGGGGAAGTGGCCACGCCGAGGGGTCTTGCACCTGGGTGTGATGTTGCCGCCTTTGGCCGCGATCTTCTTCAGCCGGCGACGGGTGCTGCGGCTCGGGTGGCCTATTGCGGGCAGCTTCGGGCTAGCATCCTCGCAGCTCGGTCTTCGTCTTCGGTCGCTCGCACGTCGGGTATGCACAATGGTGCTATTTCTCTTTGAACTTCGCGGCTTCCCTGGCTAATCGCTCAGCCCGCAATCGTTCGTAGTTCTTTTGGAAGGCTTCCTGCGCTTTTTCGTATTCGGTTACTGCTTTTCGCTTACCTGCTCGTAGAAAAGCCTTTACCGCCTGGCGCTGCGCGAGGTCCTTCCTCATTTTATCGATCATGGGATCACCGGCTGCATCATCGGCGCCGCTGCTTGCGGCCAGCAGATGCCCGAACGCTTTTGATTTTGACCGTGCGTTTCGGCGCGGGTTGCGTTTTGCGGGGTCGCGTTTTGCGCTTCAACTCGGGTTGCGCGTCGCTGACCGCATCGGGTTGCGTGTTACGGACCGGCGGGGGTTGCGTATTGCGGACCGCCTCGGCCAGCATTTCGAGCAGCTCAGCCTTGGTCTTTGTCTTATCGCTCATAGGACACCTCCGTGACCGATGAGACGACGGTAGCGCGGCCACAGTTCCCCGCA
>Ga0209577_10007308_pt1 | contig 10167 bp, 10 predicted proteins | sample GraSoiAngelo_109_FD_185874 | JGI IMG/M metagenome (GOLD analysis project Ga0209577, IMG submission 185874) | Grasslands soil microbial communities from the Angelo Coastal Reserve, California, USA - 14_0903_12_20cm (SPAdes) (version 2) | ecosystem: Environmental > Terrestrial > Soil > Grasslands...
CTGTTTCATGAGACTGGACTATCTCGGTTTTGGATCGATTTGCGAGGTGCCGGTCAGACTGGCATCCTGCAACAACGGCGGATCGAGCGCGCCATCGGCGTAATTTACCGCCCTGAGAGCGAACGATTGAGCCACTATTTTCATGCGCGCCTCCCGGAACAGTTCGATGCAATCATCCACATCGATGAAACGCGCGCGGTTGAGCCGTTGGAACAGACCAGCATTTGGGACGCCGGCGAACTGCCAGAGACTTATCCGTTTAAAGTTTAGGTGACACCTCAATCTTACTCATGCTCTTACTCCTGCTCCTGCTCAAAACAGCCATATTTCGATCAAGAGCAGGAGCAAGAAGTAGGAGTTGAATCATGAGCGAAGTACAAATCCAGGCCGGACACGCAATTCTATCAGGAAATTTGCACATTCCCGAAGGCGCAACTGCACTCGTGCTTTTCGCGCATGGCAGCGGTAGCAGCCGGCATAGCCCGCGAAATCAATTCGTGGCGCGCACACTCAACGACGCAGGCCTCGCGACGTTACTTTTTGATCTGCTCACCCAGAAGGAGGAAGCAATCGACACGCAGACTCGCGAGCTTCGCTTCGACATCCACTTGCTGGCAGAACGCCTCCTGCACGCGACAAAGTGGGCAAAACGGCAAGAGCAAACGCGTGATTTGGGGATTGGTTATTTCGGCTCAAGCACAGGCGGAGCGGCGGCATTGGTGGCGGCGGCGGACAATGCGCTGGATGCAGGGGCCGTGGTGTCGCGCGGCGGGCGACCAGATTTGGCAGGTGATGCTCTGCCAAAAGTGCAGGCGCCCGCCCTGCTAATTGTCGGCGGCAACGATGATATCGTCATCGAGTTTAACGAGCAGGCACGCGATAGGATGCGGTGCGAAGTGAAACTGGAGATTATTCCGGGCGCGACGCATCTATTCGAGGAACCGGGCACGCTGGAGAAAGTCGCCAAACTCGCGAGCGATTGGTTCGTTAAGCACATCGGAACGGCCGGTTGAAGGTCATTCCGAGCGAACTCGAGGAATCCCGGTTGCAACCTTAAGCTATCATCGCGGGACCCTTCGACTCCGCTTCGCTTCGCTCAGGATGACACGCGTTTTATTTTTGCGTGCCTTAAAAGTCACTACTCTGCCCCACAAACTCTTCGTCCCCCAGATACCGGCGCGCAGGCATTCCAGTTGCACGATTTGGCTGTGATCGACGAACAAGTTCACGTCGACGCCGTAATTTTTGATGTACCATTCGAACACGTCAGGCTCGGCGGCTTCAAACATGAGTTTTTCCATGCCGATTTCGTCGATGAATTTTGCAGGAACATCCGTGCGCCATGGATCGACATTCTCAGTAATGCCTTCGCTCTCGATCATGATAATGTCAGCACCGGCGTCGAGAAACCGCCTCGCCTGTGCGATGGCCCAGCTTGGATCGCGGGTGCCTTCTGCCTTCAGTTCTGCAGGGGCCGTCGCGCCGCCGGCGCCAAATTGAATCCCAACCTCCGGTTTCGCCTTCAATCCGGATTTGCGCACCAATTGAATCAGCCGCAGCCAATCATCCGTCGGGATCGAGACGAAGCCAGCCGAGATTTCAATGATATCGAACCCGAGCTTCTCGCATTCGGCGACATACTGCCGCACGGCGTCGCCTCCTTGCACGAGCACGCGCTCAATGAAACCGCCGGTGGAAACAAGCACGTCATATTTATGGCAAAGCTCGATGATGTCTCGTACGGCGCGCTCCGGCATGAGCGTGAATGAACCGGCGGCAAACTTTAGGGAATCGATATACGCGCCCATCGTTTCGAATAGGTCTTCCAAGTGTCGCCGGCCGTAGGCCGAGTAATACGGTCCCCGGATTTCGGTCAACCCGCGTTTCCGTGGTTTGACTCCCCGCTCATTGACTCGCAGAAACGGAAAGCTGCGTTCGGGCTTCTTGTGCTTCATTCGCTCTCTAATAAGGAACGGAATGCAACGCACGAGTGGCCGCCTGGGTAGCGAACTCGCGGTAGGAGCTTAGATTGCAGATCGGATGGTGAATGCTCCATACCGTAATTTCTCCGCCCTAACGACCGATCTTTATGAGGTCACAATGGCATGCGGCTATTGGAATGCTGGAGTGAGTGATTACGAGGCGGCATTCCACGTCACCTTTCGAGAAAATCCATTCGTGGGTCAATTCACCATCGCATGCGGGCTCGCAACCGCGATCGATTTCCTAAGCACGTTCCATTTTGATCAAACGGAAATTGATTATCTCGCGGCGCAGCGAGGGAACGATGGCAAACCGCTATTTAGCGCAGGATTTCTCAATCACCTGGGCGGCTTGCGACTGTCCTGTGAGATCGACGCAATTCCCGAGGGAACATTGGTTTTCCCGAACGAGCCGCTGATTCGAGTGCACGGTCCAATTATCCAATGTCAGCTCCTGGAAACGGCGCTGCTCAACATTCTGAATTTCGAAAGTCTGATCGCCACGAAAGCGGCACGGGTGTGTCTGGCCGCCGAAAACGATCCAGTGATCGAATTTGGTTTGCGCCGGGCACAGGGGGTCGATGGCGGTTTGATTGCGGCGCGGGCGGCGTGCGTCGGCGGCTGCGCGGGCACGTCAAATTTGCAAGCCGGTCAGCGCTTCGGAATACCGGTGAGCGGAACGCAGGCGCACAGTTGGATTATGTTTTTCGAGAGCGAGACCAAGGCGTTTGAGGCATACGCCAAAGCGATGCCGAACAACTGCGTTTTCCTGGTGGATACCTACAACTCACTCGCAGGCGTGCGCCATGCGATCGAGGTAGCCAGACAGCTGCGCAAAAATGGATACGAAATGATTGGAGTGCGGCTGGATTCTGGAGATCGCGTTGCATTGAGCATCGAAGCGCGTCGAGCACTGGACCAGGCCGGCTTCACAAACGCGAAGATCGTTTGCTCAGGCGATCTGGACGAATACGCGATTGCGGATATGAAACGGCGCGGCGCGAAGATCGACATGTGGGGCGTGGGAACGAAGCTGACGACCGGCAAACCCGATGCGGCATTGGGCGGTATTTATAAACTAGGCGCAGTACGTAGCCCCGGCGGTCAATGGCAATATCGCATCAAACTTTCCGATGAATGCGCGAAAATGTCGGTGCCGGGGCGATTACAGGTGCGGCGCTTCCATCAGCCAGACGGCAGATTCGTCGCCGACGCGATTTACGAAATCGATCACGCTCCTGCCGAACCGTGTACAATTGTAGATCTCGAGACCGAGAAGACGACAGAGATTCCTGCGCAGACTGACTCTTCCGACTTGCTTGTGGCAATTTTCCGCAAGGGTGAGCTGGTCTATCAAGTGCCCGACCTTACCGCCTCGCGCAAGCGCACACGCCACGAACTCAGCCGTCTGGCGCCCGAGGTGATGAGATTGGATAAGCAACGCGCTTACCCGGTCGGCCTCGAAAAATCTTTGTACGAGCTGAGGTCTATCCTAATCGCGCGCGCCAAGGAACAGTTGGGATGAACTACAACTCATCGCATAAATGACGTTGTCATGTTGGGGCGAAGCGAAACATCTCTGGTCTATTTGCGTTGGGGACTGATCCAGAATTGATCCGAGATTCTTCGCTTCGCTCAGAATGACATCATCAACGCACATCCAATGAAGGCGCTGATCGTCGTTGATCTTCAGAATGATTTTTTACCCGGCGGCGCGTTACCGGTGCCGCACGGTGACGAAGTCATCCCCCTCGCCAATGAATTGCAGCGACGCTTCGATCTTATCCTTGCGACGCAAGATTGGCATCCACTCAATCACGGCAGCTTCGCGGCAAATCATAAGGGCAAGAAGCCAGGTGATCGCGTCATTCTCGACGGAATCGAACAAATCCTTTGGCCGGTGCATTGCGTTCAAAACACGCGCGGTGCTGAGTTTGCCGCCTCATTCAAGACCAGCCGGATCGCTCATGTGTTCCACAAGGGAATCGACCCGCTCATAGATAGTTACAGCACATTTTTCGATAACGCCCATCGCCGACATACTGGTTTGGCGCATTATTTAGAGGAGCGATCAATCAAAGACATTTATTTGCTCGGGCTTGCCCTGGATTACTGCGTCAAGTACAGCGCGCTTGATGCGCGCCAGCTCGGTTTGAACACGCACGTCATTCTGGACGGCTGCCGCGGAATCGATCTCAAGTCTGGTGATATCGACTGCGCGCTTGATGAAATGAAGCGCGCTGGCACCAGAATCCTGAAAAGCAGCGACCTGTAAGCCGGAGTCGCAGTCTCCGGCAGCCGTGGCCAGCGACAGCGGCGAAAGCTACGCCGGAAGAACGGTTGAGAGCGTCACTTCCCTGTCGACGGTTTGCGTAAGAACGTTTTCAACCGTGGCGCCGACTTTTGATCCATCGCGATCGATTATCCAGACTTGTTGGCCTTGTTCAAATTGGCCGCGCGCCATTACCTTGAGCAAAAGGCCTTCCTCGGTAGCCGGATTTTTTAGGACCTCGACGCAAATCGCGTCGGTTTCCCCGAAGTCCGCCTGCAGTCTCAATTTATCGTCAATTTTAGGCGTCTTCATCGCCAGCAAAAGCTCTACGTGACGCAAAACTAAATCGCTCCTCGGGCTTCCTGCGAGCGTGTCGACGCCGATAAACGAATCATTCACAATGGCCCAATATCGCATCACTCAGATCGAAGATTATGAGCCGCTTGTCGGAGCGGAAGTCGTAGAGCGAATTCGCAACAAAGCCGCCAAACTCAAAGGGCTGCGCGTCGCAAATTTCAATTCCACCTATTACGGCGGCGGCGTGGCCGAGACGATCTCTTCGCTCACCCTGCTCATGAACAGCCTCGGACTGCGCAGCGAATGGCGCGTGATTCAGGGCACACCCGATTTTTTCTCTATCACGAAGAAAATGCACAATGCTCTTCAGGGTGCAGAAATCGATCTTTCCAAGATCAAAAAAGAAATCTTCGAGCAAGTGATCTACGAGAACAGCCTTCGCAACTTTCTCGATCACGACTTCATCATTGTGCACGATCCGCAACCGCTCCCGTTAATCGAGCATTACGAGAAAAAATGTTCGTGGCTTTGGCGCTGTCATCTGGACCTTTCCCGACCAGACGGAAAAACGTGGAAGTACCTGCGGCAATGGGTCGACAATTACGACGCGGTAGTTCTGAGCTGTAAGGAATTCGCCCAGGAAATGAGGCCACCAAAACGGATGATGATGCCGGCGATCAATCCATTTACGATCAAGAATCGTCAACTCAGCCAGCGAGAAATCGACGAGCGTCTGGCGCACTACGAGATTCCCGTCGATTTACCTCTCGTCGTCCAGGTTTCGCGCTTCGATCCGTGGAAAGATCCCAAAGGAGTCGTGGACGCATTCAAGCTGGCCAGCAAACAAATCGATGCTCGGTTAGTGTTGCTCGGCAATTTTGCAACCGACGACCCAGAGGGCGAAGAAATTTTCCACTCGCTCTGCGCGTGTCGGGACGAGCGAATCCCAATTCTGACCAGTGGCGACGACACAGCGCTAGTGAATGCCTTGCAAACGCGAGCGGCTGTTGTCCTGCAAAAATCGGTCCGCGAAGGTTTTGGACTTACAGTGGCTGAAGCGATGTGGAAAGGCACGCCGGTGATCGGCGGGAATGTCGGGGGAATTCGCTACCAGATCGAAGACGGGGTGAACGGATTCCTCGTCTCGTCAATCGACGAAACAGCCAAACGAATGGTGGAGCTGATCAACGACAAGAAACTGCGCGATGAGATGGGAAGCAGGGCGCGGGAGACCGTTCGGAAAAATTTTCTCCTGACGCGTTACCTCGAACAATATCTTGATCTGTTCGCCGGCCTGTAACCCCATCGACGGCGAGTCGTTCTGCGCGAAACCGACTTTAAGAATCTGCCCGCTGTGTCTCCACTAGTTCGCGCGCGTGCGTGACATGCGCTTTGGCTCTGTCCCGCTTAAGTACCGCATACAGAAACCAGACGATAAAACAGTTGGCCAGCAGGATGAGCGCGCCTACCAATCCGGGCCGATGCCAGAGATGACGTACTTCGATCGGAATCAGCGCGCCTGTCGCGAAAATCATGAGGTACTCCGCCCAGCGTTGTTGCATGTAAACGCCGAATCCCTCAGTGAAAAGAACTGCCGTATAGAAAAGCGCCAAAAAACCTGTGGCGCGCAGAGTGCCCCCTGCCAGCATGGCTTGCAGTTTATGCAGCAAAAACGAGACAGCCTTGCTGTGCTCGAGCAGAATTTCGTCTGTAGTCCAACTCGCCAAGGCGTCTATCCAGCGGGTCCGCGCGTTGAGAAAAAGCAGCGAGACGCCCAAGACCAGGAGCAACACTCCCTTCGCGATTTTGAAAAGTCCGATAAGCTTGAGATAGCGAACCCGGCGCTGGCCGTGCAATATCGCAGGGTCGTGCGCCAGTTTGTTCATTCTCGAGCTGGTCACTCCCCGACTGTAGCGGCAGGAGTTCCTCCTGCAAAATCGTCATGGTCGCCGTCGTCACAGCTACCTCTACAATTTAGCCGGCAATAATCGGTCTTTCCCGGCAACAGATTTCGAGTTTGTTGCCCTCCGGATCCTCGAAGAAAAACGCGTAATACCCAGCAGTGTACTCTCTGCAGAGTTCCGGACCTTCGAGCGCCTTACCGCCCGCCTTACGCACCAACTTCGCAAGCCGATCCACTTCTTTTCGCGTATCTGCCCAGAAAGCGATCCGGGTACGATTTGGCTTATGATTCTTGTCTTGCGTGAGACCAAAGAATTCTGACGGTTTGTCGCCTCCGGCGGAATAAAACATATGATATTTTTTGCCCGGCCTTTCCTCAACAAATCCAAGCTGCGGCAAAAATTTGCTGTAAAATTTTGCTGCCACCTTCATGTCTTTCACACGTAAGTCGATATGATCAAAGTAACGCATCTTCATTTTGCGATTCTCAATTGGTTGGCATCGCAATTCAATGCGTTTGCAGTCCACGGCCAGCGTTGTAAAGCGTTCGCCACGGCGAACACCAACTTGATTTAGGATTTGGCGTTTCACAGAAACGCCCTACAAAAACCGCCAATGGCAATGCAGGATCTTTTTGCAAAACAATTGGAAGCGCTGCGCGTTCGTTCGTTGGACCGGCATCTTCGCGAAATCACCGACGCGAAAGGACCCGAAGTCGAGATCGGCGGTCGCCGCTTGATTAATTTTTCCTCAAACGATTATCTCGGTCTCGCAAACGATCCTCGATTACGCGAGGCGGCCACTGCCGCAATCGACGAATTTGGTGTCGGCGCCGGCGCGTCGCGGTTGATCAGTGGGAACCTGTCCCCGCATCTGCGCCTCGAGCAAGCGCTGGCGAAATGGAAGGAGACCGAAGCCGCGCTCAGTTTCAGTAGCGGATATGCTGCAGCGCTCGGCACAATCCCGGCATTGGCCGACAAGGATGACGTCATCATGCTCGACAAACTCTGCCACGCTTCGCTCATCGATGGCGCAAGATTGAGCGGCGCGATGCTGCGCGTCTTTCCACACAATCATGTGGGCAAACTGGAGAGCCACCTTGAATGGGCTCGGCGCAAACATCCCGGCAGGCGCATTCTCATCGTCACTGAGTCTGTCTTTTCCATGGACGGCGATCGCGCGCCGTTGCGCGAGTTGGTTGAGTTGAAAAAACGGTTCGGAGCACTGCTCATGCTCGATGAAGCGCACGCGGTCGGGGTAATTGGTCCAAACGGTCGCGGCCTCGCTGCGGAGGAAGATGGGGGTGCCGATGTCGACGTTCAGATGGGAACATTGAGCAAGGCACTTGGCGCGAGCGGCGCCTACATTTGCGGTTCGCGCACGCTTGTCGAATGGCTTATCAACCGCGCCCGTTCATTCATCTATTCCACCGCGTCGCCGCCCGCGATCGCCGCGGCTGCACTTGTTGCAGTTGATTTCCTATCGTCGGCAGAAGGGGAGGAGCGAAGGCTTTTGCTCTGGGACAGAATTAAACTGATGCGGGAGCTCTTCGGACAATTGGACGTTGGGCGTTGGACGTTGGGCGTTGGACGTTTAAATGTTGCAAATCAACGCTCAACGCTCAACGCTCAACGCTCAACGTCCAGCGACTCTGGCAGCGCCATTTTCCCGTGGGTCGTGGGCGGCGAGCAAGCAGCTCTTAACCTTGCGGCCGCGTTGCAAGATGACGGATTTCTCGTTCCAGCAATCCGCTATCCCACCGTGGCCAAAGGCGCCGCGCGATTGCGCATAGCTGTGACTGCTGCGCACGAAGAAGATCAAATCAGAGCGTTGTGTCAGGCGATCGGGCGGGATTCGCTGTAGCCACGGCCTGTGGCCAGTTATCGATAGTCGAAATATTTGGATTAGACGGCCCGCAGGGGCGTGGCTACACGTTTGAAGCGAAACTTAACCGTCCGAAAATCGCTCCAAGATCGGCTTCAGTTTTTCCACCGTAGCCTCGGGCCACAGATTGCGGGCGGTGACCAGTGCGGTATCGAGCGCGAAATGCTCCACCCAATTTGGCTCTGTGGGGATTCGTGGGATTACATCCACAATTATTTTCCTCGCCGTTTCCGCATTCGCCATCAAATGGCTGAGGACGATTTCTGCCGAGACCGGTTCCTCTTCCACCTTCCAGCAATCGTAATCGGTGATCATCGCCATTGTGGCGAACGCGATCTCCGCTTCGCGCGCCAGCTTCGCCTCCGGTAGATTCGTCATCGCGATCACGTCGAAACCGTTGCGGTGATTGAATTCCGACTCCGCACGAGTGGAAAATGCGGGGCCGTCCATATTCACGTAGGTGCCACCGTTATGCACCGTAACACCCAGGGATCTCGCTGAGTCGGCCAGAAGATTGCGCAGCTTGGTGCTGATCGGTTCCGCGAATGCGATGTGAGCAGCGATGCCCTCTCCAAAGAATGTATGCGTATCGCGCCGGCTTGTGCGGTCGTAAAACTGTGAGGGCAGCAACACATCGCGCGGCGCATATTTTTCCTGCAGGCTACCCACTGCTGCCACTGAGATGATCCAGCGAACGTTAAGGGAACGAAGCGCGTAGATGTTGGCCCGGTGATTGATTTCGTGCGGCAAAATTCGGTGACCCCGGCCGTGTCTCGGCAGGAAATAGACCTGGCGTCCGCCAATCTTTCCGCCAACCAGCGTGTCCGACGGTGGCCCAAATGGTGTGTCCACGTTGTGTTCCGTCGCATCGCGCAATTCGTCGATTTGATAGAGACCACTGCCGCCGATGATCCCAATTGCTGGAATTGCTTCGTTCATGCGCTTTGCGATTTAATCGCAAACATCAATGCGATGAAAAGCGGATAATCTGGGGAGCGCACGCGCCTCGCGTGCCATTTGCGGCGCCCTCGCCCCAAACCCTCCCAGTGCAAAGCGCGGCTCAACGCACTTTGGCAACCGCACTCCGGGCGTGTATTCTTTTCACTCGTCCATGCCAAAATTTTTCATCAAGACCTATGGCTGCCAGATGAACGAGCGCGACTCGGAACAGGTCGCGCACTCGCTCATCGCACGGGGTTACAAGCGCGTGGCGCACGAAACAGAAGCTGACGTCGTGCTGTTGAACACGTGCAGCGTGCGCGACATGGCTGACCAAAAGGCCCTGGGAAAAATGGGAATGCTGGGACGAATGGCAAAAGAGCGGGCGCACGTGGTGTTCGGTTTCCTTGGATGTATGGCGCAGGCGCGTGGCGCGTCTTTGGTAAAAAATTTGCCTCACGTCAATCTGGTGGTTGGCACCCAAAAATTCCATCGCGTCGCGGATTACGTGGAAGAATTGGTCGCGAAGAAGAAACGCATCTCAGAAAACGTCCAACGTCCAACGGACGACAGAATGGACGATCTGCGATTTTCCATCGTCGATATCGCGGAGGAACCGGGTTCACAGTCGACTATTCGCGATCACCATTTGGCACCGAGACAGGTCACCGCGTTCGTGTCGATCATGCAGGGATGCAACATGCATTGCACCTTTTGCATTGTCCCGCAGACGCGCGGCGCGGAGCGGAGCCGTTCCATCGACGAGATCGTGAGCGAGGTGCGAGACCTGGTCGCGAATGAAGTGAAAGAAGTCACGCTGCTTGGACAAATCGTCAATCTCTATGGGCGTCACGAATTTCCAAAAGAGGCCGGCAAGAGTCCCTTTGTGCA
>Ga0209577_10007310_pt1 | contig 10165 bp, 9 predicted proteins | sample GraSoiAngelo_109_FD_185874 | JGI IMG/M metagenome (GOLD analysis project Ga0209577, IMG submission 185874) | Grasslands soil microbial communities from the Angelo Coastal Reserve, California, USA - 14_0903_12_20cm (SPAdes) (version 2) | ecosystem: Environmental > Terrestrial > Soil > Grasslands ...
CAACGATAAAAAGCGACAGATCAACCGAGCCAACTCCCGCGATCATGTTGCGCACGAAATCTTCGTGTCCCGGAACATCAACAATGCCCGCGTGAATTCTGTCGCCGTTCGGGGCTGTTAAATTTAATTCGGCGAAACCAAGATCGATTGTGATCTGCCTTTTCTTTTCCTCCGGCAATCGGTCCGGATCAGTTCCGGTCAGCGTCTTAACGAGCGCGCTCTTACCATGATCAACATGGCCGGCTGTGGCGATGATGAAATGACGGGTCGTCACTTCGTGCACGCGGCGCGGATCGCTCCGATCACGAAATCATCCTGCTGCGGAAAAATTGTCCGCAGATCGAGCTTGAGTCGGTCATCCGCGATGTAGCCAACCACCGGCGGATTTGACGCGCGAAGGGTCGCCGCAAACTCGGCTAGTGATGAATTATCGGGAGCAATATCGATCGTCACCGACGGTACCTTTGCCTTCGACAACGTGCCACCGCCCGCTTTGGCGCAGCCGCGACCGATTGCAATTTTTAGCGGCAAGTCTTCCAAACGTGAACAAATTGCCACAGCACGGGCGCGCAATGCCTCCTCTGAGAGTTGTAAAAGCTTGAGCGCCGGAATTTCGCCGATCTTTTGATTGAGGTGAAGATCCACAGTCGCTTGCAGCGCGGCAAGACAGAGCTTGTCGCACCGGAACGCCCGAAACAACGGTTCGCGTTTCAGCGCCCTTATGAATCGTTCTTTGCCGGCGATAACTCCGGCCTGTGGGCCGCCGAAGAGTTTATCGCCGCTGAAGCAAACAAGGTCGGCGCCGGCCTTTAACGCTTCCACCGGAGTCGGTTCATGCTCGGCAATTCCCAAAGATTCAGTCGCGATTACGGCGCCGCTGCCAAGATCCTCGACAAACGGAATCCGCTTTTTCTTTGCGAGCGCGCTGATGTCGTTCGAAGAAACCGATTCGACAAAACCGCTCATGGAAAAATTGCTGCGATGCACTTTCAGAATCATTGCCGTGTCCGGACCAATGGCATGCTCGTAATCTTCGAGTGTTGTTTTGTTCGTTGCGCCGACTTCGCGCAATTTCGCGCCGCTCGCTTGGAGAATTTCGGCGATGCGAAACCCACCGCCGATTTGCACCAATTCGCCTCGTGAAATGACAATCTCGCTCCGATGTTCGAGGTTCGATGTTCGGCGCCGGATGTTGCGCGTTGTGAAATGATTGGCGATAAGAACCAGCGCGGCTGCGCAATTGTTTACAACTGTTGCGGCCTCAGCTTTGCAAAGGAGCGCGAGTCCAGTCTGCACGTACCCGCCCCGCCCGCCGCGTTCGCCGGTCGCAAGCTGGAACTCGAGATTCGAATAACCTGAGCTGAGTTCCGCAAGCGCGCGGCCCGCCGCGGTCGCCAGCGGTGCACGGCCGAAATTTGTATGAATGACAATTCCGGTTCCATTCACGACGGGTTGAAGTCTGCTGGCACGAAGTTCCTCGAGCGAGTAGCGGATCCGAGCGACAATCGTTTCGAATCTGGGGACGTCCTGGCTTGCGCGAATCTCTGAAAGTTTCCGCCGGACAAGCTCGACAATCAAAGGTCGCGGCAAAGCGCACTGGCCCAGCGCGTCGAGGATTCTTGAGACGGCTGGGATTTGCCGTCGCACCAGTGCCTTCATTCGGTCATGCATATCAATGGGCGGCGACGCCGGCGCGTTGCAATTTCTCCGATCAGCGTGGCGGAAGCTGTTCCCACTTTTCGCAGGAGTGCCATGACCTTCTCAAAATTCACCTCGGCGACGCACAGTAATAAGCCGCCGCTGGTCTGCGCGTCGGTTAACAAGATTTTGCGAGCGTTATCCGTGTTGGCCCAATCCACAAGCACAGTGGCCGAAATGAGATTGTCGCGGCTCCCTTGAGGAACGCAGCCCAATTCAATTAATTCGCCAATCTCTTCGCTGATCATCGGCACAGCAGCCTGATTAATTTTGCCGGAAACGCGACTCGCTCGGCACAATGAGATCAGATGCCCGATCAGTCCGTAGCCGGTGACATCGGTGGCGGCACGGACAAGTCCCAACTCGGCAAGTTCGGCGCCGACGGTATTGATCTGCGACATGAGGGCCACGACCTTTTTCTGGAGCGAGCGGGAAGCCATTCCGCGTTTGATGGCCGTCGTGGCAATACCGGTGCCCAAAGGCTTTGTCAGGACAAGTAAATCGCCCGGGCGCGCATTCGCGTTCGTCGTCATGCGTCGGACATCAACAAGGCCAGTAACAGCGAGCCCATAGATTGGTTCGGGATTACGAATTGAATGGCCGCCGATGATTGCGCAGCCGACCTCGGCGGCTTTGGCAAGGCCGCCGCGCAGAATCGAAGCAACGACTCTTGGCCTAACGAGATCCGCAGGGAAGCCGATGATGTTGAGCGCAGTCAACGGACGTCCACCCATTGCGAAAATGTCCGAGAGCGAGTTGGCCGCTGCGATTTGGCCATAGGAAAACGGGTCGTCCACAATAGGCGTGAAAAAATCAACCGTCTGTACCAGCGCGCGATGACGGTCCAGGCGATATACGCCGGCGTCATCGAAGGTCAGCGAGCTCACGAGCACGTTGCGGTCCAACCCAATGGGAAGCTGCGGCAAAACTTGTCGCAGGGCCTGTTGGCTCAGTTTGGAAGCTCACCCCGCACAGGATGAGAGCGAAGTGAGTTTACGAATCTGCTCGCGCGACATCTGCTTCACCTCCTTTCAGGAAATCTGCGTACCGCCCGCAGGGCGGTGGCTACAGAACAATCGAAAATCGGCAATCGAAAATCGAAAATGAAGAGGCGGAGAGGATAGGAATCGAACCTACCTCGTCCCGTCAAACGAGACGACAACGGTTTTGAAGACCGCGAGGGCCACCAGGCACCCTTCACTCTCCGAATCGAAGAAAACCCCCAACGTCGAACATCCAACGCGCAACTTTCAACTGTCTGAATTGAGCGTTGAGCGTTGAGCGCCTTGCTCGCGAATGCTTTCGGAGTTGGACGTTGGACGTTGAAAGAGCTTAACGTCGAACGCTGGATGCTTTCCGTTAGGCTGAGCGCTGCGAAAAATGAAGTCGACGCACTATTTGGTTTTCTTGACGGCCTTGACGATTTCGTCGAAATCCGGCCACTCGCCGGACTCGAGCTTGGAATGGAGCAGTTTGCCATTAGCGCGAATTTCGAAGGCGCCGCCGCTCGAAGGAATCAACGCAAGCGATTTAATGCGCTCGCCGAGTTCGAGAATTTTAGCCGCCAAACTGACGGCTTTCGGCGTGTAGTTTCAAACAACGCAGTATTCGATTGATACCTCGGTTTTCACCGAAAACGCTCCTTTCCGGCAAGAAAGTATCGGTGCGGTTCGGGAGGGTCAAGGGCCGTATCGAGGGCTCCGTCAGCAGCGGTCGTTCATTGAGGGCTTGACATCAGCGCCTGTACAGTGTCAAAGGAAGTGTGCCGCAGCCCGCTCCACCAGGCTGCGGCGTGTCCACTTCAGCAACCGCGGAAACAGCCGCGGTTTTCTCAACTTTGAGGGCGCTAGCCCTCAAAATGTTCAAAAGGCGAAATTGAGGCCGCTGCGGAACATCCCGAAATTGTTCCTGGGCCCGCCGATGACACCGAAGCTCAAGTCGTTAGTCCAACCGAAATTCCGCGCGAATCGAAATTCGAGACCAGTACCAAATTGGCCGAGCACCTTGGTTTCGCTGCCGAAATGATCGGTCTGCGCATTGACAGCGAATGCGTCCGGCGGTCCTTGCGTGTGAAGGGTCTCCCTTTCGCCGCCGCCGAAAATCGCGCCAACACCTCCCCACGCATAAGGCGCGAGACGGGTGCACGGAATCGGATACCGCAGCGTAACTGTTCCTAAAACAGAGCCGATGGTATGATCGTGATTGATTCTCTGGTGAACAAAAATCGGGACCGACTGGTCTTCGAAGATATTGAAACCAGGCTTGCTGGCATCCAGTGCAAATCCTTCAACGCCCAGACCAACATAGCGACAGAAAAAATACTTAATGTCGGCTCCGCCGCCCCAGGCGTGATCGCCGCCAATGTAACGGTCGTAGGTGCCGAGCACAGGATTGCCTTCACTGGTGCTCTGTACGATGTCCACCAGCGAAGGATTAGGAGCGAACTCGGTGTTGGTGAATGCATAGGTACCCCAGAGATTCACATTCCATTCGCGATCGCGGTACCATTGCGGGCAGGGAGGGACATATGCGACCTGCTTCATTTCTTTTCCCGAATCCTTGCCGGAGCGGGCGTAGGCGGCGTCGGTGTAATAGCGGAAACGCGAAGAGACCGGGGCTTCTGCTTCGCCGCGTTCGCCACCGAACAGCCAGGAAAAGGCAACAAACACATCGGCTACTGGCGAATCGTGCGTGCAGCCAAATAAGGGCGAGATGTCCAGGCGGGTACTCGCCGTCGGTTTCCATGCGACTGTCGGGCCAAGGGTGAAACTGTTCAACGGATCGCCGCGTGTATCTTTGACGGTCAAATTCCTGTATTCCATTTCTATGCCCAGTTTCAGGCGTTCCTCAGGCAAGAGAACTGGTATCATCGCAGCCTGAGAGAAGCCCCACTCGCGCCCACGGTCACCGGTGTTCTCTTTTTCAAAGAACCAGTTCATGGCCCATTCCAAGCGCCCGAAGAACTCCTGCGCAAGCAGCAAACGAACTTCGTAGGCATCGGGAACTTTGGGCGGTCCGCTCTCTTCCTCTTCTCCTCCTCCGGATGGTGGTGGAACTTCTTCATGTCGAATAGTGCCGACACCGAATTTGTACTCGGCGAAGAGAGTTGGGTTGAGCGGGATCTTGTTCCAATCAGCCAAAGCCCAGCGAGCTTCCAGACTCACGGTCTGCGCGCCACCGCCACCATTAAACCGCTCGAACTGAGATTCCGCGGCTATGTTGAAACGATAGGGCAAGCCCATCTCCACCTCTTGGGTGAAAAGATAATCGGGTGGCCCGTGGCGAAACCCTTGGCCCTCAAAAAGCTCGCCGAAGAAAAATGACCATGGTGGCAGAACGTACGCATTCACTGTGTTGGAAAAGCGGCTGCGGGAAAGCCCGGGAGGCGCGCCGTACGCGCTGGGCACTTCCTCTCCCGTAATTACGATTGGCTCCTCCGTTGTGGGAGTCTGCCCACGAAGTGAATCATTGAGCGCAGGGCCTAAAAAGCAGGCACCTGCGATCAGAAGCGCGTAGTGCAAAAGGGTCTGTCGGAGAAAGTGAACATTAAGCATGTCTGAAATTGAGGTTAAGGTTAGAGATCGAGGGCGATCATTACAGAATTGTCATATTTGACAAGACAAATTTTGATTAAGTTTTGTGAGAGGCTGTCTTCGCCCCGTACGAAAACCATTCCGCTTAAACTGGGAAAGAAGCGGCCGCAGCCCGCTCCACCGGGCTGCGGCCTATCCACTTCAGCAACCGCGTGGAAACAGCCGCGCGGTTCTCAGCTTCTTTAGACAATCATTACAAAATTGTAATCATTGTGCAAGACAAATTTTCGGGCGACCTTCTCCAGGTTGCCTTTAAGCTGCACCGCCGCACTGCACGCGATTCCCATCCCGACCATCGCTGCGAGTGGACGACTCCAATGGAAATGGAATTATAAGGTCGTCGTCACAACGAACGGAAAAGAATCGGGCTTCGAGGTCGATCCAAAGGGCAAATTCCTGAGAATCAAAAGATAATCGCAAAAAATAGGTGAACCGTCGTTATTGGAGTTGGAATAGCGCTTGTAACCGCTTTCGTCGATCAGCGACGTACGGTGCGAGGGCTGCAAAAGCGAGGCGAGCACGACGCTTGTGTCGCAGCCGAAAGTTGTCCGCAACTATTCCCTATAGATTCGCGGTGCGTCTCCGTTGGCTACAAACGCAGATCTTGCGGGCAGATTTACTGCGTCTTCGCGATGGTGAACATCGATGCAGGCTGAGGCGCGTAGCTTTCGGGATAATGCAAGTCGCACCCGAAACGAATATCAAGGACAGTTGAATTCGTAGGCGTGTTCGGAACTGTCCAGAGCAAAGATGTACTCGTCGGGGCGAGGAACGCATTCCACGTGAACGTTCTGCCGCCATCCAGCGACAGCCAAAGCTCGCTCTCACACCCCGCCAAGGGGATGTTAGGAAGCCTGTGCTTCCACTCGACTATGATCTGCTGCCCAGCGTAGAGGACCTGTCCCGCCACTGGCGAAGTCAGCTTGACAGCGTAATGGTCTTGGGCAGTCAACTTCGCAGGAGCGAAAGCAAATGCCACCGCAACCATGATTACAACGAATCCATAAATTTTCATTTTCGATTTCTCTGTTTCTTCGGAAAATTCCCACGCCAAGAGAAACTGTGTCAAAAGATTTATCCTTACTTTTTGTCATTTGTCCCGCGACGCAATAAGCGCGTGCTGCGATGACTTCTATTTCTGCCGAGGCGGAAACGTCAGTTTGACCGTTGTTCCGCGACCAATCTCGCTCTCGATCGTGGCTGATCCGCCGTGGAGATCGACAATCGATTTTACCAGGGAAAGGCCGAGGCCTGCGCCATCGGAACCGCGCGATGATTCGGCACGGTAAAATCGGTCGAAAACGCGAGGCAAATGTTCTGGAGCGATCCCAGAGCCAGTATCACTGACGGCGACCTCCAAAGCACTGTTGTGTTTGGAAAGCGCGATATGAATTGAACCGTGCTCGGCAGTGAATCGCAGCGCGTTATCGAGCAGATTTCCCACGGCGCGTTCGAACAGGTCGGGGTCGGCACAAATTTGTCCATCGCCGCTGCAACTAATCGTCACGTGACGATCCTCCGCCACCGTTTGATAGAACGCTGCGATCTTTTCGACCGCAGCGCGTGCGTCGAATTGCTTCCGCGCGATCGGTTCGCGCGCAGCATCGACCCGCGCGACAAAAAGTAAATTATCCACGATCCTCGAGAGCCGTTCGCATTCGGCGACGCTCGATTCGATAGTCTCGCGATACTCGGCAGCCGTGCGGTCGCGCGTGAGAGCAACCTGCGCTTCCCCGAGCATGTTCGCGATCGGCGTTCGCAGCTCGTGCGCGAGATCGGCGGAGAATTGAGAGAGGCGTGTGAAGGAATCATCAAGTCGCTTGAGCATTTCGTCGAAGGCGATCGTCAGGGGTTGGAGCTCGCGCGGCCACCCTGCGGAACTAATATGCTCTTTCAAATGGTCCGGCCCGATCCGTCCGAAGGATTGCGTCATCTGTCGCAGCGGCTGCAACCCACGCCGGGTAACGATGACCGCAATCAAAGCCGATGCCACAACGCCGCCCGCCAGTACCACAATAAATAAGAGAGCGAAGTTTTTTTCGACTTGTGCGTCGCTCGACCGGTCCTGTGCCAGCTGGAACGTGTAAGTCCGGCCATCGACGTGTTCGTTGACGGCGACTAAGGCAAACTGCTTCGCCGCGCCGTGATAATCGGTGCGATTGCGAAGGGCCTCGCTCGGTTCTCGTGCGCTGGGAAAAGTCTGCGTTGGAATCAATCGATCCATGCCCGGTGTCTCCGCAACAGTGCGGCCATTCGCGTCGAGCATCCTGATCCAGTAAGGGGTATGTCCCTCGGCGCGAACGTTCGCCAGCTCTTCGGCGAACATCTCGGGTCCGTTCTCGCGGAGATCCGTGCTTACGGCGGACAGCTTGTCAGCCAGAACAGCGTTATCTTCGGCGGAGGCGTGACGGACGACTATTGAGTAAAAGATCCCAAGTCCAAATGCCAGCAACAGCGCCGCCGCCAGCGTAAAGAGCAAGATAAGCTGGAAAGCGATAGAGCGCGGCTTATTCCTCATTCTTGTCCTCGTCCTCCTCCTCGAAACCCTGCGCGTCAGCTTCCTCTCGAATAATCGATAAAGAGGCGAACGAATCGAAACGGTCAACAAGCTTCGTTAGTATCGAAGCAATGCGTAGCAAGAGCTGTTTGCCTTCATCGATCTCTTCTGCCGCGCACACATTTTTCGCCACCAGCGCATCCAAACATGCTGCGCATTCACCAGCTGAACCACGGGCGTCATCAAAGAACTTCGCTCGCGTTCGCCGCTGCCGTCGACCATTTCCTTCCGCCGTGTTGAGCAAAGCGGATAAACTAGCTCGATCAAGCTGATCTAAAACTTCCGCTATGCGAGCCTCGGAAGGGCGCTGCTTAACCTTTGCGATCAGCGGAGTCACCCATGTGATAAACTGAAGTTCTAGCTGATAAACATCCAGCTTCTCGTGATCGAAGTACGTTCTCACGTTATCTCTTGCTTCTCGTCCTCGTAGCCGTTCTTCTCGAATCATCGAGGAGGAGAAACGAGGAGGAGGACGACCAGCGAACTTGGCGATTCAGTGCGGTTTGAGCACATAACCGACACCGCGGATCGTGTGAATCAGTTTGGTCTTAAATGGATCGTCCACCTTCGCGCGCAACCGGCGGACAACCACATCGACCACGTTTGTGTCAGTAGTAAATCCGACCTCCCAGACCTGCTCTGCAATTTGGTCGCGTGACACCACGGCGCCGGCCGAGCGAACGAGGTGCGCAAGCAGAAGAAATTCTTTCGGCGTAAGATTGAGTGGTATTCCTGATCGGGTCGCCTTGTGCCGCTGTACATCGAGTTCCAAATCGTCGATGCGCAAATGTTCCGCTCGACGCTCTGGAGCGCGTCGCAACACCGAGCGCACGCGGGCGAGCAATTCAGGAAACGCGAACGGCTTCACCAGATAATCATCTGCGCCCAGTTCGAGCCCTTTCACACGATCGCGAACACTATCGCGGGCGGTAAGAAAGAGAATCGGCGTGCGGACCCCATCGCGCCGCAATTCGGCAACAATATCCCAGCCATCTTTGTGCGGCAGCATCACATCGACGATGAGAAGCTCAAAGCTGGTCGCGCGCGCCTGCTCCAGGCCTTTTTCTCCATCACATGCCACGTCAACGGCAAATCCGGCTTCGCGCAGCCCTTTCGACAGAAATGCCGCGGTTTTGTTCTCATCTTCGATCACCAAAATCCGCGCGCGGCCCATATTTTATGCGCGACCAATCACGATAATGAAGCAGATCGACTCTGTGATGGCGGCACAGCGATTAGCAGCCCTGCAATGAGAAATGTCGTCGCCGCGGAGAACAGACAATAGCGGCAGTACGCGTGCAACAGAAAAGCCTGCACATACAGCAGCCATAGCGTCCCCAGGAACATCATACCGACCATTAGAGCAAGGAATTTCGGCGCGCGCGCGTAGCCGAATGCTGCGAATGTCGCGAACGTGAATACACTGAAATAGGCGAGCGCGCCAAGCATAGCCACGGGAATTCCGCCTACCTTCGCATAAGAACTGCCCAGTACCCGAAAACAGTCCGGCGATCCGCCGCAGCTGAGTGTCTCTCCGGTCAGCGCCTGCACAGTCAGATACGTGGCGTCCGCCAAACCGGCCACTGAAACAATGGCAACGGCTGCGTAAAGAATCGTGCGAAATCGCGACGCCGTCATGATGGGAATGATGAATGGCTTCGTCTGGTTAAACCGTTAAACGGTCGAATCGGTGAATCGTAAATCCGATGTAACGATGTAACCATGTAGCGATTCAATTCTTGAACGAAATCACGACTGCGACTTTTCGTTTAGTGCCGCATTGATCGCTGCGCGGACTCCCTCGGGGTTCTTATCTTTTGGATCCACGGGGCGGTTGTTGATGAAGAGCGTTGGCGTGGCTTTTACTCCGAGGAAATCCGCGAGCGCACGATCGGAATCGACGCGCTCCCGGGCTTTATCACCGTCCATGTCTTTTTTAAATTGAGCCACATCGAGCCCGATCGTTCCCGCATACGATTCAAATAACTCACGCACATTCGGGGCCTTGGTCCAGGTCTCTTGTTCCCGGTAAAGTGTGTCGTGCATCTCCCAAAACTTTCCCTGAAGTCCCGCGGCTTCGGCAGCCAGCGCTGCTTCGCGAGCGTGTTCATGTCCAGAAAGCGGAAAATTCCGGAAAACGAGGCGTAACCGCGAATTGTATTCTTTCAGCAGCTCCTCAACAAACTCGGAAAATTTCCCGCACGGTGGGCACTGGAAATCGCCGAACTCTTCCAATGTCACGGGAGCGTCGGGGTTGCCGCGAATGTGCGCCGGAGCGGTGTTGGTTTTTGCCAAAACACTCTCGCTTTCGGGGATG